>Ga0193739_1000017_pt1 | contig 39705 bp, 67 predicted proteins | sample L2a2metaG_FD_144926 | JGI IMG/M metagenome (GOLD analysis project Ga0193739, IMG submission 144926) | Soil microbial communities from a riparian zone of the East river system, Colorado, United States - L2a2 | ecosystem: Environmental > Terrestrial > Soil > Riparian zone | place: USA: East River...
GCGGCTGTTTTTCCACCCAGACTACCGGGTTCGCCCGCGCCACAAATTCCGTCTGAAAATAATCTTTGTCTTTTTCTTCCGTACTGCGAAGATCCGAAGCTCCTTGATAATTTTCGTAGAATTTGTCTATCTCATTTTTAAGTTCTTCCTGCATATTTTATTCTTTCAGGAAGAGCGCGTATACTGTACTTGCGCTGGCTAGCACTCCAAGTATTGTAGTCCAATACGAAGTATCGCGTAGCACAACATATACCCCTCCCACCAAGATTGAAAGCCCGATAGCCCACACTTTACTTTTAGTTCCGCTTGTAGTCTTGAAATACTGGAAGGCGACTGATAAAACTGCGCCGATGATAGAAATCGAAACAAAGTCAATAATTCCTGTGTCCATAAATTTATTCTATTTGAAATAGAAGAATTGCTAATAAAATTAAAACGACCAATACAATTAAAATTAACATCTAATAATCGCCGACATTAAACGACTCACTTTCAAAATTAAAGTCTTCAGTCCGTAAGGCATTGATTTTAATGCTGATACTTGAATGAACTTTATAAATGCCAATATCTATTTTTTCGGGTATCTGCACACTCTGTCTTTCCTTTCCACACCCTTCTGTCATATGCATTATAAGTCCCGGCACATTCCATAAAATGCCATTCTCGGTATTCTCTAGTTGCCTATTCATTGTAACAAACAGCTCGCGGGAGGCGCAGTATTCCACGTCATAATAGAGTATAAAGTTGTTTCTTCCGATATTCGGCGAGATTACTGTGAAGGGCTGTTTGAACTCAATCAACCTGGTAGGATAAAGAACTATGATGGAAATGTAAATAATCATCAGCGCTCCAATAACAGTTACGGCGAGAAAAATCTTTTGCATTATTTCTTCGGTGAAGTATTTCATTATATTAAAAACTTATTTCAAAACTAATACCATAAACGCTCCGACAATGGCGACTGTGATTGCCGTACCAATAATGGAAAGGGGACGCTTGAAAGAGTTAAATTCTGTTTTCGTAACCATATTTTTTTCTATGCCATCAACAGTTTTAATCAAATTATTAAGACTTTCTTTGAAAACCGCTATGTCTATGTCTCCTTGATTTTTGTTGTAGTCCATTTTGTTTGTTACTTGTTAATTACTTGTCAATCGCATCTTTCTTCTTCCTCCGCGCTCTTGGTTGCATTTTGCAAACGGGCGAAACAATCAATGCACAAAAACTTTTCTATAGAAAGAATGAAGTCAATATCTTTTTTACTACTGCAATAAGCGCATTTGTTTCTGTCCGTATATTTTGATGGAATACTTCGTGTTTTCATAATTTCCACAAGCCCGCCCGCTTCAAAGAGAAATGAGCGGAGAGTAAAAACTATGCTGGCGTTTCTGTTGCAGGCGCTTCTGCAGGCGTATCAGTTGCTTCAACTGGTGTCTCTGCTTTTTTTTCTTCATCCATAAATAATTTATCTTCCGTGTTAGTTTTTAATTGCTCGACCTCGTTGTCAGTCTTTTTCGTTTTCCTTTTGCTTCCTTTCTTGAATCTCGGTGTCGTTTGTCCGCGAGTTTTCTTTTTCATAATATCCTTATTTTATCATACTTATTTATAATTTTATTCGTTTTATGTTTATTGTGCGAACTATAGTGTCGCAAATTATCTATTGTGCGACACGCTAATCAATGTCAGATAAATCTTGGTTGAGCGCCGTGTTGCTTGCCGCTTCGCTCGCTACTCCCGCTTCGTATCTCAATATCTGGTTTCTGATTATATCCAAAATCCAGTTCTTTGAATGAACAAGAGGACTGATGGGATTTGGAATATCATTTCCTTGCTCGTCTTTTATTGTTGCTTGATATTTAGTTGCCGCCAGAAAACGAGTTACCTTGTCGCCCGGCACATTTAGTGTTAAAACTGCCATAAAATTATATCGTTAAATTTTTGATAAAAAGTAAATTCGACCTATGTATTATACTATTAAATTTATAATCTATCCTATCTGCTTTATATTTCCCTCAATGTTATATGTTACTGTCGTGTATGTCCCAACCGCTTGAGTTCGGAGCGTGATTGCGGTGCTTGCTTTGCATCTAATATGTATAGGCACTCCCTCATAAGGCACAGCGCCACCCGCATTCGTCAAAGCCGCATTACTAATCACTCCAGCCAGTGTCGTGAAGTTAAGAGTTATTACTCTCGCTGTGTTCCCCTCATCAGTATAGGCGCACTCGCAAGTAAAGCTAAATAAAGTTGAAGTTGTTATAAGAACATTCATAGATACTTCATAAGAAGCATCGGTCGCACCGAGCGTATATGTAGCCACAGAGGCATTAGCGGCGTTCTGCGCTGTAGCTCGCCCCAAGCTACCTGCTACCACCATTCGTCTTATTGCATTCGTTGTCGTAGTTACATAATATGCGTCAGTTAGATATTCCACTGCTCCAGCTTCGGCGGCAGTCAGGAGCGCGCCTGAAGTGAATTTGAGTGGTGCGGTGCTGGCGACGGCTGTTCCGGCGGCTAGATGCAATTTTGCCGAGGGACTGGTCGTCCCGATACCAACCTTCCCAGCAGTAGTAAGTGTTAAAATATCGCTAAAACCAGAGACATTAGACGTGGCAATCCTTATATCTCCCCTGTTAGAATTTACCGCAACCCCATAAATTCTCCCGATCCTGTTTAAGTTGCCAAAATAAAAATCAATAGCCGGACCATCTCCGATACTAGCGCCGACTGTGCTTAATCTTAAACCAGGGACAGTGCCTTCCCCGCTCCCGCCCCTTTCCAGCGACAACAAAGTGGTGGGAGCACTTGTTCCTATTCCCACATCGCCGTTGTTGAATATAACTTGCACGTTACCAGCACTATCATAAAAACTTGTTACGCCGGAGGCGTTAATTAAAATTTGTCCAAATGTACTATTGGGTTCTTTGGGTCTTATCCAAGTGCCCACCGGACCACCCGCGCCTGCCAATCCATCATTGTCGCTAGTCATTATAAAATAACCGCCACTTTGGATATTTCCGGCCACATCCAACTTTTCTCCAGGCGTATTTGTACCTATTCCCAGTCTGTTATTTGTGTTATCCCAGAAGAAATTAGCGTTATCCTGCGCTATTATGCCTGTGGGATTGACGAATAAGACAGAACCTGCCGTTCCGCCAGTGATTGCACCGCCGATAGCTCCCACGCTAATTTGCGCGCTATCTACTTGCGATTGTAAATTGCTTACTTTACTGATTAGAAATTGAGAACGCTGGTCTAGTATGCCGATAGCTCTATCTAAAACAGCCTGCGTTAAGAGTTTGCTTCCATTCTCTATTTGTTTTAGTGATATTTGGGTGTCGTCTTTTGCACCAGAATTGATTTTAGTTACAATTTCTGGTCTGCCGTCCAAGATAGTTTCTTTGTATTTTGGAAGTTCTATTTGAGCTAAAACCTTTTCAACAATGATTTCTTCATCCGCATCTTTGCCGTCTTTAGGCTTTTTTTTCTCTACTTCTTTTAATAGAGATTTTACTTCATTTAGTTTGGCGGAAAATTCGGCAGTTACTTCCTTTTTCATTTTAGAAGTTCTGCCGTCAATAGCAGAAAGCAATTTATTATTTTCCTGTATTGATTTCTGAAGTAAATCATTGACCACCCCTTTTGTTTCAGCGTTCAAAGCCACATTTTCTTTGCGATTGTTTGCCAAAATGCCAATAATGCCTTTTAAGACTTCGGCAATGTCATCTACTGTTACCAGTTTGTCGGCATTGAAGATTCTTGATAGTTTTTTTAGTTGTTCGTGATTATTGTCCATAACATTTGACTTTAATGATGTTGCGTTGTTTATCTCTTGACATTTTTCTTTGAGGGTGCTATACTCTCGGATATGATATTATTTTTAGTTTTATTGGTAGTGATATTTGCCTTCACATTGCGTGGCGTGGTTGAAGACCGTGTTGAGGGAGGCTTTTTGGGCGATTCTGAAGATTGAAGAATCTTTAGCATTTCAGGGTCTGTTTTTGCCTTAAAAGCCCTTTCTACGATGTCTAGGTTCTTCCTTAATGCCAATTCAACATCTAAAGCGTTCATTACCTTATAACCCGCTCCACGAGGCAATAAACCCCCTACAAAGCCCCTAATTGACCCACCAGTGAGCATATCTCCATATTTAGCTAAAAGATAACCTGCTTTTTCTATCAAACCTCTCTCGTTTATCTTTTGTTTTAATTTATTTACTGCTTCCACATTTGCATCTATCAGTTTTTGAGTATCATATAAATCAGAGAGTTTTTTATCTAGGGCTTTTGCTTCTGTTCCGCCTAGTCCCTCTCGCGCGACAAGTTTTAAACCAGAGCGAGTATTTTCAAATGCCTGCGCATTTACACTCGTAAGTGGGTCGCCCATTTTATTAAATGCTTTAGAGCCAAATTCTATCCCATACTGTCTTGAAATATTATTGACTTCATATCTGTTTAATCCTTCCTTTTTAGCTTTAGCAAGTATTTCTTTCGTATTGCCTTCAGAAACTTTGTCGCCAATTTTTCTATGTAGTTCTGCTAAATCAGTTAGAGCTTTAGTAACATAATCGGTAGATACTATTCTTCCACCAGCAGTTTGTCTTTTAATTGCTAAATCTTTTAGTTTATAGATTCCAGTGTCTTTTAATAATTCAGCATCTACTCGTCTTGCGTATTCAGGAATACTTGCTTTTATTCTTCCTTGTAAGTCTTTGAATGTTTCTACGCCAGAAGTATCAATAGATTCCAAAGCATTTTGCACTGGTTTAATATCTTCAACTTTTCCTTGTGAGATTTGTCCTAATGCTTGTTCAGGAGTTTTTTTAGGTTCAATTAAATCTTTGGCTTTGGATAAGTCAGGCATTGCAGGCATTGTCGGAGTGATTTTATCTATTCCAGATTTTATTTGTTCAATAGTTCGTGAAACCACTGTTTTAGGATCTATTGCACCCTTTTCCATAGCACCAAGAGCTAAATTTAATCCTCTGCCGAAATCTTCTCCAGCGTTGGGATGCTCCATTGCAAATTGTTGGAATTCTGGTATATCGGACAATCCGCTTCCTGTAATAGTCTTAATAACATTGTCATATTTAGAACCGATATAATCGGTTACTTTATTGAATCCTGTTGCTCCAATCAAAGCGCCAATAGGAGCAAAGACAGTTCCAGCCACATCACCTGCTGTGCGAAATCCAGTTTTAGCTACGCCTTTTAAGAAATTACCTTTCTGTATATCCTTTGCTCCTGCTTGAATATCTTGTCCTAATTTTGATGCAATCCCTTGCCCCCCGCCACCATACAAAGCGCCTAATCCCGATAGACTTTCTTTAGCAGACCCAAATAAATCAAACTTTGGTTTAGGTTGCAAAGATGCTCTAACAGCATTACTATCTACTCCTTCAATGTCAAAACCTTGAACAATAAGCTCGTCCAAGAGCTTGGTTTTATCCGAGCCGAGCGGAGCGTTTTTTAATATCGTATCTATTTGTGGTTTTGTTAATTGCATATTAGTTTATTTCATAACCTGCTTTTAAGTATTGCGACTGTGAAGAATTTAACGCATCTTTTATAGAATCTATATACGTTTTTTCTTGTCCGATTATTGGCTCAAATAAATCCACTTTAGTTGGTTTAAAATCAATACCTTCCGAAAGAAGTTTTGCTCTTGTCTGGTCAAGCATAAAGTTAGTCAAAGCATTAAGTTTTACTTTCACATTGTCATCTGTATCGGTAACATTCGGGGTCATTTTATCTACTAACTCTAACTGCTGTGCTGTCAGTGTTGCGCCTGAAGCCCAATAACCTGTCTGTAATTTTATCCCATTGATATATGTTTCATTCTGTAAAGTTTTATTTTGTTTAAGCGCTTGTCTAAATGGGATTCCGACATCTGTAAAAGGAATCTTGACATTTAAGAGAGCACTGAAAGGATTGATGCCAGTAAAACTTCCTTCGGGATTATCTTCTGCCAAACTTTTAGTGGAACTCATTACTCCCAAAACATATCCTATTTGAGTTTTATTAGTTGCACTTATTTTATTACTGCTTGTCAGTTTCTCCAAAACAAGATTATTTTTATCGGCAGAAGAAAGAGAGGGATTATCCAATATGGTGGAAACATCAATCGGTTGTCCACTGCCAATTTCTATATTTAATTTTGCCAGATTAGCCTGCTTAATTTGCCTATCCAGTGGGTCAGTCAAGTATTTTCCGCCTACCTCCAGAGCTTTGGAGAGCGCATCGGGTTTGCTGGTATCAATAGCATTTAACTGTTTCATTAAGTCGCTACTTTTCGTTCCTGCGTATTGAGCAATACCCATTTTTATATTACTGATAGCCGTTTCTGTTTTTATCCTTTCATCATAAGCTCTTTCATCATTTCTGATTTTCTCTGCGTAAGCCCTATCCTCTGTCTTATTAAACATTTCTTTGTTTTCCTCATAAACAAATTTAAGAGCATCCAGTTTGATACGACTTGCTTCCAGTTTATTTTTTAATTGTCTATCCGCAATATCTGCCGCTCCTTGATAATCATTATCCGCCACAAATTTTAGAATAGCCAAATCTGCCTGATGATTGGAACTTTCATTTTGAATACGCCCTATTTCTTGTTGCGCTCCTGCCGGTGAACCTATAAAGTTCTTTCTAACATTTTCAATTCTATCTCTGGTAGCTTTAGCATCTGCCATTATTTGCGCATTTAATTTGTCAGATGTCTTTTTAGCCGCATCTTGCGCCGTGTAATCAATACTGCTAGGTATATTTTCTGAATCTGTCAGAGCTTTTAAATAATCTAACCCAGAAGTATCTTTTTCCTTTTTACTTTCCGTTATCGCTTTATCGCTTGCAGTCTGCGAAGCACTAGCCATATTTTCCACATAAGAACTTAACCCCGCGCCAGTTGTATCGGTGCTCGCAGGTGGCAAGATTAAGCGTTGTGTGGAATTGGACAAAGTATCAGAAGGAATTATATTAGTAGGCGGGTTAGAAGTTAAATCGGTTGTCTGCCCTTCACGCAATTTAGCTCCAGTTTGAGTATCATAATTAACAATCCCGAGAGATTCTCCCGTATCTTGACTGTATAATGTATCTCCTTTTTTAAATGTGTTGGTTGGCATTTTATTTATTGTAACATTTATTAAGCAATCGCTTTTAAGTCGTCATTGGAAACTAAAATTATTTTATGAAACTCATCATCCCCCGTAAATTCCATGCAACATTTTATCTGTATTCGCGTATTCGGCAGAGTTATCGGGAAACTTCCGTAAGAAAGAACTTGACCTGAAATCTCTCCTAACTTTATCCACTTTTGGAATCTAGCTTTAGCCGTTCCACTTACGCCAGTTACCGCAGTATCTAGCGTTACTGTGTAGTTAGGAGAGGAAAATGTTACTGTGGTAATTTGATTGCAACTCCCACTTCCCGCGCCTTGCAAGATTTCCACTTCGTAGCCTGCATAGGCAGACACATCGGTAGTTGTAGTGAATGTGGTCGTGGAAGTCCAAGTAATTGTGGCTTCAATCGGGGCTTCTTCATCTAATCTATATTTTAGAATTATCTTGTCTGCCGAATTTAAAAATCTTCTAAATGTCGCCCAAAGTCTTGTCCAGTTATCAGTTATCTCGTTAGATTCAAACCACGAAGTTACAACGTAACCTCTCTTTTGTCCTTCATTGTCCGTATCGGGTTTAGCTGGGCTGTCTATGAAGATAGCTGACGCTGTGCTACTGGCAGTGGTGTAGTATGAAGCTCCAGCCATTAAAGTAGGTCTACCAAGACTTGAGTTATACCCTATGTAGTTTATTTCCAAAGCTCCGATTCCAAGTATTCTGTTTTGTCCAAAGTCAGTTATGGTTGCGCTGTTTTTTGTTTTTAGAGTAAATGAGTATTTGTGTGTGAAATTGTTTGTGGCTAAATCAAATTCCCAAATTCCTGATGGGAGATTCTCATTGATTGAACTTGCGGCATCACTGTTTAAGTTATTTATTGCAAACAAGAGACTATTATTCTTAGTAGGTTTCATTCCATTGAAGTGAATAAATCTACCATTCGCGGGAGAAGTTCCGAAGATTGTTTCGGTGGTTGCATCTACTAACAAAATTCTATCAACGGGAAGTCTGCCGATTTCAACATAGGAATATCCTGAATACTTTAGGATTCTTGCTTCGGAGTCTATTGCGTAAATATCATTTCCTGAACTGCAAATGGCAAGGCACGCTCCAGCGTCTATTTCATATTCAGTGTAGGTTGCGCTAAATCCATCCCAGTGAATTATTGACCCTCTAATTTGTGAACCAAATATAGAATTTACATTTTCAATTTGGGTCCCAACAATTACATTATCTCCTACTGCTTCCAAGGTGGTGATTCTTCTTCCTGATAAGTTTTGACTGTCTAGTTCAAGAGTAAAATCATCGGAAGCGGAATTTGAAACTACATCACCAGTATCAATAGAACCTACTGTTTTTGCACTTGTTTGAAAATATAAGCGTTGTCTGGCTCGTGAGTATGCTAGTTTATGAGAACTTGTAGCAGAACCAAATTTTACTCTAAGAATCCACGGCTCGTTTGCATTATCAAAAGACAGACTATATAGTCCATAAGTAGTAGAAAGCCACAATCTACCATTGAATACTTTTAAATCAGACACGTCAGGGTTTATGCTCGTTGTGTAAGTTCCAGTGGTAACTGCAATATATCTACTAACTCCTATGGTTTTATCGGATTCTACAACCCCACTTGCATTAGTAACTTCAAAATAATTAGCTCCACTTCCTGTTACTGTAAATGAGCCTTCGTTCCCTGATGCAAAACCTGAACCAATAGAAATCTTTACAGTCGTTCCAACAGGAACAGTTAATGTTGTTATTCCAGGATCTGTGCCTGTGCCATCCCAAGTATATCTAAAAGTTGTTCCCGAAGGATTAGTAACATCAAATTGACTATCTGCTAGTCCAATAGTAAATCCATAAGGATTAGAAAATTGTGTAAATCCGCCAGTTAATAGTTCGTCAGCCGTTTGGAATATACCACTTCCACATATAGCCCACCATTTTGTATACCAGTGAGCAAAAGCTCCAGGTCTGCCTAAATCCGCATCATCGGTGGAGCTAGTGTTTATTACAAGTTTATTAGCCAATCTCAATGTCCCTAATTTACTTTGAAAGTCCAAGTTAAAAGAAGACCACAAAGAACCCAGTCGGTTAGAACGATTAGTCTGTAAGTATCGGAAGTTTTGATTTTGTGGTGGAAAATAATTTTTCATAATTCTGAAAAAGAGTTTAGTGGTATGTAATATTGTGTTTGTCCTTGATATTTTACAGCTAAGTATTTAGTCGCTACTCCTTGAGCTTGTGTTCCGTCAATGGTTACAATAAATCCTTCGTTTAAGTCCCAATCCCCTGGTGGCGTTCCTATAGGAGCTGTTACCACAAAACCTCGTGCAGCTAGAGCTTTCTCGATATCCAAAGGAATAGTGCTTGCTTGTTTTAAATTAGCAAATTGTTTTTCCAATTCCGCTATTCTCTGATTAAGTTGTTCGTAATTTTTATCCATTTAAATTTTATTTAAATTAGTCCAAGCTGGAGTATTTTTAATCAAAGTTGTGAAAGTATTTATATTCTTACTTTGATTAGAAAATGAACTGGCATTTTTTGTTTGATTAGACCACCACATCCACCCACTGCCGGCTATTGCTATATTTTGGTTATTGATGCTATTTGCTCCTGCCATCCAGATGGCTCCCCCGGTAGCGATAGAGTGCTGTATATTTAGATAATCAGAATTAACTATTCCATTTGCTTTTGAAAGAGTATGCGTTCCGGTCGTGTCGCTATCTATTGTAATTAAGTTACCTGGAGTACCGACAGCCGTAAAAGTTGTTACAGTCTGAGTTGTGCCAGCAGTAAAACGTATCTTCAAACCAGGGCTCAGTTTAAAATCATTGAATGTATTTGAACCTGTGATTGTCCTATAAAATGAACTGGCATTACTAAACCAAACATTATTATATGTTTTACTTCCAAAATTGAATGTTCTATCTGCAGTCAGATTGCCTTGGATAACCAGTGTTGAAGTATCAGCATTTAGAGTCAGATTGGTTCCTGAGATTGACACGGAATTTTGACCAGTCAGTGTCCAGGTTCCGCTTCCCATATTAATCGTCCTCACGTTTGAACCATTCGAACTCAATGACGCAGCGGTTACATTTTTTTCATTCGCATTAAATGTTCCGCCAGTCAGATTGAATCCATTACCAATTGAAAAAGTTAAGTCGTCCGCTAATTGTATAGTTCCCCCCACTCCTGTAAAATTTGCTCTGATTGTCTTTCCTGCTGTCGTTAAAATCGCTGTGCTAGAAGTATTACTAAAATTTAGACTCCCCGCATAAGCGAAAGTCATAGCAGAAACTAAAGTCAGAGAACCATGGATAAAAATATCAAAAAAACCAGCAAAGGCTCCTGTAAATCCGGTAAAATTTATAGAAAGAGCAAAAACATTTGCAGCTACAGCTATAGTATTTGCTCCGCTCGCCGCATCAAAAAAAACATTGTCAGATGATGTTGGCACCGCTTCCCCGCCCGCTCCGCCCGAAGTCAAAGCCCATTTAGAGCCTGCTGTTGCGTTCCAATTTTCAGTTCCTCCAACCCAAAATCTATTTGCCATTATCTTGAACTCCTATAAATTGTTCTAATCTGCATCTTTTCGTCTTTCGACCTTTTGGAATAATACTCTCCTATCGCATCTTCCATTTCTAGCATCTCCGATTTCAGAACATTCACATTAGCCAGTCCGTTGCGATAGGCGTATTGGTAAGAGGGACGCAGAGCCAGATATTCGTGGAAAATACCCGCAAAGCCAGGCTTCTTGGTGGTATCAGAAACTGTAAAATAGGTTGCTTCCCTGTTGATATAAATTTTCAGTCCGCCAGCAACGCTGTAATTCGGCACGGGGTCTAGGAAAATACCATTAGCGGTCTTATCGTATCTAAAAGGTTGCCCGCCGATGTTCTGTCCGCTAAAGAAACTATCCATTCCTTTACCAGATTGCACATCCACTGGATAGATTTCATGGAATAACCCATTGGGGTCGGCGACCATCACCTTGTAAATATCCAAGATTACATTCAACGACCCGTCTACTGTAAAAGAATAATCCCTTTGCGCGGAAGCAAGATCGGTAGTGATTATCGGATAATCGGTCTGATTGGAATCATCTAGTTGCCAAGTTCCGCTCGCCTGCAAAATAATAGACCACGCTCTATCCAGCGCCAAGTTTATATCTATCACTTTTTCAGCTATCGGATAACTCGTAGCGTTCGCTTTGGTGTTGGAATTTATTAAGGAAACAATATTTGTAAAATTTGCGCTCATTTTTTCTTAAAGTTATTACGAAAATCGTTTAAATGCGAAAAAATAGTCGCCACTACTTCTTCGCCCTCTAATGAAAGAGATTCATAATCTTCATACATATCCGTCAAAAAAGGTTTCATCATCGCTTTGCCGATTGGAATTATCTTGTCATTATACTTTTGCGCTTTGAGCGCCAGTTTGTTGCGTTCTGTTTCCAATTCTTCTTTTTTCTTTTTAAGCTCATCATATTTGGTGTGTAATTCTGCTGGCACTTCTTTTATCATTCGGTCAAAGATTTCCTGCTTAATCACTTTCATCTTTTCAATACATTCTTCCACGATTTTAGTTTCTACTTTTTCCTTTTCTAGGAGGTCTTCAATGTTTACTTTCTTTTCTTCTTCCTGAATCTTTTTATCAGTTTCTTCCATCTGTTTTTCCAGTTCTTCTATTTCCACAGATTTTTCTCTGCCCAATGTAATCAGTTCTCCTTTTTTTTGCAGAAGGGTTTTAAGTTTGTCATTTTGGATTGTAATAGTTTTGGGATATATCATGAGTTATTTTTTAATGAATAAAGATTCGTAAGCCTGTTTCCATAAGTGCGCATTTTTTTCAATGGAGTATTTTTCCTTAACATAATTATACGCTTCTTCCGCAAGTTGCACACGTTTTTCTTTGTTGTTGATTAAATCTTCAATGGCATTTATCCAGCTTTGCGTATCTGTTGCGATTATCATGTGAGCCATATCATCTTTATCCACTTGATACGGAGAATCGCCTGTTGAAAATCCTTGCGCAATCGTGGCGATTTTGAGCATACTGTTTTCTAAAAACTTTAGATTGGATTTGCAACGATTAAAATAATTATCCGCGCGCGGAATGATAACCATATCCAGTTTCAAGCCGTTCAGATACTCGTAATACACATCCGTAGCGACAAAAGAGTGCCATTCAATGTTTACTTTGTTCCAAAAAGCGTATTCATCCACATAGAGTTGCTTGTATATTTCATTATCTCCTTCAGGCGGGAGCGATAACAAAACTAATCGCACTCTGGGGTCATTTTGATAATGGTCAATAATCGGCTTTAGAGCTTCCACATCAGAAGTTACCCCCACACTCCCAGTTATGCCGATGCGTATTATGTCTGTTTCGTTGCGTAGAGGTTCTGGGTAATAAAAAGGGTCTACACAATTCGGCAAGACAACGACATTCGGATTAAGTTCCGCATATTCCTTTTTAAGAAATTCTGTTGCGCAGGTTACGAGGTCTGCTTCTTTAATGAAAGTATCTATATTCTTATTCAGCGTTCCCAATCCTCGCTTCACCTTTTCTTCATTCATATATTCATTGAATTTGAAGCCTCCATAATCCTTAAATGTATCATCGTTATCGCATACAATTTTTTTCCCAGCTTGTTTCAAAGCCCGGAGCATTGCCAGATGTTCCTCTCTTTCAGGGCGATGAAATACAATTACATCGGCATCCACTAATGCTTTTGCTTTCTGTTCTGGGGATATTCGCTGTAATGACATTGTTGTGCGGTCGCCATCCCAGCCATTCTCCTGCAAAGGGAAAAGACATCTTACATTAAAACATCCCTCATACGACCCCATGAAATATACTTTCATAATTTATTCAATATTTCTTCTACTTTTTTAGCGACCATTTCTTCAATCTTCTTATCTACTAAATTACCTATCATTTCGTCTAACTTTGATTTCGGCGCTTCTTTTGGTGCTTCTGTTTTTGTAATTGCTTCCGCAACTAATGCTGCTGGCGGAACATACTCTGGCTCTACTGGTTTGATTATTTCTCTGGTCTTGGCATTGATAATGTTTCCTTGCGGGTCAATTCTGACACTCTCTCTTTTTATATTTGGCGCTATAAATACTCCTCCCATAAAATTGTTTCCTGTTTTGCTCCTATCTCTCTAACAGGAATGAGTAGGAGCAAACAATTTAATTAAATTGATAATTTAAGCGGCGGTCAATATCTCCACCCCTGCATTGTCCCTATTTTCTACAACCCCGTAGAGCAAGTCTGCGGTGGTTACAGTTGAAAGATAATCAGGAATATAGTTTGACTGCACGCGAACTCCGTATCTGCCTGTCATGCTTGAACCCATGCTTCCGCCAGTACCTAATGGAGAGGTTGCAAAGTGCAAAGCATCTCTATGAGCCAGCGCGTTGTATCGTCCAGCCGTTCCCGAAACATACTGAATGTTGTTGGAAACGTATACCGGAATACCATACAATGACGCTCTTGGCGTTTTCGCTGTCGGATCATTCACAGGTGAATTTACCGCTAGAGAAAATTTATCAATGTTTTGGATTTGCTTCCAAAATACCGAAGGCGAAAGGAAGAAAGCTACATCCGAAGATGTATCAATTCCTACTGATTCCAAAGCAGATATCGCCGCGCGAATATCACTATCGGCTAGATTGGTAGTTGAAGCACCGACCACAGTGGCAAATCCACTGAAAAGCGATGCGAGAGCAACTTCCAATTTTTTAGCCATCGTATATCCTGAGCTTTGCGCGTATCTCTCTTGCAGATAGTAGGAATGTTTGACTTGCGCCGCTTCGCGATCTTCTATCGCGAAGCTAACTTCATACCACTGGTCTACTGTCAAAGTAACCTTAGTGTCGGTAGCATTATTTAGTGTACCTATTGTTATATGTCTTGCGACATAAGTTAGTCATTTCTGCTAACTTCTTATAGTTTCTTTTCCTATAAGAGCGGACTATTGCATACTCTTTCGAGTTCCTCTCGCTTAGTCTCTCAGCGTGCCTTTCGGCTTCGCCCTCGTTGGCATTTTCAGCGTTCGAGTCAATTAGAGTGGATTTTCATTGATGTAATTTATAAGGAGTTTTAATGTTTTAGTATTTTCTTTTGCTAATCCTATTATGGTGTTGCAGTTAGAACATAACCATCCTCTGAATTTTCCTTTCTTATGATTATGGTCTAATACAATACCATTTCTTTTCTTTCCGTAATTTCCACATACTTCACACTTTTCTGGTCTCGGTCTTGGCGCAATTTTCTTTATGTATCTTGAATTATTACCTCCTTTCCAATTCCAGTGTTTTTCTCCTTTAAGTCCTTGTGCCCTATCTTTAGCGGCACATTGTATAGAACAATACTTGGGTTGTAGCTTGGCTTGTTTACGCTCGCAAGATTTTGAACAAATTTTACAACTGAATTTATACAATCCTCCTTTCCAGTTATTTGTTTGTTCCCCTCTGAGTGTAGATTGGAATTTTATATAACAATTTTTATTACAAAAATTCCTTTCACTTCTTACCAAACTAGGGTATCTACTTATTGTTCTTTTGCAAATATAACATTGCGTAATCATATACGCCTATTATACTTGCTTTCAACTTGTAAATCAATGCCGCCATGATATTAACGGCTGTTGCGTTACTTTTAGCCGCCGCCACAAACTCCGTTAAGTTTGGAGTATAGAGCGCAGAACCTCCACCTGCCAATTCTGATGAGCGGTTCGTAAAGAAATCCGCAATCATCAGTTTCAGTTTAAAGAATTCATTGATACGCTCTCCCCAGAGTAATGGTATAGAAGTAGCAAGGGTCGTTGTAGACATCGTAGCCGTTGGGAATGTACCTGTTGCCATATTCTTTAACTAACATATTATGTTTTTTATGCTAGTTTATACACCCATAACTTTCTTAAAAACTTTTTCATGCTCCTCGCGAGTCATATCGGGTTTGATTAGGTCTTCGTTCTCCGACTCGCCTGAACCTTTTGAAGCTCCGAGTTTGGCTTTCTCTTTCCGTTCATTATCCTTAAAATCTTTTTGGTAAGAGAGGAATAGAGGGTTTTTAATAGCTTCCGTCAAAGGAATATCTTTGCCTTTCGCTATTATTTTTGCCTGCTCGATTTCTTCATCTGATAATCCGCGAGCAATCAATTTAAGTTCGTCTGAAAGTTGTGAGTTATTGTTAAGTTGAGATTGAGCTTGGTCTGATTTCAATTTCTTGAGTTCAGCTTCAGCCTTTTTCCTTGCAATGTTGATTTCGAGATTGGCTTTACGCTGTTTCTCCAATTCAACTTTCAAGGTGTCAGTGTCCTCTTGAGTTCCTTCGACCTCTGTGCCCTCAACACTGTTTTCGTTGCTCTCGGTAGCTCCCTCAACCTCTGTGTTTGTGTCCACAGCGACATCATTGCCTTCTTCAGACATAGACATTTTGTCGGTTCATGCCTCACGACTGGCTTAGATGGTTCATGCAGAGCCATTATGCGGTTTATAAGTTTTATAAAGTGCCTTTTAACGACATGCCGGGGTCGTGAACTTTAGTAAGTTTTTTTCTTTTTCCTTTTTTTTGCCATTTAACGAGCTTCATTAACTTGTTCTTTCTCCTTGACCTTGGGAGAAAATAATACTTCTAAGTTTTCAAATGCTCCATCAATTACAACTTTAGCTTCGCTAAATCCAAATAAAGATTTCTCATACGTATCATCAAATAATTTCTCCAGCGCTTTTTCTTTCAAGAAATCTATCAAGTATGCCTTGACATCATTTCGCATTGCTTCATTTAAGTAAAAATCTTTTAATGAGTTCATAATAGCGCCGCCGCCGCTTGAGTTGATAATCCTGTCTTACTTACTTTTATATTCAGAGCATTTTGTTTAGATTGCCTGCTAGAACCCGCGTAGATGTTAGCGGCATCCTGTCCTGTTCTTCCAGTAGTTCCCGCTAAAACATTCAAGGCTCCTTGCTTTGAAAGCCCGACAGTTCCTGCTTTAGCATTCAAGTAATCTTGTGTAATTTTTTGTAGAGTAGCCATACTATGCTGGTTGTTTAGCTGTTAATGACATCGGACTTGGAATTGGTTTTGTATTGGTTTGCATCATTTGATTCTGCTCCATTGTTTCCGCGTCTTTCTTGGCTTTCTCGTTTATAGCGCTGGTTATATTGATTGGACTGATTCCCGCGCCAGAAAGTTCTATAATCCTCGTAAGTAATTGTGAAGCCACAGGGTCTTGAGAAAGATTTGGATTGGAAGCGTAAGTAATTAAGATATTATTTAAGGATTCCAATGTCGCCGCTTTATTTCTCTGTTCGCCTGTAATGTTTACAGTAACTTTAGCTTTGAGATTCTTGTAAAAACCTTTCGGTATCTGAATGAATCTCTGCGCTTTAGTCTGTTTGATAAATTCGTCATAATTCTCTATCCAGCCGTCATATTGCTCCTGTGTTACCATTTTGCCCGCCAGTATTTCTTCTATGGCTCTCCGATTAGCTTCTTTAGCGGTAAACTTATTGTCTATTTCCTTAAGTTCTTCGGGTGAAAAATCATAAGCGAGGATATGTTCTTGATTCAACTTGGAAGACAGATACGGCATAACCCAATCTTCTATGATTTCAGTTATAAAAATTCCAAATTCCTGCTGTAAAGTCTTAAATACGCTGTTTGATTGCTGTAAAACAGTCGCTTGCAGTCTAAATGGCGTGCCAGAGGGCGGTGTTTCACCCCTTTGCGCCGCGTAAGCTGATGTGGTTTTTTCCAGTTGGTCATACCACTGCGTGATAAGCAGTCCGTATTGATTAAGTCCGCCACTGGGTAATAAATTTAGAGCTTCTATCGGCTTGCCATCCTCGTGTTCTAGGATAGTTCCATCGTCTGTTTCGGTTAATAAGTTTCTGCCTTTAAGTTTCTTGGAAGCGGATTGCCCGATAACTTTCGTGGTATATTCCATAGCCCTAACTTGTTTTAACACCGCATCGTTCGTCCATACCTGCGCTTCTTCGCCTTCTTCCATTACACCTACGCCAAACGAACGTCCAGCTTTAGGTTTCCTTGCCAGATACTTATACACTTTTTCAGTGTCATCTTCGCAGTAAAGAATTACGCATCCGTCCACAAAGTTTTCGTTCCCGCTTTCAGTTGGATTGCCTGCCACATAATAAAGCTGGTATGAGTATTCTTTCTCATCCTTGTCTTTGTATTTCTCCCCCATTGCATCCTTGTAAGTTGCTTTGCTAAATTCTCCCCTTATTTCAAAAATAGGTATTCTCTTGCTGGAACCTTTGCCTTTTAGTTTCTCCAAAACCAAATCTACATCCCTCCATTCTGTCATCTTGGATAGTTCATTGGCGGTCATCCAGTGAGTTTCCACGATAGCTCCTTTGATTATGTTTACTTGATCAGTGAGAGTATTTTTCCATTCTGGCAATTCTAGTGTAAGCTCTTTATCCTTCATTACTTTCTTTACAAGCAAAGAACCATAGCGAGTGTGCATATCCCGCATATCGTTCAGAGTCCTGGCAAAGTTAGTTTCTTTCATCCAAACATATATATCTTTGGAAAGAAGCCAGCTCTCTAGGTAATGATTAGCATCATCGGAGGTTATTTGTATATCTTTAGTATCAATATCCTTAGCGGAATTTTCCACATCGCAGATTGCGTTCAGTATTTGGAAAAAAGGTTTCTCCCTGCCTAGCTCGTCTTTCTGTCCGTTAAGATATTTTGAATTGTTATAAAATTCTATCGTTCTAACCCGCTCTCTTTGAGAAAATTTAAGACCAGTAACTAAATCAATAGTTTTGTCGTAGTTAGTTCGTATTAACTCTAATTCTTGTTTTATGGACAACATAGGGAAATTGCTTCCCCCAGTTCTCCTGCCGAGAAATTACCAACTTTTCAATTATACTCTTTTTTCTTTGTAAAACAAATTAGCAAAATGAATCTTCTGTTCGCGCTTGATAATATAATAATCTGGCTTGCCTCCTGCGTCTTTTTGGATTGTAATAGTTTCAAAAGGTTTTGCCTCTCTTAAGAATAAAATTATTTCTTTTTCATTTTCTGTCAATTCCATTATCGCGAGCTTTTATTTTGATGACGATATTTAGCTTCTTGACGTTCCAGCCTCTCAATCGGGTCTAAATCTTCAAAGGGCGGTCTGTTATCTTTGAAATAAATACTTCTAATTATGTCAAATTCTTCCGGGTCTGTAAGTTTTGGTCTTTTATTTTCCATTATCTTGTTTGAGGCTGTAAGTTTTTCAATCTACTCATAAGTCTATCAGCTTTTTCTTCTTCCATACCTCTAACTCCATTATTGACCATCGTAAGCAATACATATCTTATCCCCGCCATAGAGTGATTAGCGGATTTTGGGTCTTCCACGTTTAAGATTTTACCATTTTTATCCACGAACCATAAATAATTTCTATATTCCTTTAGAGTATTAGCCGACCTTCTGGTAATTGATATTCTTTGATTCTGAACTATCCCAATGCTCCATTTCACAAATGTTTCTGTTTTAGATTCTCCTCTTTGTTTTGATACTCCTACGATATTAACTCCAAAACTTCTTATCTCATCAATACTCTTTGGCTCTGCCGAATCGGCTATGACTAAAGTCTGCGATGTATCTAAACTTAATAAGAAATCTGCCAAAGGTTTATTCAACATTCCTCTCTGATAAAGCTGTTCGTCTACGATATACCCTCCGTTATATTCAAATACATCTCCTATTGAACTTGGGTCATTAGTGTAGCCAAAATCAAGCCACCTTGCTATCAATCTTGCCTCGTGCGGTATCTCATCAATTATATTCCAGTCCTTATATATTCTAGTAGTAATAACTCCAAGCTTCCCCTCGCCATAAACTGTCCACCATTCTTTATTGTGCCGATGAGTTAGTATTTCATTCTTGGATACTTCATCTAATGCTTCATTATCCAAAAAGGTGAGTATTATAAAATCAATATCTTCTCTCTTGCCCTGCATTTCCGTGTAGTACCAAAATTCTTCTGATGGATTCCAGTCCATCCAAACTATCTTTCTAGTTCTGGTAATGAGCTGGTCGGCTATAATATAGGGAATGTTATTTGCTTCATTCAAGAAAAGAATATCCCTTCTGGGACCATGAGCTTTTCCGAATTTATCAAAAGAGATGAATTCTATAAAAGATTTTGTGTGAAAAGTATAGATATGTTTCGTCTCATTCCAAAGATTATCATCCCAGTAGCCATTAGCTTTCATTATATTTTGGAAATCTCTAATTGCTCCCAGCAATAAATGTGGGACGGATTCCGCGACCACAGTACATATTTGATTATCTGCGCTTTGGCAATAATCAATAAGCCATATAAGTATAGATACTGTTTTTGAAGCCGATGTTCCTCCTGAAACTGCTCTAATCCTCTTTTTCAGTTGAAATATCTTCTTTGTTGCCGTTGTGTCTTGATAAGCCCCCATAAATAGGTATTTGAATTTCTCCCGAATGTTCTACGAAATTTTTAGCTTGCCCATATATCCTATCGTGTATGTCTTTGTAAAAAGAATAGTTGCCGTCTTTGGCTTGCTTGAACGCCACTTTAAGTAAAAGTTTTCTGGCTTCGCTCCTCGTCATTTTATTCTCCTTTGCGATTTCATCTACCGCCTCGTTAAAGTCAGTTTCAAAATTTTTTGTGCCAGCGATCCTACCGCCTATTTTCGGATGTCCTTTCTTAAATTTGCTATTTTCATCAAACAATTCGTCCTTAGACACCACCTTTTCACTACTTCGTGTTAGAGTTCTTTCTGATAGTAATTCCATTAAATCATTATGCCACTTTTATAATAATTTGATAAGTAAGTATCTGTTGTTTTGTGGCAATCAATGCAAAGTGTTCTTGGTATCCCCCTTAATGACAAACCTCTTATTCTTTTAGTTTCTTCTGATTGTTTTACCCCTTTTCTCGCCAAACTCATATTTTTTATATGTTCTGCGGATTTTTTCTTACCCAAACTAGCCAAACTCATCTTGAGTCTAGCCTCTGGCGGAATTGGTTTGTGTTGATAAACTCCTGTTGGCATATATGTATTATATGCATTATTTACTAGATGTTTCCTTATTTAGTTTTTGTTTTTCCTGCTCTGTTAATTCAGCAAGTTGGGACTCGCTAATCCAAACCGTCCCCTTAAATTTGGTCATATATTGATTAGAGATGACCATTCGCCTTTGCCCGTGAATCTCAATCCATTTGTTGCTATGCACCGGCAAATCAGGAACAAACTCTGTGTATTTATATCCGTCTAGCCATTTTGTTTCTAACATTATTGCCGTAGTTTTATCGTGGACTCTTGGTAAGTTAGGTAATTCTTTTGTTACAAATTTTCCCATATAATGAAAATTACCTTTAGTCAAGACTACATTTCCTTCTATGGCGAATAATTTATCAAAGAGCGAGATGTCTTTTATTAAAGTAGTATCCATTATGTGAACAAACTCATCAAATGTTTCTTTCCCCCTCTGCACAACAGCGAGTTCCCAGCCGTTCCAATCGTTTACAATTAAATCAAAAGTATAAGTGCAATCACAATCTTTTCCATCTCCACAAAAGTAATCATCTACATCTGGCTTATACCCCCCATTACTTACCACCAGGATATCATACTGCACACCTTTTATAGAATCCAAAAGAGGTTTCAGAAAATCTTTTGTGTATTCACTTGTTCCGATAACCACGCCTTTTTTCATATCGTTTGAACTATGTCAGGCAAACCAATTCTTTTAATCACTTTATATCCATTATATTCTATTGTCTTAACAGGAATATCTTTTCTAACAGCGAATATGCCTCCATGCGTGGTAAGTTTTCTATCAAAGAAAATCTCATGCGTATCTTTTAGAGCCTCTCTAATTATCTCTCTATCCACATCTCCATGCCATTCTCCCCTTATGTGTTTTATTTTATCCATATACGGCTTGAACGCTCGGAGTATCTGCCCTTCCATTCCTTCGGTGTCCAATTTTATTAAATCAATTCTCGGAAATTCGTATCTGTCCATTATGTCCTTTAGAGTAGACGCTTTGACTTTTATCTCTCCTATTTTCTTGCTTCCCATTGGAGCGAATAAATCCCATCTGAAGTTTCCATCTACATGATGATTGCCTTGCCATTTGCAAATGTTAAATGTTACTTCCTTCCTGTCATCTCCAATAATTGCTTCTTCCACGTAAATCAATTTATTGTCTGTGTTTAATTTAGTGTATTTCATCAATTCTGGTTCTGGTTCGCAGACAAGGATTTTAGCGTTCGGAAAGAACTTTTGAAATTGCGCGCTTGCCGAACCGATATTTGCTCCGAGGTCTGCAATGTATTCAATATCTTTATCCAAACCATATAGTTCTTCTATGCGATATTCGTCTTCGGTTATCACGGCAGTTTCGTGCGCATCCGCGCATAGGCGTAACTCATCTGAGGCTTTTAACATGATATTTTTTTGCTAATTGTTCCATTAAATAATAACTCTTAAAAAGATTTGGATGTTCTTTGTCTAATTCTTCCTGCGTGAAAGTGTGCTCTGCTTTTTCCGCCCATAAAAAATTAAATTTATCTAAAGTCATTTTTTTTTGCATATTGCTGTTAATAATTTTTGAATGGTATTGATAAAATCATGTGGGGTCATTTTCGCATATTCATCTTCTTCTATCAGTGCTGTGCTTTCTATCCACTTATTTTTTTCATTGATAGTATCTACAGTCAATAAATATCCAGGCGATGGGGAATCTGGGATATAAACTAAACCACTCATCTGTATTCTTATGTCGCCTTTAGTCATTTTGTTATTTCACGATAAAATTGTAAATGTATATCTCCGCTTGCAGTCAAATAATTTCTTTGGGTGTGATAACTATAATGCACCACTACCGCATCCCCGCAGAAAAAATTTGGTCTTTCTAATTGCATTGGTATTTCATACGATAACTGAGGTTCTTCGATGTAGCCCGGACGTAATTTGTCTTTTCCCCACCAAGCGATAGAACAAATGGAAAATCTTTGATATTCATTCAAAATTTTACTGGGTAAATAATATGCGCTCAATGTTCCTTCAAGATAGCGTTTCTTAAAAGTAGAATGGATTAAATCTATCAATCTTCCATCGGTATAATTAAAAGCGTCTAAATAAGCATAATCGGGGTCGCTCTTTGTATATTTCTTCACTACTCCAGCTTCCTCGCTTAATGCTCCATTCTCTTGATGCCACGAAGTCATTAACGTTGAATTGATAGTATTGGGAACTATCAGGAAAGCATTGGCATTTTCTATTCTCGCTTTGCATATTTTTTCAATCGCATCGTCCGCGCACCAGACTATATCATCGTCAAATCTTATATAAATTGTATCATCATCGTGCGTATTCACAAAGAACTTATGCGTCTGCAAAGCGTTGTATGTTTCCCATGTCGGAGTAATCGGTTCGCCCAGTCTGTAAATTTTCACCTTTGGGTTTTCACGCTCCATGCTTTCAAGATAGGCAATGTCGTTAGCGTCTACGGTATTTAACCATAACTGCCACTCATCCACTACGCCTTCATTTATTTTTCTGTAAATAAAATTCTTAAAAATAGAGAGATATTTTTCACGTCCTGCTGGAGTTACCACAACGCATTTATACTTTTGTTCTGGGTAGATTATCATTGATAAAGTTTATTAGATTTTTAATGTACTCTGCTTGCTCTGAAGTCAAATGCAGAGAAACTTCAAACCATTTATTGCTATTAGATAAAGTATCTATGGTACAAATATTTTTACCTTCTACTTCCTCGAATTGAATCCGACAGTTATTAATAAATTCTTTCATTTTGTCAATTCATACCACGCTAAAGTTTTTCTGCGGAACTCCTCGAACCACGGGTCGCCATTGTAATTTTCTGGGTCTTGCCAAAATAACTCATTGTGCCGTAGTCCCACTGCCTCTTTTTCCATAGAAATAAAGACATTGCTTGCTCGCAAATGTTGAACTTTAGCGTAACCCGATACTATCGCCCAATTAAGTTCAGCAAACTTTTTAATTACCATTATCCCCATCCAAATATCGTCTGCCCTTTCACATCCCTTAAATTGACCTACTGGCGCGAAATAAATATATGGCAATGCTTCTCTCTTAAAAGCCAAATTCATCCCGCAAATAGGCGCAAAAATTCCTTTTGGAATTACCATCTTTGGAAAAGTCGCCTCTACATCTTCTTTTAATAATTGCGATGGCGCGTCCCAATCGTAGTTTCCCTCCCACACGCCGTGCGAGAGCTTTACAGGCGCTTCTTTTCTAACTCCATAAGGAAAGCCCCGAAAATACTCCGAACCCGTTGAAATCCAAGAAATAGGCACATACCTATTCAGTGCGTCTATGTGGTCTTGTATAGGGTCGCCAATCGGAGAAGTATCAGTGTCAAAGGTTAAAATATATTCCACATCTGGCAAATTTTGCGCTATAAAAAGAAATCCTAACTGGCGAACTCCAGCGCAATGGTTGGAAATTAACTCGCTTTTTAAGTCAATCCTTTTCCCCTCATATTCTATAAAGGGAATATCCTCGCTATCATTAACTAGAATAAACTCCACATTGTGCTTTTCAAATAACTCTTTCCAGTTACTCAAAAACAAATCTGTGAGTTCCTGCTTATGGGAGGGAACTACGCAAGCTATGGTTTTACTCATATTGTTCTTTATACCAATTAACCGTAGTTTCTAAACTTTCCTCAAAAGATATTGGGTAGCTGAATCCATAATCTTTTAGTTTTTGTCCATCCAAAGCGTAACGCAAATCATGACCGGGGCGACTGGCGTGGAAACTTACAATTTCATATTTTAATTCCTTTCCGAGTATTTTGGCTATCTTTTTAGCCAAAGCTAAATTATCCAACTCAACTTCGCCTACTACGTTAAATCGTTCTGGTCTGTCTATTTCGGGATAAGGTTTAGGTATGACATTTTGAATCATAAATAAAATAGCGGAGGCGATATTTCTAGCGTGCAAATAAAATCTTGTTCCAGCTTCTTGTTTATCAGGGTAGCCGTGTATCATTACTGTTTCGCCTTTCATAATTTTATCTATGCATAACGGCACAAACTTTTCTTTATTTTGATATTGACCATAAACATTCATCGTGTTGGTTATGATTACTGGAACTCCATAGGTTCTCCAATAAGAGATAGCCAGTGCTTCCTGTGCCGTTTTAGAAGCTGAATAAGGATTAGAGGGTTTGATAGCATCCCACTCCTTATGGTATTCACCCTTTTTGGCTTGTCCGTAAACTTCATCGGTTGAGAATTGGATAAATAATTCAGGTTTTACTATTCGGGCGAACTCCAACATATTCAAAGCTACGCCTACATTATTTTTTACAAAGGACGCAGGGTCTACGATGCTCCTATCCACATGGCTATCGGAGGCTAAGTTTAGAATTATATCCACTTTGCCGATTTTCTTTATAATATCGGGAGTCAAGGGAGCGGATAAATCGTGTGTGATTATCTTTACTCTATCTATATCTGCCAAATAATTCTCATCTTCGGCGATCCTAGTCGGCATGCCTTTGTGTTGCCAACTCGCTATGCCGATTATTTCATAGTCCGTATTTTTCAATAGATGGGACATTAAATGCGCCCCAATAAAGCCCGAAATTCCTGTTAGACAAACGCGTTTAGACATATTCTTGTAATTTCTCTAGTAAATCTCTAGGATTTTTTATCATAATCGTGTCCATTACTTCTATCACAGAATTATCATTCCCGCCTGCTTGCAAATTGTCTCCAAAATAAATACATTCGTCCTTGTTCAGATTTTGGATATATTTCATAAGGTTTTTTCCCTTAGTGCCGTTCCTTGTAGTATAATCTATACAAGTATTTCCCGCAACTTGGGCAATCAATTCTTCGTCCGCAAACGGAAGCATTTCTAAAATATGCGAGCGGATTTTCTTATCTGGGTCAAAGGCTTTCTTCAAATTTAAATCCGCGTTATGCCCGATAAAACTGTATGATACTTGACTTCCCCTATCTTCCGTTTCGCCATAATAGCGATACTTTTTCTTGATAAGCCTTATATGCTTCAAAATTCTTTTTATCTGCTTTTCTGTGAGATAAAATTTCCATCTGTCGGTGTCGTTTCCGTTCTGCGCCAGAATCTTGCATTTCACCCCTTTTAATTGGAATTTCATTAACTCTTTGGTTGCCCCAGAAATAACATACACATTCGGCAATTTATTCAGGACTCGGCGCATAATACCAGATACAGGAGTTTTGGATTCTGTAATAGTTCCGTCCAAATCAAAAAAGAAATGCTTTTTCATAGTGAGTCCTTGATGCGTTGTCGTAGTGAGGCGCTTGAATAATTATGCTTACGACTATTAAATATAACTTTGATTGGCAAATCATCTCCTGTAAATGGTTTCCCTTTATGGTCTTCGCCCAAGAAACGAATATCGGGTTTTAATTCTTTCAAAAGAGTTATTAAATCAGATTCTCTTTCATAAATTACTACTTTATCTATCCATCTACAAGAACTTAATTGCATCCGCCTTTCTTCCAAGGATTGTATAGGTTTAAGTTTTTCTGGTCTATCTATACTCGCATCAGTTTGGAGTCCAACGACTAAATAACTGCATTGTTTCTTAATCTCCTCAAAAGCAATATAATGACCAGCATGACAAATATCATATTGTCCACATGTAAAACCTACAATTTGTTTCCTATTCTCTAAAATATATTGCTTTGCCTTTTCTAAAAGAGATACATCATCATTAAAATTACCTAGACCAATATTACACTTACTACATAGCAATCCTCTTATTTTCCCAGTATTGTGATTATGGTCAACAGCTAATTTATATAATTTTCCACCCTTCTTACTTTTCGAAGTTCCTATTTTTGAACATATTAGACATACACTCTTCTGTCCAACTAAAAGTTTTTCATATTCTTCAGGTGTTATTCCAAATCTTTTTTTTAAATTAAACTTTCTAGTATAGGCATTTCTTTTTTCTTTATTTTCTTGGTGATATTTTATATGGTATTCTTTTCGTTTCACTTTGTTTTTAATAGCCCACTTTCTATTATACTCTCTGTATTTTTCTCTATTTTTTAAATAGTATGCTTTTCTTGCTTCTGGGTTTCCTTTTGACATATATGATTCCTTTTCTGAACAAGTGAATCCTGTCATTTTAATGCAGAGTTAAAAAATATTCATAAAACCATTCTTTAAAAGTCATTCCGAAATAGCCATAAAAAAATCCTTTCTCACTATTTGCATTTTTGCATTCTTTGCAGACTCCGTCAAAATTATGTTTCATTTTTCCCATCCAAAATCTCCAGTATCTGCCCCGCTATTATTGAGCTTAACCACGCTTTCTCGGCGGTGGCGGCTTTGTTTATTTCCGCTTTTAGAAATACTATATCTTCCGCTTTCAACTCCACTTTGTCTTCAGTGGCGAATTTCTTTCCTAGTTGCCAAGCAAGGCTCGGATTAGCCGTTATGCCAGATAAGATATTGGCGCAGATTATTCCGACTGTAACAGGAGTAGTGCCGTCTTTCAGGTCTTCGCCTTTTAGAGATTTTAGTATTGTTTTTGTATCTATTGTAAGCATATTATTTCTTCTCCACTCCCGGGACATGAGTCCTAGCGTATTCCTGCAGATCGTCCATATTCGCTTTTTCCATTTTATACAATTCCATGTTGCGGGTCTTTACATTATGATACCAGCCCATGATTAAATCTCCGGCAGAATTTCGTATAGGCAGAAAACTTTCCAATCTGGCTTTTTCGTCCATGCAGAAATTATATCATAGAATAAACATTGGGATAAACAAACGAACTAAATGAGAGGAATAAGAGATATTTTGTAGCATGCGTAAACTCTTATATGAACGAATTAGCTAAATTTTAATTAGTTGCGTTCTTACCAAACTACTTTGCGTCTTCACACATTTCATTTGTGGTATTTCGAGGCTAATTAACCCGAATATTCACCCATCCCCTCATTTAATTCATTTGTCAAAATTGATTCTAATTTCTTTTTCAATGATTTTCTTTTTCTTATGCTCTTCCACCAACCCAACCATAAATTTATCACATTTATGCTCATTTCGGTAGTGAGCAAAGCATTCTTTACACTTATGCCAATCGTTTGATTTATGACATTTACAATCACATATAAATATACCTGCTTTTTCTGCTTGTTTTTTTAATCCTTCTTCAAATCTTTTATCACAATGTCCGCAAGCGGTTGTTTCTCCTACCGCATAATAATTTGTATTTTCTTTCATTTTAATTAATACAGCTCTAATTGTTAAAGCTATTATTATAATTATTACTGTTGTATTTAAAGTAGAGATTGTGTCTTCCATTTTATCTTGTAATAATCCTTTTAACAGTATCTAATACCGCATTGACTAATAGCTTATCATCGTAAGTTCTAACTTCCCAGCAATCCATTCCTTTGCAGAAGACACTGTCTGTTTTCAACTTATCTATTTCTTGAAGCAAATACTTTTTTTGAGTTTCAAGAAAGACTATTTTTTTAATTTCTTCTTTCATTTTATTCCTTTAATTTATTTATAATATCTTCAATAGCCAAATTGTATCTGTCATTTTCATTTGCAAGCGGATTTTTCTTCAAAGCGTCAATTTCCTTTATCAATTCCTCCCGAATATCATTTCTCTCGGTGCAACGAAAACAAACTTCTGTGGTAAATGCTTTCATGGTGAAACATTGTTTACACTGTTTGAGTTCATTCCATCCGCTCTGTTCTTTCTGCCATTTTTCCTTTTCTGATTTTAGTAAATTTCTCATAAAAGAAATAGCCACATTCCTATGAACTAAAGGTAAATCTTCTTTATTTGGGAAATCGGGCAATTCTAAAATCTTTTCTTCCCAATCTTCCCTCTCTCCTGCCGTGCACGGATTGCCGACGAACTCTTTAGAGCAATGGGAACAAATATATTTTGTATCCCATCCATTTATAACGCAATTCCCAACTTGACATTTCCTGCAGATTTTATCAGGACAATCTAATCCTAAACAATTTTTTATTGGTTTATCTTTCATTTTATCCTTTATAAATTATTTCTACTGGTAATATCTTATGGTATTCGTATTCATCCGCTAAACGTTCTTCGATGAATTTATTTTCTGCCATTTTTTTACTGGTAAATATCCACGGATTTGTGGAAGGACACAAAATCCATTTTCTATATCCTGCGGGTTTTTGGAAAATCGCCCAGGCTTTTGTTTTCATCTTGTAATAATCTTTTTAACAGTATCTAATACCGCATTGACTAATTGCTTTTCTCCATAAGATATATTTTTCCATTCACCGAAAACATTATGTGTTTTTAATTTATCTATCTCTTGGATAAGATACTTTTTCTGGGTGTCAAGGAAAGCTATTTTTTTAATTTCTTGGTTCATTTTATCTCTCTATGAGAGCGGGGGCACATCATATTTCTTTCTTAAAAGAATAATTCCTATCATCACGATTGGATGGATTGCCAGCATCAAAAAGAATATCTTTAGCGGATTATTATCTATGAGCATAAAAACAGGAACGCTAATTCCTACTCCCCATAAATATCCTTCTACTAATTTCAAGTCTTTTTTCATTTTCTTTTAATTTCTAACTCAGAAGAACTTGATGTAATCACTTCCATTCTTCCCGCCCCGCATTGAGGACAACCATTATAATCATAAGCACAGTATTCACAACCACATCTACATTTAATTTTTGAACATACATGTATCATTTTCTTTTAATCTACGCAATTAACTCTTAAATAATTCGGGGTTTTCATAAAAGTTCCTCCTTTAATTTTTTAATCTTTTCCCGAAGTTCTTTGCCTTTTTCAACAAGTTGAGGGTCAGTCCTTATTCCGTGAACGTAGAGAAATGCCAAATTCGCCACTTCTTCATCGCTTAATAGCTGAATATATTCTTCGTATGCTTCTATAAGTTCTTTCATAAATCTTTAGATAACTTATGCAAATAAACTTGTATGTCCCCGAGATACGCCAAAGCTCCCGACCTGTTCGTTGTGCTTTTTCTATCAAGATATTCTCCATCTGCGGTCATATTATCTTTTTCAAAATGCTTTTCAAAACTCTCACGCAGTTCGCCATTCATAAATTCATTCTTGATTTTCTTTATCAATCCTTTTTTAGTTTCATTTGCTTCTAAACAACGATAACATTTCTCACTTGTAAATACTTTCATGGTATAGCACTGTGGACATTGTTTGAGTTCATTCCATCCGCTCCGTTCTTTCTGCCATTTCTCCTTTTCTGATTTTAGCAAAGAGTTTACAATTACTCTTGCATCTTCCATAAATTCGTCAATATCTTTATAGTCGCAGAAATATAACTTTTCTAATTTTTCCCATTCATTCCATTCAAAATATAATTTTTCTAGTTCTTGCCAATCATTGTCTAGTTTTTCATTCACTTTAGGTGAATAATTAGGCGAATAATCAGGCGGATAATTTGTCATCAAACGACACTTTGAACAGAGCCAGACATTTTTCTTTGGTTTTGTCCATTGGTGTTCGCAATTATGTTCAGGGATTCCGCAATTATCTCCCGCATAATGTGTTTTTCCTTCTGGTATATCTTCAAACATATGTTTTCATATCGATCTTTTTATATCCATCTTCCAGTACATTAATAAAATTCCGCAAAGATACTTTATCAAATCCCAACCACGATAAATTCTTGCCGAAATCTACGACAATACGACCATCTTTAACATAAACCGCTATTTGTAAATCTCCCTCATCATTCTTATTTAATTTTCCATCACTATATGTTTTCATAAATCTTTTAATAAACTTCTTTTTGGCGGTTTGGGCAGAGCGTTGAAATAATCGGTAATCATCTTATCCGCCTTTGACCATTTTGGGATGCGACCGTAGTCGTTTATATACCATCTGGCAAAGAAACTTATTAGAGGAGTACGAGCTATGTAAGGCAGGTCAATATTCCATAACATTTTATTTCCATCTCTCCACGAAGAATCGTTTACTTGATATTCTTTCAAATGTTTTTCTAAGAATGGCAAGACTTCTTTATCAGAGAGAAATTTCCCATAGGTATTGCGACTCACAGGCTCAGATATTACAAGAATGAAAATAATGAGGATTATTAAAACTAAAATTGTTATTTTCATATATTTTTATTTGCCATCCCCTAAAAATAAACTGCCTCCCTCCAACATATTTTTGTAGACTGTGTTGCCGTTTTTTTGAATGGCATAGGGCAAAAATACTTCTTGTAATTGAACTTGTTTAATCGCTATTAAAGCGACTTGAACATCAACCCAATCCCGCAAAATTCTCCAAGCTACCCGATAGGCGTAATCATCATCCGAGGCCCGATTGTTGCCTTCATTTTTTAGAACTTCCTGCGCATTTCTCCAATTTAAAGGCAACTTGAATCCCATCCTCCGTTTATCAAATTCTATTTGGAAAGAAAGTCCTGCGATTCTTCCTGTGCCTTTTTCATATTCCAAAAGAATGCCATTTGCCCCAGCTTTTTGAAGCATATCCTGTATTTCCTGAACTGAACGATTGGCAGGAACTTTAGTTGTGTAATTTTTTAATGCCATATAATGTACACCGTATCTATCATTTTACTTCTATGGGTTTTTTATAATCTGCGGGCTTGCCGACTTTTACGACAACTTTTGGAGCAACTAGAGATTGGTCTTTATATATCGCAAGATACCATTGTTCATCAAAGATTAAAGGTTCAAGATTAACTTCATAGCCATTTTCAAGCATAAGTTTGAAATAACCCAGTTCATCTCTTTCCCAATTTTTTAATGCTTCGTGTGTATCTTCCATTTTCTATTTCTTAATAATCTCAATCTCAATTTTCTCTTTCTCGCTTTTTATTTTTTCCGCCGAGAGTTTTACTACGAAGCGGTCATCCTCAATTATTTTCGCTTTCACTAAAATATCTTCAAGGCATTTTAATAAATTTGAAACATCAGTCCGGGAATAGTTTTTGATGTAAAACTTGTAATTCATTTCCACCTCTCCTTTTATCATCACGAATCTCGGCAACTGATAGAAAACTTCCTGCTCAAATTCTTTGTAGTCTTCCGTTCTGTATCTCGCCCCTCCCTTCCATGCGGAATTTACACTGAGGGCTTTTACATTCAAAACCACTTTCTTAGTTTCCATGCTTGCATTATAGCCTAGATTCCAGCCTTGAACCCAATTTTTCCGCTTGTTTTGGGTTTTTCTTCTTCTTTCATGGTAAGCCTTCTTAATTCGTCAAAAATAATTCTGAATCGTTTGTCGTATTTTTTCTCTATATTCTCTATCTTTTCCCGCAGATCTTTGTAGCTCACAAGCATTTCCCTCATGCGAATAAAAGTCCGGATAATTTGGATGCTCGCTCGCACGGCACGGTCGCTGTTCAATACGCTGGCCAACATTGCCACTCCGTGTTCGGTGAAGACATAGGGGGCATATTTTATATTCTGCCCGCGCTTCAAGATGCCAAATTGGCTCCTTGAATCTAGCCCGTCAAACTGCGGATCTGCTAAAGTTCGCCCGAAAATTTCAGATTTCCAAATAAGCGTTTCCTGTTTATTTAATTGGAACATAAAATCCGCAGGAAAACGATTTTTGTTTCTTTTTACCGCCCGATTCAATGCCCCCGTTGGAACTTGATATATTTCCGCCAAATCTTTGTCAAACATTACCTTCTGTTTTCGGATAAGAAATATGCGATTGAGGATATTTATTTTTTTCAATTCTTTTTCCATAGCTCAATACGCCTGTCTGATATGCCTGTGAAGCCCTACAATGCCCTAGAAACGATTTTTTAGCCAAAAACCTAGAATGGGCTGGGTGGCAGGTCATTCTCTGGGTAATCGCCATAATCAATTTCATCCACTGGCGCATTTTGCGCGTTCTTCTTCGCTTGATACGCTTGCGCTGTGCTTGCCGGCTTCTGCGTTCCGTTTGGGTTGTATTCGGGCTTGGTGTAGATCTCCCAATTTTTCCAAAACAAACCCCCGTTCTTGTAAGTTCCGGCGGTAGAGGTGGCTTTGCAGTCGTAACAAACTCTTTTGATGTAGGTAAACAGCCCGTCTGCCGTATTCGCTTTATTTGACATCCAAAGAATGTTTTTTTTCTTGCACAGCCCGCAGTAGTCCGGTTGCATGAAGAACAGAGCTTTTGAGATTCCCTCCTTATCGTCCTTTTCCTCAATCTCCACGCTCAACACATCGTCTCTTAATTTTTTATTGACTGTGATTTTCATGTGTGTTTCGTATCTATATCTCTATTGCTAATCTGTCCGATGTCATACGATGTCATTTCTCCTCGCTGGAATAGAACAAGAGTGCTTCCGGTAAAGATGACGGCGGAATCCGACCTGTCAATGGCGTTCATCAGAAACTCATTGCGGATTTTTCGCGCGCTCACAAATCCTTTCAGGTTTTCTTTGTTCGGCGCGACAAAAGTATTTATTCCGATCGGCTTGCCTTTTATCATAGCTTTATAATTCCCTTCAGCTTTTCTTCGACCTCCGCCAAAAATTCTTCCTGTTTCATTCTGGCGGTTTTGATTTCGCTCTCAATTTTTTCGCGGCGAACTTCTTTGATGTGGAGCGGGTGGACAGTAATTTCGGGATTGAATCCAACGAACCATCGCCTCTCCAATTTCGGGTTCACCACGAACGCCTGCACCATCTGCCAAAAATATTCCTCCGGCACTTCGTCGGTGAGCCACATCTTCACATAGTTTTTTCCAAGCGGGCATTTCACCTCCACGTCTTCCTCGTCCGAAATTATCCCGTCCGGCGAATAGGCGATGAAAGAGTTTTCGTCATTCTCAATAAACCCCGTGCGCTCCACTTTTTTACCGCTCTCAAATTCAAACATTGCGATTGCTTCGTCTTCAAGGCGCACCCCCCTGTCCATCGGGTTTTCGTAGTCGCTCTCGCTCTCTACGCCCTCCGTCAATCTCTCGGCGATTATTTCATACATCGCTTCCTGCCTCGCTTTCGGAGTTCCCATTATGGCTTTCAAAGTTGTTCCCGTAATTTTGCCCTTGCGTATCTGAAACCAAGCGTCTGTTCCCTGTGTGATATTATCGTGTTTTTTCATTTTAGAATTTCGCCTTTAATTCAAATACGACCTTGCGGATTTCCGCGTCCGCCCGCTCATCCGCCGATAACATCGTCCAAGCTGATTTTAATTCCTCCAGCGTTTTTGCCGCCCGCAGTTTCTCAATGCTTTCGCTCGCCTTGTAGGGCACGCCGATTTTCGCCATAACTTCCGCGTAATATTTTTTATGCTCCTCCAAAAAGTAGTCGCGCCATTTCTCAAAAGTTTTCTTGCTGATAGTTTTCTTCTTCGGCAGAAGTTTCACCATTTCAATCGCGGAGTTAGTAGAGTTGAAAAAAGCTATGGAAAGATTTTTGCGAAACTGCGCCGATTTGATTGCTTCGTCTCTTGAATTGTTGTTTTCGTTTTTCATGCTAGATTACGCTCATCACCCACCCCATTGCGACCATCGCCACGATGCAACCCGCGATAAGATACAATTCTAAATTTATTGTTTTCATTTTTTGGTTTATTTTTTAACTTTTAATCTTCCACACAACACTCGCACTTTTTTGCAACATCGTAGGACATATCTTTTCCGTCCACCTCCGCCCACTCAGTTTTCTCTACAAAGCCCTTGCCCTTACAAAACTCACAATGCCATTCTCCGCCACAAGTGCATCCGTTATTATTGCATCCGGTCCGGCGACAATTACTGATGCACCGATGTTCACACTCGCTCAATTTTGTTTCCATAAATTTATTCGTCTGCGGATTGCGGGTTGTTCCGTTCCCACAACTCGTCTGCCATTTTTATTACGCTGTCCATATCCTCCGATCCCGTGGAGGACTTGCTGACGGCGTATGCGATATACCTCTGCTTCCTTTCGTTCCTCTCCTCCATTGTTTCGTTTTTCTTGTGTATGAATTTTGGTTTGTTTTCCATTTTTTTACTTTTTAGAATTAAAATACTTTGCGTGCATCATCGCATTACTCATCAAATCTCTTATCACCTCCGCTTCTGATGCTTTTTTCTTATCGGCGGTTTTCACCAGCCACGCTTTCTGCGCTTTTGTAATCAATAATCTTAATTCCGTGTCAAATTGTTTTTTTGCTCGCATTTTTGTTTTGTGTTTTATAACTTTGATGTGCCTGTGGGGAAGTCCTAGAGGTTGCCCTGCTAGTTTTGATGTCGCTACTACTTATTCCCGATATTTCAGCGCGTCCGCCTAGATAGAAAGTTTAAGGTTCACGAAATCATTATCACTCCCCCACCGACACACCAACCGACCTTTAGTGCTAGTATATACCTATCCTAGCCGAAGTCAAGCCCTACCCTGTGGATAACTTTCTGCGCTTTTCTAAAATAGAGAACACTCCCCCTTTGTATCCCTTGATACATTAAAAAGGTAAAAATGCGCCCATAAGCAAATCAAGCCAGATCCTATTCAATCAGCAAGAGTATCCCTTAACCTCTTAATTATTGTCTGATAATAAAATCAAGCGAAAATTCTTTTCTAAAAAGCAGGCAAGGTCGCGGGTCGTCAGGGGGAGACGTAGCCCGCGCTGATGTCTGCTTTCTAAAAAAGTGGCAGTCAAAGTTTGTTTCAGTGATGGACTGAAAGCACTGATGATTTGGGTTAAAAAACAAAATAGCCCGCACAAGTAATTGTAACGAGCTATTGTGATTGCTCTGCCCTTGCAGGCAAAACTTACACGGGCTATTTTGCACACAATATTTTCGTTACCCTAATATAATAATCAGCAAGAAAAGAATGTCAAGCGGTCATTTCTAACCCACTTCTTAATGGGTCAATTTTCCACCCGCGCTTTATTTGAAGTTGGTAATGATGTTTAGCGCATTTTCTTTTCTGCCTATGCGCATTACAAACTTGCAAATGTTTTTTTATATATTCTTCTAACTTTATTTTTTCCATTTATTTTCTTTTTCATTCCATCACCAATATCTTCCTCCTAGGGGGTAGCTTAACAGCAAAGAAAACAGGGTCGTCAGATTCTTCTTCATCTATGCCCACGATTATTGATTTCTCCTTAATCATTTGGTGTATTATTTTTCCTTTTATCATTTCCTGCGGGACGATGTCGCCGTTAGGAAAAAGCGACCAGATTTTATAGAAAATCTTGTAGCTGATATTTGGGCTGAAAATGTAGATTGGTTTTTTCATTTCTTTCTATAAATAAATCTATATGGTCTGTCCGCGAGATGGCGGAAACAGAAGCCGATGCTAATGTTCCACAGGTATTTTAGAAATCGGGATAGGAGTTTCATCAGAATATTTCAAAATTAGAACAGCTCGGCGGGGCGTTTCTGATAAATTCCCGCGCTTCTTCTTCCGTTTCAAAATTCTGCGCTTTTTCTATGGTAACGGTTTCGCTATGATACACAAGACAGTGCCTTGGCGGATATTCGCCAGTGTATGGATCTGGCTTGTAGTCCGGACATTCTATCGCTCTGGTTATTTGCGCTTTCCATTTTACTGTTTTCATTTCTTTAAAAATTCTGGCTTGAACTCATCAGGGATCGGCGTGCCGACCGGCACTTCCCCATTTTCGGGCGGGGTTTGGGTAGATTCTGGGATTGAATGAGTAGGTTCCGGCCCGGGCGCATTTTGCATTTCTGATTTTTCATTAGAAAAATCTGTATTTATATTTTTACTATTCTCTTCTATTCTACTCTCTTCTATACTAACCTCGCCGTTGCTTAGCAGTGGCTTAGCTTCTGCTAAGCGAACGCTTAGCATCTGCTTAGCAGACTTATTTTCTTTGCTTTTTTGGGCTCGCTTAGCGAATGCTAAGCGCTTGCTAAGCAAGATAGTTTTCGCTGGATTATGATTAAAACCATCAACTTTCATGTATTGTCCTTCTTCATTTAATGTCAAACATTCTAATTCTTTTTGATATTCAGTCGGCTTTTGTCTTCTGCTATCCAGCCAATTATTTTTATGCCAGTCTGTGATAACTGTAACTCTAAGTGTAATCCCCATCTTGAAGGGGATTAAAAAGCCCCTAGTAAGGAGAACATTTAAATCATCATCATTGAAACCTCCATACATTCGCATTATAAAATTAGGGTCAACAAAACCCCAGTTATCCGCTTCCATTCCAAGCAGAAAATAAAGCGCTTTCGTAGAATTAGTTAGACTTATAAAATCAGGGAATCGCACTATTTCTATATCAAACATTCTTTTTTGAGCCATTTTATATTCCGATCCAATCTCCGATTGGATAATGTTTATCTAAAAGGTCTTTAAAAGTTCCAACAACTTTCCTTTCTTTTTCGTTCCTCACAACGATTACTCGAATGATTGCTTGCTCCTCAGCGATAATTAAATAACCTTCAATTACTAGAATTTTCCATGAGTCTTTGTCGGTATCTTGATGTAATAGGGTTAAAATAGCTTTTGGATTCTGAACATAATCATTTTCATCGGTATTTGCAGAAAAATATAAGTAAATCAATTTTGATTCGTGTGGTAAATAAGATAAAAAGTGGTCTGTGAAGATTATTTGCTTATTCATCTTTTTTTTCGGCTAGACTTAATAATTTCTTTTTCTTTACTTCCCAGCCCTTTTTGCCAATTTTACTAAAATGCGCCGAAATTCTAGGGTCAATTTTTTTGTCTTTTTTCTTCATAAGTATATGATACAAAATAAGCAAGCAAGCTAGCAAGCTCCGCCTGTGGATAACTAGGTAGGGGACATGGGAGGGAAGTTAGAATAGGGGATTAACAGTTTTCCCCGCATTTATTCTTTTTCTGGCGAAGCCTTTTATATCTATTATTATTAATTCTTGTATGTGTCGGACTTTTCTGGGGATAACTCAATTTCGCTATTTAACCCTTATTCCATAAGGCTAGATTTATCCCCAACTGTTGATAAGTATGTCGCTCACATGTCGCTTCCTTGATAGATTTTCCAATTCACTATTGTAATTACACGATATTTTGAGCATTTTTGTTGTCGGATGTAGTGCTTTTTTTCAAGCCAACTCAAAATATCTTCATAGTAGTTTCGGCAATTCCCGTTATTTTTTTTAATTTTAATCTGCCAGTTACAAACTCACCGGGCAGAAATTTTATTTCTTTTCCGTTAAAAAAATAGTTGTGTTCTTGATAATTCGCAAGGAGTAGTAAAGTAATCCAAAGGTGAAAATGTTTCGGTTTTTTGTAAATCTTGTTACGTAGGATGCTCACATATAATTTTATCCAACCATTATTTTTTTTCATCCACCCATATATTTTTTGTAATAAAAAAACGCAGAACGAATTTAAGTTCTCTGCGTTCCCACTCATAATAATTATACTGCTGTAATTTTTTTATTACTACAAAAATGGGGGATAACTAGACGCAAAAATCCGCCTCGTCATGGAAATGAAACGAAGACGGATATTTTGCTTTTGATTTTTTCGCGGGTCAAACCAAAAAGAAAAACCCGCGACCATCAAAAAAAATTATGGAAGAAAAAGTTAAAAATCTTCCACGAAATTATTATCGCACAAAGAGGGGAGCGGAGGCAAACAAAAAACCGCCCTTATAAAGCGGTTTTTGCTTGTCAGCAGAATGACAATGCCTCTCCTAATCGGTTACTTAAAGTTTATACCAATATGAAAAATAAGTCAAGCGTGCGGAGGGTGTGGGAGTCGAACCCACAATTCCGATTAGGGAAGACCGCTTATAAGGCGGGTGCATTACCTATTCTGCCAACCCTCCACCTGCGTTGCCGCAGAATTAGATTATAACACAAACAGAAAGCCGCCCTCCTTATTAGTTGGCGGCTTTCTGCTTGTCTAATTCTCGCAGGCGACACAAATCCGTCGTATACTACGGACGAGTAAAATTCGCCCGTAATAATTATAAACTATTTTAAAAGAATCACTGCCGCCAGAATAAATATCGCTATGCAGAATAAAACCATCGCGATGAGACTGACTTCTGTTCCTTTTTTTTCTTCCTTTTTTATCTCTGGTTGTATTTCTGGCGTAGCAGTTGTCGTCTGCAAGATTATTTTATCCAGCTCGTCTTGTCCAGCGTTTTCTTCCGCTTTTCTAACGAGAATATAATCGTCATCGTCATCTTCTTCCCTGTATTTTTTATATTTTTTCATTTAATTTTTTTAGAGTAAGCGCGCCGACCCGCCCATCGCTTGATAGTCCGTTCGCGCTCTGATATTTTTTGACGGCATTACGCGTTATATTTCCAAAAATACCATCAAAGCTCAAATTACTCGGATAGTATCCCGCCTTTTGCAAATACTTCTGCAACTCACGGACATCTTCGTTCCTATCCCCGAATTTCATATTATTGGTGAAAACGAAAGATACCGGCGGGGGAGTGATGGGAGCTTCAAAAGTGAACTCCATAGGATATTTAATCAGAAAGTTTCTAGCGTTAAAAAATTCTCTGGAAACATATCGCACGGAAAGTCCGCCGAAGTGCGCCGAATCTTCCACCCGGATATATTGCTTGCCGGCAATCAGCCCGCAGTCGGTGGCGGTTACCGAGTGCCGGGAAGCCCCCGCTACGTATGGATCCGCCAGATTGTCTATCACTTTAGGATAAAGCGGCGACCATTCGCGCGAAGTGAAATAGAACCAGCACATTATTCCCTTGCCGGTAGTTTGAATAGTTGAAGCCACCCTGTCAAAATCTCCGTCTGGGATAGTGATATGACTTCCGACAGTAAATCCTTTGGCGACTTCTTTGGCGAAATTGGAAATGTCCGTAGATTCTCTTTCCTGTATCTGATTGCTTCTGGCTATCGCTTCCAGTGAAATGCCCTTGGCGCGCCAGATTTCAAAAGCATCGTTGCCGATCATTCCTTCGTTAGGCTTATTCACCCGATAATCATAAATTGAGTTCGGAGAAAACTGCAGGAACTCCTGCGTTTTCAGCCAGAAACTTATCAGAGAAAGTTTAGCGGTCGTAAATGCCACGCATTTTGCCGTGAAAAATTGATTAAGAATAGGAAAACTCCGCCATTCGTGCGGCTGTTTTTCCACCCAGACTACCGGGTTCGCCCGCGCCACAAATTCCGTCTGAAAATAATCTTTGTCTTTTTCTTCCGTACTGCGAAGATCCGAAGCTCCCTGATAATTTTCGTAGAATTTGTCTATCTCATTTTTAAGTTCTTCCTGCATATTTTATTCTTTCAGGAACAAAGCATATATCGTGCTTGCGCTGGCTAGAACTCCCAAGATAGTCGTCCACCACACTGTATCTCGGAGAAACACATACACTACACCCACTACCACCGACAGCCCTATCGCCCAGAGTTTTGATTTTGTTCCACTCGTAGCCTTGAAATATTGGAAAGCTATTGACAAAGCCGCGCCGACGATACTAATTCCTATAAAATCTGTTATCTCCATAAATTTATTCTATTTGAAATAGAAGAATTGCTAATAAAATTAAAACGACCAATACAATTAAAATTAACATCTAATAATCGCCGACATTAAACGACTCACTTTCAAAATTAAAGTCT
>Ga0193739_1000018_pt1 | contig 39529 bp, 37 predicted proteins | sample L2a2metaG_FD_144926 | JGI IMG/M metagenome (GOLD analysis project Ga0193739, IMG submission 144926) | Soil microbial communities from a riparian zone of the East river system, Colorado, United States - L2a2 | ecosystem: Environmental > Terrestrial > Soil > Riparian zone | place: USA: East River...
GGGCCGCGAGACGACGTTTGCGGCGTTCTCCAAGTTTCCCGCTGCTTTCGAGATACGCATGATGCCTGTCGAGGGCGCTCATCAGGTTTCCGATGCCTTCGCCTTTGGACGCGACCGTCGTGAGTACAGGAGGCTCCCACGAATCGGCCGTTGCCGCCGCTTCACCTCGCCGCCCCCCGCCGCCCTTCGCCGCCCTGGGGTTGTGGTGCGGCGTGATATGTGCAAACGCATTGCCCCTTCGGATACCCAGCATGACTTCCACTTCGGTCTTCAGCTTGTCAGCCCCCGGCCGATCGCTCTTGTTGATCACAAACAGCTCCGCGATCTCCATTACCCCCGCCTTCAGCGTTTGGATGCCGTCCCCCGATTCGGGAACCAGTACCAACACCGTCGTCTCGGCGGTTGCCGCAACGTCGAGCTCGGTTTGCCCCACGCCGACCGTTTCAATCAGGATTCGGTCGAATCCGAACGCTTCGAGCACGTCCGCCACTTCTTCGGTCGTCGTGGCGAGTCCCCCTTGGGCGCCGCGCGTTGCCATGGACCGAATGAACACTCCCGGATCGAGGCTCACGGATTCCATGCGAATCCGGTCGCCGAGCAGCGCACCCCCGGTAAAGGGGCTCGTGGGATCGACGGCGATGACGGCGACTTTGAGATCACGCTCGCGATACGCCCGAACCAGCTGCTCCGTGAGCGTGCTCTTGCCGGCACCGGGAGGCCCGGTGATTCCGATGCGGTGCGTGCGTCCTTTGCCAATCCTCTTATAGAGCTCCGATAAGAGGCGCTCAAAGCCCTCACGCTGATTTTCGACCAGACTGATCGCGCGGGCGAGCGCCGCGGTGTCGCCGCGCGCCAGCCCTTCGAGCATCGAGTCGAGTCGCATACGCTCTAAGGATAACGGCGGGGTGGTCGTCACGCCGTTCCTCCCAGCGCGATCGTGCGTACCGGTCCAGGCCGCACCGCGACTCGTTCAACGCGGGTGGCGGTCGCGGCGAGCACGTCGAATTCAAGACCCTTGAGTGTGAACCGCTCGCCGGCGCGGGGGATACGCCCCAGCGCCTGAATGAGAAGACCGCCCACCGTCTGGGCGCCGCCCCCGAGCGTCACCCCGAGCTTCTCGGCCAGTTCGGCGGCCAGCACGCTGCCCTCGACCTCGAGGACCCCAGCCGTGGACGGCTGCGAACCACCCGGCTCGAACAGCTCGCTGACGAGATCGTTTAGCAGATCCTCGAACGTGACGAGCCCCGCGGTTCCGCCGAACTCATCGAGTACGACCGCCAGGTGGCGCCCTCCGCGCTGCATCTCGAGCATCAAGTCGGCCGCGCGCATCGTGCCCGGGACGGTCAGCGGTGGCCGCACCAACACCGGATCTTCCGGCTGCCGGCCGAGCAAGTCGAGCGTGTGCGCGACGCCGACCACCTCGTCCAATGAGCCACGGTAGACGGGATAGCGACTGTATCCTGATTGCTGCAGGACGTGCGCGGCTTCGGCCGCCAGCATTCCCTCGGGAAACGCGACGATGGCCGTCCGCGGCGTCATCAGCTCCCGCACCGGGCGGTCTGAAAAGGCGAGCACGCCGGACACGACGGCCATTTCGTCCGTACCGGCGAGCGCTTGGGTGTCGGCGCTGGAGAGCAACGCGGCCAACGTCGTCCGCGTGGAGCCCTCGCGCCGGGGAATGAACGGCGACAGCACCGCGCCCAGCCGCTCCATCCACGGAACGGCGCGCGCCACCAGTGACGCAGCCCAGCGGCGTCCCAGCACCCGGGGGACCAGATAGGCCGCGCTGATGAACAGCGGCACACCCACCGCGATGGTGAACACGCCGAGGAACGTGGGCGTGGTCGCAGCGAGCAGGGCCGGGATCCCGCCGGCGGCGAGCAGCACGCCGAGCGTGGTGAGCGTGTTCGCGGTGGCGAGTGTGCGCTCGGGGTGTTGCAGCACACCGGCCGTGGCGGCCGATCCGCGCAGCTTGTAGGCGACCCAGCGGGTCAGCTCGTGCTGGCTGACTGCAGCGGCGGCGACGCCGACGGCCGCCGAGACACCGGCCACAATCAGCCCGACCAGCAGAACGGCGAGGGCGACGCTCATCGCTTTTCGAACGACACCTGCGTGACCCGACGCTGCTCCACGCGTTCGACCACGACGCGATATCCGTCCAGCGTCAGCTCGTCGCCCGGCCGGGGGACGCGTCCCAGCACCGAGTAGACGAGGCCACCGACCGTTGACACCTCCTCGTGGGCGATCGTGGTCCCGAGCGCCGCCGAGAGCTCATCGAGGCTCACGCCGCCATCGACCCAGATGCGGCCGCCGTCGTGGCGTATCGCCGGCGTCGTCTCGGTGTCGTGCTCGTCGCGAATCTCGCCGACGATTTCTTCGAGGATGTCCTCACGGGTGATGAGACCCGACGTGCCGCCGAATTCGTCAACCACGATGGCGATGTGGGCGGGCGTGCCCTGGAAGTCGCGCAGCTGATTGTCGAGCGTCTTCGTTTCGGGTACGAACGCGGCCGGCCGCACGAGCGTCTGCCAGCGAGTCCCTGGCTCGGCGAGACCCATCGCGATCGGGACGAGGTCCTTCCCGAACACGACGCCGCCCACGTTGTCGGGTGATCCGTCGAGCACGGGCAGGCGCGTGTGTTGGCTCTGCTTGAGTGTCTCGAGCACCTCTTCGGTCGATGCGGAGATATCGACGCTCGTCATGTCGAGGCGCGGCGTCATGACCTCGTCGACGGTCGTGTCCGCCATCGTGAAGACGCCCAGCAGCATGTCGCGCTGCGCGATGCCGAGATTGGGCTGCAGTGGGCGCGGCGTGTCCACGAGCGTGTGCAATCCCCGGTCCGCCCACGCCAGGAGCCAGAGGAGCGGGCCGAACGGCGCCAACGTGCGGCGGGCGAGCGGCAACGCGGCTTCGGACAGCTCGGGCGCGATGCGCGCGACGCTGCGCGGGAGCGCGTCGCCGACGATGAACAGGAGGAAGGTGCCGACGATCAGCGTCACCAGCGCTTCCACCCACGGACGAGTCCACCAGGCGACTGCATTCGCCGTGGCAACCGCGCCCAGGACCAGCAGCGCGAGACGCGCCACGTGCAGGGCGCGGTGCAGCGGCACCCGGCGCTCGGCCGCGATCGGCGGGGCGTCACCGAGCGTGTGCAGCGCTTCGCCCACGGCCGCTTCTTCGCCCAGAGCCAGGAGTGCCGCCCACACGCCGGCGCCCACGGCGACGACGAGCCCGATGACCCGCAACGCAGCTTCGGTGAGCATTACCGGGCGAGTCGTTGCACGTAGCGTTCTTGGAGATGCCACAGGCGTGATTGCGTGCGCCTGGAGCCTTCGGGGTGATCGTATCCCAGCACGTGCAGCGTTCCGTGAACGGCCAGCCGGACAAGCTCTTCGTTCAATGCGGCACCGTTCTGGGCGGCGGCACGAGCCGCGACAGCCGGGCAGATGTACACGTCCCCGAGCAGCGTGCCGTCCGGTTGTGGCAGCGGGTACGCGATCACGTCAGTCAGGCCGCGGCGCCCGGTGGCGCGGCGGTTGGCGCGCCGCATCGCGGGCGCCGACAGCAGCGTGATGTCGACATGAGATCCGGCCGGCGCGCGTTCCCACGCCAGAACCCGCTTCGCGATTCGCATCAGCTGGTCAGCGCGACGTTCGCGCGGTTTCCGGCTGCCACGCCGCACCAATGCCGCCACTGGACTCCGGATAGTCGATGCGATTGTGGTACATCCCGCTCAACACAATGAGAAATGCCGCTTTCACCTGTTCGATCTGTTGCAGGGTCAGCGGGGCCTCGTCGAGCTGGCCGGCGTTCACCTTCGTCCGCACGATGTGATCGATCGCTTCCTCGATCTTTTGCGGCGTCAGGTCCTCGAGGACGCGCAGCGCCGCCTCCACCGAGTCCGCGATCATGGAGATTGCCGTCTCCATCGAGCGCGGTTTCGGTCCCGGATACCTGAAGTCGTCCGGATTGCGCACCTGCCCGCCGTCGATCTTCTTGGCCTTATCGAGGAAGTAGGTGATCTCCGTCGTCCCGTGGTGCTCCGGAATGAATGCCGCCACGGAATCGGGAAGATCGGCCTCCGCGGCGAGCGCCAGACCATCCGTCACATGCGCCTTGATGATCTGTGCCGACTGGAGCGGCTTCAGGCGGTCGTGGGGGTTGTTGCCCGGGATCTGGTTCTCCACGAAGTACATCGGGTTCTTGACCTTGCCGACGTCGTGGTAGTAGCAGCCCACGCGCCCGAGCAAGCCGTTCGCGCCGATACGATTGCACGCGGCCTCGACGAGGTTCGCCATCGCGACGCTGTGCGCGTATGTGCCCGGCGCCTCGAGCGACAGGCGGCGCAGCAGCGGACGGCTGGGATCGGACAGCTCGAGCAGCGTCAGGTCGGTCGTGATATGCGTGACCGATTCGGCCACGGGCAACAGGAAGAACGTGAGACCGGCCGACACCAGGCCGTTCAATGCGCCCCACAGACCGCGCAGCCCGATTTCCTCGATGGGCCAGCCGCTGGCGAGACCGAGGGCGAGTGCGCCGCTGAGATATCCCGCGGCAATGATGAGCACGGGAGCGTAGAAATTGCTGCGGCTGCGCAGCGTCTTGACCGACAGCGCGGCCGTCACGCCGCCTACGACGCAGAGGAAGGTGGCGGGCACGTCGTGAAAGACGGGTTGCAGCCCGATGACCACCGCCAGGATCATCGCGGCGATCATCGACACGCGCCCATTGAAGAGCACCGTCATCATCATCGCGAGGAACGGCATGAAGATGACTTCGGGGTGCGCGGGATAGAACCGGGCGACCAGGCCGGCCTGTCCCAGCAGCACCGCGAACAGCGCGCTGATCAGCGCGACCTGCTTCATGTCGCGATAGGTCTCGCGCCGGTAGAACACCAGCAACACCCAGAAGATCGCGATGATCAGCGAGTCACGGAGCAACGGCCCGATCACGCCGCGGATCGAATACGTCGTCGCCGCGCCACGGCGCAGCAGCTCCTGGTGCAGCGCGACGAGCCGCTCGTGCGCCTCGTTCGTCACGATTTCGTGCGGAGCCACGATCCGGTCGCCGGCGCGCACGATGTACTTGCTGGGATCGACGCTGCCGCGCAGCTCGTTGCGCCGCCGCTCCGTCTCGAGCTGCTTCGGGATGAGCGTGGGCCGGAAGAACTGCCGAACGAGCTTCAGGTAGAGCACGTCGCCCACACTCGACCCGGCGTCGGGATGCAGCTGCTTGGCACGACTCAGGTACTGCGCGAAGGTGAGCACCTGGTCCCGCTGCACGGATGACTCCGTCGATCCGCGGCGCACGATCAGCTCGCGCGACTGCTCGACCTGGAGCACGCCCGGACCGGTGACGCCCTGCGCCAAGGTGCGGTCGAACAGCCGGTCGAGCGCCTGCTGCATCGCGCGCCGCTTGCCGCCTTTGGCCAGATACGCCGCTTCTTGCAGCGTCACCGGTACGCCGAATTCGCCGGCGGCCCGGATGATCGCTTGCGGGCCCTGATCGGTCGCGGCCTCGACGGCGCTGAAGAACGCCGCCATCGTGGTGGCGGCGGTATCATAGGCGCGTTGGCGGAACTCATAAATCGGCTTCGCCGACGCCGCGAGCTCCTCGGCTTCGCGCTGCAGCTCGTCTTCCGACTTGTTCACGACGAAGTTGAACGGCGCGATGATTTCCTTGTCGGCGCGGGCGCCCGGCTCGAGCAGCGGCGCGACATCGGCCGAGCTCGAGGGGAACGAGATATGGGCGATCAGCGCCAGCGCCGGCACCCAGACCCAGCGCGCCGCGTGATAGCGGACCTTGTCCTTCGTTGGGATTTTCATCTCAACCCTGCGCGTCCTCGGCGTACGCCCGGATGATGTCGCGTACCAGGCGATGGCGCACGACGTCGGCGTCGCCGAGGTAGCAGAAGCCGATCCCCTCGATGCCCGGCAGAATGCGCTCGACCTGGAGCAGGCCGGAGTCCTCGCGGTTGGGCAGATCGATCTGCGTCTTGTCGCCGGTGATCACGGCGCGTGAATTCACGCCGAGGCGCGTCAGGAACATCTTCATCTGCATGCCGGTGGCGTTCTGCGCCTCGTCCAGGATCACGAACGCATCGCTCAGCGTGCGGCCGCGCATGTACGCGAGCGGCGCGATCTCGATCATGCGCGTCTCGAGGGCTTTCTGGACGCGGTCGCGCGGCATCATGTCCTCGAGGGCGTCGTACAGCGGCCGCAAATAGGGATCCACCTTCTCCTGTAAATCACCAGGCAGGAATCCCAGGTTCTCGCCCGCTTCGACGGCGGGCCGGGCCAGGATGATCCGACGCACGCGCTTGCGCGCGAGCGCGTCCACCGCGGTAGCGACCGCGAGGTAGGTCTTGCCCGTTCCGGCGGGGCCAATGCCGATCACGATGTCGTGCTCCGCGATCGACCGCAGATACTCGCGCTGGCCGGCGGTCTTGGGCTGAATCACCCGCCGCAGACCCGGAAGAATGATCTTCACTGGATCGGCGCTCTGGCGGCCGAGCTCGCCCTGAGCTTCGTCGGCAACCACGCGCTCGACGTCGTGCACGTCGAGCGCTTCGCCCATGCGCGCCAGGTCGATCAGCGCCTGCGCCACGGGACCGGCGCGCTCGATGGCTGCCGCCGGACCGGCCAGCGACAGGCTGTCGCCTCGCAGCGAGACCCGCACGCCCAGACGCCGCGCGAGCTCGAGCAGGTTCGCATCGTTCACGCCGGCCAACGCCAGCGGATCTACGCCCTCCACGGACAGACGGTGGACGACGTCATCGCTCATGGCACCACCTTGAGGTGAAGTGCGGCGAGGTCCTCGGGCCGCGCCGGAGCCGGCGCCCCCTCGAACAAGGCTCGCGCCGCGGTCGTCTTCGGGAACGCGATCACGTCACGCAATGAGCCGGCGCCGGCGAGCAACATCGCGGTGCGGTCGAACCCGACCGCAAAGCCGCCATGCGGCGGTGCACCGGCCGCAAGCGCGGTCAGCAGGAAACCGAACCGCGCGTCGATGTCTGCGGGAGAGAGTCCCAGATGCGCGAAGACCGTGCGCTGAATCGCCGGATCGGTGATGCGGATGGAGCCCGAGCCGAGCTCGTGGCCGTTGTACACCGCATCGTAGTGCAGCGCGCGGCAGGCGAACGGGTCGCTGTCGAGCTTGCTGGCGTCGTCGGGATGCGGCGACGTGAACGGATGATGCGCGAACACCGGCTTCCCAGTCTCGGGGTCGGGCTCGAACAGTGGAAAGTCCACCACCCAACAGAACGCATGCGCGATCTTGGGCGCCTGTCCGAGACGCTTGATCACTTCCTGTCGCACTTTGTCCAGCGCGGGCGACGTGACGCGGTCTGGCCCCACCGTCATCAGCGCGACGTCTCCGTCACCGATGCCGAGACGACCCAGCGCTTCGGCGGTGAAGTGTTTGCCGATGGAGCCCGAAAGCTGCTCGCCCTGTCGCTTGACCCATGCAAGTCCGCTCGCCCCGTGGCTCTTGGCTGTTTCGGCGAGCTGGTCTACGTCCTTGCGGGACAGGCGTCCGCCGCCGCGCACCGCAATGCCCCGGACGCGGGCTCCGTTGCTCAGCGCCGCCTGAAAGAATGGCACGCCGAGCGGCTGCACCTGCGCCGTCCAGTCGGTGATCGGGAAATCGTAGCGCAGGTCGGGCTTGTCGGTGCCGTAGCGCTCCATGGCGTCACGCCACGTCAGTCGCGGGAAGGGCGGCTGGATCGTATGCCCCCCCTCATCCCAGAGCGCAACGAGCACCGTCTCGACGAAACCCAAGACATCTTCCTGGCTAACGAACGACGCCTCGATATCGATTTGTGAGAACTCGGGCTGTCGATCGAACCGCAGGTCCTCGTCGCGGAAGCAGCGCGCGATCTGGAAATAACGGTCGAACCCCGACACCATGAGCAGCTGCTTGTAGATCTGCGGCGACTGCGGCAGGGCATAGAACTCGCCCGGATGCACGCGCGACGGCACGAGGTAGTCGCGTGCACCTTCCGGCGTCGGCTTCGTGAGAATCGGCGTTTCGATTTCGAGGAACTCGAGGTCGCTGAGCGCGCGTCGCGCCCGCTGGAGCAGCCGATGCCGCAGCATCAGGTTGGCCTGCAGCTCCGGGCGCCGCAGGTCGAGGTGCCGGTACTTGAGCCGTAGCTCTTCCGCAGCCAACGCTTCGCCCTTGCCACGCGCCACGGGAATCGCCGGGGTTTCGGCGGGCCCGACGACCCGCAGAGCGGTGGCATGCACTTCGACCTCGCCCGTCGCGAGCTCAGAATTGCGCATGGCGGGAGGACGGGTGACGACCTCTCCTTCGACTACGACGACAGCCTCGGTGCCCACCGATTGTGCCCGAGCAATGACATCAGGCGATGCCCACCCAGGCCCAATGCAGACCTGCACGATGCCATCCCGATCCCGCAGATCGACAAAGACGATCCCGCCGAGGTCGCGGCAACGGTGGACCCAGCCTCCCAGTTTCACCTGCTGTCCAGCGTGCTCCTTCCGAAGCTCGCCGCAGCGATGGGTTCGATGGGTTGTCTGAGTCACGCCTTCGCTTGCGTTTATGCTCCTCCCCTCTCTGCATCGCACAGAATCCGATAGAACTCGGCCGCATCCCTCGCCGCGAGCAAACGCGTGCGGATCGGCTCGCGCCGCACGAGCCGCGAGATGCGGCTCAACGCTTTCACGTGCGCGCCCGCCTGCGACTCGGGACCGGCAAGCAGGAAGAACAACCGCACAGGCTCACCGTCCACCGTTTCATAAGGCACTGGGGCGGGCGCGGTACCGGCGACCGCGACCAGATTGGCGAGAGCCGGGGTCTTCCCGTGGGGCACCGCTACGCCGTAGCCGATGCCGGTCGGGAACTGCCGCTCCCGCTCGAGCACGGCTTGGAGCACGTCCGGGGCGATCCCGTTCCCCCCCACAAGCAATTCCACCAATTCCCGCAATACGCCCTCCTTACTCTGGGCCCGTAGAGGCACCCGGATCCGGTCGGGCGTTAGCAGTTCGGAAAGCCGCAATGGAGTGTGTCCAAGTGCCGTAACCGGTTGAAGATAGTTGACTTGAGTTGACAGCGCCACATGGCCCGGTAAACGTTCGGCATGCAACGCATTGGCCTACTGTTCGTTGGACTGTTCGCGCTCGAGGCACGATCCGCGACCGCGCAACAGGCCACCGGAACGACGCTCTGGCGCGTCGCGTCCACCACGCTGCCCACGCCCCCAGCCCTCGCGCTCGGTCCCGCCGCAGTCCTGTGGAACCCCGCGCAGACCCAGGACAGCGCGCGCTTCCAGCTCGCATTCGAAGCGATCCAGACGCCGGCTGCCGTCGATGCGACCGGCATGATTGGGACGGTGCGTCTGCCCGTCGGCAAGATCGGACAGCTGGGACTCGTGTATGGCCACGTCGGGCTGAGCGATGTCACGCGAACAGTAGACAGTCCCGATCCCACCGGCGCCACATTGCCCGTGTATACACTCGCGCTCGGCGCCAACTGGTCGCGCGTCATTGGGTCAACGAGCGTCGGCGCGACGCTCGCGTTTCACGAGACTCGCCTGGACGTTGCCCGCGCCGACCGGTGGACTCTCGACGTGGGTGCGAGTCGCGCCCTGGGCGGCGACAGGATTCGCGTCGCCGCGGCGACACATTTCTTCTCGTCGCTGAGAACCAATGATCCGGCGCAGGACATCTACGCCGGCGTCGAAGCACGGCTGTGGAGCGGGGCGGTCTCCGCGCGGGGCGATCGTGTGGTCGTGCGCGGCCGTTATGGGATTTCCTTCGCGCATGGGTTCACGGCGGATCATCAGTTCGGGCTCGGCGCCGAGCTGTCGAAGACGATTGCGTTCGATGTGATGGTCGCCCGCGAGGGGAGCTACGGGAACGGCGGAGGGTGGCGGCCCGTCGCTGGGCTGCGTGTGGCGATCGGCAAGTACCGCATCACCGTCGCCCGGGACGGCGGCGTCAACGAACTCGGCTCCGCCTACCGCGTCGGAGTGGACGCCCGATTCCGGTGAGCGTGGACCTCCTCAGCCTTACCCCGCAGGCCGCGCGCGCATCGTTGCAGGAATGGCTGGCACAGCGGGGGGAACCGGCGTACCGCCTCCGTCAGGTGTTGCCGCGTCTCTGGCAGCGGCCGGTCGCGCGCTGGGCCGACGCGACGGACGTCCCCGCCCCGCTCCGCACCGCCCTGGATGAGGCGTTCCCGCTGCCGCGCTTGACGCTGCGCACGCATCAGGTCTCGAGCGACGGCACCGAGAAATTCCTGTGGGCGCTGCACGATGGTGAGGCGATCGAGTCCGTCCTCATCCCCGAGGGGAAGCGCCGCACGTTGTGCATTTCCTCACAGGCGGGCTGCGCGTTGGGCTGCGTATTCTGCGCGACGGGCCGCATGGGATTTCGTCGCAATCTCTCGGCAGGCGAAATCGCCGCGCAGGTTCGGGCGCTGCTGTTGCGCGATCCCGCGCTCAAGCCGACCAACATCGTGTTCATGGGCATGGGAGAGCCGCTGCTCAACTGGGACGCGGTGGACACGACGCTGACCGTGCTCAATCAGCCGGAGGGATTCGGCATCGGCGCGCGCCACATCACCGTGTCGACCGTTGGGATTTTGCCGAGCCTGGCGAAGTTCGCGCGGCGCAGCGAGCAGTTCCGGCTGGCGGTGTCACTCCATGCGCCCGCGCCCGCACTGCGGCGGGAGCTGATGCCGATCGAGAAGAAGTACACGCTGCCGCAGCTCATGGACGCGCTGCAACAATTCCGCCGGCGTGTGACGCTCGAGTATGTGCTGATCGGTGGGAAGAACGACTCCCTCGAGACTGCCGATCAACTGGCGAAGCTCGCGCAGCCGCTCGACGCGCTCGTGAATCTCCTGCCGCTCCATCCCGGCGGTGCGCCCGATCTCACTCCGAGCACGCGGGCCCAAATGCTCGCGTTCGAGCGCCGTCTGAAGCAGCGTGGCGTGGAAGCGGTGCTGCGGCGCAGCCGCGGCCTCGATATCAGCGCCGCGTGCGGCCAGCTACGGGTGGAAGTCGGAGCGCGAGCCGCGAGGGGAAAAGTCCGCGCCGAGGAGCACGCTCACATCGAGTAGTTTGGCGCTGTCGAGCTGCATCTCAACCCGCCCCTGCCCCAGTGCGGCGCGCACCAGTTGGCCTACCTTCTCGGACCCGCGCCGCACGATGATGCGCGTTGAATCGAGCCCATTCTCGCTCGCGTTTCCGAAATAGACCACGTCGATGCCCGCGCGCCGCAACAGGCGCGTCCCCACGCGCGCATCACCCGATCGCCCGTTGGCGTTCAGCACTTCGACTGTGATGGCCGGACTCCGGTCTCCGGGGACAGGACGGGCCTGGGTTCCGTCGCCGCCGCAGCCGCTCACCACCAACAAGGCGAGGGCAAGAATCATCTTCATGGCCATTCGACCAATCCATTCCAGAAGTGCACAGTCTCGTCCGCCAACGGCCACCCCGATTGCAGCACCCATTCGAGGCGCCGGCGCGCAACCTCGCGCAGAACCGCATCTCGCTCGGTGGGGACACGTCGCGCCAACTCAGCGCGCTCTGCGGATTCGGGATCGCGGCCCGGTTCAAGGAAGTCGGCGAGATAGAGCATTCGTCCAACGTCGTCCCAGCCGCTGAACCCGATGGTATGGTAACGGACCGCGCTCAGCACGCCCTGGTCCCGCTCGCCGTCTGCTGACGCGCGGGCGGCCGCCACGATACCGTGCCCCAGCGGATCTCCTAGCGGCGCATCGCGCAGCGCGTCGTGCAGCCAGCCGGCGCGGAGCCAACGCTCGCGTTCCTTGGGCGTGGCGTGCATGGCATCGGCCCAACTATTGAGCAGCTCGACGACGCGTTCGATATGGGCGCGCCGCTCCGCGGAGACCTGGGCCCATTCCGGCAGGCTCACGGAGTGACCCGTGGATCCGCGCCGATCCCTTCGCCGAGGACGACGTTGTCGAGCAGACGCGTCTTGCCGACGCGCGCCGCCACAACCGCCACGGTCCGAGCGGTCACCCGGTTTACCGGCTGTACGTCTTCATCCACGAGCGCGCAGTACTCCGGCGTCACCTCGGGCACGCGCATCGCGTCCATTCCGGTACGCTGCAGTTTCGCCGGATCGGCTTCGCCGCCGCGCCAGGTCTGTTCCAGCGTGCGTAGCGCCCGGGACAATGCCAGTGCGGCGCGGCGTTCATCCGGCGTCAGGTACGTGTTGCGCGATGAGAGCGCGAGACCATCCAGCTCGCGGACGGTGGGAGCGACGTCGATCGTGAGCGGAAAGTCCAGATCTTGCACCAGCCGTTTCACCAGCATCGCCTGCTGAAAATCCTTGCGGCCGAAGACGGCGACATCGGGCTCGACGATGTGAAACAGCTTGGCGACGACGGTGAGCACGCCGGTGAAGTGTCCTGGCCTGGCGGCGCCTTCAAGCGTGTCGGCGACGGGTCCGGGCACGATGCGGGCCAGCGGCTCAACGGGATACATGGCGGAGGTGTCGGGGACGAACAGGCAATCGACGCCGCGTGCCTCGGCGAGCTTGCGGTCGCGCGGCAGATCACGCGGGTAGCGGGCGAGGTCCTCGCGCGGGCCGAATTGGAGTGGATTGACGAAGCTGCTCAGCACGATGCGGTCGGCAAGCTCGCGTGCGCGATCCACGAGCCGCAAATGGCCCTCGTGGAGGTATCCCATGGTGGGAACGAAACCGATGGTGTGACGGCGAGAGCGCTCGGCGCGAGACCAGGAGCGCATCTCGGCAATGGTGGTGAGCTCGCGCAACTAGAACTCGCGCTTCTTCATCTCCGAAAAGAAGTCGCGTCGCTCGATATCATCGTCCGTGCTTTCAGGCGGCAGTGTCGGGTCGTAGCGACGGCGCGCCTTGGGCTTCGCTTTCGCCGCCTTGGCAATGTTTTTCTTGATCAGTTTGGCGAGCTTTTCGTCTTCACTCTTCGACATCGCACGAACCCCCTCAAAATGGACACCACAATCTAATATCACTTGCCGAACGAGTGCTCCGGTCCCGGGTACCGGCCCTCGCGCACTTCCGCCGCGAAGACCCGCGCCGCCTCCCGCACGTCCTCCGCCAGCGCCGCGTACTTCTTGATGAACTTGGCCGAGAATTGATCGTTGAGGCCGAGCATGTCGTGCAGGACCAGGACCTGGCCGTCGCACGCCGGTCCGGCGCCGATGCCGATGGTGGGGATGGTCAGCGACGTGGTGATCTGCGACGCGAGTGGCGCGGGCACGAGCTCGAGCACGACGGCGAATGCGCCGGCGTCCTGCAGCGCGGTCGCATCGGCCTTCAAGCGGCCGGCCGCGGCGTCGTCGCGCCCCTGCACGCGGTAACCGCCGAGCGCGTGGACCGATTGTGGCGTGAGCCCGATGTGCCCCATGACGGGGATGCCGACGTCCACCAGCCGGCGAACGGTCGCGGCCATCGGCTGACCGCCTTCGATCTTCACCGCGTGGCAGCCGGTCTCCTTCATCGCGCGCCCACAGTTTTTCAGGGCGTCTTCCGGCGAAATCTGGTAGCTGAGAAACGGCATGTCGCACACGACCATGGCGCGCTCAGTCCCGCGGCGCACGATCGTCGTGTGATAGATCATCTGATCCAGTGTGGCCGACAGCGTGGATGAGGCCCCCGCGAGCACCTGGTTGAGCGAATCGCCCACGAGGAGGATATCCACGCCGCTGGCATCGAGCAGCCGGGCGAACAGCGCGTCGTAGCAGGTGAGCGCGACGATGCGTTCGCCCTTCTCCTTCATCTCGAGCAGTCCCCGCGTGGTGACGTTAGGCATTTGATGTCTCTATCTCCGCGATCTCCCGTTGCCAAAAACGGCGATTGGGAAGCTCGGGATGTGGAATCGTCAGGTCCGGTTCCCGCACGGTGCGGGCTCCATAGCGTACGATGTCGAGGTCGAGCGTCCGCGGCCCCCAGCGCTCCCCCTGCGGTCGCTGCCGTCCTCGTTCCACTTCGATGGCCAGGCAGTGTGCGAGCAGCTCCTCCGGGCGCAACCTCGTTTCGAGCAGAACCATTTGGTTCAAATACGACGGCTGCGCAACCGGTCCCATCGGCTCCGTCTCCTCGACCCGCGACGCGGCCACGAGGCGGGTGTCCGGAAGCGCGCCGAGGCGTGCTCGCGCGTGCGCCAGATGCGCCTCGCGGTCGCCCATGTTCGACCCGAGCGCGACGAATGCTCGCTCGCTGATCATGGTGAGCTACGCTACGTTGGCGAAACCCCGAGTCAAGTCACGCAGCATCGTGGCGACCTGCTCCAGGTCGCGCGTCGCCCGTTCGAGGTCCGTCAGCCCCTCCGCCGCCTGCACGGCACGGGTGGCGACATCGTCGGCTTCGGCGCGGTTCTGCCCCGCGATACTCGCCACCGCGTTGATACGCTCGCGCAGGCGCGCGAACGCCTGATTCTGTTCTCCCGCGGCCGCCGTGATCCGGCCCGCGTGAGCGGTCGCTTCGGCGGTGGCCGCGACGATGGCATCGAGCGCTTCGAGTGCCGCCGCAGACAGCTCCTCCACGCCGCCCACGTTGACCTGTCCGCGGCGCATTTGCTCGACGACCTCGCCGACTTGCGTATGGATGTCCTGAACCAGATCACCCGCTTCCGCCGCCGCAGTCGCGCTCTGCTCGGCCAGACGGCGCACTTCATCGGCGACGACGCCGAACCCTTTGCCGTGCTTCCCCGCCCGCGCCGCTTCGATCGCGGCGTTCAGCGCGAGCAGGTTGGTCATGTCGGCCAGCTCGCGGATCGATGCGATAAACCCGGTGATGCGGCGACTCGTCTGACCCAGCTGCTGCACCTTACTGGAGCTCTCGCCTACGAATGCCTTGAGCGCGACCAGGCGCTCGATCGCCTCACGAATCTGTGTGCGATTGCGGCTGGCCACGTCACTGGCGGCGGTGGATGCGCGCGCCGCGCCGGCGCCATCGTCGGACACGCGGCGCGAGACCTGGGCCAGACTCTCCGTGGCTTCGAGTCCAGCAGAGACTTCGCCCTCCTCCCGGCGGACGCCCTCGCGAATGACGCCCGTGGACGCCGCCACCGCGGACGCCGCGCCCTTCAACGCCTCCGCCGTCTGGGCGATGGTGGCGAGCTGGCGCGTCATGCGATCCACCGTTTCCACCAGCGGCCGTCGCAGATCGGTGATATGCACGGCCGTGGCGAGCTGGCTCGCGAATGTGGTGATGGTCAGGATGTCCTGCCGCCGGTACGAATTCTTCTTGTGGTGCTCCAACTCCAGGGTGCCGATCACCTGGTCGCCGAACTTGAGCGGCACGATCACCAGGCTTTGGACTTCCAGCGGCGCATCGGCGACGCGCTTGTCCCGGGTCACATCGTCGATCACGATCGTCTCGCCGGTCGTTGCCACCGTCTGGCGCAGTGCCACCGTGTCTTCCGACGGCGCACTGCGGGCGTCGCGGCCGCGGCCCGACCGATGCGCGAGTGACATCACCCCGTCGTGAAGCCGATAGATCCGGAAATCGCCCCAGTCCACGAGGCGGTTGGCGAGGCGCTCGATCCGCTGGAACGAATCCTCGAGGCTGATGTTGGCCGTGATCACGGCTTCCATCGCGTGAATCTTGTTCAGCTCCTCGGCGGAGATCGCCTCTTCGATCATCTGCTTCAGCAGCAGACCCAGGAAGGTGAGGACGAGACCGACGAGGAGCCACGCCCCGAACGACCACGCGACGACGGCACCGACGAAGATCGTGGCCGCGAGGAGGGTCGCTGCGTACGCGATGACCTCGTAGCGCACGATCATCAGGCGCTCCGCCGGCTCGAGCTTCGCCCGAATGATCAGGCTGAAGTAGAAGAGCACGCGCCCGAACAGGAAATAGGCGAGCGCGTAACCGGCGAGCGCGGGGAGCAGCTCGATACTCAGCTCCGGCGCACCCCGCATGTCGAGCCAGTACAGCGCCGTCGCGTACACGCCGTACGCCGCGACCAGCGTAATGACCTCACGTCCCAGATTGATCCAGGCCACGCGCAGAGGCTTCCGCTGCCACAGCGAATCCGTGACCAGCGTGGCGGCGGAAATCGCCACCGCGGTTGCCGGTACGCCCACCAGCAGACTGCCGGCGATTCCCACCAGCGCGGTCTGCGTGAGGTACGAGTACTTGCTCAGAGGAACGGCGAGGCCGCGCAGCGCCACGCCCGCCCCGAACAGGACGACGATCTCGGGGATCTGTCCCAACCAGCGCGTATCCGCGCTCAGGACGGCTCCCAGAATCGCCGTCCCGGCGAATGCCAGCCATTGGCTGTAGAGCGCCACGAAGCGCGAGATGCTCATGCGTGCACCGCCGACGCCAGCTCACCGGCGAGCCGTTCCATGGCGGCCACACCGCCCTGGGCTAATGCGTCCATCAACGCACTGCCGACGACGACGCCGTCGGCATAACGCGCCGCGGCTGCCGCCTGGGCGGGCGTGCCGATGCCGAATCCGACGGCGACCGGGAGTCGAGTCACGGAGCGAATGCGACCCACCTGCGCCTCGAGATCGGCGGGCACGTGGTCTCGTGCCCCGGTGACGCCGAGCCGCGAGATCAGGTAGACGAATCCGGTTGCGTCCTGCAGCGCGGATGCGAGTCGTCGGTCGTCGGTCGTCGGTGCCACCAACCGGATGAGGGCGAGCGCGCTGTTCGTGACCGCTGCCTCGACGCCGGGATCCGCGCCCGCGGGGAGATCGGTGAGCAACACACCGGCGGCGCCGGCGGCCTGCGCCTCTTTGACGAAGCGATCCACGCCGTGCGCCAGCACTGGATTCAAGTACGTCATGATGATGACCGGCACCCGCAGCGCAGCATCGCGGATCAGGGCAAGCACGCGCGGCAGTGTCATCCCCTGCTGCAGCGCGGTTTGCGTGGTGCGCTGGATCGTCGGCCCGTCGGCGAGCGGATCGGAAAATGGAACTCCGACCTCGACGAAATCGGCGCCGGCAGCGGCCGCGCGCTGCAGCGCGTCGAGCGAGACAGCGGGTGTGGGAAAGCCGGCGGTGAGATACGGAATCAGCGCTCTCGATTTCCCGAGCGCCCGCCACCGCGCCGCGATGGCCGACTCAGACAAAGTAGTCGCTGACGTTGATTCCGTATTTGACCGGGTCGGTGACCTTGACGATGGTGCGGGGATAGTTGCTGTTGGCGTCTTTTTGCGAAAGATCGACGACGGTACCCGGATTCAGCAGGGCGCCGTCGGGTGTGGTGACGAGGCGCACCACGGGGCGATGGACGTGCGCAACGTCGGGATTCGCGTTATGCACCAGCGCCACTTCATACGTGTCGAGGATGACGCACGTCCCCACCGGGTAGATCCCGATCAAGTTGATGAACGCTTTCACGACGACTGGATCGTAGCCGCGGCGCGGGTTCTCCCACATCTCCTTGAGCACAGCGTCGGGCTGAATCGGCACCGTCTGGTAGACACGCCGGCTCGTGGCTGCGTCGAACCCGTCGGCCACGGCGATGACCTTCGAATAGATGGAGAGCGTCCGGCCGCGGATCGACTTTGGGTACCCGGTGAGGTCGGTCTTCATGTGGTGCTCGTACGCGACCACCATGCCCCGATAGGGGATCTCGCCGTAGCCCCGCAACCCGAAGAGCGTCAGCACGCCCAGCCACGGATGGGCCTGCATGATGCGCCACTCCTCTTCGGTCAGTCCCCCTTCCTTATTCAGCACCTCGAGCGGCACGCGCGACTTCCCGACGTCGTGAAACAGCGCGGCTATGCCGAGGTCGTAGAGCTGCAGCTTGGTGAGTCCGAGCTTGCGGCCCAGCGCGACCGAGAAGATGCAGACGTTGACGGAGTGCGTGAATGTGTACTCGTCGTAGTCGCGCAGCGTGGTCAGACCGACGAGCGACGACTCGTTGTTGAGCACCTGATCCACGATCGCCTGCACCGCCCGCTTCACTTTCTTCACGTTCGCGGTGCGGCCCATCCGGATGCTGTTGATGACCTCTTTCGTGACGGCGACCGAGCGCGCGTAGGTGCGTTTGGCGGCTTCTTTCTGCCGCTCTTCTTCCTCGACGTCCTCTTCCTGCTCGAGCGGCGGCTCGACACTGATGAACGAGACCCCGCCGTCGACCAGCTTCTGCGACAGCTCGAACAGCTTGTTGGGATTCGCCTCCTTCGCCGCATAGGACAGCAGCAACGAGACGAAGACCTGCATCTGTTTGCGGTCGACGCCTTCGTCGATGCGAACGGCGCCGATGCCGCACTGCTGGAAGACGTGGAGGATGTGCGAGAAGGACGCGTAGTTATCGAGGTCCAGTCGCAGGCGCGTCGAGTTGACGAAGATGAACTCGCCCTGGAGGCGGATCTCGAGCTCCCGCTCGACGTCCAGGAGCTGCTTGGTCGTCGCCGCGAGATCGTCGAGCGCCTTCTGTACCTGGGTGTTCTCGATCGGGTAGAGCTTGAGCGAGCGGAATGCGGTATAGAGCACGATGAGAAAGTCGCGCCCCGCGTGACGCAGGAAACCGTCCGTCGTCTGGACGGTCTCCATCATCGAGGGCCGCTTGCCGCCGGGCGCCGTCATGACCCTGTCCCTACGTCCCGGAGCGCGCGGCTGACCGCGTTGCGCACCAGCGCTTCCTTGTCCTGCGTCATCTTCTGGAGAATATCGCGGGCCGCGGGCACGCGGATCTTGCCGAGCGCCATCGCGGCGCAGGCGCGCGTCTCGGGGTCTTCCTTGCGGGCCAACAGGCCGCTCTTCGGGATCAGGATTTTCTCGAGGGGAGGAATGCCGGCGGTACCCGCCAGGGCGCCGTACGCCTCGAAGAAGGCCATCTTCTCGGTCAGATCGGCGTCCTTGAGTTTCGCGCCCAGCACCGCGGCCTCGATGCGGGGAAACGCGTTGCGGTGGCCGCGCTGGCCGAGGAACTTGACCGCGGTGATCCGCACATCGCGCTCGGAATCGTCGATGGCCTTTTCGAGCAAGCGAGTCGCGCTGGGGCTGCCGCTCGTGGTCAGCGCCTCGACGACGGCGAGCTTCAACTCGCGTTCGCCGCGCTCCAGCAGCGGCCCCATGCCGTCAGGCGCGCCGGGAAGCTTGAGCCGGCCGGCGAGCCGCACCATTTCGAGCTGCACGGCGGGATCGGTGCTGGCCAACGCCTTCAGTACCTCGGCGGCGTGCGCCTGGGCCAGCCGCTCCGCGGAGTTCTGCACGAGATTGCGGACGCGCTCGTTGTGCAGCTTCGGCAACCACGCCATCAAGGTGCCGAGGGCTTCGGCGCCCAGCTCGCTGAACAGATCGCTCAGCTCCTCCTCGGAGGGGTGGCTCGTGGCTTCATCGAGGGATTGCAGCAGCTGCGACAGCGCGTCGGGTTGCGACAGCCGGCCGGGCAGCCCTTCGAGCGTTTGGCGATGCTCCGGAATCAGCTCGCGGGCGCGCTGCAGGATGATCTTGCACTCGCGCAAAATGAACGCCACCGACCGGAAATCGCCGGCGCCGAGCAGGTAGGGAATGAAATTCTCGACAATCGAGATCAGCTCGGCGCGAACGGTGCCGTAGGTTTGCAGCTCCAGCAGATCGAACAACATCGCGAGCACGTTGCCGCGCAGATCCTGCGAGTACTCGCGGTCGACTTCCTTGTGGAGGTAGTCGATCTCCTTGTCGTCGAGGAAGTAGAGCGTCGTATCGAAGTCGTCTACGGAGACCAGCCCCTCGCGCTTGGGCGGTGCCTCTTCTTCGACTTGCCTGCGAATCGTGGTCGGATCTCCCGTCCCCGCTTCACCTCCCGGCGTGTCGCCACCGCCGCCAATCGGTGCGGCACCCGTATCGGAGCGTTCGATCGGGACCGCGTTCTCGCTGGCAAGCTCGCGGAATGTGTACGTGACGAACTGGAAATCTTCCGCCCACAGCAGGGTCAGCAGATCGTCCGGCGCATCGGCCTGGAGATTCTTCGCCTGTTGCAGCACCGCCAGAAACCGCACGATTTCGACTTCTTCGACGCCCGGCTTGAAGGTCAGCGAGCGCACGCCGTCCTTGAAGAGCGTCCAGGCGATGCTCTCGTTGCGCTGATCCTGACTGTAGACCGGATTATCCTCCCAGCGCAGCTCGGTCTCGCCGATGTCGAAGATGAGATCGTCGGTCGCCTGCCAGATCTGGCGGAACGCCGTGCGGATGTTGTCGACGGCGCGCTGGTAGACGGGATTGTTCGGCATATACAGCTGCGTCGCCCGCATCCCCTTGCCGATGACCTGCATCAGCTCCTCGACCTGCGACGGCGGGAGAGCCAGCTCGGGGATGGAGGACGAGGGATTCGTCAGAGCGCGGCTCCCGTAAGCTCAGCGACCATGGCGACGTCCTTGTCGCCGCGGCCACTCAGGTTGATCAGGATGAGGTCGTCAGAGGCCCAACGTTTCGCCTTCATCACCCACGCGATCGCGTGGGCGCTCTCCAGCGCCGGGAGAATACCTTCCAACCGCGAGAGGGCAGCGAAGGCATCCAGGGCCTCCCGGTCCGTCACGGCTTCATACAATACGCGACCGCTGTCTTTCAGGTAAGCGTGCTCGGGACCCACACCCGGATAGTCGAGACCCGCCGAAACGCTATGAGCGGGTTGTACTTGGCCGTCCGCATCCTGCAGGAGATAGCTCAGGCTGCCGTGGAAAACGCCCGGCCGTCCCGCCCCGAGCGTGGCGGCATGTTTGTGAGTCGACACCCCTTCGCCGGCGGCTTCCACCCCGACGAGTTTGACCGCGGTGTCGTCCAGAAAGGCCGCAAATATCCCGATCGCGTTTGAGCCACCGCCGACACATGCGACGACCGTGCCCGGAAGCCGGCCGAATTGCTCCAGCAGCTGTGCCCGTGCTTCGCGCCCGATGATCGACTGGAAATCGCGCACCAACCGCGGAAACGGATCGGGACCGACCACGCTGCCGATGATGTAATGCGTGGATGTGACATTCGTGACCCAATCGCGTAACGCTTCGTTGGTGGCGTCTTTCAGGGTGCGTGTGCCCGACGTCACCGGCACCACCTTCGCGCCCATCAGCTCCATGCGGTAGACGTTGAGCCGCTGGCGCCGCATGTCCTCTTCACCCATGTAGACGACGCACTCGAGCCCGAAACGCGCGCACACCGTCGCGGTCGCGACGCCGTGCTGGCCGGCACCGGTCTCCGCAATGATGCGCCGCTTCTTCATGCGCTGCGCGAGCAGCACCTGACCGAGCGTGTTGTTGATCTTGTGGGCCCCGGTGTGGTTCAGGTCTTCGCGCTTCAGGACGACCCGCGCGCCAACCTGTGCAGAAAGCCGGGGAACCGCTGTGATGGGCGTCGGCCGCCCGACATAGTTCTTGAGCAGCTCGTCGAGCTCGGCCCAAAAACGCGGATCCGCGCGGGCGGCGTCGTAGACGCGCGACAGCACGTCGAGCGCGTGCATGAGCGTCTCGGGCACGTAACGGCCACCGTAAGGGCCGAAGCGGCCGGTGTCGGTTGCGGTCATTTCCGGTTCTGTCTCTTCACTCCCACCAGCGCCCGAACGGCCTGTTCCGGATCATCCTGACGGGCCACGCTGGTCCCGACGAGTATAAAGTCGGCGCCGGCGGCAGCCAGACGCTCAACATCCTGTCGCGTTTCGACGCCGCTTTCCGCCACGACCGTAACGTCCGGCGGTACGTGGCGGATGATCTCCTCGGCTCCGCCGAGATCGACGGCAAGCGTGTCGAGATCCCGGGCGTTGACGCCGAGTACCGCGGGACCGGCCGCCAGTGCCGCAGCGAGCTCGCGTGCGGCATGCACTTCGATGAGCGGCACCAGGTCCCACAACCGCGCGGTGCGAGCCAGGTCCTGCAATTGATCGGGCGGCAACACTCGGGCAATCAGCAACACCGCGCTCGCCCCGGCGGCACGGGCTTCATGGATTTGCACCTCATGGAGCACGAAGTCCTTTCGCAGAACCGGCAAGTCCACCGCGGCTGCGACGCGTGTCAGATCGTCGATCGATCCTCCAAAGTGGGCTTCTTCGGTAAGTACCGATACAGCCTCCGCCCCGCCGCGCTCGTAAGCGCGGGCGTGGTTCACTGGATCGAGATCGACGCGGATGGCCCCCTGCGAGGGTGATCGACGTTTTACCTCGGCGATCACGCCGATCGTCGGCCCGCGCGACCGCAGAAACGGCTTGGGCGGCGGGGCAGCCTCCGCCTGTTTCTCGAGCTCTGCCGCCCTCCTTAGAAGAGCCGCCACGCGCGCACGCGTTTCGGCCACAATAGCGTCCAGGGTGGCATGGCGCGGGTTTGAGGGCATCCTTGCGTTCGGGCGTTCTTCGGGTAGATTATGTTTCGGTATATCTTCGGGAGCGAGCATGCCGGTCACGCGGCGCCAGCGCGAGATCCTGGACTACATCGGAAAGCACATCGAAGAGAAGGGATACGCCCCTTCCTTCGAAGAAATTGCCCGCCAGTTCGGGTTTCAGTCGCTGGCTACGGTTCACGAGCACCTCACCAATCTCGAGCGCAAAGGCTACATCCGGCGCACCCATAACGAGAGCCGGGCGATCGAGGTCGTCCCGCCCAAGGGACAGACTGGGGCGACCGAGTTGCCGCTCCTCGGGCTCGTGGCAGCCGGACATCCCATCGAGGCGGTGACCGGTGACGAGACGATTGCCGTGCCGGACGAGCTCCTGCCGCGACGCGGACGCAGCTACGTCCTGAAGGTGCGCGGTGACTCGATGATCGACGAGCACATCAAGGACGGCGACTACGTCGTTGTTCAGGAACGCAACCAGGCCGACACCGGCCAAACCGTCATTGCGCTGGTCCATGGTGAGGGCGCCACGGTAAAACGGTTCTTCCGCGAGCCCGGCGGCTGGATCAGGCTGCAGCCGGCGAATGACACGTTGCAGCCGCTGCGGCTCAACGAGCGCGACGTCATCGTGCAGGGAGTCGTGGTCGGCGTCATCAGGAAATACTAGCCGTCGCTTTACGCAGCCGGTCGAGCGCGGCGCGTGCCGCTCCGGACGCGACAACCTCCCGTGCCCGGCCGATGCCTTCCGCCAGCGAACCGGCGATGCCGGCCACGTAGATCGCCGCGCCCGCATTCAGCAGAACGGCCGACAGCCCGGCTGGATCGGCAGAGCCATTTCCCAAAATGCGCTCCAATCGTTCGGCGTTCGCCGCCGGTTCCCCACCCTGCAGCTCAGCGACGTCTTCGATCCCAAGCCGAAACCGCGCCGGGTCGATCTCCCACTTCCGCACGGCGCCGTCCTTTACCTCCCAGACATCGGTAATGCCTTGCGGGGATATCTCATCCATCCCCACACGGCCGTTGACCACGAGCGCGTGCTCAGCTCCGAGTCGCAGCAGCGCTTCGGCGACGATCTCGGCGCGGTCGGATTCTGCAACACCGATGATCTGCCGTTTGACGCCGGCGGGATTGGCGAGTGGGCCAACCAGATTCATCAAGGTCGGCGTGCCGAGCTCGCGGCGAACGGGACCCACATGCTTCATCGCGGGATGAAAATTCGGCGCGAAGAGGAAGACAACGCGGGCTTCATTCAGGACACGAGTCGCGCTCGCCGCATCGAGCACGATCCGCACGCCGAGCGCCTCGAGCACATCCGCGGAGCCGCAGCGCGACGTGTAGGAGCGATTGCCGTGTTTGGGCACGACCGCCCCGGCGCCCGCCGCTACGAACGCGGCAACCGTCGAAATGTTGAAAGTGGGGACCGTGCCGCCGCCGGTACCGCAGGTGTCCACCAGATGCGCGTGCGCCGCGGTCACACGCACCATTGCGTCGCGGAGCGCGCGCGCCGCGCCGGCCAGCTCGTCCGCCGTCTCACCTTTGGCGCGCAGGCCCATCAGCAACCCGCCGATCTGCGCCGGCGTTGCCTCCCCGTTCATCACTATGCCGAACACCTCGGCGGTCTGACTCTCGGACAAGGATTGGCGGTTGGCGAGCGCGGTGAGCGCGCGGCGCAGCGGCGAAGCATCCATGAGGGGTTAAGGCTATCACCCTTGTCAAATAGTGACAACGAGTTGCATCTTTCCCCGCGTGACCGGCCGCCCCTTCCTCGCGGTGATTCAATACGACGGGGGCGGGTTCGCAGGGTGGCAGCGGCAGCCCGTGGACCGGACGGTACAGGCCGAGCTCGAGGCGGTCCTCGAGCGGTTGATGGGTCGCCGCACAGCGGCGACCGGTGCAGGGCGAACCGACACCGGTGTCCATGCGCTCGGGCAGGCCGTCAGTTTTCAGGGCGCCGAACGCTGGGCCGCCCAACCGTCGGATTTGCGGCGCGCGCTGAACGCCTTGTTGCCGCGCGAGATTTGGGTCCAGCAGGTGCATTTGATGCGGCCGGGGTTTGACGCCCGGCGCAGCGCTACCGCGCGGCGCTACCGGTACCTGATCGGTACCGATGAGGCCGCAGCGTCGCCATTTCGCCGGCCGTATGAATGGGCGCTTGGTCAACCGCTGGACGTCAGCGCCCTGGAGCGGGCGGCGGTGACGCTGGTAGGAGAGCACAGCTTTCGCGGCCTGGCCGCGGCCGGCGTGAACACAACCCACTACCGATGCCGCGTGGCGCTTGCCCAATGGGCGCCGCGAGCGGACGGAGCGGGGATGGCGTTCACGGTCGAGGCCGATCGGTTTCTGCATCACATGGTGCGCTTCATCGTGGGCACCATGGTCGACATCGCCCTCGGCCGGCGCCCGCCGGCGGATTTTCCCACTCTGCTCGCTGCGACAGACAATCTGGCGGCCAGTCCGCCAGCCCCGCCTCAGGGTCTATATCTGGAGGCGGTGCGCTATCCCACGGACCTCTACGCCGAGGAGTTTACGTCATGAAGTTTTTCCTCGACACCGCGAGCCTCAAGGACATCAGCTGGGCGGCACAGGCCGGCCTGATTGACGGCATCACGACCAATCCGTCGCTGTTGTCGAAACAGGCGGGTGACCTCGATCCGCGTGATGTCCTGAAAGAGATCTGCTCGCTCGTTGACGGACCCGTGTCGGCGGAAGTGGTCGCCGTTGACGCCGACGGGATGATCAAGGAAGGGACGGAGCTCGCCAAGATCGCCGAGAACATCGTGGTGAAAATCCCGATGCTCGAGGATGGGATGGTCGCGGTGCGCCGGCTCGCCGCCGCGGGGATTCGCACCAACGTCACGCTGTGCTTCTCGAGCGTGCAGTGCCTCATCGCGGCAAAAGCGGGAGCGTCGTATGTCAGCCCCTTCATCGGGCGGCTGGACGACGTCGGTCAGGAAGGGATGGATGTCATCCGCGAGGCCCGCGTCATCTTCGACAACTACAACATCGAGACGGAGATCCTCGCCGCCTCCATTCGCCATCCGCGCCACGTCGTGGAGGCCGCGATGATCGGCGCCGACGTCGCGACGTTGCCACCTGAGGTTCTGAAAAAGCTGCTGCTGCATCCGCTCACGGACCGCGGCCTCGATCAGTTCCTCGCCGACTGGAGCAAGCTGGTGGCCCGGGCGAAGGCAGCGGTTTGACCTGGGTCTCGCCGCTCTCCGCCCGTTACGCCTCTCCCGCGATGCAGGCGCTCTGGGGCGAGCGCCGCCGCATCGGCCTGTGGCGCCGCCTCTGGCTGGCGCTGATGCAAGGCCAGAAAGAGCTGGGTCTCGCCATTCCCGACGCGGCGCTCGCGCAGCTGCGGGCGCACCTCGACGACGCCGATCTCGAGAAGGCGGCTGAGTACGAGCGCCGGCTGCGCCACGACGTGATGGCCCACATCCACCATCTCGGCGATCAGGCGCCCGCTGCCCGTCCCTTCATTCACCTCGGCGCGACCAGCGCCTACGTGACCGACAACGCCGATCTCATCCTCATGCGCGAAGCGATGCAGCTCCTGCTCGGCCGGATCGGTGCGGTCCTGGTCGCGATGGGCAAACTGGCCCGCCGCTATCGCGCCCTCCCCTGCCTCGCGTACACCCACTTCCAAGCGGCACAGCTCACGACGGTCGGGAAGCGGATGACGATGTGGATGCAGGACTTTGCGCTGGACGCCGAGGAGCTGCTCAACCGGATCGCTACGCTCCGCTTCCGCGGCGTCAAGGGAACGACAGGAACCCAGGCGAGCTTCCTCGAGCTGTTCGAGGGCGACCACGCGAAAGTTGCCGAGCTGGACAGCCGAGTCTCACGCGCGATGCGCTTTGACCACGTCCTGCCCATCACAGGCCAGACCTACACGCGCAAGCTCGACGGGCAGGTGCTCGCCGTGCTCTCCGGCATCGCCCAATCCGCGGCGAAGTTCGCCACCGATCTGCGGCTGTTGCAGCACGAGGGTGAGCTGCTCGAACCGTTCGAGAGCGAGCAAGTCGGCTCATCGGCGATGCCCTATAAGCGAAATCCGATGCGGGCCGAGCGGATGACGAGTCTGGCGCGGTTTGTGATCGAGCTCGAGGGCAACGCGTGGCACACGGCGGCGGCGCAGTGGTTGGAGCGGACGCTCGACGACAGCGCCAATCGCCGGCTGGTGATTCCGGAGGCGTTCCTGGCGACGGATGCGATCCTCGTGCTGGCGACCAACGTGGCCGCGGGCCTCGAGGTCCGCGAAGAGACGATCGCGCCGCACGTTGCCCGGGCGATGCCGTTCCTCGCGACCGAGCGTTTGTTGATGCGCGGTGTGAAGGCGGGTGGTGACAGGCAACAGCTCCATGAGGTGATTCGCACCCAGAGCATGGAGGGGGCGGAGAACCTGCTCGAGCGCCTGGCCCGCGCGCCGGAGTTCAAGCGGCTCGGCGTTCGGGCGACCGCAGACGAGCTCGATCCCGCGGCCTATGTGGGCCGGGCTCCACAACAGGTGGATGATTTCCTCGATCGTGTGGTTCCTGATCTGATGCGTTCCATTCAGGCGGCCGCGCCCGCGGCTGCCGCGGCGGAGGTTGAGGTATGACCGGAGGGGTCCTCGTTCAGAGCCAGCTGCCACTCCCGCTCCTGCGCCGCGGCAAGGTGCGGGAGGTCTACGAGGTGGACGATGCGACGCTGTTGCTCGTGGCGAGCGATCGCGTGAGCGCGTTCGACGTGGTCATGCGCGAGCCGGTGCCCCACAAGGGCGCCGTGCTGACGCAAATGAGCGCGTTCTGGTTCGAGCGGCTCGCCGCCGTGATGCCGCATCACTGTCTGACTGCCGACGTCGAAGCCATCGTCGCCCGAGTCCCAGCGCTGGCCGCGCATCGGGATGAGCTGGCGCGCCGATCGATGCTGACGCGCCGCGCCACACCCATGCCGTTCGAATGCGTCGTCCGCGGCTACATCTCCGGGTCAGCGTGGGCCGAGTACAAGCAGTCGGGGACGTTGGCCGGCGAGCCGATGCCAAAGGGCCTGGTCGAGAGTGCGCGCCTCGATCCGCCCATCTTCTCGCCCGCGACGAAGGCCGAGCAGGGCCACGACGAGAACGTCACGTTCGACCATGTTGCTGCCGCACTCGGCCGCAACGCGGCGGAGCGGCTGCGGAGCGCGAGTCTCGGTCTATACGAAGCGGGGCGGGCCTCCGCCGCCGACCGGGGCATCATCATCGCCGACACGAAGTTCGAGTTCGGCACGACGGCTGAGGGCGACCTGCTCGTCATCGACGAGATCCTGACGCCCGACTCGTCGCGATTCTGGCCAGCGGATCGTTATCAGGCGGGTCGCGGCCAGCCGAGCTTCGACAAGCAGCCGCTGCGCGACTACCTGGCCGATCTGAAGAAGGAAGGCAAGTGGAATGGTGAGGCCCCGCCCCCGCCCCTGCCCGATGAGGTTGTCGTGGCAACGAGTGCGCGCTATCGCGACGCCTATCGGCGCATCACGGGGAAAGCATTGGAGTGAGACTTGCCCCCGAGGGATGGCCATTCATTGCGGGTGCCTGGTTTCTCGTCGCGGCCGCCGCATTCCTCGCGAGTCGTTGGGGTGGTGCGTGGTGGGCACTGCCGGGCGTGTTGGGTGTCGTGGCGATCTGGGTCGTCGCCTTTTTTCGCGACCCGATTCGGCCCGGCCCGCACGGTGAGCGCTACGTTCTGGCGGCCGCCGAGGGTCGCGTGGTGCACGTGACGGAGATCGACGAGCCGATGTACGTGAAAGAGCGGGCGGTCCGGATTTCGATCTTCCTGTCCGTCTTCGATGTGCACGTGAACCGCTATCCCGTCGCCGGCACGGTGGAGCTGGTGCACTACAACAAAGGCAAGTTCCTGCACGCAGCCGATGAAAAGGCGAGTCTCGACAACGAGCAATCCTCGATCGGGGTGCGCGGGCCCCGCGGGCCCGTGCTCGTGCGCCAGATCGCCGGCTTGATCGCCCGCCGCATCGTCACCGATGCGAAGCCCGGCGACCGGGTCGAGCAAGGCGCGCGGCTGGGATTGATCCGGTTCGGCTCGCGCACCGATGTCTTCCTCCCGCTCTCCGCACGAGCGGTCATCAAGGTCAAGCCGGGCGATCGCGTCCGGGTCGGCGGCACCGTGCTGGCGGAATACCAATGAGACCGCCGCAATTCCCCATTCGCCGGGTCGTGATCGTGGTGCCGAGCCTGTTCACGCTCTTCAACCTCTTCTTCGGCATCTGGGCGATGGTGTTGGCGACGCGGGGCGAATACTACCGCGCGGGCTGGTTCATCGTGTTCGCCGGGATTCTCGACACGCTCGACGGGCGCGTGGCGCGCATCTCGGGCACGGGGACGCGATTCGGCGCCGAGCTGGACAGCCTGGTGGACATCGTGAGCTTCGGCGTCGCTCCCGCTTTCCTTATGTATCAGGTCGAGTTCGCGGCGATGGGACCGGCGGCATGGATCTTCTGTTACTTCTATGTGATGGCGGCCGCGATTCGGCTGGCGCGGTTCAACGTCACACAGGCGGGCCGTGCCAAGAAGCACTTCATCGGCCTGCCGTCGCCCGCCGCCGGCATGACCCTCGCGACCTACTATCCGTTCACCCAGACGGAGCTGTTCGCATCACTGCCCCCGCTCCCCTGGCACCTGCTGCTCAACTTCCTGATGATCGCTCTCACGATCCTCATGGTGAGCAACGTGCATTACCCCACCTTGCCGCGCGCCGGCTTCCGCACGGTCCACGGACTATTGGGGCTGTCGCTCATTGTTGTTATCCTGGTATTCGGGATTTGGCAGCACGACGTCTTTCTGTTCCCTCTGGGAATCGTCTACATGACCTACGGCGTGGGGCGCGCGATCCTGGTGGGATTCTTCAAAGCGCCCGCCGAGGACGAGGAGGCAGAGATCGCCGGCCCCATTGTGATCGATGAGAGTGATCAGAACTTGCGTGGCCCCCGTGGCCCCCGCGGCCCCAGGCGGCCAGGAGCGGCATGAGCGCCTACACGGTTGAGATCCGCGTGATGCCTCGGGCGTCGTTGCTCGACCCGCAGGGCCAGGCGGTGCAGCACGCTCTGCAGGCGCTCGGGTTTGGAGACGTGGCCAGTGTCCGCGCCGGGAAACATCTGGTCGTGCAGGTACAGGCCGCCACGCGAGAAGAGGCGGCGGCGAAGGCGCGAACCATGTGCGACCGGCTGCTCGCCAATCCGGTGACCGAGGATTACGAATGCAGCGTGTCGCAGTAGTCGTCTTCCCCGGCTCCAATTGTGATGCGGACACGCTCGACGCCGCGCGTGCCGCGGGCTCGGATGCCTACTACGTGTGGCATCGCGACACCGACCTGAAACAGGCGGACGCGGTCATTCTGCCGGGCGGCTTCAGTTACGGCGACTATCTGCGCTCAGGCGCGATCGCGCGGTTTTCGCCGGTGCTGCGCGCCGTCAGCGCGCACGCGCGCGCGGGCGGGGCGGTGCTCGGCATCTGCAACGGATTCCAGATCCTCTGCGAAGCGGGCTTGCTGCCCGGGGCGCTGATGCGCAATGCCCGTCTCAAGTTCTTGTCGCGCCCCGTGCGGGTGCGTGTGGAGGCGACCGACACGCCCTTCACGAGCCGGTATGAGCGCGGCGAAGAGCTGACATTGCCGATCGCGCATGGCGATGGCCGCTATGTGGCCGACGCCGAGACGGCCGCCGAGCTGGAGGCCAATGCCCAGGTCATCTTGCGCTACGTCACCGAGAATCCCAACGGTTCGATGCACGATATTGCTGGAGTCTGCAACGCTGGCCGCAACGTCGTGGGAATCATGCCGCACCCGGAGCGCCGGAACGCGCAGGTTTTGGGTGGTCAGGACGGCGCCCGCGTCTTCCTCTCACTGGAGGCTCGCAATGCGACGCAGCACGCTGGCGATATGCGCGCTGTTGACGGTCGCCACCTTAGGGTGTGACCAGGTCGACACCGCGAAGGCCAAGCTGAAGCTGGCGTGGGACAAGGTGCGCGGCCGGTCCAGTACGACTGCGCCGCCCGCGCCGGTCCGCCCGGCAACGGACACCGCCGCCGAGCGCTTGGCCGCGGAGCAACAGCAGCCGGGGGGGGGGACGCAGCGCCCTCGGCCGCCGGCGGCCCCACAGGGCGAGCCGCTCACGCGCGACGTGCCGTACGTCTCCGACGATACGGGCACCGTGAACCCGGGGATGAGTGAGCGGGAGGTCTACGAGCTGTGGGCGGCGCCGGCAGCCGTTCGCCGCGTCGGTGAATACACCTACTTGTTCTTCAGCAACGGCTGTGAATACACCTGCGGTACCATGGACGTCGTCACGCTCCAGAATGGCCGCGTCGTCGATGCGATCGTGCGCTGGGACGGCCACCGGTACTCCGGTGAGTCCTCGTCGCCGCCCGGACGCGTACCCTTCGCGAACCCTGGTGGAGAAACCCTGCAGATGTCACCTCCACCACCTCCACCACCTCCACCATCCTCCACACCGGCCGGTCTATGAGCCCCGAAAAACCCAGCAAGAACGAGGACGAATATTTCGCGCGCCGCGATGCGGAGCTGTTGCGGCAACAGCGCGCGGCGGCGCAACAAGCCGCAGCCGAAAGCGAGCGCAAACAGCATTACATGAAGTGTCCGAAATGCGGCTACGACCTGATCACGGGTGAATGGGACGGGATTCAGATCGACCAATGCACCCATTGTCACGGCATCTGGTTCGACGCGGGTGAGGCCGAAGCGCTCCTCAAGACCGCTGCGACGCCGAACGTCCTGGGCCGCGTGTTCCGGGCGGTAGTAAAGGGCGTTACGCGAAAGTGACCGACCCGAAGATCACACCGGAGCTGGTGCAGGAACACAACCTCACAACCGAAGAATACGCGCGCATCGTCGCCATGCTCGGCCGGACGCCCACGTTCCCCGAGCTGGGCATCTTCTCCGCTCTGTGGAGCGAGCACTGCTCCTACAAGCACTCGCGACCCATCCTCAAGACGTTCCCTACCACCGGACCGCAGGTCGTGCAGGGTCCCGGAGAGAACGCCGGCGTGCTGCGACTTCCGGGAGGTTGGGCCGTCGCCTTCAAGATCGAGTCGCACAACCATCCGTCGGCCGTCGAGCCCTATCAGGGCGCGGCGACCGGTGCGGGCGGCATTCTGCGCGACGTCTTCACGATGGGCGCCCGTCCCGTGGCGCTCCTCAACAGCCTGCGGTTCGGACCGCTCGACGAGGCACGCAATCGCTACCTCTGCGCAGGGGTCGTACGGGGCATCGGCGACTACGGCAATTGCGTCGGAGTGCCGACAGTCGGCGGCGAGGTCGATTTCGCACCGGGCTACTCCGGCAATCCGCTCGTCAATGCGATGTGCGTGGGCGTGCTGAAGGAGAAGGACCTCATCAAAGCCGCCGCCCACGGCGTCGGCAACGTCCTGCTCGCCGTCGGCTCGCGCACCGGCCGCGACGGGATCCATGGGGCGTCGTTCGCGTCGGAAGAGCTGACGCACGAGAGCGAGCAACGCCGTCCGCAGGTTCAGGTTGGTGATCCGTTCACCGAAAAGCTGCTCCTCGAAGCGAGCCTCGAGCTGATCGCGTCAGGACATATCGTTGCAATCCAGGACATGGGCGCCGCCGGATTGACCTCGTCATCCGCCGAGATGGCGGCGCGTGGCGGCGTGGGCGTCGAGATCGACCTCTCCAAAGTCCCGACCCGTGAGCCGGGCATGACGCCGTACGAGATTCTGCTCTCGGAATCGCAGGAGCGGATGCTGGTGGTCGCGAAGACCGATCGCGTAGCGGAAGTCCAGGCGATTGCCGCCAAATGGGAGCTCGATGCCACGCCAATTGGCCGGGTGACGGACGACGGGATGTATCGCTGCACGTGGGAAGGCCAAACCGTCGTCGAGATTCCCGGGCAACAGCTCGTCGAGGGTTGTCCGGTCTATTATCCGGAAGCGAAAGAAGATCCCAACATCGCGACGCTTCGCGCGTCGACGCCGCACGCCCCACGCAGTCTCACGCCTTCAGACGCCTTACTTACGCTTTTGGATGCTCCATCCATCGCGTCCAAACGCTGGGTTTTCGAGCAATACGACACGACCGTTCAGGCGAGCACTGTAATCCCGCCGGGCGGCGACGCGGGCGTAATCCGGGTCCGCCACGAAGCGTTTGGGATCGCGGTCAAGACGGACTGCAACAGCCGCTACGTCCGGCTGGATCCATATGAGGGCGGCAAGGCGACCGTCGCGGAGGCGGCGCGCAACGTCGCCTGCACCGGCGCTCGGCCACTCGGCATCACCGACTGTCTGAACTTCGGGAATCCAGAGCGGCCGGAGGTCTTCTATCAGTTTCGGGAAGCGTGCCGCGGCATCGCTGATGCCTGCCGGGCGCTGAACACGCCCGTGACGGGCGGCAACGTCTCGTTCTACAATGAGAGCCCCACGGGCGCTGTGGATCCCACGCCAGTCGTCGGAATGATCGGACTACTGACGCGCGCGGACCGGGCGGTGCCAAGTCATGCGCGTTCGCCGGGGGACGTCGTCTTCATTCTTGGCGACACCCGGGCCGAGCTGGGTGGCTCGGCGTACTGGGAAGTCTGCCACGGATTCATTGGTGGTCAGCCACCTCGCGTTGACCTCGACTCGGAACGCCGCCTGGGAGAGCTGCTCGTGACCGGCGCAGAGCGCGGCTTGTTCCGGTCGGCGCACGACTGCTCGCACGGCGGGCTGGGAGTCGCGCTCGCGGAAGTCGCGATGGGCGGGCCATACCAGGAACACGGATTTGGGCTCGACATCGATTTAACCGCGCACGGCGCACCGCTCACGGCGCACCACTTGTTATTCAGCGAATCCCACGGCCGCGCCGTCGTCACATGTGCTCCAGAGCGCGTGGCGGCGATCCAGGCACTGGCCGGAGAGCTGAGCGTGCCTGCGACCCGCGCGGGAACCGTGGGTCCCGCGGATGGCGACTTCCGCATCACGCTGCGAGACGGGGTCGTTGAGCAGCCTGTCGCCGGACTCCGGGAAGTATATTTCAGCGCCATTCCTCGACGCATGGGAGACTGATCGCAGATGTGCGGCGTTATCGGCGCAGCGGGCGTTCCGGACGCAGCCCGCGTCGCGTACCTCGGGCTCTATAGCCTGCAGCATCGCGGCCAGGAATCCGCTGGCGTGGTCGCGGTGGATGGAGCGGGTGTCGCTCGCGCACATCGCGGTATGGGATTGGTCTCGGATGTTTTCGGTGAGACGGTGCTGTCGAGTCTGCCGGGCGACGTGGCCATCGGCCACACCCGCTACTCGACCGCGGGCTCGTCCGTCCTGGCGAACGCGCAACCGATTCTCGCGGGGTACCACGAAGGGCCGCTCGCCCTCGCCCACAACGGCAACCTCACCAACGCCGAGACCCTGCGTTCCGACCTGGTGGCCAAGGGGTCGATCTTCCAGACGTCGTCGGACAGCGAAGTCCTGATCCACCTCATTGCGCGGTCCGAAGCGCGTGAGCCCGAAGACCAGCTGCTCGATGCACTGGAGCGTGTGGAAGGTGCCTACTCGCTTGTCGTGACGGTCGGCCGGACGCTGTACGCGATTGTGGATCCGCGGGGCTTCCGTCCCCTGTGGCTTGGAAAGCTGGGCGACGGGTACGTCGTCGCTTCCGAGACCTGCGCGTTCGACCTGATCGGCGCCACGATCGAGCGCGAGCTGCAGCCGGGGGAGTTTTTGCGGATTCAGGGCTCCCCGCCGGAGGTTGACCGGCTGCCTTCCCTGCCGGCGAAGCCACATCAGCGTTGCATCTTCGAGCTCGTCTATTTCTCTCGGCCCGACAGCACGATCTTCGGCCGGTCCGTGGATCGCGTGCGGCGCGCGTTGGGGCGTGAGCTGGCGCGCGAGCATCCCTCGGAAGGGGCCGACTGCGTCTTCTCGGTACCCGATTCCTCCAATGCGATGGCGTTGGGATTCGCCGAAGAGTCAGGGCTGAAGCTCGAGCATGCGCTGATCCGCAACCACTACGTCGGCCGCACATTCATCAACCCGACGCAGGCGGCGCGCAACGCCAAGGTGAAGATCAAATTCAACCCCGTGCGGGAGGTGCTCGCGGGGAAGAAGGTCGTGGTGGTTGACGACTCCCTCGTGCGCGGGACGACCAGCCGGGAGCTGGTTCAGATGATCCGTCAGGCAGGTGCCAAGGAAGTCCATTTCCGCGTCGCCTCGGCGCCCATCACCGGCCCCTGTTACTACGGCATCGACACCCCGACCAAGGCCGAGCTGATAGCATCAAGCCATTCCTTAGAGCAGATTCGCGAGCATCTGGGCGTCGATACGCTGGGCTACCTGTCGCTCGACGGGATGCTCCGCGCCGCCGGTGGGAATCCGAGCGAATTCTGCCATGCATGTTTCTCGGGTCAGTATCCGACCCCGATCCCCGATGACAGAGTGGCACGGCATGCGGTGCCCCTACAAATGGTGGTCCCGGTGTAACCATCGTTCCGTTGTAGGGGCGCAGCATGCTGCGCCCCTACCAACGACATCCGAACTGCCGTATCGTGGTACCTATCGTATGCCATCCGTTGAACGCTACGTCTATTTCTTCGGCAATGGCCGCGCCGATGGCTCCGCCGCCATGCGCGACATCCTGGGGGGCAAGGGCGCCGGCCTCGCCGAAATGGCCAATCTCGGCCTCCCGGTTCCGCCCGGCTTCACCATCTCTGCCAAGCTGTGCATCACCTACCTCGAGGAAGGCACCTTCCCCGCCGCGCTGCGCGCAGAGGTCGATCGCCACCTGAAGCATCTGGAGCGCGTGACCAAGAAAGGGTTCGGCGATGCGCGGAATCCCTTGCTGGTCTCGGTGCGCTCCGGTGCCGCCGTCTCGATGCCGGGGATGATGGAGACGATTCTCAACCTGGGTCTGAACGATCAGACCGTTGAAGGGCTGATCGCAGGGTCTAAGAATCCACGCTTCGCCTACGATTCGTATCGCCGCTTCGTCCAGATGTACGGCGACGTCGTCTTCGACCTTGGCAAACTCAAGGAGAACCCGTTCGAAGAGGCCTTAGCGCGTGCGAAGGCGCGTCGCAAGGCCAAACGCGATATCGATCTGCCCACCGACGACCTGAAAGCGCTCGTACAGGAATTCAAGACCATCGTCCTGACGGAAACCGGTCGGACGTTCCCCGACGATCCGCACCAGCAATTGTGGGATGCGATCGAGGCCGTCTTCAAGAGCTGGAATACTCGGCGTGCCAAGGACTATCGCGCGCTGCACAACATCCCCGACAGCCTCGGCACGGCGGTGAACATCGTGACGATGGTGTACGGCAACATGGGCGACGATTGTGGCACCGGCGTGGCCTTCACGCGCGACTGCAGCACCGGTGAACGGGTCTTGAACGGCGACTTGCTGACGAACGCCCAGGGCGAGGATGTCGTCTCCGGCGCGCGCACGCCCGAGCCGATCGCCAAGATGAAGCGCGGCAAGCTCGCAAAGATCTATCGCGAGCTCGAGCGCCTGGCGACGAAGCTCGAGAAACACTTCAAAGACGTCCAGGACGTCGAGTTCACATTCGAGCACGGCCAGCTGTACATGTTGCAGACCCGTCGCGCGCAGCGTGCCGGGCTTGCCGCGGTGCGCATCGCCGTCGAGATGGTGCAGGAGGGCCTGATCACCGAGGACGAGGCCGTACAGCGGATTCCGCCTCAGGACCTCGATCAGCTGTTTCATCCGATGGTCGATCCTCGCGCCAGCGTGACGGTGCTCGCTAAGGGGCTTCCCGCGTCACCCGGCGCCGCCACCGGCGAGGTCGTGTTCGACGCCGATGAAGCCGAAGCGCTGAAGAAGAGGGGGCACGACGTGATTCTCGTGCGACCCGAAACGTCCCCGGAAGACTTCCATGGAATCGTGGCCGCGCGCGCCGTACTGACGGCACGCGGCGGCATGACGAGTCACGCCGCGGTCGTAGCGCGCGGCATGGGCAAGACGTGCGTCGTGGGGGCCAAGGATATCGACGTCGATCCCTCAGCCGGGCGCTTCCGCGTGAACGGCCGAGCCATCAAGCGCGGGCAGGTGATCACCGTGGACGGCACGACGGGCCGCGTGATCCTCGGGGCGGCGAAGCTTGTGTCGCCCAAGGTTGGGAAAGAGTACGGGCGGTTGATGGAGTGGGCGGACGCGCGCCGCCGGCTGCGCGTTCGCGCCAACGCCGACATCCCGGCCGACGCGCGGCGTGCGCGGGAATTCGGCGCCGAGGGGATCGGGCTGTGCCGCACGGAGCACATGTTCTTCGAGGGCGACCGCATCACGTTGATGCGCGAGATGATCGTCGCCTCCGACGAAGCGGGCCGGCGGCGCGCGCTCGCCAAGCTCCTGCCGATTCAGCGCCACGACTTCGAGGGGATCTTCGAGGCGATGGGCGGCCTGCCCGTCACGATCCGGCTGCTCGATCCTCCGCTCCACGAGTTCCTGCCGCACACGCGCGAGGAGATTGCGCCGCTGGCGAAGCGCCTGAAGGTGCCGGCCGCCCAGCTCGAGCGCATCGTGCACTCACTGGTCGAAGCGAATCCGATGCTCGGCCATCGGGGCTGCCGGCTGGGGATCACCTATCCCGAGATCACCGAGATGCAGGCGCAGGCCATCTTCGAGGCCGCCTGTCACGTCGTCGGTCGCGGCTCGAAGGTCGCGGTGGAAATCATGGTGCCGCTCGTGGCCGATGTGCGTGAGCTGGTGAATCAGACCGCGATCATCCGTCGGGTCGCGCAGGAAGTCTTCCATCGCGAAGGCCGCGCTGTGCCCTACCTCGTCGGCACAATGATCGAGCTGCCCCGTGCGGCTTTGACGGCAGACGAAATTGCGAAAGAAGCCGAGTTCTTCTCCTTTGGCACCAACGACCTGACGCAAACGACGTTCGGCCTGTCGCGCGACGACGCCGGCCGCTTTCTGCCGTTCTACGTCGAGCACGGGCTGTTGTCGGAAGACCCGTTCCAATGCATCGATCAGGCAGGTGTGGGCAAGCTCATCGAAATGGCGGTAAAGCTGGGTCGGAGTACGCGACGGGATCTGAAGGTCGGCATCTGCGGCGAGCACGGCGGCGAGCCGAGCTCGGTGAAGTTCTGTCACCGGACGGGCATGAATTACGTGTCGTGCTCTCCCTTCCGGCTTCCGATCGCCCGCCTCGCCGCGGCCCAGGCGGCCCTCGAGGAGGCGGGCGTCGTCAATCGGACGCGAGCTACTGTCTAATCAGCTGCCGCGACCTGCAAACATCGCGGTAATCGCTGCGCCAATCAGGACGCTAAGCAGGAACGCAATCGTCGCGACCGTATAGCCGTTTGCCTTCGAGAGACGGTGGGTCGTCGAGACGCCGATCGCCGTCAACACGAGACCCCAGATACTAAACGGGTTGATGCCCTTCAATACCGCGCCGAGGAAGCCTTTGGCGCCCGGTGCCAACAAGTCCAATCCCAGAGCCGGCTGCATATCCTGCGGTGAGGTGATTTGCGAGGTGCCTTGAAGCTGCAGAACGATCGCGCCCACAATGGCGAGTGCGACCACGCTGGGCACTGACGCGTAGGTCGCCACGCTGAGCAGCGTGCCGAATTTCCCTTCGCCGCCGACGATCGACACCAGCACCCAGAGGACGAGGGCGCCGATGAGGAAGGCGATGGCCAGGCCGATCGGGATCCCGAGCGCGAAGAACGGGGCCATCTTGGATGGGTCGGGGGCCCCTGCAGCAGCCTGAGCCGCCTGCGCTTGTAACGCGACCTTGAGGATAGGGAGATTGACGAAAAAGACCACCGCGCTGATCGCGACGAGCACCAGGAACGGCACCAGGAACCTGGGCCGCTCCCGAACGCGCTCGAAAACGGCGGCCGGCTCGAACAGAACCCTGAAGAGGTCGAGCGCCGCGCTGCCGGCGCCTCCCTGCTGCACTGGGGCCTGCTGAATCCCTTGACCCATCGGGCCTCCCGTAAGAATGGTCGTTTCGCGGACCGCCTAAACGGCGCCCAATATAGAGCGGGAAACCTCAGCGGGTCAGTGGGATCAGCGGGATACCCCAGTAAACAATGACGTTCGATTGCTGAGCATCGCCCGCGCAGCCGCTCACCGACCATTTCGTGTTCTTGTACTGAGGAACAAGCCGTTCTAGAACAGTCTGGCAATCCTCGCCGCTGTGGTACAAGCCATCGGCCCCGCGCGCCTCGCCATCCCTTGCGGCATGAGCGAGCACGCCGCCGTTCGAATCCATCACCAAGGCCACGGCCGTCTGAGATCCCGACCGGCCGTACACCTCGGGATGGTACCTACGCGCGAGCCGACGAGCCTGCTCAGCCTTTTCATTGAGTTCTTGCATCCGATCATCCAAGGCCCTTTGTGACTGCGCAAGCCGCCCCTGTAGGGCGCTTTGTGACTGCCGAACCTGCTCACTCTGTGCACTGAGCTCTTGCATCCGATCATCGATGGTCTTTTGTGTCTGCGCAAGCCGCGCTTGTAAGGCGCTTTGTGACTGTTCAATGCCAGCCTGTGGCTCGTGATTGATCCGAATGACGCGTACGTTATCACGGAGTAGGCCGCGCAGTCCTCGCGGATCGATGACGCCCCACCCGTCATGACCAGCATTGAAATCCCTGAACGCCGCACGTAGCTCCGCAATGCCAATTTCATCCTTTGTCCGATCTGTCAACTTCCCTTGGTGCACCTGCAGGTGCGAGTCGTGAACCAGGAAGACGTCCATCGGCGGCCCGCTCCGCTGCTCTAGAAGCAACGGGAAAAGCCGCTGCACGTTCTCTCTTACCCACGGCCGTAACCGCTCCGCTTCTGTGATGGATATCCGGTCCGTCATGTCGCGGGCGCGCTGCTGTATCACCGAACGTGTAGTTGTGAAGTCATAGACAACATGCACGACAGCGGCCACCGGCTGGCCGCGCGCCTGTGCAGGGCGAAAGCGCGAACGCAACACGGCGCTCTTCGCGGACTGCGCGAGCGCTGGGTGGGGACTCTGTACCACGGCGATGGAGCCCGAGTCCGCGCGGCCGTTTGCCTCGATTCTCGCCTGAACCACGACTCGTCCCTCGATCCCGGCTAGGCGCAGCAGATCGGGGAAGGACGTCGTTGCACCGGACAGTACGGCAGGGGGCTGATCGACATCGGCGGGCTCGATCACCGCGCTCACAACCCCGGTGATCCCAACCGATGGCGTCGCCGGTGCTTCCACAAGGTGTCTCGCTGGGCCGACCGGCCGCGGTGTCTCGCATGCGCCCACCAGCGCGCCCACAGCGACGACGAGTGCGGCGAGCGCCCCCACCCACCGCCAACG
>Ga0193739_1000019_pt1 | contig 38441 bp, 31 predicted proteins | sample L2a2metaG_FD_144926 | JGI IMG/M metagenome (GOLD analysis project Ga0193739, IMG submission 144926) | Soil microbial communities from a riparian zone of the East river system, Colorado, United States - L2a2 | ecosystem: Environmental > Terrestrial > Soil > Riparian zone | place: USA: East River...
CACCCCGATAGCATTTCGCTCAGCAATCTGCCGATCTATTACATCGACGGCGTGCGGATGGAATCGGCCAATGGCTCCACGGCTATCGGGGTGGGCGGCACCGACCCCAGTCGGGTGAACGACATCAACCCGGAGGAGATCGAATCGATCGAGATCGTGAAGGGCCCGTCGGCGGCGACGTTGTACGGCACGGACGCCGTGAACGGCGTCATCGTCATCAAGACGAAGCGCGGTCGGGCAGGGCCGGCGCGATGGACCGTGTACAATGAGCTGGGGGTCCTCAGGGATAACAACACATACCCCACCGCATATCGTGGGTGGAGGCGTGGTCCAACGGCCGGCACTACGTCGAGCGCCGGGAATACGGTGCAGTGCGTGCTGACGCAGGTGGCGCGAGGTGACTGCACGCAGGACTCGCTCACGACGTTCAATGTGTTCGAGGACCCGGCAGTGACGCCGATGGGTACGGGGTGGCGAGGCCAGGCGGGCACGCAGGTGACCGGTGGGTCCGATCTGCTGCGCTACTTCTTCTCGGCCGAGTATGAAAAAGAGCTTGGCGTGGTGCGCATGCCGGACTTCGCGTACGGGTTGGTGCAAGCCGCGCGCCGTATCACCGACGTGCCGTACGAGCAATTCCGGCCCAACGCGCTGGAGAAGGTGAGTTTCCGCGCCAATGTCCAGGCGAGTCTCACTCCGAAGTTGGACGTGCAGGTGTCGACCGGATACATCTCGAGCGCGCTGCGGCTGCCGCAGACGGACAACAACGTCACCGGGTTCATGGCCAATGCCATGGCCGGCCCTGGGAACAAGAACAACTTCCGAGCCCCGGTGGCTGGTTTTGAGGTGGGTAACGTGCCCCTCTTTGGCTACTGGACGTACAACCCGAGCGAGATCTTCGCGGACCAGACGAGCCAGGGTGTCAACCGCTTGATCGGGAGCGGCACCATCAATTATCGACCCACGTCGTGGCTAGGTGCCCGCTTCGTGACTGGAATTGATTTCACCAACCGCGTGGACGAAGAACTCTGCCGCCAGGGCGAGTGCCCGGCCTTTGCCGCTACGATCGGCAACTTCAAGCAGGGTTTCAAAGAGGAAGACCGTACGAACCTGTACAACTATAGCGTCGACGGCAATGTCACTGCGACGTATTCGCTCTCGACGTTGCTCCGCGGCCAGACGACCGCGGGCATGCAGTACTTCCAGCGCCGTCTCGCTCAAAACATCGCGTTCGGCTTCGGCCTGCCACCCGGTGCCACCACCGTGGGCGCGGGTGCCCTGCAACAAGCGCAGGAGGCCACGACCGAAACGAGGACGCTCGGATACTTTATCGAGCAGCAGTTCACGCTGCGGGACCGGTTGTACGTGACCGGGGCCCTGCGGGCGGATGATAACACCGCGTTCGGGAAGGACTTCGACATCGTCGTCTACCCGAAGTTCAGCGTCTCGTGGGTCGCCTCCGAAGAGCCGTTCTTCCCCGTGCTCGGGTGGCTGTCGAGCCTACGGCTGCGCTCCGCCATCGGAGCGTCGGGTCAGCAACCGGGCTCTACGGACGCGATCCCGTTCTTCGCGCCGACCACCGCAAACCTGGGTGGCACGGACACACCGGCCCTGACGCTCAACGCGGTAGGGAATGCGGCGCTCAAGCCCGAGCGTGCCACGGAGATCGAACTGGGGCTTGACGCGGCGCTGTTCGAAAACCGCATCAACCTCGAGCTGACGTATTATCGCAAGCGTGCGCGGGACGCCCTCATCTCTCGTCCCCTCGCAGGCTCCCTCGGGGGGCCGGCGTCGCGATTTGAGAACCTCGGGAGCGTGCGAAACTCGGGCATCGAAGTCGCCCTCAATGCGACGATTCTGAACAGGGCCAGCCTCGGCTGGGACATCAGTGTCGCTGCGTCACACAACAGCAACGAAATCGAAGATCTGGGCGGTCTGCCGCCGATCGTGGGCGCCACGATACAACAGCGTGAAGGTTACCCGGTCGATGCGTACTGGCAGCGGCCCATCCTCGGGTATCACGACCTGAACGGGAACGGAATCGTCGAGAGCGGGGAGATCATCGTCGGCGACTCGGCCGTCTTCATCGGATCGAGCCGTCCCACGACCGAGCTGACACTCTCGACCGGGTTCGACTTGTTCAACCGTCGGCTGCGGATCAGCGGCCTGATGGACTACAAGGGCGGTCGGTACCTGCTCAACGGCACGGAGCGCATCCGCTGCGAGTCGTTCCTCAACTGCGACGGGTTGGTAGATCCCAACGCCCGCTGTGGAAGCAGATCCGCACCGTGGCGCTCCGGGAGCACCCGGCGCGGACGTTGGTCGGGTTCATGGAGCCGGCGGATTTCGCCCGCCTCCGAGAGCTGGCCGTCACGTACACCATGCCCGATTCTTGGGCGCGCGCCCTGCGCGTGCAGCGGGCCAGCGTGACGCTCGCCGGCCGCAATCTGTTCACCATTACGGACTATTCCGGGATCGACCCGGAGGCTGGGTACCTGGACGGCGAGGCGCAGGTGCAAAACGACTTCGTGGCTCAAGCGCCCTCAACGTATTGGACTATGCGCGTGAACCTGTCCTTCTGACCACCACCGAAGAGGTGACAATATGTTGCGACACAGACACCGCGGAACCTTCGGGCGGCTGCTCATGGGGTTCGGTCTCGCCTTGGTGGCCACGACCTTCCCCCTGGGGTGCAGTGATATCCTGGAGGTCACTGACCCCGATATTATCCTGGAGGCAAACTCCCCGGCGGGTGCGATCGCTCTGAAGAACGGGGTCGTGCTGCGCCTGGCGCAAGCCACAAACGGGATCCAAGGGCCGGATGCCATCTTCGTTCTGGGGGGGCTCCTCGCCGATGAGTGGCGCTCCGGTGACACGTTCGTCCAACGGAACAACCTCGATCAGCGGCTCTTCGAGCCGACCAACACGTTCCACAACACCGTCTTCCGGGCGGTCAACCGGGTCCGGGTGGAGGGAGAGGCGGCGATTCGAGCGCTCCGCACGTTCGTTCCGGACTCCGTGCATCTCGTGGGGCAGATGTTCGCGTACATCGCGTACGCCGAAAATCTCCTCGGCGAGCACTACTGCAACGGTACGCCGCTCAGTACGATCCAGGATGGCACTCTCGTTTTTGGTGAGCCGATCACCAACGACTCCGTCTTTCGGCGGGCGCTGACGACCGCCGACTCGGCCGTCGCGGCCGTGGCCGGGGTAACGACCCCCGCGGCGCAGGCCGTGGTGTCGCTGGCTCGGGTTGTGACAGGGCGGGCGCTCGTCAACCTGGCGCAGTTCTCGCCGGCGGCGGCCGCCGTGAACTCGGTCCCCCTCACATTTCGCTCCGACGTGACGCACTCGCTGCTCACAACGACGAGCCAGATCTGGGCGCTCAACAACAGCGCGAAGCGGTATACCATGGTGGATATCGAGGGGGGCACCGGCCTGGACTTCGTCTCGGCGAACGATCCACGCCTCCCGCGATCCATCGGTCCCGACGCCGTCTTCGACGCATCTGCCCCGATCCAGGTCATCCGGCAGGGCATCTTCGCGCAATTCGGTCCGGTCCCTATTGCCAACGGCATCGAGGCGAGGCTGATCGTGGCTGAGGATCTGATGGACGGTGGCAATCCCGCGAGCACGGCGTGGCTCGACACGTTGAACGCCCTGCGTACCAATACAGCCTTGTACCCGGCGGTGCAGGCGGGCTTCGTCCGGGGGCCGGACCTGGGGAATCTCGTGGATCCGGGCACGCCGGAGGCCCGCGTGGATATGCTCTTCCGCGAGATTCCCTTCTGGTTGTTCAGCACGGGGCACCGGCTCGGTGATCTGCGACGCCTGGTGCGCCAGTACGGGGTGGCGGCCGAGACGATCTTTCCGACCGGCGCCTATTACAAGGGGGGCGCATACGGCGGAGCGGTGAACATGCCCGTGCCGTTCCAGGAAACGAACAATCCGAGCTTCACGCAATGCATCGACGTGAATCCCTAGGCGCACATACAGGAGCTATCGGAGGGATCATGACGCATCGAACCAGTCGGCAAGTCGCGGCGGCCTTCGTGGTGATCGTCCCGTTTGCCCTAGGCTGTGAGAATGTCGAGGGCGACATCACCGCAATTCTTCCAGCGGATGAGGCGTTCAGCTCCACCTTGAGCGGCGCGGCCGCGGTGCCGGCGGTGACGACGACGCTCACCGGGTCGGCACTCTTTTCGGTTGTGGACGACACATTCTTCGTTTGGCGCGTCGACATCCAGTATCCAGACACGGCCGGGCTTGGGGTCAATGTCGCGCACGTTCACTCGGGTGCGCCCGGTGTGAACGGAGGAATCGTCGTCACCTTGCTTAATCTCGCGACGCCGCGCACCGTCCGTGCATTCGCGGGGCAACTGATCGCCGGCCAGTTCAAGGCCAGCGTATTGGACACGCTCAATCGCAGTCCCACGGACACGGTGGCCGTGGGCTACGACGCGTTGTTGACGCTACTGCGGTCGGGGAACGCGTACATAGACGTGCACACGACGCGCACCCCGGGCGGCGAGATCAGAGGCCAGATCGCGCCATAGGGATTCTCATGACACGATGTCTCGGAGCGCTCGCCTTCGCAGTCGTCGCCGCGTGCGGATCGGCGACGCCCCGGCAAGGGCCCGCCACGTCGCCTGACGTCCTTCTCGCAGATGAGATCCAGACCACGACCGCCGCGACCGCGCACGATGCCGTCCGGCAACTGCGCCCGGGCTGGCTGCGGCGGCGGGGACCGATCAGCATGCGTAGTCCCAACGCTGACGTCGTCGTAGTCTATCTGGACGGAGTGCGCCTAGGCGGGCCTGAGTCCCTCCGCACGATCGCGGCGCCGTCGGTCCTTATCATCCATCATCTCAATGCCAGTGACGCTACGACGCGGTTCGGTACGGGACACGGTGGCGGGGCGCTGTTGGTGCGGACGAATTGATCAAGGGCGGGACCTGCTGTGACGACCGCTCAATCCACGATCGCGTCCGGCAGCACGTACTTCATCGGGTTCACCGGCCGGCCGTTCACCCACACCTCATAGTGCAGATGCGGACCGGTGGACAATCCCGTGGAGCCGACTTTGGCGATCGGCTGGCCGCGCTTCACGCGCTGGCCGCGCACGACGCGGCGCTGCGCAGCCCTCGCTGCTGACCGGCATTTCGGCGTTCCGTGGTGCCTGAGCTGCGCCGCAAACCCCGATCGAGGGCCGGTTGTCGTGCTTGACGACCGGCGTCGGTGTGGCTGCGGATGCGCGACAGTGGCGTCGAGGCGTCGCCGCATGCTTTCGTCAATTTCCTTCGCCGGGGATGCCCTACACCGCCTAACTCCAAAGATTGTGCTGTCTTAACACCAATGGTCCGAGCTGTTTTTGGCAGCAAATCGGCACACCCTGTGCAGCGGTCCTCCGTTCACTCACCGATGTCGCGAATCCGGATCGCTTCTCGGGAGTCCGCCGTCGTTGGGCGGCATGTCAAAAGCCGAGTCAACAGAGGGAGGTCTTATGCTGCGCCGACTGAAGTGCGCTGGGCGAATGGCTGTGATTGTTGCCGTATTCCTTACCGCCTGTACGGATTCCGCGATCACCCCACCCAAGACTACGCCACCCTCAAACGAGGATGCAGTGCTACGGAGCCGGGGTGGCTTTCTGGTGCAGGAACCACGCATGCAGGAGCTCCTCGAGCAAGTCACGCGCGAAGTTGCGCTCGCGCTAGGGGATGAGCGGATCCGCCGCCAGGTCTACACAGGCCTGCAGATGTCACCCTACAGCGAGCACAAACTTCATTTCGGCAATTTTCTGCGAGGCCCGGGAACCCCACTGCTGGCAGCGATCGCTGCCGCGCGCGGTGCCACGCCCAGCCCCGGCGCGGCACCTGTCGAGGCTCGTACCGAGGCGGTGCTCGCCACGTTGGATAGCATCGTCGATCTCGAGTTCTACATGCCCGTCAGGCAACACTTCACAGCCTGGGACGGCGACGCGAATCTGATCGTAGCAAGCGCGCTGCGGGACAACGGGAGCACGCCAGTGGGCTTCGACCTCACAGGACAAGCCGTTACGCTGTCCGCGAGTCAGCCTCCTCCGACGCCCACACTTGTCGTCGTTCCAGTCGAGACAGATTTCTCACGCGTGCCAAGCCAGAGCGCACCTCAACGCGCAGACGCCGCAGCTACGGCGGACGTCGGTCCAGGCATTTACATGACTCGCGCCGTCGTGTACTCGGACCACGAAGGCTGGCCCAGAGGAGACCCCGAGTTCGAAGTGCATCTGTTCCAGACCGATGTCGATATGGATTACCTCGACCAAGTATGCGCCGGACAAGCGCAGGACAATATCAACTATCGGTGGAATACCGAGGAGACTCAGGATTGGACCGGCGACGTTGCGCTCGCGACGGAGGGAAGACTGCTCTTGTCGCCGAACAACCAATTTCAAATGTGGGAAGACGATACGGACGCGTGCACGACAACCACAGGTCGCCCGCCAAAAGCCAACGCGTTTACCCGCAGCGAAATGGCGAACATGGCGTCCGCATTGCTGCGCACGGCGGCCACCCAGGGCGGTGATGTCATCGCGTTCATCCAAACGCTCCTCAACATCATTCCTGTCGCGTACACGTGGTTCGATGACGGGGATGATGACGTCGGAATTTTTGAGCTGCCGGGACAATGTTGGCCGACTGCCCCAGGCCCGGTGAAGTTCAACATTCGATCGGTTCGGAGCGGACACCCCATCAACGGCTGGGTAATACTGGATTTTCGCGGGATATCCCAGTCACGCGAGCCATGGTGTGGCCCGTCGGTCTTCATCGATGGACCCAGTGCGTTATCCCCAGGTGAGGAAGGAACGTGGAATGCGAACCCGGTGAACGGATTCCCGCCGTACACATACCAGTGGTACCTGAACGATTCGCCTGCGGGCACCGGGCAAACATTCTCCACGTCTGCAGGAGGAGAGAGCTTCGAAGTCAGCGTGACCGTCACTGATCGGGACGGCAAGCAAGCGAGTGATGCCATGCCCGTTTACGTGATGAGTTGCCCGCCACCGGAGATCATTTGCGAGGAGTGACTAGCCTGGCCAGTGCTCGACCTTGGTGATGATCCCAATCACGCCGGTCGTCGCGTCGCCCCGGACGGGGTCGTGACCGCGGGTCCTTTGACGACCTCGATCGCTTAGATGTCGGCTGGATCGAGGTCGTCGAGGCGCTCGTAGGCCTGACCTCCGGTAAACGACTGCGTCCCGGCGCCGCTCGCGAGGCGAACGGCAGCGATGTACAACAGCGGTGGAATCCATGGTAATGACGACGCCCTTCACGGTGCCGGGCGACTGAGCGGGGTACCGAGCCGGGAACCCCACGAGGAGCAGCGGTGCGCCGAAAACAGTACGGGACGACAACCGCAGTCTGGTCGCCGTCCCGTCGCTAATCGCCCTCATGTGTTCGACTCGATCAGTCCACGATCGCGTCCGGCAGCACGTACTTCATCGGGTTGACCGGCCGGCCGTTCACCCACACCTCATAGTGCAGATGCGGACCGGTGGACAATCCCGTGGAGCCGACTTTGGCGATCGGCTGGCCGCGCTTCACGCGCTGGCCGCGCACGACGAGAATCTTGGAGCAGTGCGCATAGCGCGTCACCAGACCGTAGCCGTGATCGATCGTCAGCATGTTGCCGTAGCCTTCGACCCATGACACCTGCGTCACGACGCCCGCGGCCGGCGCTTCGATATCCATGCCCATCTTGGCCGTGAGATCAACGCCCTCGTGCGGGCGCGCAAGGTGCAGAATCGGATGCACGCGCTCGCGCGCAAAGGCGCTCGTCAACCAGCCTTTGGTCGGCATGATCGACGGGAGCGCCGCGTAGCGCGCGCGTTGGCTGGAGGCGGAGTCGTACGCTTCGTTGAGCGATCGAACGAGAATGTTGGCGCGTCGCGTCAGCTGATCCATGTCGATCCGCGCGGCGAGCGCCTGCTTCCCGTTCGGACCGGCGGCCGCCAGGCTGTCGCGCTCGGACCACACCCCGCTCGGACCACCTATGCCGGCTTGCTGCACGCCTTGATCGATCGGGTTCAACCCGGCGAGGAGTCGCAGCGCCTGCTCGCGCTCGCTGAACACATTCAGTGTGTCACGCAGTCCGACGAGCCGCTCCCGCAGCCGCTGGATCTCGCTCGCGAGCAATTGATTCTCGCGCTCGAGTCCACGGCTCTTGGTGACATTCACGCCGCGCGACAGCGCCGTGCCGCCGAGCACGAGAAACAGCAGCGCGACGAGGCCGCCGATCCCGACGAGCGCCTTGACGACCGTCTGCGACACCTCCACGGCGCGGGACGAGCCCGAGCCGTGGGGGACCAGCATCACGGTCCAGCGACGCTCTGTGCGTTTCTTCTTCATATGGGGATGCAAACATACGCCTCGGCGCATGTTCCCGTCAAATCGCGACTTGTGCGCTCCGTCACCCTTTTTGGGGCAGGTTCCTAAGCGTCTAGGGGCTTGGGGAATAGCGGGGGAGGCTTCGAGACCTTCCAGCCGGCCACGGACACGCGCAGCAGATCCGTGATCCGCATCCGCTTGAGCGGCCCATCGGCGCCGAGTGCGTTCCAAATTTCCTGAGCCTTCGCGGGAACGAATGGTGCCGACAGCACCGCGAGCCGCGCGACGGTGCGCACCAGGTTCGAGAGCACAGTGTCGAGCTCGGCGTCCTTCTTCTCCTTGGCCAGTTTCCAGGGCGCGGTCTCTTCCACGTACCGATTCGCGTGTGACGCCAGCTCGATCACGAGCGCCGCGCCCTGCTGCAGGTCATACGCGTCCATCGCTCGGCCGTACGCACTGAGCGTCTCCTGCGCGACGCGCTCGAGCGGCGTGTTGAAGCCGCGGGGATCCTCGGGCACGCTGCCGCTGCGATAGCGCTGCACCATGGACAGCGCCCGCGAGACGAGATTGCCGAACGTGTCTGCCAGGTCGGCGATGTAGCGCGCATCGAAGCGGTCCCACGAAAAGTTGCCGTCGCCTTCGAATCCGACCTCACGCAACAGGAAGTAGCGCAGGGCATCGGCGCCATGCCGCTCGATCGCCGCGCCCAGACTCACGGCGGTCCCGGCCGTCTTGCTCATCTTCGTCCCTTCCCATTGGACATAGCCGTGCGCCCACACCTGGCGCGGCAGCTCGAGGCCGGCGGCGAGCAGCATCGCCGGCCAGATCACGCAGTGAAAGCGCGTGATACCCTTGCCGATCACGTGCAGATCGGCGGGCCAGAGTCGCTCGTACCCGGGCTCGGGGAATCCGGTGGCCGACAAGTAGTTGATCAGCGCGTCGAACCAGACGTACACGGTCTGCTCCAGATCGCCGGGGAAGGGAATGCCCCACGGCAGGCGCTGGCGTGAAATCGAAACGTCCTGCAATCCAGCTTCGAGCAGTCGCACCACTTCGTTACGGCGTATCGCGGGGTCGACACGGAATTCGTTCGTCGCGATCAGCTGCAGCAGGCGCTGGCCGTAGGCGCTGAGGCGGAAGAAATGATTGCGCTCTTTCGTGGGAATGAGATCGAGCGTGGGGTGCTCGATGCAGCGGCCGTTCGCGATCTGCGCCGGCTGCTTGAACTCCTCGCACCCGGTGCAATACAGGCCCTCGTAATCGGCGACGTAGAGATCGTCGGGCCGCTGCTGTTGAATACGCTCGAGCAACGCCACGACCCCGCGCACGTGGCGCGGCTCCGTGGTGCGCACCCAGTCGTCGTTGCTGCACTCGAGGCGGCGCCAGTAGTCGGCAAAAGTGGACGCCATGCGGTCCACCCACTCCCGCGGCGTCACGTTGGCGCGCGCCGCCGCCTGGATCACGGACTGGCTGTGCTCATCCATCCCCATGAGGAAGTGGACCTGGTCGCCGCACAGGCGGCGATACCGCGCGATGCAGTCCGCACCGACTTTCTCCAACGCGTGCCCCAGGTGGGGATCGCCGTTGGAGTAATCGATTGCGGTGGTGAGGTAGAACTTCGTCACTACACCCGCAGCTGGTCGAGCGAGACGACGCGCGTGGTTCCCGCGTCGGAGCGGAGCGTGACGCGCTCGCGGAAGATGTCCACGGACACCACGCGCTCGTTCCCCTCGGACGTCTTGAGCGTCTTGCCCTCTTTCGGAAAGCGCTTGCGCTGCTGAACGTAGAAGTCGTGTTCGTAGTGCAGGCAGCAGAGCAGCCGGCCGCAGGGACCGGAGATCTGCACGGGGTTGAGCGAGAGCCCCTGTGCCTTCGCCAGCGACAGGCTCACGGGGCGGCCTTCGGGCAGCCAGCTCGAGATGCAGAGCTGCCGCCCGCAGCGGCCGATGCCATCGAGCCGGCGGGCTTCGTCGCGCGCGCCGATCTGGCGCAGCTCGATGCGCGTGCGGAACAGGCCCGCGAGATCGCGCACCAGCGCCCGAAAGTCCACGCGCTGCTCGGCGGTGAAATAGATCGTCAGCTTGCGGCGGTCCCACTGCCACTCCGCGTCGGACACTTTCATCGGAAGCGCGTGCTGCCGCACGCGGTCGCGCACCGTCCGCCGGACCTCTTCCTCGTTCTCGCGCAGCGCGGTGGCGGTCTTGCGGTCGTCGTTCGTGGCGCGCCGCAGGATGGACTTCAGGGACTCGGGGCTAGGGGCTCGGGGCTCGGAACTGCCCGAATCCCGAGCCCCCAACCCCGAGCCCCCGCCGCCCGAGCCGCAGCGCTGGCACTTCTTCTCCGCCACGCTGCCCACGGCCGAGACCAAACCGAAATCCTGCCCGCGCTCCACCTCGACGATGACGGGCTCATCGACGCGGAGGGGGGAGGGGTCTTCGGACGGCCAGGTGAAGTATTCTCGCCGGTTCCCTTTGAACCGGACTTCGATGACAGGCGTCAACTCACTTCTCGGTTAGCGCACCCATGGAAAGGTACTTCTCCTCACGGCGTTTGAGGAGCTTGTCGATCTTCAACTTCCGCAGCTGCCCGAGATGGCGCTGGAGTGCGTCGCCGAGCGCCGCCGCCGCCGCTTCGGGGTCGGAGTGGGCGCCGCCGGGAGGCTCGGGTACGATCTCGTCGATCACTCCCAGATTGAGGAGATCCTGCGCGGTAATCTTGAGTGCTTCCGCCGCTCGCTCGCGCTGGCTGGCATCCTTCCAGAGAATCGCCGCGCACCCTTCGGGGGAGATGACCGAATAGACGGAATTTTCCAACATCAGCACCTTATCGGCGAGGCCCACCGCCAGCGCGCCGCCGGAACCGCCCTCGCCGATCACGGCGGTGATGATGGGCGTGGGCAGCGACGCCATCTCGATCAGGCTGCTGGCGATCGCTTCCGCCTGACCGCGCTCTTCCGCGCCGAGCCCGGGATACGCCCCCGGCGTGTCCACCAGCGTGACCACCGGCGCGCCGAACTTCGCGGCCAGCCGCATGAGACGCATCGCCTTGCGGTAGCCTTCGGGGTGTGCCATGCCGAAGTTGCGGTACAGGTTCTCCTTGGTGTCCCGGCCTTTCTGATGCCCGATGATCATGACGCTCGTGCCGTCGAGCCGCGCCCAGCCGCCGATGATCGCCGGGTCGTCGCGATACAGGCGGTCGCCGTGCAGCTCCACGAAATCGGTGAAGACGGTGTTGACGTAATCGAGCGGATAGGGACGGCGGGGATGGCGCGCGACCTGGACGCGCTGCATGGGGGTCAGGTTGCGGTAAATCTCGACACGCAGCGTCGCCAGCTGCTCTTCCAGCCCGCGGGTGTCTGAGCCAGCGAGCCGTTTGAGCTCCTCGATCTGCTTTTCCAGCTCGAGCAGGGGGCGTTCGAAATCCAGACTGTATGTGGCCATTACGCCTTCACCAATTGCACGCCGTCCGCCCCCAGAAGGTCCCGTAGCGCCGCCAGCAGGTCGTCCGCCGCGTCCACGCGGAACGCGCGACTGCGCAGGCGGACCGGTGTCCCATTGTCGTCCCGCTCTTTGCCGCCGTTTTCCCCCCGCCCCCCCCATTCGATGAAGAGCGGCGTGGGCCCCGGATGCGCCGCGCAGAGCGCGGCGATCGCGCGCGTGGTTTCCGGCGCCGGCCGGCTCCCCGCCGTCCAGCGCAGCGCGACGCCGATCGCGCCGCTGGGCCGAAGGTCGTCGAGGGCACGCGCACTGTCGACGATGAACTGCGCCTGCTCTTCACCGCGGTCGCGCGCGCTGTACCCACCGGTCAGCAGGTAGGCGCCGTCGGCGCGAATCACGCCGTTGAGCTTCGCCCAGGCCTCCGGGAAAACCAGCGCCTCCGCCGCACCGTGAAAATCTTCGAGCGTGAGGCGCGCATATTCCGCCCCCGACTTCTTGGAGATTTGCCGCTTCACCAGCGTGACCACGGCCGCGACCGTCACCTTCTGCGGGCTCCACAGGCCCAGGGTGGCCGTCGTGCGGGTCCCAAAAAGCTCCACCTCCGCGCGGTACTTGGCGAGGGGGTGGCCGGAAATGAAGAAGCCAAGGACCGCTTTCTCGCGGGTGAGGCGCTCGTGCTCGGTCCAGGGCGGCACGTCGGGAAGCGGGGCTCGGGGCTCGGGGCTCGGAGTCTCGTCGCCGAAGAGCGCGTGCTGGCCGGTGAAGCGCTCCTGCTGGCGCACCTGCGCCTCGCTGAAAGCGTGATCCAATGCCGCCACGAGCTGCGCGCGTCCCCCCTCGCCGGCGAGCGAGTCGCATGCCCCGGCGTCGATCAGTGACTCGATCACGCGCTTGTTGCAGAGCCGCAAGTCGATGCGATCGCACAATTCGACGAGCGACCGGTACGGAGCCTCCTGCCGGCCGGCGATGATGGACGCGATCGCGCCCTCACCCACGTTGCGCACGGCACCCAGGCCGAAGCGGATCCGCGTGTCGCCGACGACCGTGAACTTGTAACCCGACTCGTTCACGTCGGGGGCGAATACGTGTAGATCGAGCTCGCGCGCTTCGTTGATGTACTGCACGACGCGATCGGTGTTGCCGATTTCCGACGACAAGAGGGCCGCCATGAACTCCGCGGGATAGTAAACCTTGAACCACGCCGTCTGATACGACAGAATCGAGTACGCCACGGAGTGCGACTTGTTGAAGCCGTAGCGGCCGAACGTTTCGATCTGTGCGGCGATCTCCTCGATGGTGCGCTTGTCGTGACCCCGCGCGATCGCGCGCTTCACGAAGCTGGTGAGCTCCTCCTGAATCAACTCCTTGATCTTCTTGCCCACCGCTTTGCGCAGCACGTCGGCTTCCGCCAGCGAATAGCCCGCCAATGCGCTCGCGATGCGCATCACCTGTTCCTGGTAGACAATCACGCCATAGGTCGGCGCGAGGATTTCCTCGAGCGCGGGATGGGGATAGCGAACCTTCTCCCGGCCCAGCTTGCGGTTGATGAACACCAGATACATCCCGGTGTCGAGCGGCCCCGGGCGGAGCAGCGCGTTCGTCGCGACGAGGTCGTCGAAGCGATCGCATTTCATGCTGCGCAGGCAGTCGGTGGCGAGCGGCGATTCAAACTGGAAAATGCCCGCCGTCCGGCCCGAGCGGAGCAGCGCGTAGACCTGCGGATCGTCGAGATCGGGTTGCTCGAGATCGATCGTGATGCCGTGCCGGTCCGCCACCATGCGCGTCGCGTCGTGCAGCACGGTCAGCGTCTTGAGGCCCAGGAGGTCGATTTTCAGCATGCCGACGTGCTCGATGCCGGCCATGTCGTACTGCGTGATAATCGCGTCCGAGTCGGTCTTGGAATCGGGCGCCGTGCAGACGGGCACGTAGTCGGTCAGCGGTCCCGGAGCGATGACGACGCCGGCGGCGTGCACGGACGCGTGGCGCGCCAGCCCCTCGATGCGCGCGCCCAGATCCAGCACCTTCCGGATGCGGTCGTCCTGCGCGGCGGCCGCTTTGACCTCCGGCACTCTTTCGCCCGCTTCGGTGAGCGTCACACTAAACGCCGGCCCCGACGGGATCAGCTTGGTGAGCCGCTCCACCTCACCCATCTCGACCCGGAGCGTGCGTGCGACATCGCGGAAAGCGGCGCGGGCCTTGAGCGTTCCGAAGGTGATGATCTGACCGACCGACTCGCGGCCGTAGCGCTCGCGCGCGTACTCGAGCACCTCCCCGCGCCGCTCGAAGCAGAAGTCGAGGTCGATGTCCGGCATCGAGATCCGCTCGGGATTCAGGAATCGCTCGAACAGCAGGTCGAACTTCAGCGGATCGACGGTGGTAATGCGCAGCGCATACGCGATCAGCGACCCCGCGGCGGAGCCGCGACCGGGCCCGACCGGAATGCCGCGGTCGCGCGCCGCTTTGACGAGATCGTAGACGATGAGGAAATAGCCCGCGTAGCCGGTGCGGGTGATGACGTCGAGCTCGTACTCCAGGCGCTGCTCGACCGCCGCGGGGAGCGGATCGCCGTAGCGCTCGACCGCCCCACGGCGCGCCAGATGCACCAGCAAGTCCTGATCCGACGCGAACTCCGCCGGACGCGGATATTGAGGCAGGAAATAGCGCTTTTCGAAGTCGAACTCACACAGCTCGGCGACGCGCGCCGTTTCGGTCAAAACATCAGTGCGGTCCCCGAACAGCCGCCCCATTTCGCTTTCGGACTTGACGTAGCTCTCCTGTCCGAAGAATCGAAAGCGTTTGGGATCGTCGAGATCCTTGCCGGTGCCGATGGCCAGCAGCACGTCATGGGCTTCGGCGTCTTCCTTCATTAAGTAGTGCGCGTCATTGGTCGCCGCCACCGGAAGCCCCAGCTCGGCGGCGATCCGGAACATCCCTTCAGTGACGATTTTCTCCTCGGCAATGCCGTGGTTCTGCACTTCCAGCCAGAAGCCGTTCGGCCCGAACGTGCGCGCGAACCATGCGGCGCTCGCTTTCGCCGCCTCGTAGTTCCCCTGGCGCAGGTACAGCGCGATTTCCCCCGAGAGACACGCGGCCAGCCCGATGAGCCCGCCGCGGTGGCGCTCCAGGACTTCCTTATCTATGCGCGGCCGGCGGTAATAGCCCTCGAGGAAGCCGATGGACGACAGCTTGATCAGGTTCTGATAGCCGATGCGGTTTGTGGCGAGCAGGACGAGGTGCGAATACGCGGCACCCAATGGCGCGTCGGGAGTGGGTTTCTCGCGGCTGTGGCGGCTGCCAAACGCCAGGTACGCCTCGAATCCCAGAATCGGGCGGATTTTTCGCGCCTTCGCTTCGGCGTAGAACGACCAGGCGCCATGGAGGTTGCCATGGTCGGTGATCGCCAGCGAATCCATTCCCAACGCCTGCACCCGATCCAGCAGTTCGGGGATCCGGTTGGCGCCGTCGAGGAGGGAGTACTCGCTATGGGTGTGGAGATGAACGAACGGCATGGTTACGCACTTGAAGATGCCGTATTTTCCGCGGTCATGCAATGGCTGACGCTGGCGTTCACGTTCATCGTCATGGCGGTGTTGCAGCGGCTCGCGCGCGGCGGTCCGCTCGAAGCGCGCGCGACACTTGCGCTCGGATTCTTGACGGTCGCCGCGTACATCGCCGGCTCGATCGCGCAACGGGTCCGGCTTCCCCGCATCGTCGGATTTCTCGTCGCCGGATTTGTCGCCGGTCCGGCGTGGCTCGAACTGGTGCGCGGCGACGAGCTGCAGGCGCTCGGCGCGATCGCGAGCGGCGCGCTGGCGCTCATCGCCTTCGCGGCGGGCAGCGAGCTCACGCTCGACGCGCTGCGCGGCGAGCGGCGGATCGTCACTCTGCGGATCGCGGCCGGCGCGATGGCCGTTCCATTCATCGCGGTCACGCTGGTCGTTCTCACGGTGAGCGCCTGGTTCCCGCTGACCGCCCACCAACCGTTCGAGGACGCGCTCACCGTGGCGCTGGCGCTCGGGGCGCTTGCCACTGTCGGCTCGCCAACGCTCACGTGGGCGGTCATGTCGGACCTCGACACCCGAGGACCGCTGTCGGGGACGATCCGCGACGTGACGATTGTGCAGGCTGTGGCTGCCGCGCTGCTGCTCATCATCGTCTTGGGGCTCGCCCTACCTCTGGCGAGCCCGGGCGTCGTCACGCCCGGCGTCGCCACACATGCACTCCTGATTCTCGGCGGGTCGATTGCGCTAGGTGGTGCATTGGGCTTCGCGGCCGCGCAGTACGTGCGGGCAATCCACGGCCGTCTGGAGTGGGTACTTCTGATCCTCGCGTTCATCGTCTTCCAGACGGTTCGTCTGGTGGGATTGGATGCGGTGCTGGTCGCGCTGGCCGCCGGCTGCACACTCCGCAATGCTGCGCCGGCCGAGAGCGAGCGTATCAGGGCCGAGCTCAAACGGTGCGCCGTACCGGTCTATGTCGTATTTTTCGCGCTCGCTGGTAGCAGTCTCCAGCTCGACGCGCTGGGCCTGATTTGGCCGTGGGCGCTGCTGCTCGTGGGATTGCGTGCGACCGGACTCTGGGCCGGCCTGCGTTGGGCCGGCCGTCACCAGGCGGTCAGTCCTGATCTCGTAGACTATGGTTGGCTGGGATTGGTATCGCAGGGTGGATTGGCCATTACGCTCGCCGCCGTGCTGCGACGGGCGTTCCCGGAATGGAATGTGTCGCTGGAAGCGCTGGTTGTGGCGATGATTGGGGTGCACCAGCTGGCCGGGCCGATCTGCTTCCAATGGGCGCTGCGACGCGCCGGTGAAGTCACGGCTGTAGGGGAGGGAACGCATGTTCGGGAATCGCCTGGCACGGCGGCTGACGGAAGTCGGGGGGACGGGGGCGGGGGCGGTGGCGGGGGCGGGGGCGCCGCTGGTGTGGTTGCTAGTGGCAGCAGCGTGTACTAAAGGCGTCGAGCCGAACATCCGTCCCTGTACCGCAGCCGCGGACACCGTCACGCTCGCCGTGAACGCCTATGCGTCGATCGATCCGACGACGACGCCCGATTCGGGATGCGTCGTCTTTCCCGCCACCGCCGCCGCTGCTGAATACTTGATCGCTCTGCAGCTCACGGCCGGCGATACTGGCATTCGGGCCGGATTTCGTCTGGCCGGCGATACGATCCTGCCCGCTGCCACGCCGAGTCCCTCGCCTCAGTCATTCGCCGAGCTGGGCAGTGCGGAGCGGTTTCACAGGTTCCTGAGGCTGGGGGACGAAAGACGGTGGTGGGGTTTCGCTCCCGAGGATGCGCCAAGCACCGGTTCGCTCCCCCGGCCGTCGGCCACTGTAGGCCCGCCTGCCTATAACGACCTCCGCGGGTTCTGGGTGTGCGCCACGCTCACCTGTTCACGGTTCGATCGCGTCGGCGCGCGCGCCAAGGCGATCAATTCGAAGGTCGCCATCTTCGTCGACACGCTGGCTCCGTCCGGTGGCCTCGATTCGACGGCGCTCGACAGCATCGCCCGGATCTTCGACCAGCGCCTCTACGCGATCGATACGGACGCCTTCGGACGCGAATCGGATATCGATTCCAATACGGTTGTCATCGTCTTGATGACCAACACCGTCAACAAGCTCGTGAGCGCGAGCGAGTGCCAGGCCAGCGGGTTCGTGGCGGGATTCTTCTTCGGCGTCGACATCGATCCGGCGTACCGCACCCATGAGAACACCAACAGGGCCGAGATCTTTTATTCGATTGTCGCAGATCCGGCGGGTACTTTGAGCTGCATGCACACCGCCGGGGAGGTTCAGGCGTTCGTGCCGGTGACGTTCATTCACGAATTCCAGCATATGATCAGCTTCAACGAGCATGTGCTGGTGCGTGGCGCGTCAAATGGTGAGCTGCTGTGGTTGAACGAAGGCTTCTCGCACTACGCCGAGGAGCTGGGCGGGAGAAGCTACGAGCTGAATCCTGATGCGAGACTGGCGGATTGTACGGTCGGGACAACGCCGTGTCGCTTCTATTCCGGCAATCTCTTGAATGCGTATTCGTATCTCGATTCCACCAGCAGGCACTTCTTGATCCCCGGTTCGGGGATCGGCACGCTGGCGGAACGAGGTGCCGCATGGTTGTTTGTCCGCTACCTCGTGGATCAGTATGCCGCGGGAAACACGAGGGCGGACTGGGACTCACTGACGCGGTCGCTGGTACAAACCAACTTGGCGGGCGCGGCTAATATTGAAGCCGTGACCGGGGACCAGTTCGACGACATCGTCAGCCGGTGGGCGCTCGCCAACTGGGTGACGGACGTTGGTGGTGCTCCGGACACGCTCAAGTACCTTTCGTGGAACCTCCATTCCGTCTATTCCTCGCTGCACACGCAGCGACCGAATCTCTTCCCCAATTTCTATCCGCTGGTGCCGACCATCAGTGCGGGACGCGACGTGAACCTCAGTGGCACGCTGCGGTCCGGGTCGCCGATCTATCATCGGGCCACGCAACAGGCGGGTGATCCCGGCTTTACGCTCAGCTTCACGGCCCCGAGCGGAGGGTTGATCAACGCAGCATTCAAACCGCGATTGAATGTGATTCGCCTACAATGACCGCGGTTAGGCGGTTGGGCGGTTGGACGGTTGGTACGGCGGTAGCGCTTCTAACCGCCCAACCGCTCAACCGCCTCAGCGCCCAGACCGAAGGCAGTATCCTCACCCTGCTCCCCGGCTCTACCCGCTCCGCCGCGCTGGGTGGCGCCGGCGCCGCGCTCGTCGGCAACGCGGCCGCGATATTCGCGAATCCGGCCGGTATCGCGACGATTCGCCATCTCAGTCTCGAAGGATCCTACGAGCCCTACTTCGCGGGCAGCGCGGTGTCGACGGCCGCAGTCGCGCTGCGCGTGAGCCGCTGGACCTGGGGCTTTGGCGCCCAAACCCTCGACTATGGATCGGAGCCCGTGATCGTGCCCGATCCCGCGACCGGTGGGCGGCGCGGCATGGCGACGGGCGCGTCGTTCCATCCGTACGAAGCGCTCGCGGCGACGTCCCTCGTGTACCGTCGCGGCTTTGCGGCGCTCGGCGTCACGGCCAAATACGATCGCCAGCAGATCGGCGCGGCAGTGAGCGATGCCTGGGCCGGCGACATCGGGATGGCGCTCGCCGTCTTCGACATCATGGCCGTCGGCGTCAGCGTGCAGAACCTGGGCGGCGACCTGGGCAATGGGGCGTTGTTGCCGCGCCGCACGCGTGCCGGCCTGACCCTCAACTATACTGACCCGCAGGGCACGTATCGTCTGCTGACGACCCTCGAGGCGCAGTGGACGCGCGATCGCAGCGCCGTGCTGATCCAGGGGCTCGAAGGCGGCATTGTGACGAGCGGCGTCGGGCTGGTCGGACGGCTTGGCTATGCGACGCGTCCGGCCGTCACGGATGCGTCGCGCGTCACGCTGGGCGCAGGCGTCGTGCTCGGGCGTCTGGCGATGGATTATGCGTTTCAGGCTTATGACGTACTGGGAGGCGGAACGCATCGCGTGGGGCTGCGGTGGACGCCGTAGTCGAGCGCGCACGCCCGCGATGGGGGCGGCTCCTGAAGCGGATTCTGGCCATCGCGGTGGCCGCGGCGGCGGGCGGCGTCGCGTTGATGTTGATCATCAGCGCCGATGCGCGCTACATCGCCCGCGCCGGCATCGAAGAGGCAAGGCTGCTGCTGCGGCGCCGCGAGATCGCCAAGCTCATGTCTGACACTGCCACGCCCGCCCCCCTGCGCCAACGGTTGAGTCTGGTGCTCGCGGCACGCGCCTATGCGACCGATTCACTGGGGTTGGCCGTGGGGAGCACGTACACGACCTACGTGGATGTGGGTCGCGACACGTTGCTGCTGGTGCTCTCGGCGAGCCGCCGCGACCGGCTGCGGGAGGTCACCTGGCGCTTTCCGATCGTCGGGATCGTGCCGTATAAGGGATTCTTCAACGCGAAACGCGCGCGCAGCGAGGCGGACCGGTTAGCCGGGCAGGGACTCGACGTTTACCTGCGTCCGTCGGGCGCGTTCTCCACGTTGGGCTATCTGAGCGATCCGCTGTTCTCGACGGCAATGAGTCGAGACACGATGGAGCTGGTGGCGACCGTGCTGCACGAGCTTGCGCACAACACGCTCTACGTGAAGAGTCAGACGCCATTCAACGAAAGCTTCGCGAGCTTCGTCGGCTATCGCGGCGCCGAGGCATTCTTCCGCGCTCGTCAGGACACGCTGGACGCCCGGCGCGCGGCCGCGCGGTGGCGCGACGAGCGCACGCTGGATGTGTTCTACGCCGAGCTGGCCCGGCGTCTCGATTCGGCCTATGCAGAGCCGTTGAATGCCGAACGTTTGGAGCAGGTACGGTCGTCGCTGTTCGGCTGGGCGCGCGAGCAGTTTCGCGGACCGGTCGGGCAATCGCTGGAGACGTACGACTGGCGCTGGTTTGCGCAGGCGCCCTTGAACAACGCGGTCATCATTGCGCAGCGGCTGTATCGGATGGACTTGAATCTGTTTGACGAGATTTACCTGCAGAACAATGCGGATATTGCGGAAACAGTGCGAGCAATCCAAATCCGCGTATTCACGCAGCCAGATCGCGATCCGTACCGGGCATTGTATTCACGTCCCGGAATGAACGAGGACTAGTTCCCGCGCAACCTTTCTGCGTCAGCCACTCGCTGGATCGCAATGCCGTACGCAGCAGTCCGGAACGTGACCCGCTTTTCCTTGGCAAGATCCCGAACCGACGCGTAAGCCTTCGTAATCGTCGCCTTCAGCTCGCGGTTCACCTGCTCGTGCGTCCAGCGGTACTGCTGGAGATTCTGCGCCCATTCGTAGTAACTGACCGTCACACCGCCGGCGTTGGCGAGGAAATCCGGGATCACCGCGATGCCGCGCTCCTCCAAAATCCGATCGGCGGTTGGTGTGGTGGGCTCGTTGGCACCCTCCACGACGACTTTGCAGTCGACCGTGTTCGCGTTGGCTTCCTTGGTAATCACACCGCCGAGTGCAGCCGGCACCAGCCATTCGCAGGGAATTGTCCAGAGCTCTTCATTCGTAATGCGCCTGCCGTTCTTCCACTCGGAGACCGGCTTTCCCTGCGCGACGTGGGCCAGGAGCCCGGGGATGTCGAGCCCCTTGTCGTTATAGATCCCGCCAGTCACGTCGCTCACGGCCACCACGGTGGCACCCGCTTCGGCGTCGAGCAGCCGCGCCAGGTGGCTGCCCACGTTGCCGAACCCCTGGATGACCACGCGGCCACCCTTGACGGTCATGCCGAAATCACGCGCATACTCCTGCATCACGTACATGACACCGCGGCCGGTCGCTTCTTCGCGCCCCAGCGATCCGCCCAACGCCACCGGTTTGCCGGTGACCACGGCCGGACTGTAGCCCTGGCGGCTCGAGTACTCGTCGAGAATCCAGGCCATCACCTGTGCATTGGTATTGACGTCGGGGGCGGGAATGTCGCGATAGGGGCCGAGCACGATCGCGATGCGTTGCGTGAACCGGCGCGTCAGCCGCTCGAGCTCGAGCTTGGAGAGCGTCTTGGGGTCAACAGTCACGCCGCCCTTGGCGCCGCCGAACGGAATGTCCATCAGCGCCGTCTTCCACGTCATGATCGTGGCGAGGCCCAAGACCTCGTCATGATCCGCTTCCGGGTGATAGCGGATTCCGCCCTTGCAGGGACCGCGCGCACCGTTGTGCTGGATGCGATAGCCGGTGAACACCTCGATCCGCCCGTCATCCATCCGCACGGGAACCTCGACCTGCACCTCGCGGAACGGAGAAGAGAGAATCTTTCGCATATACGCTTCGAGGTTGATCAAGTCGGCGGCACGGTCGAACTGGTTTTGGACGATGGCCTTGCCCGACATCGGCGCACGGGTCGTACGCGGCGGTTGTTCAGCCACGGTCATGGGATTGCGGTTTCTGTGAGCTCATGCAGGCCGCAACCGGCGGCCTGCCAGATGAGCACCTGGATGCTGGGCTTCGGCCAACGCCTGGACGGGGTTCGGCGCGCGCGCGCGGCGCTCGCCGGCATCCGTCAGCACGCCGATGACGTCGGCGGTAATCGGCGCCTGAGCTTCCGCGGGATGATCGAGGGTCAGGACGAGACCGATCGATTGGCTGGTCAGCTTGGCGATGATCCCGTTCCAGGTCCGATCGGCCGAGAGCGGCCGCAATCCGACAATCAGCGGGCAGACCGCAGGATCGAGCGCAGCCGGTGTGACGAGCGGTGCCCCGAGGCGCTCGGCGAGATCGTTGCAGGCCGGGAATTCAGGGCCGAGCAGAATCACCTGCCCAAAGTGCCAATCGCTGTTGGCCGCGACCTCGGCGAACGTTGCCACCAGCGTTTCGTCGCTGGGAGCGACGGGTCCCGCCGTCGAGGCAAGAACGACCGAACCCGTGTCAGCGAACCAGCGCTCGGCCGGGGTCAGGTCCTCAGGACGGCGGGGCGCGTAGGAGCCGTAGCGGCGCGTCGTAGCGATCTCCCGCTCGGCGTCGGCCCGCTGCTCGGCATGCTCGGCCGCCTGAGCCGCGCCTTCGAAGGCGACTTCAGCCGCCTGATAGCGGCCCGCTTCGCGCAGGACCTGACCACGCAGCTTGAGTGTGTCGGTGTGCGGCTCGAGCGCAAACGCGCGATCGAGGGCGAGCAGCGCGCGATTGCGGTCGCCGATCTTGTAGGCGGCGTAACCCAGCTCGTGCCAGACGAGCCCGAGGTCGGGATCGGCCTCGACGGCGCGTTCCAGCTCGGCCAGCGCCTCCGGATAGCGGCCCAGCTCAGTGAGGGCGGCGCCGCGGAGAGTGAGCGAGAATCCCGTCTCACCGAACGTCGCGCGCGCCCGGTCGGCGAGCTGAAGCGCGTCGTTCGCTTTTCCTCCCGTGCGCAGCAACTCGAAGTATTCGGCCCAACACGCCTTCAGCTCGGGTTTGGCGGCCAGCAATTCGTCGTATGCGGCTTGCGCGTCGCTCAGCCGTCCCTCGCGCGCGAGCCAACGGGCCCGCGCGAGGGCCCGTTCGCTGCGCGCGTCTGGAAACAAATCGTAAGACGCGGTCGTCCGCATGGCGCTACAATCTACCCGGGCCCTCGTCGCTGGCTAGCTGCGACAGTCGTATCTACATTTCTGCCGCCATGGATCGAGATCTCTTGCTGCGCGAGTTGAACGAATTCCTGCGAATTCCTTCCGTCTCGACGCTCCCAGCGCACAACAACGACTGCCGCGCAGCCGCCAATTGGGTCGGGGCGGAGCTGCGTCGGCTTGGCTGTCACAACGTAGAGTTTCTCGGCAGCGAAACGCACCCGGTTGTTTGGGGGAAAGGTCCCGAAGTGCCTGGCGCGCCGACGTTGCTGATCTACGGTCATTACGATGTTCAGCCGCCTGATCCGTTAGCGGAGTGGACGACCCCGCCGTTCGAGCCCACGCTGCGAGACGGTCGCCTGTACGCGCGCGGTGCCGCCGACGACAAGGGCCAGGTCTTTTGCCTGCTCAAGGCGATCGCGGCGTCACCGCGGCCGGCGGTCAATTTCCGGTTCTTGATCGAGGGGGAGGAGGAGTACGGCTCGAAGGTTCTCTTCGACCTATTGAAGCGCGAGCCGCAACGGGTCAAGGCCGACGTGGCGCTCGTCGCGGACATGTCATACGTCGCCCCCGGGTGGCCGGCCGTGTACACGACGTTGCGCGGACTGTGCTATGCCGAGATCACCGTGCGGACGTCGAAAACCGATCTCCACTCCGGCGAGTACGGCGGCGCGGCTCCGAACGCTCACGAGGAGCTATGCCGGCTGCTGACGCGTCTCAAGGGCGAGGATGGTCGGATCAATATTCCCGGCCTTTATGCCCCCGTGAAGCGCCCGTCAAAGTCAGAGCTGGCTGCGTGGAAGAAGCTGCCGTTCAACGAGAGAGACTTCTTGACCAAGCGCGTCCAGGCCAAAGGCCTGGTCGGACTGAAGAAGTACTCTGTCCTCGAGCGCCTCTGGGCGCTCCCCACGTTTGAGATTCACGGAATCCTCGGTGGGTTCACGGGTGAAGGCGCCAAGACGGTCATTCCCGCCCAAGCGACGGCCAAGATCAGCATGCGGCTCGTTCCCAATCAGAAACTGCAAACGGTCGAGCGACAGCTGGCCGCCGCGGTCAAGCGCTTCGCCCCCAGGCACGTGACCGCGAGCGTCCGCTTCCTCCATGGGGCCGATCCCGCGCAGATCAAGGTGGATCATCCCGCCTTTACGCTGCTCAACCAGGCCTTTCAGGAGGTCACAGGGCGGGGCAGCGTGCCCGCCCGCGCCGGCGGCTCCATCCCGGTGGTCCCGGCGCTTGCGTCAGGTGGGGCGCCGGTTATCCTGACCGGCATTGGCCTGCCTGATGACCGGCTGCACGCGCCCAACGAGAAGCTCGAGTTGAAGCAGCTGTGGGATGGGATCGAGGTATTTCGGCGCTTCTACGAGCTGCTGGGAAACCAGCGTATGTGACCCTGTGCACAGCCGGTTTCCATGAGCGTCCTTCATTATGGAAGCCACCATGTACAGGGCCTTGTACCTCGCTGGAGTCGGTTATCTCGCAATCTGCGGGGTGCTCGTGCTGCAATACCGTCAGCCCAAATACGGTTTTATCCCTGCTGACCCCGCTGCAACGCGCTTCGGCTTCTCCGCTGCCGGCTATGGATGGTGGGTTCGCATGAAGGTCCACTGTAACGCGGTCGAAGTAGAGTTGACGCATCGCATGAGCCCACCGCCACACACGCTCGATGGGCTAAGCTACAGCGCCGCCTGTTACGCCTTGGCCGGCAAGATCGATTCGGCGCGCGCCATCATCGACCGTCTACGCGAAAGCGATCGCCATAAGGCGGCGGGAATCGTGTTCGATGTCGCTCACCCGATCGCCGATGCCGGCGATGATCGTGCAGCGGGGCCGATCATGGAGCTGGTCATAGGCTATTGGCCCAATCATTACATGGCATTGTATCACGCCGGCATGGCCGAGTATGCGCTCGGCGAGCCGGAGCTGGCGCGCAAGAATCTGACGGACTTCCTTTCCTATTATCATCAGGATGACGGTTGGACCCGCAACGCGCAGCTGACGCTCGCGCGGTTGGGAGCTGAGAAGTGACCGCGGCGACTGCGTGGCGCGTCACCGTGCCATCTGATATCCTGCCGCTGATCTTCGCGGTGACGATCGGCGGGACTGTCGCTGGGTTCCTGGCCGAAATGCCGCTGCTCTTCCTCACCAGCCCTATCGTGGCCGCAGTCCTCGCGGCGTCGGCGACGTTCGGACGCCGCACCCCGGAATGGAACCCCGTGGCTGTGGAGGCGCTTGCGCAGCTGCCGGACGGCCAAGCCCGCACCCTGCTGGTCGACTTGCTGCGACGAGCGGCGGCGGTTCCGGCTGCCGCGCATGCCGGGACGTTGGTCTCCGCGGCATGCGCCGCCGCACGCCAACTCTCTGCTCTCGAGTTGCATGGGGATGCACCCGCGGCCAAACGGGGCAGGGCTCTCCTCACGCAACGCTTGGAGGACGCAAGCGCCGCGCTTACGCGCTGGCAGGCGGCGCAGGGCGCCGGCGAGAGTCTCGGTGAGCTTGCGCGGGAATTGAACGATGAGAGCCGCTACCAGCAGGAAGCAGCCCAGGAGGTGGAAGCGCTCCTTACCTAAAGGTGCTTCTTACTGGCGTTCCGAAACTTGTTGATCTCGTGCTGAGTCAAGCCGCGGCCCCCGTACCGCTCTTCTGTCCACGGGTCGCCGCGCATGTGGTAGCCGTTCTGCTCCCAAAATCCCGGCAAGTCCTCATCTAGCAGCTCGAACCCGCGCACCCACTTCGCGCTTTTCCAGAAGTAGAGATGAGGTACGAGCAGCCGCGCCGGCCAGCCGTGCTCGGGCGTCAGCCACTCACCCGCCCACTTCAGCGCGATGAGATTGTCCGGCCGATTCAAGTCCGCGAGCGGCAGGTTGGTCGTGAATCCCTGCTCGGCGACGACGAGGCAGTACTGCGCCGCCGGCTTCAGCCCCGCACGATCGAGCAATGCTTGTACGGGCACACCTTCGAAGCTGTTGTCGAGCCTGCTCCACGTCGTGACGCAATGAATGTCGCAGGTGACCGTTTTGCGCGGCAGCGCGAGCAGCTCGTCGTAGGTGAGTGAGAATGGCCGCTCGACTAACCCGGAGACGCTGAACGTCCATTGGGACGTATCTACCGTCGGGACGTCGCCGTAATGCAGGACCGGCCATTTGGTGGTTTCGACTTGACCCGGCGGGATGCGGGGATTTCCCACGCTCAAGCGTGGGCCCGGTTCAACACTGCGCTTAAGCGCACTGCCTCATCGGGCCCATTCTTCAGAATGGGATCAACCCCAAAGGCCGTCTCGAATCCTCGGACTACCGCCTTGACCGTCTCGTCCCACAACGTTTCCCGTTTCCCGTTTCTCGTTTCCCGTTCGACGGAGGTCATCACCACACCCGGGATGCCGCACGGCACGATCCGGTCAAAATCCGCGAGATCAGTGGCCACGTTGAGCGCGAACCCGTGCCACGTCACCCACTGCTTCACGTGAATGCCGATGCTCGCGATTTTTTTCCCGTGCGTCCACACGCCGGTGTATCCCGGGTTCCGTTCTGCGGGGATGTCGAGGTAACTCAGGGCCTCGATCAACGCCTGCTCGAGCGTACGCAGGTACCAATGAAGGTCCTTCTTGTAGGCGCCGAGATCGAGAATCGGATACCCGACGAGTTGTCCCGGGCCATGAAACGTCACGTCGCCACCGCGCTCGACTTCGAACACCTCGATGCCGGCCGGGTGGAGCAGGTGAGCGGCGCGAGAGTTGCGGCCAAAGGTGACGACCGGAGGATGCTCGAGCAGCAGCAGCACGTCGTGAGGCAACCGGCCCGCGATGCGGTCCTCCGCGAGCCGTCGCTGCCACGCCAGCGCCTCGGCGTACGGCACGGTGCCGGCGTGAATGACTTCGAGCGTGGTCATGCGGTACCCGTTCCGGTTCCCGCTTCACCCTTGCCCTTGATCGCCCAGCGTGTGCCGACGATCCCGAACCCGATCGTGAAGGCGAGCCACACGATCATCCCCAGCACGCCGAAGAAGCGATCGAGCAGCGCCCCCAAAAAGCCCACGAGGATCGCACCTACGGCTGCGAGTACCGCGATCACGCCGCGTTGCCAGATGTTGTCCAGCGCGAAGCTGCGGTACCAGCCGCACGCACCGCCTACGCCGACCGCGGTGACCAGGCCGGCGGTGAGCGTGTAATAGCCCAGCACCTCGAAGCGTTGCTGATTCAGCGAGAGGAAGATTTGCGCAGCCGTCATGCATGCTCCGCCAAAGCCCACGCCCGACGCCAGTGAGCCAAGCCCGAGGGCGAGTGGGTCCTTGGTCGGTTCGTCAGTCACACATGCATCACGCGACCGAGCGAATCGAGGGCGGCCTCGGCGACCGCCTCGGACATCGTGGGATGCGCATGGATCGCCAGATCGACTTCTTCGACCGTGTACTCGTTCTCGCGCGCCACGGCCAGCTCATGGATCATCTCGGATGCGTGCGCGCCGACGATGTGCGCGCCCAGAATCTCGCCGTACTTCTTGTCGCGGATGATCTTGACGAAGCCCTCCGTCTCGCCCGTCCCGCGCGCGCGGCCGTTGGCGGAGAAGGGAAACTTGCCAGCGACATAGTCGAGCTTCTTCTCCTTGCATTGATCCTCGGTCATCCCGATGCTCGCCACCTCGGGATGACAATACGTCACGCTCGGCACGTTGTCGTACTTGATCGGATGCGGTTTCTGTCCCGCGATGATCTCGGCGACGACGACGCCTTCCCGGCTCCCCTTGTGTGCCAGCATCGGCGGGCCGGCGACGTCGCCGATGGCGTAGTAGCCGGGCGCGCTGGTCTGCAGGTTCTTGTCCACCTTGATGAAGCCGCGGTCGGTCAGCTGAATGCCGCATTCCTTCAGCCCGATGTTCTCGGTGTTCACCGCGCGCCCCGCCGCCATGAGCACCGCAGCCGCCGTAACCTGCTTCTTCTCGCCCCCGGCTTCGACGTCGAGCGTGACTTTGTCTTTGGCGACGTTGGCCTTTGTCACCTTGGCTCCGGCGATCACCTCGATGCCACGCTTACGGTAGCTCTTGCTCAGCGTATCAGACGCCTCGGCGTCCTCGAGCGGCAAGATGCGGGGCAGTGCTTCGATGACGGTGACCTTCACCCCAAACGCATTGAAGATGTCGGCGAACTCCATCCCGACGGCTCCCGCCCCGATAATGGCGAGCGAGGCCGGCACCCGCTCCATCAGCAGCGCTTCATCGGATGAGATCACCGATGTCTTGTTGATCTCGAGCCCGATCTGCGGGATGCCTTTGACGCGCGAGCCGGTGGCGATGACGACGGCTTTCTTCGCCTCGTACACGTCACCACCCACCTTTACTGTTTTGCCCGGCTGGAGCACACCGCTGCCCTTCACGACCGTGATCTTGTTCTTCTTCATCAAGAACTCGACGCCCTTGGAGTTCTGTTCGCTCACGCGCCGCGACCGCTTCATGGCGACGCCGTAGTCGGTTTTGACGTCACCAGCCTCGACCCCAAACTCTTTGGCTTCCCGCAACAGATTCGCGACGTACGCCGAATGCAGGAGAGCCTTGGTCGGGATGCAGCCGATGTTCACGCACACGCCGCCGAGCTTCTCCTGCTCGATGACCGCGACGGTCTGGCCAAGCTGTGCGGCGCGGATCGCGCAGACATATCCCGCGGGCCCGCCGCCGAGAACGATGACGTCGAAGGAGTTCGCCACTGAGGTCCTCTTAAAGAAGCATGGCCAGAGGGTTTTCGAGCATCTGCTTGAGAGTCTTCAAGAACGCCGCGCCGGTGGCACCGTCGATCACGCGGTGGTCGCAGCTCATCGTCACACGCAGCCGCCGCCGCACCACGACGTCATCTCCCTCCGGCACGGCCTTCGGCACGATGCTCCCGATCGCGACGATGCCGGCCTCGGGTGGGTTGATCACGGCGGTGAACTGGTCGATATCGAACATGCCGAGGTTCGAGACGCTGAACGAGGCGCCGGTGTATTCCTCGGGCTTGAGGCGGCGATTCCGAGCTCGGCCCGCGAGCTCCCGCGCCTCGGCACCGATCTCGCGCAGGCTCTTCCGGTCGGCGTTGCGGATCACGGGAGTGATCAGACCATCGTCAATGGCAACCGCCATGCCGATGTGCACCTCGTTCCAATACCGGATGTGATCCTCCTGGAACCAGGCATTGCAGGCGCGGTGCTGCACCAGCGCCAGCGCGACGGCTTTGATGATGATGTCATTGAACGAGATCTTGCCGCCTTCTTCCCCGAGCTGCTTGTTGAGCGCCTCGCGGGCTTCCGCGGCGCGCTCCATGTCGATCTCGGTCGTCAGGAAGAAGTGCGGGATCGGCCCGATCGAGGCGGCGAGCCGCTTCGCGATCGTCTTGCGGATCTGGGTGAGGGGGACATCCTCGAACGGAACACCGGTGCGTGCGGGAGACGGGACACGGGACACGGGAAACGTGGTGGATGCAGCAGGGGCCGTTGCAGATTCACCTGTTGGAGCGCCTTCCACATCCCGTTTCACGACTCTGCCGCCCGGTCCAGATCCGGTCACGAGCTTCAAGTCGACACCGGACTCTTTCGCGATCCGTCGCGCCAGAGGCGAAGCCTTGACCCGCGTAGCGTCTGCTGGAGCGACAGGCGCCGCCTGGCGAGCTGGGGCAGATTGCGTCGGGGGTGCGGGTTTCGGTGACGGCGCCGGTTGCGACGCCACGTTTCCCGTTTCCCGCTTCTCGTTTCGCGGCTTCGCGGGCGCGCCTGCGCCATCCCCATCCACTTTCTCTCCAGGCTTCCCGCTCCACGCGACAACATTGCCCACCGGCACCGTCGTGCCCTCGGGCACCATCACCTTGAGCAGCTGGCCGTCCGCGCGGGCGACCAGCTCCATCACCGCCTTGTCGGTTTCCACCTCGGCGAGCGTCTCACCCGACTTGACCGGGTCGCCTTCCTTCTTGGTCCACTTCACGAGGCGCCCTTCCTCCATCGTGGGCGACAGCGCCTCCATGTGGACCTTGGTGGCCATGGGCGTGGCTACTCGAGGTACAGCACGCGCCGCGCGGCCGCGACGACTTTCTCGGGAGAAGGCTTCGCGGCGCGCTCGAGGTGCTTGTTGTAGGGCATGGGCACGTCGGCCTGAGTGATGCGCTGCACCGGCGCGTCGAGGTCGTCGAAGGCATCCCGTTGAATGAGGTCGACCACGTGCGCGCCGATCCCGGCGTGCGGCCACCCCTCTTCGACGACGACTGCCCGGTTGGTCTTCTTGACCGATTCCAGAATCGCCGCTTCGTCGAGTGGCCGGATCGATCGCAAGTCTACAACCTCCGCCGAGACGTCCTGCTCGGCGAGCTGCTCGGCTGCCTTCAATGCGACGGTGACCGTCTTCGAGTGGCATACGAGCGTCACGTCGCTGCCCTCGCGCTTGATGTCCGCGCGGCCGATCGGGACGACATGCTCGCCGTCGGGTACGTCCCCTTTCACGTTGTAGAGCATTTCCCCTTCGAGCACGATCACGGGATTGTTGTCGCGGATCGCGGACTTCAGGAGGCCTTTAGCATCGGCGGGCGTAGCCGGCGCGACCACCTTGAGGCCGGGGATGTGGCCCAACCAGCTCTCCCACGCCTGCGAGTGCTGCGATGAGAGCTGCAGCGCCGCCCCGTTGGGGCCCCGGAAGACGATCGGCATGCGTATCTGGCCACCCGACATGTACAGCATCTTCGCGGCTGAATTGACGATTTGATCCAGTGCGAGCAGGGCAAAGTTCCACGTCATGAACTCGACCACCGGCCGGAGCCCGCCCATGGCGGCGCCGACACCGATCCCGGCGAATCCCAGCTCGGCGATCGGGGTGTCGACGACGCGCTGCGGGCCGAACTCCTCGAGCAGTCCGCGGCTCACTTTGTACGCGCCCTGATAGACGCCGACTTCTTCACCCATCAGAAACACGTCGGGATCGCGCTGCATCTCTTCGCGCAGCGCCTGGTTCAGGGCATCTCGATAGGTGAGGGTGGGCATCGTCAGTCGGCCAGCACGTCCGTGTACAGCTCGTCGGGATCGGGATCGGGGCTCTCATCGGCGAACTTCACCGCTTCCTCGACTTCGGCGTGAATCTCGGCATCCATCGCATCGAGCGCGGCTTGATCGATGACGCCGTCTTCCTTGAGCTTGCCGGCGAGGTGGGTGATGGGGTCGCGGGCCTTCTGCTCCTCGACTTCATCCTTGGTGCGATACACGCCATGCAGCGGGTCAGACATGGAGTGACCCATGAAGCGGTAGGTGCGGACCTCGAGCAGCGTGGGGTGGCTCTGCTTGCGCGCCCGCTCGACGGCCCGGCGGGTCGCGTCGTACACCGTGAGCACGTTCATTCCATCCACCAGCTCGGCGGCCATGTCGTAACTGCAGGCGTGCTCCACGATATCCGTCACCGCCGCGACGCGCTCGAACGCCGTGCCCATCCCGTAGCGGTTGTTCTCGCAGAGGAAGATCACCGGCAGCTTCCACACCGACGCCATGTTCAGCGTCTCATGAAACGCGCCGATGTTGACCGCCGCTTCGCCAAAGAAGCACAGGCACACCTGGTCGCTGCCCTTGTACTTGCTGGCGAAGGCCAGACCAGCGCCGAGAGGAATGTGCGCGCCGACGATTCCATGGCCGCCCATGAAGCCGCGTTTGGCGTCGAAGAGGTGCATCGAGCCGCCCTTGCCCTTCGAGCAGCCTGTGGCTTTGCCGAACAGCTCGGCCATGACCGCGTTCGCTGAGATGCCCTTGACCAGCGCCTGCCCGTGCTCGCGGTACGAGCAGATGACGTAGTCGTCCTCCCGCAGCGCGGCGAGCGCGCCGACGCCCACCGCCTCCTGTCCGATGTAGAGATGGCAGAACCCGCCGATCTTGCCGAGCGCGTACGCCTCCGCCGCCTTTTCTTCGAAGCGTCGAATGAGCAGCATCTGCCGCAGCATCTTGAGATGCAGCTCGGACTGGGCCGTGTCTTTCGCGGATCTGGCCGTGGCGGTCATGCGGTGGCTGCCTCCACTTGCTCCCACGCGTGATAGCTGGAGCGCACCAGCGGACCGGATTCGACGTGCCGGTATCCCAGCGACATCCCGTAGCGCTTCAGCTCGGCGAATTCGTCCGGGGTGTACCAACGCGCAATCGGCAAGTGCTGATCGGACGGCCGCAGGTATTGGCCGACCGTGAGGATATCGACGTGCACCGCGCGCAGGTCGCGCATCGCTACGAGTAGCTCGTCCCAGTCCTCGCCCAACCCACAGATGAGTCCCGACTTGGTCAGCAGCTCGGGATTCATCGCCTTGGCGCGCTCGAGCAGCTCGAGGGCGCGCTCATAGCGGCCGCCAGGGCGCGCAATGCGATACAGGCGGGCGACCGTCTCGAGGTTGTGATTGAGGATGTCGGGTCGAGCTTCAACGATGATGCCCAGCGCTGCGGAGTTACCCTTGAAGTCGGGAATCAAGACTTCGACCGACGTCTGCGGCAGCCGCCGGCGAATCTCCTCGATACACGCCGCGAAGACTTCGGCGCCTCCGTTCGGCAAGTCGTCGCGATCCACGCTCGTGATCACGACATGCTTGAGCCCCATCTGCGCGACGGCGTCGGCGAGCCGTTGAGGCTCTCCGACGTCGAGAGGCGCCGGCGTGCCGTGCGCGACCGCGCAATACGCGCAATTCCGCGTGCACACGTCGCCCAGGATCATGAAGGTCGCGGCGTGGTGCTCCCAGCATTCGCCGATGTTGGGGCAGTGGGCTTCCTCGCAGACCGTGTGGAGCTTGAGGTCGCGCATCATGTGCTTGAGCGCGAGGTAATTGGGGCCTCCTGGCGCCTTCACCTTCAGCCACGACGGCTTGCGGGACGACTCCTCTGCCGGGCGGGGAGAAGCAGCCAGGATTTGAACCAGGGGAGCTCGGGGGGCCATGGACGTCGAAGATAGTCAGAGCTTTGTAGGCAGGGTAGGCCGTTTTTCAACCAGACGGTTGATCCCCTTCCTTATTCTTCAGGCGCCGCAACTCCTTTTCGATTTCGGAAAACGTACTCAGCGTCCCGTCCGCGATATCGGCGATCTCCTCGGCCTCCTTCCACTGCCGCTCCAACTCCTCGACCTCGGCGCGCTCGTCGACTGCCATTTCGAGGGCCAGACCGCGCTCGGGGCGCAGCGACCGCAGGGTCAGCTCGCGCTGGGCGATGTCTCGCACGAGGCGATCGGCGCCGCCCACCTGATCCACCTCCCGCGCGGCGTCCTCGGCTTTGCGCCGTCCGCCACGAGAGAGGTTGAGATACGTGAGGCCCTGCCGGAGCACCTGGACTGCGTCGGGACCAGTGAGCTGGGCGCCTTCGTGACGGCAGCGTGGACAGCTCAACACCACCGCCATGTCCGCATGGCTGTCCGGCACCACGCGCGCATGCTGGACGTGGCGTGCGCGCAGCTGCATCACGCTGCCACAGTGGGCGCAGATGGGCGGCTCGATCAGCGCGACTTTGCGGCCGCCGACCATCCTGAGGTACATCCAGTCGGCGATGCGATGGATGTTCCACACGACGACGCCGAAGCCGCCGCCGGCGACCACGTTCGCGGCGATGCCTAGTCCGACGGCTGCGACGGTCAGGGGAACGACGACTTTCATGCGCTCGCGCTGCCGGTTGCGCAGCCGCTCGCCATAGCGCCACGTCGCCAGCTCGACGCGCGGCGGCTTTCCCACCCGCACGAGGTCATAGCGCTCCCAGCGGATCAACGCGATCTGATCGGTGGACGCAGCAATTCGTCCCTGGCTCGCCGCTCGCGCGACGGACTCGATGCGCTCCAGACGGTCATCGAAGGGAGTGAGGTTCCAGCGACTACAGCGGGGGCACACGACCCACAGCCGGCCCATCCACTCATCGAACGCAATCCTGCGCCCGACGCCGAGGCCTGAGGGGCCACCATCACCGTCAAACGCTGCGTTACAGAAGGCACAACTGCGAAACATTCTAGGAAGTAAATCGGTCCGGGGCGAGAGAAGCAATCTCTATCTCGGATTCACCAGTGGTGAGGAGACTGGCGATGATGTCGCCGGTCAGAGCCGCGAGCAGCACGCCGTTGCGACCGTGGCCCGTGGCATACCACAACCCGCGCACGTCGGGATCGGGACCGACGATCGGACGGCCATCGGGGGTCACGGGACGCAGCCCCGCCCAGCTGCGAGTCGGCGCCGCCAGGGCCGGAATGAGGCGCTTCGCGAGCGTCACGATCTGCGCGATACCCGATTCGGTCACGCTGCCATCAAATCCCACGCGTTCCATCGTACTGCCGAGGAGGGCCTCACCATCGCGGGCGAGCACATAGCCGTGGTCAAAGTACAGGATCGCGCGCGGCATTCCCGTCGGCCATGGAGCGGCCGCCATCTGACCCCGGACCGGTTCGACGGGGATCGTGCGTGGCAGGTGCTCGATGCGAGTGCTCCAGGCGCCGGCCGCGATGATCACGTGCTCCGCGCGCACTTTCCCGGCCGTCGTCTCGACGCCGGTCACGCGACCCAGAATGGTGTTGATCCGGTTGACGCCGGCCGCGAGCGTCTGCGCGCCGCAGCGCCGGGCATCGGTGCGCAGCGCCCGGGCCAGCGCGGGCGCGTTGACGGCGCCGTCTTCGGGCGCGAACAGGGCGCCGAGGCAGGGAGCCGCCGCGGGGAAGCGGTCTGCCACGTCGCCGGCCTCGAGCCAATCGCACCGCAGTCCCGCCTGCCGTTGCCGCGCGACGGCATCGCGCAGCAGCTCCGCCTCCGGCTCATCGAATGCCAGCGAGGCGATGCCTTCACGCCACAGGCCGATGTCGATGCCGGTTGTCTCCACGAGGGCCGCGGCGAGTCCGACGTAGAGTTCGCGCCCGCGCAAGCCCAAGGCGCGCAGCGCTTCGTCGGTCCGCTCGATTTGCGCGCCGAGGATGCCGGCGGACGCCGCTGAGGCCGCGGCAGGATCGGGACCCGGCTCGCAAATGAGCACGCGGAGTCCCCGCAGGGCGGCGGCGCGGGCACAGGCGGCGCCGATGATGCCGCCGCCGGCGACTAAGACTTCACAAGACGAAACTTTGTGCGACATTTAGGCGTACGCTGCACACGCACCGGACACCACGGAGGAAATCATGTTCCGGAGCATTTTGGGATTTGCGCTGCTCGCCGTTGTTGCATGGTTTGCCCTGAAGCTGGTATTCGGCATGCTCGGCTTTGTCGTTGGTATCGCCTCGACAGTGCTGTGGCTCGCCTTCATCGGCTTCGTCGTCTACATCGCACTCCGGCTGATCAGTCCGCGCACCGCGGATCGCATCCGGGATATGATCAAGGGACGCCCCGCCGACGCCTCTTAAGGCTCCCTCGGTTCCAGGCGGGATAACACCGCCCAGGCCAACAGCGGAAACAGAATCTCGTGGTGACCGGTGAGCTGAATGCCCCGGCCACCCGCCAGCGTCGGTCGCTCGACCACGTTCACGCGCGGGCGATAGTGGCGCTGCATGTCGCAGTCGCAGGCAGTGAAGTTCTTCGGCCGGCCGCCATTGAGATTGCGCGCCACCGTCAGCGCTTTCAGGAAGACCTCGGGCATCACGACCGCGCTGCCGAGGTTCAGCACCACGCCGCCGTCGTCGAGATCCGGTAAGACCCCTGCGAGACGCTTGAAATCGCGATGGCTCGTCGCGCCGACGTCGGCACCGTCGGCGGTGGGATGCTGATGGGTGATTTCGGCGCCGATCGTCGCGTGGACCGTGACCGGGACTCCCAGCTCGGCGCAGGCGACCAGCACGGACACATCCCGACCCGGCAGATCTTTCCGGGCGCGCAGATACTCGGCGAGCGACTCACCGGCACCCTGCTGCGTCTTCCCGCCGCGGGCCAATGCGGCGTTCATCTCGCGGCCGGTCTCTTCGGCCATGCCGAATGTCCCGTCGCCTAAACCTGCCGCCACGTCTTCGCTGGTACCGCCGTATGCGGCCAGCTCGAAGTCGTGGATCGCCGCGCTCCCATTCATCGCGACCACCGTGATCGCGCGTTTCCGCATGAGCGAGATCAGTAACGGCCCCAATCCCACTTTGATGACGTGCCCGCCGAGCATCGCCACGACTGCCCGGCGTCCCGCAGCGGCGACGATTTGATCGACGACGTAGCGCAGGTCCTGCGCGGCGAGGATCGAGGGCAGCGCGTCGAGGAAGCCGGTGAACGAGCGATCAGAGGGAAGGGGAGGCTTGGCGAGCAGTGAGGTATCGACTTTGTTGGGGCGTTTGGCAACGGGAACGGTCTTGAGGCGGGAGAAGTCAGCTTCGCGGTACTCGGTCATGGCTGAGTGGCCCCTCCTACCACTGGGACTTTGTAGTCCTTGAGCTTCAACGTCACCTGCCCGAACGAGAAGTTCGACTGGATTGCGAGGACCAACCGCTGCTCGTCGTCCGACAACCAGATCCGCGTCTCCGACTTCTCCGCGAAAATGCCGCGACCCTGCGGAATCCTGGGTCGCACGACGAGCGCCCGCCACTTCTTTCCCGCGACACTCACCCGTTCGCGCCCCAGGACCTCGACGATCACCGGATTGCGGTCCGGACGGAAATAGCGCGCGTATTCGTAGCGCTTCCCGACCTCGAGCGGGACCGTGCGAATCCAATAAAGGAAAGCGGCGTCATCGAGTGGCTCGAGCACGGTGGCAAACGTCGTATCGCGCCCGTCCTCTCTATAGAATCCGGAATCGGGGAAAATCTCGTAGCGCCGCTCCCGGTGCCGGTTGCGCTCGTCCTGGACGGACGAGAAGCGGCGCGAGCGGAAATCGTACCGCCCGACCCACGACTCGATCGTCTGGTCGAGGTGGTACCACAACGCACCGCCCGTAATACGAAACCGAATGTGCACCGTCTCGATCCCGTGCACCGTATCGATTCCCACGACTTCCATGACCGCACTGCCGACGTTGAAGACCCCATACTTGGCGCCAAACGAGAGCCGTTCGCCGACAGGGAAGGGCACCGCCGGAGTCGCACGAATCGCGGGAGGAACGGGAGCCGAGGGTACGGCACCAGCGATCACTCCGGTGCACACTGTGTCCTGCGCACCGAGTGATTTTCCCGCCAGCAACGCGAGCACGAGGATGGCCGAACCCTTTCGGGCTGCGCTAATCACACCGCGTGACCGCCAGGCGGAAAGAAGCTGTTGCCACGGTTTCGAGCGCGAAGGCCGCTGTTTGAGATCGTAGCGCGCTGCGCTGGCTACCACCTCAACTCGGCGAGCATGGGCGCCCAGCCGCGCGAGGAGCTCCGCGTTGGCGGCCCACCCTTCAGTCGTGAGCAGTGGCGCGTCGCCGCCCCGCGTCGCTTGGCGCAGCACGATCAGACGCAACGCTGTGAACCCCGAAATCGAATCCTTCACTCCGCCGCCCACCCGGAGCAGCAGGGGTGCCCATTGCCGGGCCCATCGCTCAGGCAAGGAATCACTGCCCTGGAGGCGATGCTGCTCCGCGACGACGAGATCCGCCCCCGACTCGAGCCGCTTGACCATTTCTTCCATGGTCTCGGGCGCGTGAACGAAGTCCGCGTGGAGCGTGATCGCGCAGTCACGCTTGGGCCGGTCGGTGCGCTGCAGCGCCACCCGGAGCAGCTCTTCCAGGCTGCGGGCGTACCCCTCGCGGGAACGGTGCTTGATCACGGTCAGCGGCAACACGCGGGCGTAGGAGGTCAGGACGTCGGCCGTGCCGTCCGTCGAGGCATCGTCACAGGCGATGATCTGGTACTCCCGCTCAAAGGCGGTAAAGACCTGGCGGACTTTCCAGAGCACGAGTCCGACGGTGCTCGCCTCATTGTGGGCCGGAACGCAGACGTAAATCATGGCCCTGCAATCTAGACGAGGGCCCGATAGAGGGCCAAGACATCCTCCGCCATGACGCGCGCCGTGTAGCGGTCGGGCAATGCCACGGCGGGGCGTTCGACCACCGCCGCCACCACGCGGCGAGCCAGCGCTTCGGCGTCGCCGACCGGAACGCGCCATGCCGCCGGGACGATGTCCACCAGGCCGCCCGCCGCCGTCGCGACGACCGGCGTGCCCAGCGCCAGCGCGTTCAGCACGACCGTGCCCAGGCCTTCCTGCTTCGACGACATCACCAGCACATTGGCCTCCCGGATCAGCGCATCCGCCTCCTCGACATACCCCAACAGGTGGACGTGGGACGCGACCCCGGCGTCTCGGATCGCTTGCTCCAACGCGCTCCGCAGCTCGCCACGACCGGCGATCGCCCAATGCAGGTCCGGGCGGAGCGCTCGCCCGGCGGCGGCGGCCCGGATCAGGGTGTGCTGGTCCTTGTGTTCCACGAGCGCGGCGACATTGACGGCGAGCGGCGTGTCGTCAGGCAAGCCGAGGCGGCGCCGGACACCAAGGGGCCGAGCAGCGGTCTGCCGGATCTCCTCGGGATCAACGCCCTCAGGGATCAAGCGAAGGATCGAGGCCGGCACGCCGTCGCTCAACAGCACGCGCCGCACCGCTTCGGACACCGCGATGATGCAGTCGGCGGAGGGCCAGAGGCTGCGCGGGCGGAGATGGAAGTCGACGTGACGGGTCGCGACGAGAAGCGAGCGCCGGCCGGCCCAGC
>Ga0193739_1000020_pt1 | contig 38222 bp, 33 predicted proteins | sample L2a2metaG_FD_144926 | JGI IMG/M metagenome (GOLD analysis project Ga0193739, IMG submission 144926) | Soil microbial communities from a riparian zone of the East river system, Colorado, United States - L2a2 | ecosystem: Environmental > Terrestrial > Soil > Riparian zone | place: USA: East River...
CGGCACCATCGCGGGGAAGTTGAACGGCGTGACCGCGGCGAAGACACCCAGGGGCTGGCGCACGTACTCGCAGTCGATCCCCGCCGCCACATCTTCGAGCGTCTTGCCCATCATCAGGGTGGGGATGCCGCAGGCGTGCTCGACGTTCTCGATGCCGCGGCGCACCGAGCCCTTCGCTTCGTCGAGCGTCTTGCCGTTCTCGCGCGTGACGATGGTGGCGATGTCGTCGAAGTGCTGCTCGAGCAGGGACTTGAGCTTGAAGAGGTAGCGCGCGCGCACCACCGGCGGGACCTGGCGCCACTTGCCGAACGCCGCCTGCGCCGCCGCGACCGCCTGATCCACGTCGTGCGCGCCGGAGAGCGGTACGCGGCCGAGCGCCTCGCCGGTGGCCGGATTCGTGGCCTCGAGGAAGTCGGTCGCGGCAGCCGCGACCCACTCGCCGCCGATGTAATTCCGCAGTGTGTTTGCCATGGGCACCGTCCTACAGCGAAGAACCGGCCTGGAGCGATGCTCGCTGGGCCGGTTCCGCGCTAAGCTACGGTAGCGGCGGAGGTTGTCAACGCCTTACGGCACCAGCGGTGAATTGCTCCTGTTCCGTCGACCCCTCGAGGGCGGTCGTGGAGCTCTTGCCGCCGGCGATGACCTGGGTGACCTCGTCGAAGTACCCCACCCCCACGAACTCCTGGTGCTTCACGGCGCGATATCCCTCGTGCTCGGCCGCGAACTCGCGCGACTGCAAGTCGGCGTACGCCGCCATGCCGCGATCCTTGTAGTCGAGCGCCAGCTGGAACATCGACAAGTTGAGCGCGTGGAACGCCGACAACGTGACGAACTGGAACTTGTATCCCATGGCGCCGAGATCCCGCTGGAAGGTCGCGACCTGGGCTTCGGTGAGGTGGCGCCTCCAGTTGAACGAGGGCGAACAGTTGTACGCGAGCAGCTTGCCGGGGAACTTGGCGTGGATCGCCTCGGCGAACGCCCTAGCCTCGGCGATGTCGGGCTTCGACGTCTCGAACCAGAGAACGTCGGCGTAGGGCGCATAGGCGAGGGCGCGCGCGATGGCGGGCTCGACGCCGTCCCGCACGCGGCAGAATCCCTCGGTGGTGCGCTCGCCGGTGCACCACTGGCGGTCGTACTCGTCCACGTCGCTCGTGAGCAGCGTGGCGCTGTTCGCGTCGGTGCGGGCGATCAGCACCGTGTCGACGCCGCATACGTCGGCAGCGAGCCGGGCGGCGACGAGCTTCCCGATGAACTCGCTCGTCGGGACGAGCACCTTGCCGCCCAGGTGCCCGCACTTCTTGGCCGACGACAACTGGTCCTCGAAGTGCACGCCCGCGGCGCCCGCTTCGATCATCATCTTCATCAGCTCGAAGGCATTGAGCACGCCGCCGAACCCCGCCTCGGCGTCGGCGACGAGCGGCACGTACCACTCGATCCGGTGGTCGCCCTTCAAGTGGCTGATCTCGTCGGCGCGGCGCAGTGCGTTTTGGATGCGGCGCAGCAACGCCGGGACGCTGTCGACCGGGTACAGGCTCTGGTCGGGATAGGTGGTGGACGCTTCGTTCGCATCCGCGGCGACCTGCCAACCGCTCACGTAGATCGCCTTGAGTCCGGCCGCCACTTCCTGCACCGCCTGGTTGCCGGTGACCGCCGAGAGGGTCGCGACGTAGGGCTCATTGTGGAGCAGCGCCCACAGGCGCCGCGCGCCATGCGCTGCCAGCGTGTACGCGATCGGCAGCGTGCCGCGCAGCCGCGCGACGTCGTCGTCGGAATAGGGCCGCGTGATGCCCGCCCAGCGGGTCGAAGACTCAATCGATGTAGTCATAGGCCACCAGCGTGAGGAATTCCGGGGGATCCGCCGCAGTTGTCATTTGTTCGAAGAGACGGCCCGCGAGGCCCTTGGCCTCGGGTTCGGCCGCGATCGCTTCACGCACCAGCGACGCGGTCACGACGCGCCCGTCCGTCATCCGCGCGCCGTGATGCAGCCACTGCCAGATCTGCGTGCGGCAGATCTCGGCAGTCGCCGCGTCTTCCATCAGGTTGTGGATCGGCACGCAGCCGTTGCCGGCGAGCCAGGCCGCGAGATAGCGGACACCGACGTCGATGTTGGTCCGCAAGCCCTCTGCCGTGATGGTGCCCGCAGGTACGATAAGGAGGTCGGCGGCGCTCACGTGGACGTCGTCGCGAGTCACGGGCAGCTGGTTGGGCCCCGGCATGTGCTCGTCGAACACCGCCTGCGCCACGGGCACGAGTCCCGGATGCGCGACCCAGGTGCCGTCGTGGCCGGCTTTGACCTCGCGCAGTTTGTCGGCGCGCACGCGCGCCAAGGCCACCTCGTTGGCGACCGGATCGTTGCGGATCGGGATCTGCGCCGCCATGCCTCCTATCGCGTGCACCCCCCGACGATGGCAAGTGCGAATCAGCAGATCCACGTAGGCCTTCAAGAAGTCGCGGCCCATCGTGACCTGGGCGCGATCGGGCACGAGGGCACTCGGCCGATTCCGGAATTTCTTGATGAAGCTGAAGATGTAGTCCCAGCGGCCGCAGTTGAGGCCGGCCGAATGCTGGCGCAGCTCGTACAGGATCTCGTCCATCTCGAACGCGGCGAGGATCGTCTCGATGAGCACCGTGGCGCGGATCGTCCCCCGCGGCAACCCGACCTGGTCCTGCGCCAGGTTGAAGACGTCGTTCCAGAGACGTGCCTCCAGATGGCTCTCGAGCTTGGGGAGATAGAAGTACGGGCCCGTCCCCTGGTCGACGAGCTGTGCCGCGTTGTGGAAGAAGAACAGGCCGAAATCGAAGAGGGACGCCGAGACGGGTTCGCCGTCGACCAAGACGTGTTTCTCTACGAGGTGCCAGCCGCGGGGCCGCACCATCAGCGTCGCCCGCCGGTCATTGAGGCGGTACGCCTTTCCCTCCGGACTGACGTGCGAAATGGTGCCGCGCACGGCATCCCGCAGGTTGATCTGCCCTTCAATAGTGCCGCGCCAGGTGGGGGCGTGCGAGTCTTCGAAGTCCGCCATGAACACACGCGCACCAGAATTCAGCGCGTTGATGATCATCTTGCGGTCGACCGGGCCCGTGATCTCCACTCGGCGGTCACTCAAATCGCGCGGGGCCGGCGCCGCGGTCCATGCGGCGTCGCGCAGCCCCCTAGTCTCGGGCAGGAAGTCGGGCAGGGCGCCCGCGTCCAGCTCGACCTGTCGGGCAGCGCGAGCTGCCAGCCGCTCGCCGCGCCGCGCCTCGAACGCGCGCGCCAGCCGCGCCACGAATCCCAGCGCCTCGGGCGTGAGGATCTCGTCGAAACGGGGGTCGCGCGGCGCGCGTACTTCGACGCCCGAGTCGATGGATGGAGAGGGCATGGCGAAGGCTGTCGTAGGCGCAGACCGAAGTAAAGTGGAAGTGGGGAGCGGGGCGGAGCTGCTGACGGCGCAGGCTCCCATGCGACCGCCCCCCACTTCCTATGTCCGCGATACTAACTAGCAAGCCTCGTGCCGCGCGCCTTGTGGCGCGTCCCGAACGCCCACGACACATTCTGTGGCATGATTGATACGACTGGGGCAGTCGGACGCCCGGTTCTGCGGCGGGAGGGGGGCGACAAGGTCACCGGCCGCTCCCGCTACACCGACGACCTCGTCGTGCCCGGGGCCTGGCATGGCAAGACGATTCGCTCCACGGTGGCTCGGGGCCGTGTGCGCTCGATCACATACGACCCCGCCTTCGCCTGGTCCCGCGTCGTGGTCGTCACCGCCCAAGACATCCCCGGAGACAACGTCGTCCAGTTGATCCGCGACGATCAGCCCGCCCTCGCGGCGGGTGAAATTCGCCACCGGGAGGAGCCCATCCTCCTCCTCGCCGCCCCGGACCGCGACACCCTCACTGCCGCCGAGCGGGCGATCCACATCGAGTACGACGTGGCGGAGCCCATCCTCGATGTGGACCAGGCGACGGAGACCTACAGCACGATCGAGATCAGCAAAGGCGATGTCGACGCCGCGCTCAGCGGCGCCGACGTCGTGGTCGAGCGGACCTTCAAGGTGGGCCTCCAGGAGCAGCTGTATATCGAGCCGCAGGGAGCGATCGCAATCCCCGAAGCGGGCGGGCGGATCAAGGTAATCGGGTCGCTCCAGTGCCCCTATTACGTGCACCGGGCCCTGAAACGGGCGCTTGCCCTGACCGACGAACAAGCGGTCGTGGTCCAGGCGGAGACGGGGGGCGGGTTCGGAGGGAAAGAGGAGTATCCGTCGATCGTTGCGATCCACGCCGCGCTGCTCGCTCGCAAGGCGGGCCGTCCGGTGCGCCTCATCTACGACCGGCACGAGGACCTGGCTGCGACCACCAAGCGCCACCCCGGGGTGATCCGCCATCGCACCGGCGTGACGCGCGACGGCACGCTCGTGGCGCAAGACATCGAGATCGTGCTGGACGGTGGCGCCTACTGCACGCTGACGCCCGTCGTCCTGTCACGCGCGGCGATCCACGCCGCCGGTCCTTACGGCTGTCCCAACGTGCGTATCCGAGCGCGCGCGGTCGCGACCAACACGCCGCCCAACGGGGCGTTCCGAGGTTTCGGCGCACCACAATCCCTGTTCGCTGCCGAGCTGATGGTGGAGCACGTCGCCGAGCGCCTCGGCGTGTCGAGTCTCGACCTCCGAAGGAAGTGGATGCTGCGCCTCGGCGACACGACGGCGACGGGCCAGACGCTCACCGAGAGCGTCAGTTCGGAGCTGGTCTTGGATGCGGCACTCAAGGCGGTTCCCCCGTTCCAACGGTCCAACGTTCCGGGGGTGCGGCGGGGACGAGGGGTCTCCCTCGTCTTCCACGGCTCCGGGTTCACCGGGAGCGGCGAGAAGAAGCTCGGCGGCAAGGTGGCGGTCGAGGCTCTCCAGGACGGGACGTTCACGATCCTTACGGCCTCGACCGAAATCGGCCAGGGGACAAAGACGATCTTCACGCAGATCGCCGCGGCCGCCCTCGGTGTGCCCCTCGACCAGGTCACCGTGGGACCGCAGGACACCTCGCTCGTCCCCGACTCGGGTCCGACGGTGGCGTCGCGCACGGCGATGATCGTCGGCGGGCTGATTCACGAGGCCGCCGTGGAGCTGCGCGACCGCCTCGCGAAGCCCCGGAAGCCCAAGCTGCCGCTACGCGTGGACAAGACCTACGTCCAGCCCGATACGATCCACTGGGACGATCAGACCTATCGCGGCGATGCATATCCGGTCTATGCCTGGGCGGCCACGATCGCCGACGTCGAGGTGGACATGCTGACGGGAGAAGTGCGCGTTACCGATCTCGTGTCCGCGGTGGACTGCGGCAAAGCCATTCATCCCGTGATGGCTGAAGGCCAAATCGAGGGCGGCATGCTCCAGGCTGTCGGCTGGGCGACGATCGAAGAGATCAAGATGAAGGACGGCGGCTATCAGAACGATCGCCTGGCGACGTACCTGATTCCTACCGCTCTCGACGCGCCGCGGATCAGGACGATCCTCGTCGAGAACCCCTATTCGGGTGGCCCTTTCGGCGCGAAAGGGATCGGCGAGCTGCCGATGGACGGCCCCGCGCCCGCCATCATCGCGGCAATCCACGACGCCACGGGCGTCTGGCTCGATGAGGTGCCGGCCACTCCCGAGAAAGTTCTCGCCGCATGCGCTTCACGCTGAACGGCCGCGCTGTTTCGTTCGAGGGATCGGGCGCTCGGCGCCTGCTCGATGTGCTGCGCGAAGATCTGGGCGCGACCGGGACAAAAGAAGGTTGCGGGGAAGGCGAGTGTGGCGCGTGCTCCGTATTGATCGACGGTGAAGTGGTGGATAGTTGTCTTGTGGCGGTCGGGCAAGTCGAGGGCTGCCACGTCACAACGGTCGAGGGGTTAGCTGACGGCGGACGGCTGACGGCGCTTCAACAGTCGTTCATCGAGCGGGGCGCCGCGCAGTGCGGGATCTGCACACCGGGGATGCTGCTCGCGGCTCACGTTCTCCTGCAACAGAATCCGCGGCCGTCCGAAGGAGAAGTACGCGTCGGTCTGGCGGGCAACCTGTGCCGCTGCACCGGCTACACCAAGATCATCGACGCCGTCCTCGCATGCCGGACGTGACGTACCTGCGGCCCCGCGACGTCGCGGACGCCGTCCGACTGTACCGCGACACGCCCGACGCGCGGCCCCTCGGCGGTGGCACCGATCTGATGGTCATGCTGCATGCGGGGACCGTCCGTCCGCGGGCCTTGGTGGACCTCTGGTGTCTTGCGGAATTGAAGGGGATCCGTCAGGTGGATGGTGGCGTGGAGATCGGTGCGGCGGAGCCGTACACGGGCATCATCGCCTCGGTGCTCGTCCGAGACCATTGCCCGGCGCTCGTCGCTGCGTCGCGCACGATCGGGGCCGCCCAGATCCAGAATCGCGGCACCCTGGGCGGCAACCTCGCCAATGCCTCGCCTGCGGGGGACACGCTCCCCGTCCTGCTTGCGGCCGATGCCGTCGTCGTGACCGATCGGCGCAGGATCCCGGTTGCCGGCTTTTTCACCGCCTACCGCAAGACGGCGCTCGGTCCCGACGAGATCATCGTCGCCGTACGCCTCCCCGCCACCGCGCGCGGCGTGCGGTTCCGGAAAGTGGGCACACGGGCGGCACAGGCCATCTCGAAGGTGGTCATCGCGGTGAGCCGCGAGCCGGCGCGAATCGCTCTGGGGTCGGTGGCCGAGGTGCCGTTGCGCGCGCGCGGCGCCGAGGCGGCGCTCGCCCAGGGCGACGTGGAGGGCGCGGTCGCGGCGCTCGCCGCGGACATCCGGCCAATCGATGATGTGCGATCGACCGCGGATTATCGCCGGATGGTGGCCCAGAACGTGCTGGAATACTTGCTCGATGCATCCTCGCGCCGCTGAGCTGATCCACACCCTGGCCCTTCGGCCCCATCCGGAGGGCGGTCACTTTGCCGAGGTGTTCAAGTCTCCGCACCGCGTGCAGCGCGCGGACGCTGACACCCGCGCCGCGCTGACATCCATCTATTTCCTGCTCGCCGAGGGTGAGCGCAGCCGCTGGCACCGCGTCGCGGCCGACGAGGTGTGGCACTACTACGAGGGCGATCCGCTCGAGCTGGTGTGGGAAGAAGCTGGTCAGGTGCGCCACGTGCAGGTCGGGCCCGTCGCGATGGGTCGCGAGCCGGTCGCCGTCGTCCCGGCGGGATCGTGGCAGGCGGCGCGCGGGCGCGGGGCGTACACACTCGTCGGCTGTACTGTGGCCCCGGGGTTCGAATTTGCGGATTTCGTGCTGCTGGCGGATGTGCCGGCGGAAGGTGCGCGATTGAGGGCGGCCCATCCTGAGCTTGCGGACCTGTTCTGACAAACGAGCCCGGTCGAGTCGTGTTATCCGGTCCCTAGTACGCCAGCAGCTCCAGTGCTCGCGCCAGCACCTGTGTCCCGAGCGCCAGGTGCGCGGGGTCAGTAGTCTCTTCCGGACAGTGGGATCGGCCGCCGATGCTCGGCACGAACAGCATCCCCACCGCACAACGCGCTGCGAGGACTTGGGCGTCGTGCCCCGCGCCGCTGACCAGCGCTGCGGGAGGCGTGCCAGTCTCCGTCGCCGCCCGTTCGAGCACCCTTCGCACCTCGCCGTCCATCGGCACCGGGGGCCGCTCGTGCAGCGTCCGGATCTCGATGCTGAGCCCGCGCTCCGAGGCGATCGTCCCGCACAGCGACCTGATGTGCTCCTCCAGCGCGCGCCGGCCGCTCAGCCCCTCGTGCCGTAGGTCGACGGTGAACGTCACGCGGCCGGGGATGACGTTGACCTGATCAGGCTCGACGCGCAGTTTGCCGACCGTCGCCACGGCGGGCCGGCCCAGCGCGGCGGCGATCGACTCCACCGCCTGGATCATCGCCGCGGCGCCGGTGAGGGCGTCGCGCCGCAGGTCCATCGGCGTCGTGCCGGCGTGATCGGGCCGTCCCGTCACGATCACCTCGAGGTGGACCGCGCCCGCAATCGTGGTCACAACGGCAAGCGGCACGCGCTCCGTTTCCAGAATGCGTCCCTGCTCGATGTGCAGCTCCACAAAGGCGCCCAGGTCGTCGCGCGCGGCGGAGGAGATGTTTTCAGGATCAAGCCCGCGCTCACGCATCGCGCGCGCCAGCGTCACGCCTTCGGCGTCGGTGACGGTGTCGGCCTCGCGCGGCTTGATGGCTCCGATGATGGCGCGTGAGCCCCAGAAGTTGGTGGCGAAGCGGCTACCCTCTTCTTCGCAGACCACGAGCAGCTCGAGGGGTCGTTTCGGCTTCCCGCGCGCCTCGATCAGACTCTTGAGCGCCGTGAGCCCGGCGGTGATGCCAAGGGCCCCGTCGAGCCGCCCGCCGTGACGCACCGTATCGATGTGTGAGCCGGTGATCACGGCCTTGCCGGTGCCGCCCTCGACCCGGCCCCAGATGTTGCCCACCGCGTCACGCCGCACCTCGAGGCCTGCTGCCCGCATCCATCCGGTGACCAGCTCGCACGCCGTCGCCCACGCATCGCCGTACAGCGGGCGATAGCTGCCGCCGCCGGGCTCGGCGCCGATCGCGTAGAGATCGTCGAGCCGGCGCTCGAGCAGCGCGGCGTCAATGCGCATGCTTGGCATCCCGCCGAACCAGCGTTCCCCAGCCCGGCGTCCCGACGACCTCGCCGTCCGCGAAGACCGTTCGCCCGCGGACAATGGTGCGAACCGCCGCGCCCTTGAAGGTCCGGCCCAGATACGGGCTGATGCCGCTGCGTGTCTGGAGCTGCTCGGCGCCGAACGTCCAGGTGCGCGCTGGATCGACCAGCGCGAAGTCGGCGTCCGCCCCGACGGCGATCGAGCCCTTGCGCGGATACAGCCCGAAGAGGCGCGCCGGCGCGGTCGCGGTCAGGTCGGCGAGACGCTCGAGCGACAGCCCGCGGGCGTGCACCCCCTCGGTGAGCAGCACCGGGAGGGTTGCCTGAATCCCCGCGACGCCGCCCCACGCCTGCCACACATCGTGCTCGCCCTTCTGTTTGTCGGCGGCGGGGCAGGGTGAGTGATCCGAGCCGATGAGGTCGACGCGGCCCTCGAGCAGTGCGGTCCAGAGCCGCTCACGCGACGCGGCGTCGCGCATCGGCGGCGCGCACTTGAGCGCGGGCCCAACGCGCGCGAAGTCTTCCTCGGTAAAGGCGAGGTAGTGCGGGCAGGTCTCCGCCGTGATCGACAAGCCCCACTCGCGCGCCGCCTGCACCTCCGCCAGACCTTCGGCGGCGCTGACGTGAACGACGTGCGCGCGTGCGCCCGGACCCGCGCCGCGCACGCACGACACGAGCCGCTCGATCGCCTCGCGCTCCGCCGCCGCCGGGCGCGCGCGGCACCACGCCAACCGGTCGATCTCGCGCCGCCCGCGAATCTCACTCGTCAAGCGTTCGACCATCTCGTGGCTCTCCGCGTGCACCCCGACCACGACGCCGAGCCGAGCCGCCGCCTTGAGGCCCGCGGCCAGCACCCCGTCGGGCACGCGGCGAAAGTCGTCCACGCCGCTCTCGGTCATGAAGGCCTTGAACCCGACGACGCCGCACGCGGCCAGCCCCGACAGCTCGGCGAGATTGTCGTTCACCAACCCGCCCCAGAGCCCGTAATCCACGAGCGCCTTCCGGGAGGCGACCGCCTGCTTGGCGTCGAAGTTGGCGGCGCTGATCGTCGGGGGGTGGGCGTTGAGCGGCATCTCGAGGACCGTGGTGACGCCGCCGGCGGCGGCGCCGCGCGTCCCCGCTTCCCAGCCTTCCCAGTCGGCGCGCCCGGGCTCGTTGAAGTGCACGTGGGCGTCCACCAGACCGGGGAGGACCACGAGGCCGCGGGCGTCGATCGTGTCCGTCCGTGACGGCTATGTCGGCGGCAGCGCGGCCAGTGGGAAGGATGAGATCGCCGCCGCGGATGACGAGATCGGGTCTCGTCAAGTCTCTTCCATTACGAAGTCTTGCGCGCCCTCCCACAGCGTACGCCGCCCGAGTTCTGCCAGATGCTCGTGTCCTTTCACCAGGGTCGCAAAGTGATTGCCCGCCAGCTGGCCGACTTTGCTCGAGAACATCGTCGAGCCGTAGGGAAAGAGCATCTCGGTTTCGCTGATGCCGCCGGGGTACAGGAGCAGCATGCCTGGGGCGGGGTGGCTGGTGTGGTTCTCGAACTCGAGGCCAAGCCGCAGGCCGCCCATCGGGATCCAGGTCGACTCGCCGCTCCAGCGGCAGTGGATTACCTTGGTGCGGAGCGGCAGCATCTTGCGCACGGCGGCCACGGTTTTGGGGGCGGCCTTGTCTTCGAGGCGCGCTTCGAACGCCAGGTTTCCCACTCGGATCTTGAGCATGCCCAACACTAACCGTCCAACGATTACCACGCACGTCCTCGATACGTCGCGCGGCGAACCCGCCGCCGGCGTCGTCGTGTCGCTGTGGCGCCTCGAGGGCGCCCAGCACGTCTCGCCGCAGGGGACGGGCGAGACCGATCGCGACGGGCGGATCGCCGACCTGCTGGACGGTCCACTCGTTGCCGGCGTCTATCGTTTGACCTTCGACGTCGGCACCTACTTCAAGAAGAAAGGCCAAACCGCCTTTCTGGGCCGGGTGACGCTCGATCTGGAGGTCGCCGACGCGACGCGGGGCTACCACGTCCCGCTGCTCGTATCGCCCTTCTCGTGCGCTAGTTACCGGGGCAGTTGAAGACCGCCGCCGCGGACCCCGCGCGCCTCTTCGAGGGGGCGGGACCCCTCGTCGAGCGCCTGCGGGCTGAACTACCGTTCATTTCGGGCGCCGCGATGGTGGCGCGCGCGCGGCAGATCCTCGCCGAGTTGGGTGAGTCGGAGCAGATTGCGGTGATCAACGCTCATCCGCGCATCGGCGAGAATGCCGAGCAGGTGCGGGCGCAGTCGGCGGCGTCGTACCGGGAGCAGGGGTACGACCGCGATGACACGCCTGCAGACGCCCTCGCACGCCTTGCGCGGTTGAACGAAGAATACGAAACGAAATTCGGGTTTCGTTTTGTCGTATTCGTGAACCAGCGGCCCAAGGCTGCCCTGGTTCCAGTGCTCGAGGCTCGGCTCCGCGGCTCGCGCGACGTAGAGCGCGCGATGGCGATCGAGGAGATCCTCGCAATTGCAGAAGACCGTCTGAAGAGTGAGGCACGGTAATCATGCGACCTGTCAGCCATACATACGTCGATTCCGTCCGGGCACCCGTCGTTCAGGTGTTCGCGCTCTTCACCGATCCCGCGCGCATTCCGAAATGGCTCCCCGGCTGCGACGCGGTCGAGAGCACTGGGCCCTTCAGGAAAGGGGCCCGCTTCACCGCGCGATTCGGCCAGCGCTCGAGCGAGTTCGAGATCGTGGATTTCGCCGCCCCGGCCACGTTCGGCTGGACCGAGCGGGGCCAACGCAAGGGCACCAAGCTCTTCCTGCGGCTCGATGTCACCGGCTCGACGACCGCGGTGACCATCCGGGAGGTCTGGACCCCCCGCGGGTTCTTCGGGTGGGTCCGGGGCCGCTTCTTTGAGCGGCGTCAGGTACAGCGCCGCCTCCAGACGATCATCCAAAACGTGCGGGCCCTCCTGGGCCCCTGAGCGCGATGCTGACGATCGTCAAGTTCGTGCAGTCGCTCATCAAAGCCCTCCACTCCGAAGGCACGCCGGGGCAACTCGCCGCCGGCATCGCGCTCGGCGCGATCCTCGGCCTGACGCCCCTTGTGAGCCTGCATAACGCCGTCGTCTTCGCTCTGATCGTCCTGCTCAACGTGTCGTTCCCGGGCGCGATGCTCGGCTGGGCTTTGTTCGTGCCGGTGGGGTTCCTGCTCGATCCCGTGTTCGACTGGATCGGCCATACGCTTCTCTTCACGCCTTTCTTGACGCCTTTTTTCACGTCTCTCTATAACATGCCCGTCGTGCCGCTCACGAACTTCAGCAACACCGTCACGTTGGGGAGTCTCGTCTTCTCGCTCCTGTCCTTCGTGCCGCTCTATTTCGCGGCTCGCTGGGGAGTGACGCGCTATCGGGCCACGATCGGCGAGCGGGTGCTCCAATCGAAGTGGTATCGCGCTCTGACGGCGTCCAAGCTGTACAACATCTACCGCCTGTTCCGGCCCGAAGCGTGACGGTGCGCATCTTCCGCTGGCGCGCGATCGGTCCGTTGCTGCTCTTCACACTGTTGGGCGGCGTCCTGTGGCTGCTCTTCGCCGATCGCATCGCTAGGGCGTCTGCCGAGAAGATCGGCACCGCGATCGTCGGCGCGAAGGTCGAGATTCAGGACCTGCACATCGACCTGAAGAACGGCGACGTGACGGTACGCGGTCTGACCGTCGCGAGCCCGCACGAGGCCCTGAAGAATCTCTTCCAGGCCGACGAGCTGGTCGCCGACATCGACGTCTTGCCGCTGCTCGAGAAGAAACTCGTGATCGATCGGCTCGCCGCGAACGGGCTGCGCTTTGGCACGGCGCGGACGACCGACGGGCGCGTCCCCGGCGATCCGGACGCGAGCATCGCCGGGCGGGTGATGGGTGAAGCCAAGGACTGGGCGCAGCGCTTTCAGGTGCCGGCCCTCCAGCTCGCGACAGGCAAGATCGACGTCGGCACACTCGATCCACGCAACCTGTCCGCTATTCCGGCGGCGCAGGCACTCACCACACGTGCCGATTCATCCCGGCGCGCCTGGCGGACGGGCCTCGACAGCCTGCGACTCGGCGCCGCCGTCGATTCCGCAAGAGCGACGCTCGCGCGGCTGCGCACCGCCCGCGCCACCGATCTCGCGGCCCTGAACGACGCACGCCGCGCCATCGACCAGCTCAAGCAAGCGCGGGATCGCGTCACGACGCTGGAGCGCGGTGTGACCAGTGGACTCGCGGCGCTGCGGGCCGGAGTGGCCGGCGTGGACAGCGCCAAGCAGCGCGACTACGCCTTTGCGCGCGGCCTCCTCAAGCTGCCCTCGCTCGACGCGCCCGAGATCGGTGGCGCGCTCTTCGCACCCACCGCGGTGGCGCAATTCCAGCGCGCCCTGTACTGGACCCAGCTGGCAAGGGCACACATGCCACCCGGTCTCTTGCCGCGGTCGGGCGACGGACCTCCGCGCAGCCGCCGCGCCGGGAGCACCGTGCGGTTCCCACGCGAGCACGCGCTGCCGGGGTTTCTCCTCCGGACCGCCGAGCTGTCGTTCCAGCTCGATCCCACGGCGACCGAGCCGAAGCGCTACGCCGGCCGGCTCACCGGCCTGACGAGCGATCCCGCACTCTACGGCCGCCCCACGCTGTTCGAGGCGTCGGCGCCCACCGTCAGCGCGGGCGCGATGCTCGACCACGTGCATCGGACCCCGCGTGACACCGCCGGCGCGACGATGCGGGGCGTTCGACTTCCCGTCTTCCAGTTGCCGTCGCTTCCGATGCGGCTCGACCCGGGACAAGGGACCGCGCAGCTCGGCTTCACCTTGCGGGGCGACACGATTCGGGCGCGTTGGGGGGTGCGGTCCACCCAAGTGCAGTGGGCCCGCGACTCCGCGGCCGCGCGGTCCACCGTCACCGACCTGGTATGGACCACCTTGTCGCGGATTACCGACCTGCAGGTGGACGCGGGCGTGAGCGGCACCTTGGCATCGCCGCGGCTCTCGGTTCGGTCGAACCTCGATGAGGCGATCGCCGCTCGGTTGCGCGCGATGGTGGGGGACGAGGTCGCCGCCGCCGAGCGCCGTTTACGCGCCGAGGTGGACCGCCAGGTGGACCCGGTGATCGCGCCGGCGCGGGCCCGCGTGACTGCCGTCCAGACCGAGATGACCGCCCGGCTGGCGGAGCAGCGCGCCAAGCTCGACCAGGCGCAGAGGGACCTCGAGGCCCGGATTCGCGCGATGACGCGGATCCGCCTCCCGTGATGGACCGCCACCTCCAAACCCTCCGGTCGCCGGCGGCATCCTAACCACGTGACGGACGAGCTCGTCCGCCGAGCGCAAGCTGGCGACCAGACGGCATTCCGGGATCTCTACCACCAGCTTGCGGGACGCGTGTACGCCCTGTGCCTGCGCCTGACCGGCGACGCGGGCGCCGCCGAGGAGCGCACGCAGGATGTGTTCGTGCGCGCCTGGGACAAGCTGCGTTCGTTCCGTGGCGAGAGCGCCTTCAGCTCGTGGCTGCACCGCCTCGCGGTCAATGTGGTGATGAACGAACAACGCACCAGGTCCCGGCGGGAGCAGCGCGTGATGCCGGTGGCGGACCCCGAAACGTTGGAGCGGGGTCGGGGGGAGGGGGGGGGGACCGCCGGCCTGAATATCGATCTCGAGCGGGCGATTAGGGCCCTGCCCGAGGGAGCGCGGGAGGTCTTCGTGCTGTATGACATCGAAGGTTACAGTCACGCCGAGATCGCCCACCTCACCGGCATCGCCGAGGGGACATCCAAGGCGCAGTTGTTCCGCGCGCGCCATTTGCTGCGGGAGAAGCTGGACCGATGAACGAGCGTGAGCTACTAGAGGCTGCGGGCCGCCTCCCGAAGAGCATCGAGCCGCCGCGCGATCTGTGGCCGGGGATCGAGGCTCGGCTGGGGGGGGGCCGGTCGCGGCGGTGGTATTGGGTCGCGCTCGCTACTGCGGCGATGGTCGCGCTGGTGTTTGTAAACACCAAGAGCGACGCATGGAACATGACCTGGCTCGCGGGCGCGGGGCCGGGAACCTTGCGCGTGGGAGAGTCGGTCGAGACCGGCGCTTCATCGCGCGTCGTCATTCAGGTTGGGGCCATCGGCCAGGTCGAGGTGAAGCCCGGCTCGCGGGTGCGTTTGCTCGGCGCGACGCGCACCGATCACCGCCTCGCGCTCGACGTGGGTGAGATCTACGCGCAGGTGACCGCGCCGCCGCGGCTCTTCTTTGTGGAGACGCCGGCCGGCGTCGCGATCGATCTGGGGTGCGCCTACACACTCCGCGTCGACGCCGCCGGCAACGGTTTCCTCGAGGTGACGGCGGGGGCTGTTGAGTTCGAGTGGACCGGACGCCGCGCCGTGGTGCCGCTCAGGTTCCGGGTCGAGATCCGCCCCGGCTTCGGGCCCAGCGTGCCCGTCGTCGCGGACGCGTCGGACGCGTTCCGGCGCACGCTGGCCGCTCTCGAGTTCGGCGGGGACCAGACGGCCCTTGCGCGCCTCCTCGCCCTGGCGCGGAGCGATGACGCGATCTCGCTCTGGCACTTGCTCGCCCGCACCACGGGCGCCGACCGGGTCGCGGTGTACGAGCGGCTCGTCGGGCTGGTGCCGCTCCCGGACGGCGTCGAGCGCGACGCGGTCCTCCGCCTCGACGCCAGCGCCCTCGACACCTATTGGAAGTATCTGCCGCACGCCGTGTGGCTGAAGGGGAAGTTCAAACTGTCGCCCGCCGGGCGGAGTCATACTGAGTGAACCCGCACCTGGAGTCACTCATGTTCGCTTCGATTCACGCGCTCGCGCTCGCTCTCGTGGCCATCGTCGCCGGCCCCCCCTGGATCTCGATCGAGTATCCGGTCAACCCGCTCGATCAGTCGATGCGGGGCGCATTCCTGTTGGTCCACGTGTTCCATCACGCCACGCCGATCATCTATCCCGTCGAAGGGACGGCCGAGGGAATCGTGAACGGCGAGCGCCGCACCATCAAGCTCGAGTTCACCAATACCTCACGGACCGGCGTCTACGGTCTCCGGCGCATGTGGCCGACCGAGGGGGTGTGGACCCTGGTCATCAGGATGAGCCGCGGTCCCGAGGACGGCGCCACCGCGGTCGTCGAGCTCGGTTCCGACGGTGAGATCGCCTCTGTCCGCGTGCCGAACCGCCAAGAAGGGCGCTGGACCATCCCGACGGACGTCTCGCTGGCCGACATCGACAAGGCGCTCCGTGCGCGGGCAGGCGCGCTGGCGCGCGGCAACTAGCGCGGCGGCACCGGCTCCTGCCCGATCGGCGTGCCCGGCGGCGCCGCCAGTGGTTGGGGCGGCGCCGTCGGCGCGTCGCGGCGGTTCATGAAGCGATCGATGTCCGCCGCGGCGAGCTGGCGGTGTGCCAGCACGTCCCCGGTAGCGCGGCTCGGTGCGGCGAGCTGCCGCGAGATGCGTCGCAGGCCCCACTCCGCCGCGGCCCGCACCTCCGGCGTCGCCTCGCTCCGGCGCGCCAGCTCGATCAGCTCGTCCACCACGACCCGCTGCACCACGCGCTGTAACGCCGCATGCTCCGCCGGCGAGGCCGTCCCCCACGTCCGATCGATCATCCGGCCGATCACCTCGGTGAGCGAGGGCTGCCGCGGGTCGCGGTCGGCGAACGCCACGAGCCGCGCAGCGCGTTGCGGCGCGAGCACACCCCCGACCACCGTCGCCGCCAGCGTCCGCGCGATCCCCACCTGGTCGAACGCCGGCGCCGCGGCGGAACTGAAGCCGCGACCGTCGACCGCGTAGCCGAAGGGCCGGGGAGCGAGCATGCGCAATACGCGCTCCGGGACGGCCAGGTCGCGCGGCGCGAGCGCGTCGAGCACGGTCTCGAGCGCGCGGCGCTGCGCCGCGGCTGGAATCACGCGCGTCGGTGCACCGCTGTCGCCCCGCACCGCGTAGCGGTACTCCATGCCGCCGACGGCTTTGATCGCCGCGCCGAGCGTGAAGCGGTGGTGCAGGTAGACCGTGGTGAAGCGCCGGTTGAGCAGCGCCATTGGCTCGCCCGGCGAGATCGCGCGCTCGTCGAACCGGTCGAGCAGGAACCGCCGCACGGCAGCCACCCGCTGTAGCTCGGCGGTCATTTCGCTCCCGTTCACCCACGTCGTGGCTTCCGGATAGGAGTTGGACGACCCTTCGTCCGGGTTGGTGATGAACTTGAGCCCGCGCTGAGTCCCCTCGTCCGCGATGGCTTCGAGCCCAGCGGCTTCGTCGCCGGATGCGAACTCGGTGTAGCCCCAGCGGATCGCGAGCGTGTCCCAGGCCCCCGGTCCGTTCCGGTACGCATCTGAGAGATCGAGCGTTCCGTTCGCCACTTTGATCAGCGGGGCGGGGTAGTCCATGACCGATGCGCGGCCGTCGCTCGTCGCGATGAAGTTGTGGGCCAGGCCCAGGGTGTGGCCCACCTCGTGGGCCGCGTGTTGGCGCCGCCGCGCCATGGCGAACGCTTCCGGGGTCACGTCGGCGGCGAGCGTGGCGAGCCATGGGTCGAGCTCGCCCCCCTCCTCTGCGCCGAGCGCGGGGATCGCGCCCGCGTAGATGTCGAAGTCGGGTACGGAGCGGTGCGATTCCATGCGCACCGCGGCCTTGATGATCTCTCCCGTCCGTGGGTCGACGAACGACGGGCCGATCGAATAGTCCGCCTCCGTCCGATGGATCCATTGGATCACGTGGTAGCGGGCGTCGAGCGGATCCATGTCGGCCGGCATGTCCGCCACCTGAAAGGCGTTCTGGAAACCAGCGGCTTCGAACACGCGCGTCCACCAGCCTCCCCCATCCTTGAACGCCGTGCGGTACGGCTCGGGAATGCCGGGGTCCAGGTAGTAGACGATCGGTTTCACGGGTTCGGAGCGCGCCGCCCCCGGCGTGCGCTTCTGCAACCGGTGGCGGATCGCGTAGCGGGTCACGTAGTCCTGCGTGAATGGCTTGGCGAAGTCGTAGAAGCTGACCGAGAAGAGACCCATCCGGGGGTCGAAAGGCCGGGGACGGAACCCCGGAGCAGGGAGCCGGACGAGCGAGACGTGCTGGCGCAGCGTCAGGGCGCGCGCGTCAGGGGTGTGGCGCCGCACGCTGGCGCCGGCGTTGTCGCTCGTAAACGTGAGCGTCGTCTCGATCTCGGTGTTGTCGGGGAACGCCTTGGTGCGCGCGAGATAGATGGCGCTCTTGTCGCGGTCGAGCTGGAAGGTGCCCTGATTGCCGTTCCGCAGCGCGCCGCGCACGTCGGTGATGTCGCTCGTGACATACGCCGTCGCATCCACGAGCAGCCGCCCGCCCTCCTCGGCCACGACTTCCCACGAGGCCACCGTCGAGAGCGGGAACGATTCCCGCACCGAGCGCACCAGCGCTTCGTTGTCCGAGACGGCGCGGAACCGGGGATTCTGGAGCACGAGCTGCACCCGCGGACCGACGCGATCGAACCGTGCAATGTGTTCGTCACCGATGCTGCCCCGATCCAGGCCGAGGCTGGCGTCGCCCAGGCCCGTCGCGAGCGACGACAGAAAGAGGAAGTCTTCTTCGAGGCGAACCTCGAGGAGCAGTCGTCCCTTCGCGGCGTCCCAATAGACCGGGAAGTACCCGTCGCGCTTCTCGAAGCTCTTCGTGTACTCGGTGACGGTGGGTACCTGGACGGCGGCGGACGCGGCGAGCAACAGGGCGAGCATCAAGCGAGCCTCGGGGGAACGGGACGGTCGCAAAACTGCCGCCCGTTCCCCCGTGAGGCTAGGCCACCGTTCCGATCGGCAACTTGCGAATCCGCTTGCCCGTGGCGGCAAAGATCGCGTTGCACACCGCCGGCGCGATGGGCGGAGTGCCCGGCTCACCGATGCCGCCGGGCGCTTCCGCGCTCGGCACGATGTACACCTCGACGACGGGCATCTCGGTCATGCGCAGCATCTGGTAGTCGTCGAAGTTGCCTTGCTGCACGCGACCCTTGTCGATCGTGATCGCGCCCCACAGCGCCGCGGTGAGGCCGTACACGATCCCGCCCTGCATCTGCGCTTCGATCGTGTCGGGGTTGACGTACATCCCGCAGTCGACGGCGCATACCACGCGGTGCACGCGCACCTCCCCCGCCGGTGAGACCGACACCTCGGCAACCTGCGCCACGAACGACTCGAACGACTTGAACACCGCGATGCCGCGCGTGCGGCCTGCCGGGGGCGGGGTGCCCCACCCGGCTTTCGCCGCGGCCAGCTCGAGCACGCCGCGATGGCGCGGCGCGTTGGTCAACAAACTGCGCCGGTACTCGAACGGGTCGGCCTTCGCCGCCGCCGCCAGCTCGTCGATGAACGACTCGACGGCGAACGCGTTGTACGAGTTGTTGACCGAACGCCAGAAGCCGACAGGGATCCCCGTGTCGGTGAGCGCGTAGTCGACGTGGACGTTGGGGACGGCGTACGGCACCTCCATGCCGCCTTCCACGGCCTCTCCGTCGAGTCCGTTCTGCACCATGTTCGGGAAGACCCGGGCCATGATGGACGGCGCCACGATCCGGTGCGTCCAGGCGACAGGCTTGCCGTCGGCACCCAGTCCCGCCCGGAAACGGTGGAAGTTGGCGGGCCGGTATTGCGCGTTGCGGATGTCGTCCTCCCGTGACCAGATCACCTTCACCGGCACGCCACCCGCGGCCTTCGACGTCTCGAGCGCTTCCTGGATGAAGTCCAGCTCGAAGCGGCGGCCGAATCCGCCGCCCAGGTACGTCGTGTGGACTTTGACCTGCTCGGGCGGCACGCCGCCGATCTGCGCGCCGATGCCCTGTGCGCCGCTCTGGAACTGGGTCGGCGCCCAGATGTCCACGCCCCCCCCGTCGGGCCGCACGTGCGCGGTGGCGTTCATCGGCTCCATCGTCGCGTGCGCCAGGAACGGCATCTCGTAGTCGGCTTCGACTCTGGTGGTGGCGCCGCTCATAGCGCCCTCCGGGTCGCCGTTGTGCCGCGCCTGGACACCGGCCTGCGCGGCCTTCTCAAGGAACAACTGGGAGATCGTAGCGCTCGAGACGGCGGCGTTGGGTCCCTCGTCCCACTCGATCTTGAGGGCGTCGCGGCCCAGCTTCGCGGGCCAGTAGCCCGAGGCAACGACGGCGATGCCGCTCGAGATCTGCACGACGTCGCGCACGCCCTCGATTGCCCGGGCGGCGGTCGCGTCGAAGCTCTTGACCTTGCCCCCAAACACCGGCGAGCGGGCGATCACGGCGACGCGCAAGCCGGGCACCCACACGTCGATCCCGAATTTGGCGCGGCCGTTGGTCTTGGACGGCGAATCGAGCCGCTTGGTCGGCTTCCCGGCGATGGTCCAGGTCTTCGGATCCTTGAGCGGTACGTCGGCAGGGACGGGGAGCGCGGATGCTCGCAGCGCCAACTGGCCGTAACGGAGCCGCCGTTTCGTCTTGGTGTGCACGACGGCGCCACGCTCGGCGCGGCACTCCGTCGCCTTCACGGCCCAGCGCTGGGCCGCGGCGGCGATCAGGACTTCGCGCGCCGCGGCACCCGCCTTGCGAAGCGGAGTCCACGCGGCTCGCACGCTGCTGCTCCCGCCTGTGCCCTGGAGGCCGAACAGCGGGTTGATGTACGCCTTGTCGGCCGGAGCGAACTCGATGCGCACCTTGGTCCAGTCGGCTTCGAGCTCTTCGGCGAGCAGCATCGGTAACGACGTCGTGACGCCCTGGCCCATCTCCGAGCGGTCCACGACGACGAGCACACTGTCGTCGACACCGATCCGGAGCCAGGCATTGGGAGCGAAGGGAGAGGGGTCCTGTTCACCGCGATTGGGAATGCGGAAGCCGATCACCAGGCCCGCACCGAGTCCCCCGGCTGTCTGGAGAAACGCGCGCCGTTCCATCAGGCCTCCTTTGCCGCGCGGTGCACGGCAGAGCGGATGCGCTGGTAGGTACCGCAGCGGCAGATGTTGGTCATCGCTTCGTCGATCTGCGCGTCAGTCGGGTCGGTGGTCTTGGCGAGCAGCGCGGCCGCCGTCATGATCTGGCCCGATTGGCAGTAGCCGCACTGCGGCACGTCTTCCACCTGCCACGCTTTCTGCACGCGGTGGCTGGCGGTGGTCGCGGTGGGCGAGAGGCCCTCGATCGTTGTGACCTTGGCGGTGCCGACGGCGGAGATCGGGATGACGCAGGAGCGCGTCGCTTCACCGTCCAGATGGACGGTGCACGCGCCGCACTGGGCGATGCCGCAGCCGAACTTGGTGCCGGTGAGGCCGAGGTTGTCGCGCAGCACCCAGAGGAGCGGCGTGTCCGCGGCGACGTTCACCGTATGGGGACGGCCGTTGACGGTGAGGCTGAAGGGAGGCATTGACGACCCTCGCGTTCGGGGTGTCAGGGAAACTGGCGCGGGGTCGCGGAAACGGGAAGGGTTGCAAAATGAGCGAGCCGTGTGGCGTTCCCGCCACACGGCTCGCCGTTCCCACGCTGCAAGCGTGGGCCCGAAACGACAATGCGCCTGAGGCGCAGTGAATTGTCGGGCCCACTCTTGAGAGTGGGACGACCGGAAGGCGGGGCTGTCTTCAGTTACTTGGCGACAATTCCAAATCGGCGCCAGATTCACGTGTCCCTCCTCCCCGGAACGAGTGCAATGAAACGGATCGCCACGCTGTGCCTGGCCCTGGGAATTGTCGCCGCGCCTGCGGGTGCGCAGGTGCCAACCGGCCGCCCGATGGACTACGCCGACATCTTCCGCCTCGTGAACGTGGGAGGCGCGGAGCTCTCGCCCGACGGCGCGTGGGTCGTGTACGAAGCGTCGAAACTCCAGTTCCCTGACTGGCAGCGGCGCACCGACCTGTACGTCGTCTCGGCCGACGGGCGCACGACCCGCCAGCTCACCTACACCGAGGGCGCCGATGAGACGGGTGCGCGCTGGCAGCCGCGCGGCTCGCTCATCGGTTTCACCTCGACGCGCGACAACAAGAAGCGCCAGCTGTTCCTGATCCGTCCCGACGGGGGCGAGGCGCGGCGCGTCACGAGCGACGACGAAGGCATCGGCGCGTGGGCGTGGAGCCGGGACGGCGCCTGGCTCGCGTACATCGCGGGGCCCGAGGGCAAGCGTCAGGTCTGGGTGTTGCCGGGCGACGGCAGCGGCAAGGCCGAGCAGCTCACCAAGCATGCGACGTCGATCGAGAGTTTCGTGTGGAGCGAGCCAGGGGGGGGGAGTCGGGCGCTCTACTTTACCGCACCCGACGAGCCCGACTCGACGCGCCGTCGCCGCATGAAGCAAGACTTCGATGTGCGCGTGACGAACGAGCCGGCGTCGGCGCTGCACCTCTGGGCGTTGGACGTTGCCGCCAAAACCGAAAAACGCCTTACCCAGGGCAACCTCCGCGTGTCCGCGCTCGAGCTATCGCGCGACGGGCGCTGGGCGGCGTTCCGCGGCCGGCCCAACGACCGGTACACCGACGACCGCGCCTCGGAGCTGTATCTCGTCAACCTCGAGACCGGTGCCCCCGCCGAGCGGCTGACCGACAACTTTGTGGGAGAGGGGAGTCTCTCGTTCTCCCCCGATTCGCGCTCGATCGCCTTCACCGCCGACCGCGACTTCACGTGGGGCAACTTGAACCGCGTCTACGTGCGGCCGATCGCCGGAGGGCAATGGCGCGAACTCGGGAAGGGCGACGCGCGCGACATGGGGCTCGCCTTCTGGAGCGCCGACGGACGATCTATTGGAACGGCGACGAAGGGGTGAACGCCAACGTTTACGCACTCGACGCTGCATCGGGCGCCGTGCGGGCGGTGACCGGCGTGGTGGGGACGGTCAGTGCCGCCAAGAATCGCGAGCAGGAGACGGCGATGCTGCGCTACGCCGACCCGCGCAGTCCGACCGACCTGTACCTGGCCCCCGTGGCGAGGCTGGGCCGCCGCGAAGCATGGGTGCGCCTCACCCGCCTCAATCCCTGGGTCGACTCCCTCGCCCTCGGCCGCTACGAGACCGTGCGCTGGAAGGCCGGCGATGGCGCGACGGTCGAAGGAATCCTCGTCTATCCGGTGGGCTGGGATCGCACTCGCCGCTACCCGCTCATCGTGCAGCTGCATGGGGGACCGGCGGCGGCATACCAGAACACGTTCAGCGGCAGCCATGGGACGTATACGAATGTCCTCGCGGGAAAGGGCTACGTCGTCTTCCAGCCCAACTACCGTGGTTCGACCGGCTACGGCGAAGGCTTCCAGTCGGCCATCTCCGGCAACTACTGGCCACTCGCTGAGGAGGACATCCTCTCCGGGGTCGATACGCTGGTGGCCCGCGGCCTCGCGGCGCCTGATTCCTTGGGGATGATGGGGTGGTCCGCAGGCGGGCACTGGTCCAACTGGACGCTCGTCACGACCGATCGCTTCAAGGCGATTTCGAGCGGGGCCGGCGTGTCGAACTGGATCAGCCTCTACGCCCAAACCGACGTGCAATCGACGCGCGAGTACTACCTGGGCGGCGAGGCGACGCGGAGCGGTCCCAACAAACCGTGGGACAACTTCGACCACTGGTGGGCCGAGTCGCCGCTGCGCTACATCGCGCGCGCCCGGACGCCCACGCTGCTGCACTCGGGGGAGAAGGACGAGCGGATCCCGATGGCACAGAACCTCGAGCTGCACATGGCCCTGAAGCAGCGGGGCGTGCCCACGGAATTCCTCGTGTACCCGAACCAACCGCACGGCCTGCAATTGCCGCGCTATCAGCTGGTCAAGATGGTAGCCGAGGTGAGCTGGTTCGAGCGGTGGATTCGGGGGAAGGCGGGGTTTACCTGGGAGGAGCTGCTCGCGACGGCGGATCGGATCGCCGGGAAAGAGGCCGTCAGCCGTCAGCCGTCAGCGGTCAGCGGGCACTGACGGCTGATGGCCGATGCCTGATGGCGGCGCTACCTTAGACCGTATGCTCCGTCACCTCGCTCGAATCGCCCCCGCGCTCGCCGGGTTCGCTCTGATCGCCCTGCCGGGCGCCGCGCAGCAGCACCAGCACGGTCCCGCGGATGGTCACCGGGTCGGTCGTGTCGTGTTCCCCACGTCATGCAACGCTGCGGCGCAGCCGCTCTTCGAGCGCGCCATGGCGATGTTGCACTCGTTCTGGTGGGAGCAGGGCCCCGCAGCCTTCGGCGCCGTCACCGGGGCAGACTCGACGTGCGCGATGGCGTATTGGGGCCTCGCCCTGAACTACTGGGGGAACCCGTTCGTGGGGGGCGCCTCGGGCGACAACCTGCGGCAGGGTGCGGCGGCGGCCGCGCGCGCCCAGGCGCTCGGCGCGCCCACCGCGCGCGAGCGAGCGCTGCTCGCCGCGCTCGGGGCGTTGTACCGCGACTTCGAGGCCGTCCCCAACCCGCCGCGCCTCCTGGCGTACTCCGACACGCTGGCGCGCGTGTATCGCGCGCACCCCGGCGACCCCGAGGTCGCGATGTATTACGCCCTGTCGCTCGTGGCGACGGCGGCGGCGACCGATACGACGTTCGCGAAGCAGAAACGCGCGGCGGCGATCCTGAATCCATTGTTCCGCGCCCACCCCGAACATCCCGGGCTGGCGCACTACATCATCCACGCCAACGACTCGCCCCGGCTCGCGGCGCTCGGCCTCGACGCCGCCCGCCGCTACGCCCAGATCGCACCGTCGGCGCCGCACGCCCAACACATGCCGTCCCATATCTTCGTGCGGCTCGGGCTGTGGGACGAAACGATCGCCGCGAACCAGCGGTCCTTCCAGGCGGGCGTGGACTACGCGCAGGCGCAACGGCTCGGCGGCATCGTGCCCGAGCAGTTTCACGCGCTGGACTACATGGTGTACGGCTACCTCCAGGAAGGCCGGGACTCGGCGGCGCGCGCGACCGTGGCCGACGGCCTCCAGCGCGCGGCGATCGTCACCAACGATGCCCTCGTGGCGAACTATAACCGCGTCGCGATGGAAGCCCGCATCCCGCTCGAGCGGGGCGACTGGGCCGGGGCGGCCCGGCTCCCCGTGCGCGCGACCCAACCCGGCATCGGAGCGGCGCTGGCGCATTTCGCCCGGGGCGTGGGCGCCGTGCGCAGCGGGGACACGGCGCAGGCGCGGGCCGAAGTGGCGGCGCTCGCCGCCATCGAGGCGATGCTGCAGGGGCAGGCGGGCTACAACTGGTCGCGCATCATCGGCATCAAGCGACAGGCGGTGGCGGCGTGGCTCGGCTTAGCGACCGGCGACACGACAGGCGCGCTGCGCGAGGCCCGCGCTGCCGCGGACCTCGAGGACGTGACCGAAAAGCATCCGGTGACTCCGGGCGAGCTGCTCCCGGCGCGCGAGCTATGCGCCGACCTGCTGCTCGCGACGGGACGGTATGGAGACGCGCGCGCCGCCTACGAGGCGACGCTCACGCGGGAGCCGGGAAGGGCGCGGAGTGTGTACGGCGCCGCCCGAGCGGCGGAGTTGTCGGGAGATCGGACGGCGGCCCGGGCGAGGTACGGGGAGTACCTCAAGTTGATGGAGCGGGCGGACGGGAATCGTCCAGAGATTGCGGAAGCGCGGAAAGGCAACAACTAGACGCACAGACGCGCCGCGGGCAACAGGACTCGGGGAATAGCGGGTTGTCCTGTTGAGTGTTGCCTGCAACCCGCGGTGCGTCTACGCGTCTAGCGTTTGCACGTCCTAACTAGCCTAGATATTCCTCTCGGTACATCCTGATCAGCTCGAAGAAGTAGCTCAGCGCCAGCGGTCCAATGAGCAGGCCGAGTATCCCAAAGTATGGCACCCCTGCCACTGCCCCAACTAGCGTCACGATCGGATGAATGTGCGCCCAGCGCCGGAACACCATCGGCCGGATCATGTAGTCCACGCCGCCCACCGCCAGGACCCCCCAGATCGCGAGCGCGGCGGCGGCGCCGTAGCGGCCGCCCGCCACCAGCGCCAGGACTCCAGGACCCCACACCAGACCGGCCCCGACGACGGGCAGGATCGCCACGACGACGGTGAACACGCCCCAGAACACGGCGTTAGGGAGGCCCGTCACCGCGAAGCCGATCGCCACGAGTAAGCCCTGGATCGCCGCCGTGAGCCCGGTGCCGATCAGGGTCGAGATGGTGACGTCGTGGAAGCGCTGCTGCAGCTTGTCGGCGTTCAGGGCGGAGAAGGGGATGTAGGGTCGCACGGCATCCCACGTACTGCCGGGTCGCAGCAGCAGGTAATAGAGACCGAAGAACGCGATCGAGAGGTTCAAGGCGAGCCGCGTGGCGGTGCCGACCAGGCTGAACGCCCCGGTGCCGAGCCACGCGATGATGTTGCGACCGAGATTCGCCAGCTCCGGCCCCAGGTCGGTGCCGCCGATGCGGAGCGCGGCCAGGCGGGCGAGCAGGGGGCTCTTCACGACGCCCGTGGCGATCTGCTGGGCCTCGCTCACGACGAGCCCCGCGAACGATGCGCCGGGCACGACGATCAGAAAGATCCCCAGCAGCACGACGAGCCCCGCCGAGATCGAGGGCTTCATCCGGCGCGCCAGCCAGCGATGCACCGGCGCGAAGATGACGTACAACACAGGGATCCCGATCAGGCCCGTCGCGTACGGCGCGAGGGCCCACGCGAGGGCGAACCCCAGGAGCAGAACCACCAGCGCCGCGCGCTGGTGGTTCGTGTCCAGGAAGGCCATCAACTACTGTTGGTCACCATCGAACACGGTCACCCGCATAGCGCCATCGCTGCTCACGCGCTCGACGCGCAGCACGCGACTCATCGTTTTGCCATCGACGGTAATGCTGACGAGGTAGTCGCCGCTCGCTACGGCGTTGGCGCCACCGAATCCGCCGAAGCCGCCCCCCCCCCCGCCAGTCGCGCGGCCGAACGCCTGCGCGATGAACCCGAGGGCGCCAGCGCCTCCTCCGCCACCGCCACCACCCTGACCTGGCCGGCGCAGCAGGGTACCGAGCTGTCCCAAGAGCCCCGGATCGGGCGCTGCTTCTCCGGCCTCGCCGCCACTTTCGGTCGCAGGCGCCGCGGCTGCTGTGCCCGTCGCGGTGACGGCGCGCGGCGTCGTTTCGCCGGGCCGCTCGACAAAGCGGCCGGCTGTTGCGGCTGCACCGCCACCTCCACCGCCACCGCCTCCGCCGCCACCACCGCCGAACCCGAAGCGCTGCGCGATCCCCTGCACGTCACCGGCGAGCAGCAGGGTCTTGATGGGGTCGAGCATCTGGGCGTTCATGCCTGACTTGCCGAGCGAATCGAAGACGAAATTGATCCGTGCGACGAGCCAGCTGCTGTCTCGCTTCTGCGACGGCGACAGCGCGACCGGCGGGGGTGTCCGGCCCTGGAAGTTCCACACCACGCGGTGCAGGCCGGGGCCGGCCGGGCCCTGGATCGTGCGCACGGTATCGCCCGTGACGTCCCTGATCATCACGCGCGTGCGAGCGCGGCGGTCGGGATTCGCTGCCGTCAGGCGATACGCGATTTCGACGCCGTACTGCGGGCTGGGCGCGCGGAATACCTTGTGGCCGGTGCTGCCGCCGCCCAGGGGCGACTGCCCGTACTGGTACGCCGTCTTCGGCTGGAACAGGTATGCCGTCGCCGCGATCACGCTGTCAGCCAATTGCTCGAGCGGACCGATGTCCACGATCCAGATCGAGCGGCCGTGGGTCCCGGCAATCAGCTCCCGCTCGCGCGGGTGGATCTTCAGGTCATGCACCGGGACGGTCGGGAAGCCGCTCATGAACCGTTGCCACGACCCGCCCCGATCGAACGAGGCGTACACGCCGACGTCGGTCCCGACGAACAACAAATTGCGGTTGACCGGATCCTCGCGCAGCACGTGCACGAAGTCGGGCCCGCCCTTCGGCAGGTTGCTCGCGATCGAGCGGAAGCTCCTTCCGAAGTCGGTCGTGACGTACACGTAGGGCGCGTAGTCGCCGTTGCGGTGGTTGTCGAACGTCACGTAGAACGTGGCCGTGTCGAAGCGCGAGGGCTCGATGCGGCTCACGTACGTGCCTGCGGGCACGCCCGCGAAGCGGCCGGTGAGGTTCTCCCAGCTGCCGCCGTCGTTCCGTGTGAGCCAAACATTACCGTCGTCGGTGCCCGCGTACAGGATCCCGGGCCGGATCGGCGATTCGTTGAGCGACACGATCGTGCAATGCATCTCCGCGCCGGTGACGTCGGTGGTGACGCCGCCCGTCGTCCGGGTCGCGATGCGGATTTTCATCGTGTCGCGGGTCGAGAGGTCGGGAGAGATCGCATACAGGTTCTCCCCCCGCTGCGTCGACTTCATCACCTTGCTCGCGCCCGCGTAGAAGACCTCGGGGTTGTGCGCGGAGATGAGGAACGGCGTGTTCCAGTTCCACCGCAGATCGATCTCGGCCGAGTCGGCACGCTGGCGCGCGCGCAGGTCTGCCAGGCGGCGCGCTAGCGCGCCGCTCGCCGGCCTGGTCGTGTCGGGCCGCTCGATCACGATCGAGTCCTCGAACTGCTGGAAGCGCGGGCGCCAGTTGGGCTTCTGGAGCCCGGTGCGCTCGCCCGTCGCGAAGTTGAGCCGCGACATGTTGCCGCCCTGCGACTCGACGTAGATGATGTTCGGATTGGTCGGGTCCTGCGCGGTGACGAACCCGTCGCCACCGCCGACGGTGGTCCAGTCGGCATTCGTGATGTCGCCCTGGCGCCGCCGGCTGTAGGCGCACCAGGAGCCGTTGTCCTGCAGCCCGCCGCAGACGCGGTAGGGGAAGCCCATATCGTGGCTGATGTTGTAGAACTGGCCCAGCGGCGTCACGTTGGGGAAGTCGTAGGTGCCGCCCTTGTCCCACGTAATCGCAATGCCGCCGTCGTTCCCCACGATGAAGTGGTTGGGGTCGACTGGATCGATCCACATCGCGTGGTGGTCCACGTGGATCCCGACGGTCGCGTTGCCGACCGTCTTGCCACCGTCGTTCGAGTAGTTCACGGGCGTCGACGACCAGTACACGCGATTCGGGTCCTTCGGGTCGACGCGGACCTGCGAATAGTAGAAGGGGCGGACGTCGTTGCCGTTCATCCACTCCCACGTGGCGCCGCCGTCTTGCGAGCGGTACAGGCCGCAACCGCCCACACCCGAGGCGCGGCAGCCGTCGCCTTTGCCGGAGGGTGGCGCGGCTTCGACCAGCGCGTAGATCACCTTGGGGTTCGAGGCTGCGATGGCGAGGCCGATGCGGCCTTTCTGCGTCGCCGGGAAGCCGCCGCCTCTGACCTCGCTCCAGGTAGATCCGCCGTCGGTGGTTTTCCAGAGCGCGCTGCCGGGTCCGCCGCTCTGCAGGAAGTACGGTCCACGCACGCGCTCCCAGCTCGCCGCGAACAGCACCTCGGGGTTCGCGGGGTCCATCACCATGTCGATGAAGCCGGCTTTGTTGCTGATGAACTTGACGAGCGTCCAGGTGGCGCCGCCGTCGGTCGTCTTGTAGAGGCCGCGCTCCGGGTTGGCGCTCCAGGGCTGCCCCACCGCGGCGACGTACACGATGCTCGGGTTCGTCGGGTGGACGATGATGCGGCCGATGGCGCCGGTCTTCTCGAGGCCCATCAGCTTCCACGTCATGCCGCCGTCGGTGGACTTATAGATCCCGCAGCCGGGGGAGATGGAGTTGCGCGAGTCTTCCTCGCCGGTGCCGGCCCACAGCTGCATCGTGTCGGACGGCGCGATGGCCAGCTCGCCCATCGAGATGCAGCGCTCATTGTCGAACACGGGGCGGAAGGTCGTGCCGGCGTTGGTGGTCTTCCAGATCCCGCCCGCGGCGGCGGCGAAAAAGAAGGTGCGAGACGGGCTCGGGATTCCGACAACGCTCGAGATGCGGCCGGCCATGTTGGCGGGCCCGATCTGGCGCCAGCGGAAGGCGGCGAGGAGCGTGGAGTCGAGCGTGACACGGCTTTGTGCGGCGAGGGGGGGGGCTGCGACCACCGCGAAGACGGCGGCAGCCGTCCACAGGCGACGAATCATGACGGCCTCATCGAGAAGAGGGTTGTGGGGGGAAACGGTGCAGCTAAAGCAGTACGTCCGCTAGACCCCGTGCGTTGGGGCGTGGCGGGGGCGCCACACCAGTCGCCGCGGTCGCCGCGGCGATCAGTTGACGTCAGCGGGACATCGTGTCATCGTAAAAACGTCCCTTTCAGTCTGAGGTGCCGTATGACAACCTCCGGCCTCCGGGCCGTTCGTGTCGCGGTTCTGTTCTGTGTCTGCTCCAGTCCCGCCTCTACGCAGGTCATCTCCATCCGAACGGTTCCCATCGCCCAGGGCGATCAGTTCCAGATCTTCCCGTCCCACAATCTCGGCATGGGGAGCGTTTCGATCGCGCTCGCGGATTCGCTGCTGGATCCGTTCGTGAATCCCGCGAAGGGCGCGCGACTCGGCGCGGCTCGTTTCGTCAGCGCGCCGACGGTCTACAGCCTGTCTGAGCGCGCCGGCGGAGGTCGGTCTCTCCCGCTCGCCGCGCTCGCGCGCGCCGGATCCTGGTACGGAGGGCTCGCGCTCGCGCTTCAGCAAGTCGAGCCGAGCCGCGCGCCAGGGTTTGACGGGGGACGGTTTGAGGCCGTTCCTCTCCCCGGCGGCGTGGCCCCGCCAGGGATCCCCGCGCCCGACACCCGGGCGCGCGGCAACGAATACCTCTTCGCGATGGTCGGGAAAGCCGTGCCGAGTGCCCGACTCTCGCTCGGTGCCAGCGTGTTGTGGTCGGGGCTGCGCGCGCTCGACGGCGTCGATCTCTTGTATGCGGGCAGCCGGCGCGTCGAGCAACGCGGCCACTCCGTCGACGCGCGGCTCGGGCTGCTCAAGGAATGGGCGAACGGACGCTCGCTCGAGGGCGTGCTCCTGCACAACCGGTTCGCGGCGACGCACGACGTGACGTTCGTCGAGCTGTTCTGGGATCCGGTCCTGCAGCGGACGGCGGAGCGGGCGCGGCTCGAGCAGAACGCCGATCGCACCAACACCTGGGGCTTGCACCTCGAGTACGAGCTCCCGATCGGGACGTCCGGCTGGCGCGTCGGCTGGCTGGGCACGGCGAACCGGCTGTCGCACCCGAAGATTCCGAACTACGAGCTGGCGAACGTGCCGGTGCTTCCGCGCGACCCCGGGCGCTCTTCCGCCTACAACCTCGGCATCGGGCTCTCCAAGCGGCGCGGCCCAGCGACCTTCGGCGTCGACGCCATCTTCGAGCCGATCCGGAGCTACACCTGGGCGGACGCGGCCACGCCGGTGACGACCAGCGCCGGCGACACGATCGCGGCGGGCGGCAAGACCGTCGAGAACCGCTTCCGGTTCGCGAACGCGTTGGTTCGGATGGGCGTGAGCCGCGACGTGGAGCTGCAAGGGCTGGGGAAGGCGGTCGGCCTGCAGCTCGGGCTCGTGGTCCGCTCCGTCCGCTACCGGCTCGCCCAGCAGGACAACGTCCAGCTCACCCAGCGGGCGTTGGAAACGGGGTGGTTCGAGTGGACGCCCACGTGGGGCCTCAGTCTCCGATTCCCGGAGCTCGAAATCCGCTACCGCGGCCGCGTGACCCATGGTGCGGGCCGCCCCGCCGCGCAGTCGTTTCCCGTGATCTGGGGTCGGGACGTAGCCTTCGCGGGCGGTTCGATCCTCGCGGCGCCAAGCGGCCCCTTGAACTTGACCGACGTCAAGACGGCCACCCATCAGATCTCGCTGTCGCTGCCGCTCCCCTGAGCGACTGAGCGGCCAGGAGGTGCAACGATGACACGCCACGTCAGAATGCTGGGCCTAGCGGCCCTCGTGCTCGCCGCCGCGTGCGACGAGATGACGCCGCCGGAGGGCCTGCCGCCGTCGCTCGACGCCCAACTGCGTCGGAGCCTGCAGGTATGGAACGTGCTTCCCATCGGCGCGATGCCCCAGCAGGACCCGGCGCTCGTCGCGCTGGGCCGCGCCCTCATGTTCGACAAGGTCTTGAGCGGTAACCGGGACATCGCGTGCGCGACGTGCCACCAGCCGTCGGAGCATGCGGCGGACGGCCTGTCGCTCGCGATCGGCACCGGCGGAACGGGACTGGGCCCGTCGCGCACGCTCGGTCCGGGACGCCAGTTCGTGCCCCGGAACGCGCCGTCGTTACTCAACGCGGGGCTCGGCGTGTTCTCTGTGTTCTGGGACGGCCGCATCTCGAGCTTCGGCCCGGGCCCCAGCGGGTTTACGACACCCGCGGGCACCGCCCTCCCCTCCGGCCTCCCCAACATTCTTGCCGCGCAGGCGATGTTTCCGGTGACGAACCGGCGCGAGATGCGGGGTGAGCCGGGGGACCTCGACGTCTTCGGCAACGCGAACGAGCTGGCGCAGCTCGGGGACAGTCAGTGGGTCGAAATCTGGCAGGCGGTGATGCGCCGTCTGCTGGCGATCCCGGAATATGACGCCCTGTTCGACGCCGCCTTTCCGGGGACGCCCACCAGCCAGCTCGGCTTCCAGCACGCGGCGACGGCGCTGGCGGCGTTTCAGATGGCGGCCCTGACCAAGACCGGCTCGCCTTTCGACCGGTATCTCGCGCGCGACGACGCGGCGCTATCGGCGGAGGCGAAGCGCGGCGCGCTGCTCTTCTTCGGCAGCTTCGGCAGCTTCGGCAGCCCAGGTACCCCGGCTCGCCTGACCCCCTGCGCCAGTTGTCACAACGGTCCGCTGCTCGGCGACCGGGACTTCGCGAACACGGGGGCGCCGCAGCTCGGACCGGGCGTGGGTGCCGGCGCGCCGCTCGACTTGGGGCGGGGCGAGGTCGTCAACAACGCGTTCTACCGCTTCGCGTTCCGCGTGACGCCGCTGCGCAACGTCGAGCTGACGGCCCCGTATTTCCATGATGGCGTGTATCCCACGCTCGAGGCGGTCGTGCGCCACTACAGCGATGTGGTGAGGGCGTTGGCTGAGTTCGACGTGTCGCAACTCGCTCCGGCTGTGCGAGACCAATATCACGGCGACCCGGCCACCCTGGACTCCATCGTCGCGAGGTTGGACTTCCGAGTGCGGACGCCGCTGAATCTCACGGACGGTGAGGTTGCTGATCTGGTGGCGTTCCTGAAGTCGCTGACGGACCCAGCGGCGCGGGACTTGGGGGCCCTGGTCCCCACGCGGGTGCCGAGCGGGCTGCCCGTACAGGAGTGACTACCGCTCGCGCGTGAGGACGGCGCGCCAGCCCCGATCGAGCGGCGCCCAGGTGAAGTGGTCGGCGTCGATCATGCGCAGGATGAAGAACTCCATCGCACGTCCGTCGGAATCGGCGCCGCGAGAAGGCGCGAGGGGGCTGAAGGTGATGAGCGGCTCGGCCATGTCGAGCGTACCGGTGAGCAGCTCGGCACCCGAACCGCTGCTGTGCACGGCCGTGCTGTAGAACCCACCCGTCCGCGAGTCGAATCCGATGACGCCCTGGCTGCGGCTTTGCGCGGAGTCGAGCTCTTCGGTCCATTGCAGACGGAGGTCGTCGAACAGCGCCGAGACGACGCGCGTGCCCGAGGCATCGGGTGCGCCGTCGAAGTTGCCGGCGAATCGAATCTCCACGCGCCAGCGTCCCACGAAGCGCCGCAGCATACTGCGGGCCGGTTCGAGCCGGGCCAGGCCCGCGTCGGGCTCGGACGACGGCGCCCTGACCGAGCGACGCGCCTGGCCGCCGCCTTGGGCGGCGAGTTTCGACGCTGTGGCGGTCGAAATCACGATGCCAAGGACGATGCTCGCGACGCGCAGGCACTTGCGATAGTCTGACATGCTCCGGTGGTTTTGCACGGGTCATGCCGCGGGGCGGGACTGGCGTCATGGGGGCGCCGGGCGAGCCAGCCCTGCGTCTCGCGGCCATTCGTGCAAGGTGCCCGAGTGCCCACAAGGTGGGGATGGGGTGTCAACGGTCCGTCAGCGGCGCCCGCACGCCCAGATCGTTCGCCACGTTCAACAGCCGGCGGTCGAGGGTCCAGAGGTGGAGATGGTCGAGCAGGGCGGAGGCGAGCAGGTGGGCGTCCACCAAGCCAATCCCTCGTCCCCAAAGTGCCGTCCGTTCGATGAGCGCGAGCACCTCGTCCGGATCGACGACGCGGGGTCGGTCGAGGGCGCGGAGGTCGGCCAGCACTGCGTTTCGAGGCACCAGCCGCCCAAGGGCGAGCTCACCGAGGACGAAGGGATGGAGTACAACGCGGCCCTGGTCGAGCAGGTCGGCCAGCCGGGTGTTACCGTGCCGCCACAGATCGATCCAGATCGATGTGTCGGCGAGGACGATCACCGCCGACGGCTCGGCCGAGCGCGCCGGCGGGGCGGGGCCGTCAGGTCCGGCATGGTGCCGCCGAGCGCGGCGAGTCGCCGACCTGCTTCGCGGGCAATCAGGGCTTCGAGGCCCGCATGGACGAGCGCCGTTTTTTCTTCGATTCCGGTCAGCCGGCGGGCCCGGTCGAGCAGGGCGTCATCGAGGATGAGCGTGGTTCGCATATGCATATATGTATGCATGTTTAGTATGCTGCTGTCAACGGCGGATCAACGATCGGGCCAGTACAGATCCTTCGCTGCGCGCGCGTTCCGCGCGCTCGCTCAGGATGACAAGCCGCGGGCCCTTTGAAATAAAGAGAATGGAAGAAAGGCGCGAGCTGATCTGCTGTTTGTCAACGCCGCAGGCGCGAAGGATCCGCTCTTGTCCGCTAGGGCCGACGCGTCGTCCGTCTGGCGCGGGCTGGCGCCCGCGCGGGGGCGGGGGCCGAGGCGGTCGGCGGCGCGACGTCGCTGTTCCAGATGTGTTGGGCCATGAGCCACTTGCCGCCCTCGTTGACCCAGCGCACGAGGTACTTCCCGGAATCGACGGATGGTACGCCGGGGGGGCGTGGGGTGGCCGCGGGCCATGCGAACCGCCAGCGTCCCTGTTCCACGGCCGCAGCGCCATTCGCCCAGACCGAATCGGCGCGCAGCGTGAGCGTGGGCCGCACGGCATTCAGCTCCGCGAACCACGCGCGGATGGCTTCCTTCCCGCGCGTCGGCGCCATGTTGGGCGGCATGATCACGGCGTTCTGCGTGTAGAACTCGGCGATCGAGTCGGCGTGGCCCGTGCTCGTGAGCCGGGGCCAGTTGGCGTTGGCGGCGTCGATGGCCAGTCTGGCGTCCCGCGCGCTGCCCGGCGGGGGCGGCACGCACGCGACCATGGCTGCGACGAGCGGCGTGAAGCGGAGGAGGGGGCGCATGGCTCTGATTCTCGCATGGCGGCGCCCCGGCGTCCAGGCCGGATGCACGTCTTGACGCTGTCTTGACGTGCGGCGCCGAGGCTTGGGCAACCAAGGAGGCTTTTCATGCGTCGCCGGTTGCTATTCCCGCTCGCCGTCCTCGTGACGGCCGCATGTTCGAAAGACATTTTCAAGCCGATCTTTCCCACCGCCGACGTTCGGGCTCAGGCGACGGAGCCCGGCTCCGTCACGGTCATGACGCAGAATCTCTACGTCGGCGCCGACGTTGACGCCGTCATCGGCGCGCTCGCCTCGCCCAACCCGAGCGACGATCTTCCGGCACTCCTCTTCGCGATCCAGACCCTCGGCGAGACCGATTTCCCGGCGCGCGCCGACGCCGTCGCGGACGCGATCGCGCGCACCCGGCCCCAGGTCGTCGGACTGCAAGAAGTCTCGGTGATCGACATTGACTTGACGGGCCTCGGCCAGCCGGTGGTCATCCAGCTCGACTTCCTGGCGATTCTGCAGGCGAAGCTCGCGGCCCGCGGCCTCAACTACACGCTCGCTGCGCAGGTGCAAAACATCACGGCGGTGCCATTCCCGGGCATCAGTCTCGTGGACTACGACGCGATGCTCGTCGACGCCGACCGGGTGACCGTGACCTCGGCGGGCGGCCAGAACTTCGCGATCAACGTGGGCGTGGTCGCCCCCGGCGTCGAGCTGAAGCGCGGCTGGGTGTGGGCGCGCACGACCATCGACGGCGAACCCTACACGTTCGTGAGCCTGCATGCGGAGGCCGACCTCGGAGGCGCGCAGCTCGATGCCCTGCGTGCCGCGCAGATCGGCGAGGTGGTGGGGACCGTCGCCGCCGACGGGCGCGTGGTGATGATGGGCGACTTCAACGACGTGCCCGGGTCCTCGATGCACCAGGTGCTCAGCGGCGCCGGCTTTACCGACGTGTGGGCGGCGATGCGCCCCGGCGCGATCGGCTTCACGTGCTGTCACCTGCCCAACCTGTCGGATCACGTCGCCGATTTCTCCCAGCGGATCGACTACGTCTTCACCCGAGGCCTCGGGAGGGCAGGGCCGGGCGGCAAGCTCTTCGGCAAGATCGACCGGTTCGGCGACGTGCCGGCGGATCGGCTGGCGGGAACGGCGCACCCGATCTGGCCCTCGGACCACGCCGGCGTGACCGCGACGCTGCGCTAGATCACCCCCCCCCTCCCCCCGCGTCGAGGATGCGGCGGGCCTGGCCGGGTGTCACCATGTCGCGTTGCACGACGTCGCGCACGATGCGGGCGACGAAGCTGTAGCCGCGCGGCTCCACCACGAGCCAGCGTCGCCATTCGAGCTCGTCGAGCGCGGCGTCGAGCCCCGCGCCCTCGAGCCGCGTCGCGGCGCCGATGCGCTGCGCGCTCACGCGCTCCTCGCCCCCCAGCACCGCCGCGGCGGCCAGCGCGGCACGTGCGTCGGGCGTGAGACAGTTGAATCCCACCCGAATCGCGGCGACGATCGTGTCGGGCAGGTCCCCCGGCATCGTCTGATCGAGCGTGCCGAGCGGCCGCGGCCATGCGCCGCTCGTCACCCCGAGATCGAGGCCCCGGGCGAGCGCGTGGCAGATCTCGACCACGAGCAGCGGGTTCCCCGCCGAATCTTGGGCGATGCGGCGGCTCAGGCGCTCGGCTTCTTCAGGGGTGTAGGTGGGAAGTGCCCAGCGCACCAGGGTCTCGATCGCGTGTGCATCGAAGTGCCCCAACCGTACCACGACCCCGCGCAGGTCGCGGCCGACGTGGGACCGCAGCTCGACGAGCGTGGGTGGCTCGGGCTCGTCGGTCGCCGTGACGAGGAGCAGCAGCGGCGCCCGGGCGAGATTGCGCAGCAGCGTCTCCAAGGCTGCGAGCGACGCCGCATCCATCCACTGCGCGTCGTCGCAGACGATCAGCAACGGCTGCTCGGCGGTCGCCGCCCGGAGGACCTCGCTCAGGGCCGCCACGAGATCGGGCTCTCCGGGAGTCCGCGCCGCAGGGAATCGTTCGGCCCACTCGCCGGCCACCCGTCCCAACGCGGCGAGGGCGGCGGGCGCCGCGGCGGCGACGCCTGGGGCGTCGAGCAGGCCGCCATGCGCCAGGCTCAGGACGCCGGCCAGGGGCTGATCGCGATCGGCCGGCACGGCGCGCGTCGCCACGCAGACGCCGCCTGCGAGCCCGACCCGCGCCATCACTTCCTCGGCGAGTCGCGTCTTGCCGGCGCCTGCCGTGGCTAGTGCGATCGCCACCGCCGCGCCGCCCGGCCGCACGTCGCGCCAGCAGGCGAGGATCTCCGCCAGCTCTCGTTCGCGGGCGATGAGCGGCGCGCGGCGCCACGCGACGCTGCCCTCGGGTGCCGTCGCAACCCGGGGGAGACGGCGTTCGCGACCGCGCCGAAGCCGTTCCGCGAGGGCCGCCGTTTCCGGCTCGAGCGGCGACGCGTGCCCTTGTGCCAGCTCGAGGGCGCCCGCACGGTCGCCCGCGAGCGCCACACGCGCCATCACCGTCCGCAGCGCGCGCTGCGACAGGGGGTCGAGCTGGAGCGCACGGCGGGCGGGCTCGTCGGCGCCGAGCAGGTCTCCGGCAGCGAGCCGCTGCTCGGCGTACGCGATCAAGGCATCCATCGACCGGCGCAGCCAGTGTCCTTGTTCCACCATCAACCAGTCCTCGAACGCGAAGGCATTCGGCACGGCGAACCCGTCCGCGAACTTGCCTCTGACGAGCGCCGCCGCGCCGCCCCAGTCACCCGCGGCCATACAACGATCGAACCGCTCGGTATCGATCTCGACGCCGTCCGCCGTGAGCTCCAACTGGTCACCGTGGGTCCGCAGGTGGTCCTCCCCGACCGAGCGGCGCAGGATGCGCACGGCTTCACGTAGTGACTGGCGCGCCGCGGCCTGGTCTTTCTCGGGCCAGAAGAGCCCAATGGCGTGGTCGCGCGTGCAGCGGCGCGCCGGTGCGCGCGCGAGATAGAGGAGCAGCCCGATGTTTCTCCGCCACAGCAGGTCGTCGGGCGCGGGCGCGCCGTCCTGCGTGACCTCGAGGGGCCCGAGCGCCTCGCAGTAGATCACGGGCAGCCGAGCTGCTGGATGCGAGACCGCGCGCTGTCGGCCCGGGCCACATAGCGCGGTTCTCCCCCGGACCAGAGGCGCACGACGGCCCGATACGCCGCGCACACGGGGCCGCGATGGTTGCCGCTGCCATCGTCCAGTAACCGGGCGAGGCGCCAGCGCGCGACCGATCCGAACGCCCAATCGATCTCTGCCGCTTGCGGTGCACCGACCGGTAAGCCGGCGAGGTCGGTGTTCTCGTGCCACAGGAGTGCGCGGCGGGCACCGTCCACGTCGCCGCGGGCGACGTTCCAATCGGCGCGGGAGAGCTGGGCGATGGTGCGGTAGAACGGGTCCGTCTGGGGCGCCGCGGCCTCGACGGCGACCGTATCCGTGAGTGTTATCGCGCTGTGGGCCCACGCGTCCGGCCGGGCGCCGTTCTCGGTGAACGCGATCGCCGCGTCGATTG
>Ga0193739_1000021_pt1 | contig 38213 bp, 39 predicted proteins | sample L2a2metaG_FD_144926 | JGI IMG/M metagenome (GOLD analysis project Ga0193739, IMG submission 144926) | Soil microbial communities from a riparian zone of the East river system, Colorado, United States - L2a2 | ecosystem: Environmental > Terrestrial > Soil > Riparian zone | place: USA: East River...
GGACCAAGGCCCTCGTGCACCGGAGCCGGCCCATCCTGTACACCACCGGAGCGGCGGCCGCCGCGGGAGACCGCGACAACAGGCGATCGTTCCCCTCGGGGCACACGGCCGCTGCATTCGCGGTGGCGACGGCGTACGCGGTGATGGCTCGGCGGCAGCACCTTCCCCACGCCACACGTAACGAGATCCTGCTGTACGCCGGTGCCGCCGCAGTCGGAGCGATGCGTGTGGCGGCTGGGAGGCATTTCGTGACGGACGTGCTCGGCGGGGCGGTGTTGGGTACGGCGGTCGGGTGGGTGACGGCGCGGGTGCATCCGACGAGGTAGGCGATCACAACATGCCCGAACCCGCCATCAAGGTGTTTCTGCGGACGTGGAGGCGCGCGTTCCTGAGCGCCTACTATCGCCGGTTCAAGGCCGGCCGGCCGTTCACCGTGCGCGGCGTCGACTACCGCTACTTCTACCACGCATACAATCAGACGTACTGCAACGAGCGCGCGGTCGAAATCCCGCTTGTATGGCCGCTGGTGGAGGACGTCCCCGCCGAGCGCGTGCTCGAGGTCGGCAACGTGCTCACTCATTATTTCCCGACGCGCCATGATGTCGTCGACAAGTACGAGCGGGCGCCTGGCGTGCGGAACGTCGATGTCGTCGACTTCCGGCCAACCGAGCCCTACGATCTCATTGTCAGCATCTCGACTCTGGAGCACGTCGGATTCAACGAGCAGCCGAGCGAGCCAGACAAGCCGTTGCGCGCTATCCGCAACCTCCAGCGCTGTCTGTCGCCCCAGGGCCGCCTCGTCGTCACGCTCCCCATGGGGTTCAACCCGCACCTCGATCGCATGCTGCAGGAGGGACGTATCCCACTCGGCAACGCCCTGTATCTGCGGCGGATATCGAGGGATAACCGGTGGCGGGAGGTGGCGTGGGAAGAAATCCGGGATGCGCGATACGGCCACCCGTACTGCAATGCCAACGGCGTGGTGGTCGCGACGTTCTCGTTCGTGGGATAGTGCGCCGACTCGGAATCGAACCGAGAACCTACTGATTAAGAGTCAGTTGCTCTACCAATTGAGCTATCGGCGCAAAATACGAACTGCGTCTAGCAACCACGTCTAGCAGACGCGTCGAGCGACGACGCCTGTGCTTGACGCCCTTGCTCGACGCCTTTGCTTCGTTCGATGCCCCCAAGGGGAATCGAACCCCTGTTCCCACCTTGAAAGAGTGGTGTCCTAGCCGTTAGACGATGGGGGCTCGTCCCTGCCAGTAGCGGTAACGGGATTCGAACCCGTGTTTGAGCCTTGAGAGGGCTCCGTCCTAGTCCCCTAGACGATACCGCCAGGGGCGGAAAATATCGCCACCCGACGCCAAGCCGGTCAACCCGCCCCCAACCGGTAATCGAGTTGACCTCCCGGCGTGAGCGCGTACCCTTCTAGGCCCCATGAAACGCATCCTGTCGCTCCTCGTCCCCGAGGCGCCGATCCTCATCGGCGCCGCACTGCTCGTGACGCTGCCGTCGCTGCGTCCCGCGGCCGTCGGACTCGTCTCGGTCTACCCCTACACCGTCCTCGCGGCGGCCCTGCTCCTCGGCTTCCGCTTCAACCGGTCGCGGCTCGTCTTCACCGTCGCCCTGCTCGCCATCACCCAGTACGTGCTCGACGGCGGCGTCGCGACACCCGACCAACGGCTCTTTTTCCACGCGACGACCTTCCTCCTGCCGCTCAATCTCGCCCTCGTCGCCCTGCTCCCGGAGCGTGGGACGGTGACAACGGCGGGGCTGCTGCGCTGGGCGCTGATCGCCGTCCAGGTGGTCATCGTAGCCTTCCTGGCCCGATCGTTCCCGGCTCAGGCGACCGCGATACTCCGGACCCGTTTCCTCCCGGCGGTGCTCACGAACTGGACGCCCCTGGCCCAGCCCGCGGTCATCACCTTCCTCGCCATCATCACCGTCCTCGTCCTGGCGGCGCTGCGCGAGCCGCAATCGCCGATCCGCGCGTACGCCTACGCCGTCCTCGCCGCGTTCCTCGGCCTCACCTGGAAGGCCTCGGGGCCCGGCCAGGAGATCTGGCTGGCGACTGCTGGGCTCGTGCTCGTCGTGGCCGTAGTCGAGGCGTCGTACATGATGGCCTACCGCGACGGACTCACCAACCTGCCGGGGCGCCGCGCGTTGAACGAGGCGCTCCCGCGCCTCAGCGGCCAGTTCACGGTGGCGATGGTGGACGTCGACCACTTCAAGCGGTTCAACGACACGTACGGTCACGACGCCGGAGACCACGTGCTGCGCCTCGTCGCGGCGCGGCTGGCACACGCGCCCGGGGGTGCAACCGCCTACCGCTACGGCGGCGAGGAGTTCGCGCTGATCTTCCCCGGCAAGAGCGCCGACGAGTGCATGCCACACCTCGAGGAGCTGCGGGAGACCGTGGAGACGAGCCGCTTCACGATGCGGCGGCGCTTCCGGCCCCGCGCCAAACCCAGCGCTCCCAAGGGCCGGAAGACCCGCGAGGCGATCGTCATCACGGTGAGTATTGGGGTCGCGGAGAAAAACCAACGCTACTCGACGCCCGATCAGGTCGTGCAAGCGGCGGACAAGGCGTTGTACCGCGCCAAAGAGGCGGGGCGGAACCGGGTCAGCGCGTAGTTCACGGCCAGGTGAAGATCAGCGAGGGCGCCGCGCCTCTTTGCACCTGCGCCACATCCCGTGGCTCGCTCCAGAACCCACCCGCCCACACCGTCGTCAGGCGGATCTCCCAGCGCGCGTGCGCGTCCGGGCTCACCGGTACCGCGAAATCCAGCCGCCACAGCCGTTTGGACTGCGGCGGGATGGCAGCGAGCAGCCCCGCGCCGACGCCGGTCTTCACGCCGCTATTGACGCCGAACGGCGCATCGCCCGCCCAGACCATCCCCGCGTCGGCGAAGGTCGCCAACCCCAGCCTGACGTGCCGGTTGAGGCGGCCGAGCGACCAGCGGTCCTCGACGCGGACCACGCTCCGCGCGGCGCCGACCACGCGCGAGTCGCGGTACCCGCGCACCCCACCCGGCAAGGCACCCAGCGTGAGCTGAAACGGCAGCCGCATGTGCCACCCTCCGGAGAACTCCTCGCCGACGATGACGATGTGCCGGTCGGTGACTTTGAAGTACCACGCCAGACGCCCGCTCGCGACCATCGAATCCCATCGGTTCGCGCCGGGACCGTGCCGCGCTTCTGCTTCCACGCGCATCGCGGCAAACGACCGGCGGGACCCCACGCCGGCGTACAGGTCGGCGGAGAAAAAGGTGTCGTTCCCCCGCCCTGCGACGACACCGAATTGCACGCCCCTGGCGACGTCCTGTACCGCCGCGAGGGCGTCGAAGCCGCGTACTTCCAGAAAGGACAGGCTGCGCAGGCCGACGACGGCGTTCCAGCGCACGTTCTCGTAACGGGGGAATGGGCCGCCGAGTAGGGCGCCCGTGTCGGCGACGAGCCCGGAGTCGGAGAGGATCACCGCCTGTGCCGCCGGCGTGACCCGCTCATACGTCACGAGACCGCCGACGAACCCGACATGCCGGCCGAAGCCGACGCGCAACACCCTCCCGACGTCCGCGAAGCGGCGCACGACGCCCAGCGAGACGGCGTCGGCATCGGGGCGGACGAAGGACGTGTACGCATTCACGTTGCTGTAGCCGACGTGCCATGCACCCCGCTGGAGGTCGGTGAAGAACGCGTGGCCGAAGGCGAGCCGCAGCGTGCTGCCGAGTGGCGCGCGGTACGCCTCGAACGCGAGCGTGTGCGGTCGACCCAACACGTGGTAGGCGATGACCTCGAGTCCCGCGCCGCTGCGGTAACCGAATCCTTGATCCAGGCGGCCCGCAACGTGCAGCGCCCGGCCAGCAATGTTGCCGTCACCGACGCGGAGCGCCGCGGGACTCCAGCCCCGAAAGCGCATGGAGAAGATCGTCGGGATCTCGTCGAGGGTTTCGACAGCGATGCGCACACCGCCGACCGAGTCCGGGGTCGCGCGCACCGTTGCCTCGGCGAGGAAGGGCTGGAGACGAAGAACGCGTTGCGATTCCGCCACGCGGATCGCCGAGCAGGGACCGCCGACCTCGAGCAACAGAAAGGTGCGCACCACGTCTTCCCTCGTGCTGGTGTGTTCCAACCCCAGGCCGCGCGCCAGCGGGCGGAGCAGCCGGGGCACCTGTAGGAACGACGGGTCGTGGGAGACGACGGTGATCGCCGAGACGATCTTGCCGTCACACTGGGCCGCGGCGGGCGGCGGCGGCACGGCAAGCAGGAGGACGAGGAGCCCAGAGGCGGCGGAGCGCACGAAGAAGGGCTACCACGAATCGTCACCGCGCGCACTACATCGTTGGCTGTACATCTCTTTCCATCCCTCCGAACGATACCTGCCAGCGGTACGCACGCCCATTCTCCAAGCAGGTGAAGAAGATACGCGAGGGCGCAAACTGGACCTGATGGAAGGAGACTGCACCATGGCCAAGAAAAGCAGAGGCGGCCGAATGACTGCCGCCAAACGGCGTGCCGCGAAGTCCGCTGGCGGACGTGGTCTTGTGAAGAAACGTAAAGTGGGTAAAAGGATCATGAAGTCATGAGACGTTCTCTGGCAACGGTACTCACGTTCGCCACCCTGGTGCCGCTCGCAGCCGGCTGCGCCATGAACAAGGCGGAAAAAGGCGCGACCATCGGCGTCGTCGGCGGTGCCGCCGTGGGCGCGGTCATCGGCAAGGCCACCGGCTCGACCGTACGTGGGGCCATTATCGGTGCGGCCGTCGGTGGCATCGCGGGCGGGCTGATCGGGCACGAGATGGACAAGCAGGCCGCGGAGCTCAAGTTCGATCTCCCCGGAGCCACCGTGCAGCGCGTCGGCGAGGGCATCGCGGTGACGTTCCCCGAAGGGCTGCTCTTCGGGGAACGTCAGGATGCGTTGACGGCCGAGGCGCGCGACAACCTCCGCCGGTTTGCGGAGAGCCTGAAGAAGTATCCCAACACCCGGACGTTGATCGTTGGTCATACCGACTCGGATGGGACCGCCGCCTACAACCTGGATCTGTCGGACCGGCGCTCATTCTCCGCGTCGACGTTCATCTGCGGGGAGGGAGTCGATCGCGCTCGCGTCACCACGGCGGGCCGCGGCGAGTCTGAGCCGATCGCCACGAATTCGTCCGACGAGGGACGGAGGCAGAACCGGCGCATAGAGATTGCGATCTACGCGAATTCCGGCGGCTCGAGCAGCGGATCGGGTAACTGAAGCTCCTCGGCCACGCCCGGCGTCAGCGCCGGCGTGGCCATGCCGCCTGCCACCCAGCCTTCGCGCTGTCATCAAAACGTATGACGAAATCCCGCAGTTGCGAGACCGCCACGTGGTTCTGGCGGAAACGTCCACAGGCAATCCGCAGGCGCCCCCCCCCCTCCCCCGCAGCCGTCGAGTCGGCGAAGACCCGGTAGATCACCGTATCGCTCGAGCCACCGCCCGCGAAGCGCGTGCGCTGCGGCCCGGGGATGCGCGGATCCGCCAGCCACACACGACCCGCGATGTCATAGATGACTTGCACGAGCGCTGAATCACCGATGGGTCCAGCGAGCTGTACGTGAAACGCCGTCGTGACCAGGAGAGAATCGGACTGCCGGTCTCCAGCGCACGTGCGCCACGCCACCAGCGATTCAGCCGCCCACCAGTTGCCGACGGACTCGGCGTCGATGAAGCGATTGACGAGACCGAGAGCCGCGTCGGCGTTCGGAGGGGAGGCTCTCGCGGCCGTATCTGCCTGCGTGCAGGTAGCCAGCACGAACGCGAGGGCGGCGCAGACACTTCCCTTAGGGAGTGTAACGGCGCTCCTCCACCAGGACGGCCGCGGTCAGTGTGCCGACGGTGTACGCGGATCGGAATTTCCCCTCCACGCCCACCTTGGCCCCCTCCCGCGGCGCCCCACCCCCTTCAGTCACGATGGAGAGGGTGCCAGTCCCGTCATTCACCTTGTATGTCCCGTAGCCGAGGAGGGCGACCGGACTTTGCACGTCACCCGCGACCCGGACGGTCTTCCCGTCGAAGCGGCTGGGATCATCGAGCAACGTCTTGATGGGAGTTGTCGGTACCGGAGCGATGGTGTTGGCTTTGCAACTGAGGAAGAGGAGCACGGCGAGCGCCGCAACGCCCCGTCTCGATAGCCTTGGCATGATGGACCCTCTCTAGAGATGCAGGAGAATGGTCCAGGTTGCGGTCCAGCCGGTATCGTTCAAAAGGATGGAAAGAGACTTAATTCCCTACCAGCGCGCGTGGCCTGGGCGAACGTCGACATGGACGAACGGACCATGGGCGGACGTCGGCGGATACTTGCCGATGCCCCCGATCAAGCCTCGCCCCTCCGGTCGCGCCGAGGCGGCATCGACGATGCGATAGAGCACCTCCGCGTCGCGGATGTCGCTGCGTCCGTCGCCGTTCACGTCGTCCATCCTGCCGTCCCCATTCTCGTCGATGAAGATGTCCGCGGCCGAGCCCCACTGGTGCTGGCTGAACTTCACGTTGCCGATCGCCCGGTTATAGGCCGGCGTGCGGTACCCGCTCATGACGTGGAACGTGGTCACCCGATAGCCGGCGGCGCGCACACGCTCGAGGACGTACTCGAGCGCGACCAGCAGGCGCTCGTTCAACACGACGTACTTCCGGGAGCCGGCCGGCTGCTTACAGAGGAACTGCTTGAGCCGGAAGTGCGATGAGACCAGGACGTCCTCATTCTCCGGTGTGACCTCGACGAACCCAACCGGCGGGCCCTTGGGATAGCGGCCGATCCGATAGCCGTTCAGCACCTCGCCGTGGAGCCGGTCGTAGGGCACGACGACGAAGGCTTGCACCGTGACTGAGTCGCGACCGTCCGGCGTCACCACCTGAATAGGATAGAGACCTGGCTCGAGCGGTGCGGTCCAGGCCCAGCGCCCTCCCCCGGTACCCAGCGGCACGATGCGGCCGGCCGCGGACCGCGCGACGTAGCGGGATCCCGCGCCGATGCCCGGCACCTCGAGCGTCACAGTCTCGCCCGGGAGCGCCGTCAACGCCCGCACCTTGTCGGGCGAGGTCACGTCCCGATACCGAACGGCAAACCCCGTAGTCGTGGGGGCCACGCGCGGCTCGGGCGGTCGAGCGGCGGTGACGACCGTGAGGCCGCCGAGCGCCAGTCCCGTACAGGCGAGGCGCAGCATCAAGGGTCGTGGCTTACGGCTTCGAGCCATGGTCGCTCCCCAAGCGGTTGGTCGGATTGTGGTGGATTCGTGCGACGTGGTGCGGGAGGGCTGCTCATCCTTACGATCTACAACAAGTATAGCGCCATTGAGGCGCCAAAGTTCCCCGTAGCCTCTAATTCGTGCTCGGAGGAGGCGCTCGCAGGGCTTTCAGGAGGGGTGCGTCTCGATCGTGGATGTCCCGGCGGAACTGGATCGTCCCGTCTCCGCTTGCCCACGCGGTCCAGTACAGCAAGTGGATCGGGATCGGTTCCGGCAGGGGCACGGAGCGATCCACCGCATCGTCCAGCGCGAGCAGCACCGCATCACGATCCCACAGGGGGTCCTGGAGTAGATACACGGCGAGGTCGATCGGGCGCTGAATGCGGATGCACCCGTGGCTGAAATCCCGCTGCGCTTCCGCGAACAGCGCGCCCGCCGGCGTGTCGTGCAGATAGACGTGGTACTTGTTCAGGAACATGAATTTGATGCGCCCCAGGGCGTTCCGCGGACCCGGATCCTGGCGCAGCAGATACGGAAAGCGGGCGGTCGCCGACCAATCGACGGTTGTGGGGTCGACCTCGCGGGCGCCGCCCGACGCCGGGAAGACTCGCATCTTGTTTTGCGCGAGGTAGGACGCGCTGCGTCTGGCTTTCGGGACCAGCTCCTCGGTCGCAATGTCGCGCGGCACGTGCCAGTACGGATTGAGCACGAGGTACCGCATCGTGTCGCTGAGCACCGGGGTGCGGCTGAAGGGACGGCCTACCACAACGCGCATCGACAGCACCAAGTCCCCTTCGACGACTTCCAGCTCGTAGGCGGCGATGTTCACGATGATGTGACGACGTCCCAGATCTCTCGGGAGCCAGCGCCAGCGCTCGAGGTTCAGCTCCAGCTGTTCCACACGACGTTGCACCGGCACGTTGAGCTCAGCCCGGGTCGCGCCGTCCACCACGCCGTCGGCCGCCAGGCCGTGGCGCTGCTGGAACATCCTCACGGCCTGATCGACCGCTGCGTCGAACACCCGGACGTTCTGCTCCGGGGCCGGCGCCTCCCCGCCTCCCAGGTCGCCCTCGAGGCGTAGGCGCTCACGCAGCGCCACTACTGGACCGCCGCTATCGCCCAGCTGGAGCGTGGCGTCCGGGATCGCGCGCCACCCACCGGCTGCGGCCACCTCGCGATCCTTGGCCAGCGCCTCCCGCAGGCGGCGGTAACCATACTGACTTGGCACCAGCGTTTCGATCGCGCCGGCGATGTCCCGCGACGCCAGGCCCGCCTCCAACACCACGGCGATATCGGCGGTGCGACCGTTCGCCACCCACTGCGGATTGAGAGTCTCGGGATTCACCCGCCCTCCAAGGAGGTGGGCTCCATAGACCAGGAATGCGTCCGTGAGCAACAGGTCGAGCTCGGCCCAGCGGTCGGGGTCGAGGGCCGGACCGTGCTTGTCGTCGGCTCGCACGGACGCGAGCACGCGCTCGATGCCCGCGAGGTGGTAATCCTCCGACCGCAACCCCTCCAGATCTGCGCGGTGCAATGCGGCCACCAGGTCATCGGCCAGCCGGGTCGGCCCGCGCCCGTCGCTCCACGCGGGACGGTAGAGGCGTCGCACATAGAAGCTCGGGAGGACCGAGCTCGCGTACACCGGCTCGTCACCGGCCCGAAGCTCCGCGACGACACCGGCGGCCTCGATCCGCGTGCGGATACGCTCCGCCACCAGCCGTTCTTCCGTCGTCCGCGGCGACGCGCATCCGGCGAGGACAGCGCCGATGAGGAGTGCTCGATGGATCAAAGCGACCTACCGCCCGCGCGGCAGTTTTCCGCGGATGATTTCGGATCGAGCTGCCGCGATCCCCGTGGCCACGGCCGCAACCAGGGCTGCCCGTCCGGCGGCCCGCAGCACCCGCCCCGTCTTCGCGAGCGTCTGCTTGAGGCGGCGCCGCCGGTCCTCGGATACCGCCTGCTTCCGAGCCTCGTCCATCAGGCGATCGGCCTCGCGCGCAGCCGCCACCGCCCATTGCTTGGCGCGACGCGCCGCTCCCACTGCCGCATTCATGAAACGGTCTGTTCGGGTTGCCATGACTGGTGTCCTCGTTCGGTTGAATGTCTGCCGGCCACGAACCACGTCTGTACTGCGCCCTGGCCCTCCACTTCGAGCGCACCGCGCTCCTCGAGCTCGAAGGCGTCGCCCAGGAGCCGCCGAGTGCTCTCCGACACTTGGACGCGTCCAGCCACGCCATGGGACTCCATCCGGCTGGCGGTGTTCACGGCATCCCCCCACACGTCGTAGACGTACAAGCGCTTGCCGATGACGCCGGCCACCACCGGGCCGCTCGCGATGCCGATGCGCACCTGCAGCGATTGCTTGCTCCGCTCATTGAGGCGTTCCAGCGCGGCGAGCATGTCGAGCGCCAGGTGCGCCGCCCGGACCGCGTGATCGCCCATCAGCGTGGGCACGCCGGCGGCGGCCATGTACGAGTTGCCGAGCGTCTTGACCTTCCTGAGACCGCGTTCCTTCACGAGGCCGTCGAAGCGCGCGAAGATCTCCTCGAGCAGGAGCGTCAGCCGCTCGGGGCCCAGCGCCGGTGTCAGCTCGGCAAACCCGACGATGTCCGCGATCACCACGCTCACATCCGCAAAACTGTCCGGGGTGACATCCGGACGCGCTTGCAACGGCGCGGCGATGGAGTCGGGCGGCACCTGGAGAGCGAGTCGCTCCGACACCTTCCGCTCGGCCACCACCTGATCGAACAGTTTCTTCAGCTCGTCGTTCTTGCGGTGGACCTCGATGTGCAACAGACGCACCTCGAGCATGTTGTGGACGCGCGTCAAGACCTCGGCGACGTCGAACGGTTTGCTGATGAAGTCCTTCGCACCGGCCTTGAGCGCGCGCAGCTTGTGATCCGGCTGTGCGGTGATCACGAGGACGGGGAGGTATCCGTTCTTCTCGATGAGCTTGAGCTGTTCCATCACCTCGAATCCATCCATGCCGGGCATCTGGAGATCGAGCACGATGAGGTCGTAGGCGTTCTTCTGATGCAGATCAGACACCGCGCGCGGATCGAGCGTGGACGCGACGGACGCATATCCGGCGCCGCTCAGCATCCGCTCGAGCAACACGACGTTGGCTGTCAGATCGTCGACGATCAGGATCTTGGCCTGGAGGATCTCGATGGCTTCAGGCATGGGCGTCCGTCGATTCCAGAGCCGCGTCCAGCGCCTTCATGAACTCGTTGACCTTGATCGGCTTGGTGAGATACGAGAAGAATCCGGCCTCGATGCCCCGCTCGATGTCGCGGGGCATGGCATTGGCGCTCAGCGCGACGATGGGGATACGGGCCGTTGCCGCGTCGTCGCGCAGGATCTTCAGGGCCTCGATGCCGCTGATGCCGGGCAGGTTGATGTCCATCAGGATCACGTCCGGCTGGTGGGCGCGCGCCATCTGAATCCCCTGGTTGCCGTCCACCGCGGTCAGGAGGCGAATGGTGGGACGGCGCGCCATCAGCTGCTCGATCAGCTTCAGGTTCGCGGGGTTGTCCTCGACGTAGAGCAGCGTGCGCAGCGACGCGCCGGCGTGTGGCTGCGCGCGGGCCACGGCCTCGGGCTGGGTCGTTTTTGCGTCGAGCTTTGGCGCTTCAGCGGCGGCCAGTTCCCACCAAAACACGCTCCCCACCCCAACGGTGCTTTCCACGCCGAGGACGCCGCCCATCAGCTCGATCAGGCGCTTGCTCATCACGAGGCCGATGCCGGTGCCCTGCTCGGCGCCGTGCTCCTGTCCGAGACGATTGAACGGCTGGAACAGCTGCGCCAGCTTCTCCGGCGACAATCCGGGACCAGTGTCCCTCACGTTGAGGCGAATCCGCTCCGGCGCGCCGCACCCGTCGCAGTCCACCACGACCGTTCCGCCTGTCTTGTTGTACTTGATCGCGTTGGACAGCAGGTTGATGAGCACCTGCTTCAACCGCGTGCGATCGGCCTGGACATAACAGGGCGCCTCGAAACGCGGGAACGTCATCGTGAGGCCGTGGGCTTGCGCCTGCGGCTCGATCATCGCCTGGCATTCGAGGAGGACGTCCCCGAGCGACGTGGGCTCCTTCGAGAGCGACAGCCTCCCGGACTCGATCTGCGCCAGATCGAGGATCTCGTTGATCAGCTCGAGGAGGTACCAGCCCGCGCGCAGGATCTCGTCGATGCTCGCCTTCTGGGAGGGCGTCGCCGGTGTGGCGTCCGACTCCATCAGCTGGGCGAAGCCCAGGATGGCGTTGAGCGGCGAGCGCAGCTCGTGGCTCATGCTCGACAGGAATTCCGATTTCGCCTGGTTGGCCTTTTCCGCGGCGCCCTTGGCCGAGGTGAGCGTTGCTTCGACCTGGCGGCGCTCGGTCAGGTCGCGGGTCAGCTTCGCGAACCCTCGGGGCTGGCCGGCCGCGTCGCGAATGGCCGTGAAAACGACGTTCGCCCAGAACGTGGTGCCGTCCTGGCGCATCCGCCAACCCTCGACTTCGAATCGTCCCTGGGCCGCCGCTGCATCCAGGTCGTGCTGCGGGGTGCCGAGCGCGATATCGGCCGGGGGATAGAACCGGGAGAAGTGCTGGCCCACGATCGCGTCCGCCGAGTAGCCCTTGATCCGCTGCGCGCCGGAATTCCAACTCACGACTCGACCCTCGGAATCCAACATGACGATCGCGGCGTCGGTCACGCTCTCGACCATCAGCCGGAACCCTTCCTCGGTCCAACGCAGCTTCTCTTCGACCTGCTTGCGCGCGGTGTTGTCGGTGCCGATCAACAGGTAGCCGATGATGGCGTCCTGCGCGTCGCGCAGCGCCGTGACCGATACGACCGCCGGGAAACGGCTGCCGTCCTTGCGGATGTAGGTCAGTTCGTAGATGTCCTCGATGCCGCGCGAGGCCTTGAACACCAACGCCTCGAACCCCGGCGTAATCGCCGTGCCGAGCTCGACGCTCAGTGCCTTGGCGCGCGCGATCACCTCCTGCGGATCGGAGATGTCGGCAGGCGTGATCTTGTTCATCACCTCCGCGGCCGTGTAGCCGAGCATGCGCTCGGCGCCGACGTTGAAGATCTGGATCACGCCCCTCGCGTCCGTCGCGATACTCGAAAAGTTGGCGCTGTTGAAGATCGCGTCCTGGAGGGCGCTGGTTTTCAGTTTGGCGACAGGCCGCGGGGCAAGGGGCGTGGTAATCATGGCGCGACCTCCGCAGGTTCCTTGGCGGCGTCTTCGGCGTCCGCGTTCCGGATGTCGTGCGCGAGGTTGCGCGCGATCTGTCCCGCCTCCGGGGCTGTCGCCCCGGCGCTCATGCGCTCGTAGGTGGCCTCGGTCTTCGCGTCCTTGGCGAGCGCGGGGCGATCGTCGCTGTCATCGCCCGGCATGTCCACGCGCAGCTCCTGCAGCGTCATCTGCAGACCCGCCGCGATCGGGAGGGCCAGCAGCGCCCCGATCACACCTTGCAGGATGCCGCCGGCGAGCAGCGCCAGTACGATGGTCGTCGGGGACAGCCGCAGCGTGTGCTCGTAGACCCTCGGGATCAGGAAACGATTCTCGAACTCCTGATAGAGGCCCAGGGCGAAGAGCACCACGACGCCTGCGGGCACGCTCACCGACAGGGCAGAGAGCACGGCCGGCGCGGTGGCCAGCAACCCTCCGATGAGGGGGATCACGTCCACAATCGCCGCCAACAGCGCGAGAGACAGCGCGTTGGGCACGTGGAACAGGGTCAGGAGCGTAAAGGTGAAGACGCCGATCGCCGCGGACGTGATGAGCTGGCCGCGCATGTACCCGCCGACGATCGCCTCGAGGTTCTGGAGGATCCGCGCCAGCCGCATGTGGTAGTCGCGCGGGACGACGGCATAGAGCGCCCCTTGCGTGCGCTTGCCGTCGGCCAGGAGATAAAACGTCAGGAACAACGTGGTCACGGCCCATCCGAGGGCCGTCAACACGCGGGGCATGTAGCCCACGAGTCCGGTCTCGAGGCGAGCGAGCCCCTGCTCCAGTCCCGCGTTCTGCACGGCGCGAGCGAGCGGGGCCGTGAACTCGCGCTGTTGGAGCAGGACGATTAGTTGGTCACGATGGCGGGGAGCGTCGCGCACGATCTGGGCGAGCTGCTCGAGGAGCGGCGGTACGCTGAAGACGATGAACAGGGTGGTGACGACGAGCAAGGCGACAAAGAGCGCGGTGAGCGCGTAAATGCGCTTGAATCCGCGCCGCTCCATCCACTCGACCAGCGGATTGAACGTGCCCGCGAAGACGAGCGCCACCACGAGCAGGACCGCGATCGCGTGGAGCTGGAGGAACAACCACACGGCCGCGATCGTCGCCAGGACCCACACGATCGAGCGCGGGCTTATCTCGAAGCGGACCACGGTCTTAGCCTGCGCGGGAGCCTGCATAACGCAAAGGTAGCCGCGCGCTCCCCGTGTTCGATATCGGTCGGACGGGTGAGCGGGGGGCTAGTTCGGAAGGACGGATAGAGAAAGAGGCCGTCTCGCGACGGCCTCTCAGTACTAGCTCGACAGTCTTGCCACTACGGCTGCACAATCGCGTTACCCGCCAGAGTGACCTGGGTCTGCGCGAACAGCCGGCCGTTCACCGATGCGCCGGTGCCCAGCGTGATCTGCGTCTTGCCCAACACGATGCCTTCGATGTGCGAGGTCGTGCCAAGACTCACGATACCCGCGACCTGCCAGACAACGTTCTGCGGCAACGCGCCGCCGCTCAGCACAACCCGCTTCGCAGAGGCGATCGACAGGCCGCCGGCGATCTGGAAGATCCAGGTGTCGTTGGCGCTGCCGGCGAGCGTGACATTTACCGGGATGGTAACGCTGTTCGACCACTTGTAGAGACCGGGGGGCAGCGTCAGCCCACCAATGTTACCGGCGCCTAGTGCGGTGTGATCAGGCGTCGGGCGTCCGGCGGCATCGGTGTAGGCGGTTTGCATGTTGCCAATCGCCGTGGTCAAGTTCGCCGGAGTCGGCACTGCATAGTCGGCAGCGAAGATGCTGCCCGTCACCTGCGCCGACGTGGAGCTTGCTCCGCCGGCGGGAAGGCTCAGCGCAAATCCCGTGATGAAGCTCGCGGCGGCCGGACTCAATCCCATATTCCCGGTGATCGCCGAAGTCGGAACGTTCGACGTGGCGGACTTCGCCAGAATCACAAAGCCGCTGGCGGCGCCAAGAACCACGGGCGCGGGACCATGCGCGCTGGGCTGACCGTTGCCTGGGCCTGCGCCTGGGTCGACGGGCGATACGACCGGGGCGACGGAGTCACTACAACCGACCGCAACCGCGATCGTGAGCAGCGCCGTCAGCCACGTTTTCCGCTTGGCGTCCTTCTTAAGTACAGTCATGTGCTTCTCCTTCACTATTTGAACCTGCAGGCGGCTCGGGATCCATTGCTCGTTGTTGGAACTCCCTCACCCGCAGCATCAAAGCTGCCCCCATCTACCGCGCGGCAACATCGCTTCGGGGGATGATTTCTGACCTAACGATTGGAGGGGATGCGCAGATTGCGGCGTGCCGAACTAGCTAGCTACTTAGGGGCGGCAGCTCGATTGCGCTGCCGGCCCCGTGCTCCGCTTCGCTCCTGCAGCTACCGCTTGTGCCCCGACGCTTCGTATTCGCGCTGCCGTCTTTCCTTCTCTCGCGCCCGCGCGCGCTTGTCTTCGTCCTTGACCCGCTGCGCCGCGTCCTTCACGCGCCGATCGGCGGCTCGCCTCGCCTGTTTCGCCTCCAACGGAGAGAGCCCCAGGCCCTGTAGCGTCTGCCCGAGGCTGGTGCCGTTCTGCAGACCGGCCAAGAGGGCCACGGTTGTGACGTTGGGGCGCCGCGCGCCGAGGTTATCGGCCAACACGTTGGCCGCGATGAAATTCCCGCGACTCAGCTTCGGGTTCGCCTGACGGGCGCGCTCGAAGGCCGAGTGGAGCGCGTCCGGCGTCGTGTGCAGCTTGGGCGCGATCCCCCGGAACGCCTTGAGGTTCGCTATCCTGCGCCGCTCGGCCCGCGAGCTATCTTCGCTGGCGGCTGCCGACCCTGCATGCGACGTGACCGACAGCTGCTGCGTCGCCGCGGTCGCTGTCCCCGCCAACAGGGCGACCGTCATCAGCAGCGTTCCCGCGTACCACATCATGCGTGTCACTTTCATGGAATCCCCCCTAGTCGCCTCGCGGCGGTGAACCCTTCAGGTAGAACGAACCGGATCCGCGTTCCCGACGCGACCGCTGCCACCTCGCCGCTCGGGCGGACCGCCACCGGCGTCATTTCCACCATCGCGCGCACCGGATACCAACGGCGCCGAACCGTCACGGAGAACACTTCAAAGGTGAGCCTCGCGTCCGCCGGGCGACGGCTGGTGGCGCGCCGCCAGTCCGCGATCCTGAGCCCCACCGTCGAGCCGGCCGGAATCACGACCCAGCGCCCCGCGTTCGTCACGTCGGCCGTCACCGTGGCGGTCAGGGCCTCGCCCAACGGATTGCGGCGCCACGAATGGGAATTCTGTATCGTCGCTTCGATCAGCGTGCCCGCGACGAGGCTCCGCACGACGGCAGGTTCTGGTTCCCTCGCGACAATACTGGAACACGCCATGAGACCAAGCACCGGGAGAAGAAAGAGGGCGGACTCGGCCGCCCCCCTCCTCCCCACTGGCCGCCAGCGCTGGCTGCGCGGCGAGCTGCCCATCATGCAGCACGACCCCGTCTCCCGACGCTGGCGCCTACGAGCAACAGTCCGCCAACGATCGCGACCCCACCGACCCACATGGGAACCGCCCGCCGGGTTTCGACTGAGGCCTGGAATTCGCCGACCCGCATGACGCTGCGGTCGGAGCCGTAGTTGAGCCCTCGGAGCACGATGAAGGCGCCGACGCCCGCGAGGACGATGCCGAGCATCATCTGCGGCTTCATTGTTCAGTTCCCGATGAAGGTCACGCGCTGCTGCAGCGTGACGACGACGTGCGTTCCTTCAGGAAGGCGGATGTCGCTGTCCTTGGTCGCGACCGCGTACCCTGCCCCGGCCGCCGCGCCTACGACTGCGCCGATGACCGTTCCCTTGGTGTTCTTCCCGATGACCTGTCCGACGATCGCGCCCGCAGCCGCGCCGGCGCCCACTTTGGCGGCATCACCAGTGGTGATCCCACGTCCCTGCCGCTCGGTGTCGAGCGCTGAGATGCTGGCGTCGAGCGGATAGTTCTTGCCGCGTACCGTCACGTTCGAGACGGCGAGCGTGAGCGTGCCCGAGCTGTTCGGACCCGCCGCCGCCTTGACCTCCGTGATCGTCCCGTTCACCAACGCACCCGCCGGAATGGCTACGCGGCCGCGGCTGTCCTGCACGTCGCTCAGCACGCTGGCGCTGAAGGAGTCACCCGACTTCGCGCTGCGAGAGCTGATGGCGTCTCGCGTGACCATGGTAAACTGCCGTCCCGCGTCGAGCGTCCAGCTCGCCGGCGTGGCCGCGGTCGACTTCCCTGCCTCTGCCGCCTGCGCCGACTTGTCGCGGCAGGCACCAACAGCCACGATGCTTACCATCGCGGCCACGTTAATCCAGTAAGAACGCTTCAAGGCACACCTCCGTTGTGAGACTTACGACAGACTTCAAAGTCCGATAATGACCCACTTCACGAGCCGTCCCGACGCGAAGGGCGTCTGCAGCTCGACTTGATTGATGAGCGCAAGCTTGGCAGCACCGATCGGCGAGGACCGCTCCGTGGCCATCTGGCCGATGGTGGTGCTCCGGACGAGCGTCACGATGTCCACGTGGTGCGGCTGGACGCTCAACGCGGCGGGATCCGTCAGGCGCTGGAAGCTCCGCTGCGCACGCTCCGCCACCGCCTGGTAGGTGGACCAGCGCGCCTCCGGCGCATAGCCGACGATGCCGTAGACCGCGCCACCGTACTCCACGAACAGCGCGGTGCCGCGCAGCGTGCCGCCCTCGGTCGCCGCCGCGAACGGCGTGCTGACCGCCGGCAGGCCGCCGGTGAGGGTCAGGCGCCCGGACGAGCCGGGTGTGATTCCCTGCTGTGCCACGAACGCACGGGCCGCCGCGTCGGCGCTCGACTCCTGCGCCTGCGCCAGCTCGACCACGGCATCCCCCTGCGGGCTCACGGCGACGACCGCCTCGGCCCCATTGTTCGTGGCCCAGCCATCGGGGAACGCGACGCGGAAGCGCAAGTCGGGGTGTGAGAACTGGGTGCCGGTGAAATAGCCCTGGCGCGGATTGAGCCCGAATACGATCCCGTCCAACAGCCGTGCGTAGGAGTCGCGATTGACGCTGGTCCCGGAGAAATCCTGCGGCAGCGCCGCGATCTGCCGGTTGATGGCCGTGACGCGGTTCCCCGGGCTCGGATGCGTCTCGAGCCACGTGGGGAGGCGGGAGCCGCCTTCCGCGGTGCTCAGCCGATCGAGCATGCGGAACACTTCGGGCATCTGGCGAGGATCGAAGTCGGCGCGACGCATGTACCGCAAGCCGAGCAGGTCTGCCTGGGTCTCATCGTCGCGCGAGAACTTGAGGAACAAGATCCCGAGGGCCTGGTTCGCCGTGCCCGCGTACTTCGCAACCTTGGAGCTCGCGAGGCTGCCGAGCGCAAGGCCGAGCCCGATGATCTGTTGTTTGCTCATCGCGGCGACGGTGTGCCTCGCCGTGACGTGGCCGATCTCGTGGCCGACGACGGAGGCCAGCTCCGCCTCGGAGGTGAGATGGGCGAGGAGACCGCGCGTTACGTAGACGAACCCGCCGGGGATGGCGAACGCGTTCACAGCCGGATCGTCCACGACCCGGAACGTCCATGGCAGGTTGGGGCGCTCCGACGTGGCGGCCAACCGGGCGCCGAACTGCTGGATGTAGCGCTGCCACACGGGGTCCGCGTACAGCCCGATGCTCTGGACGACGGCCGCGTCGGCCTGCCGCCCCATCTCGACCTCCTGCGCTTCGCTGACCAGCATGATCTGATTGCTGCCGGTCGCCGGATTGAGGGCGCAGCTGCCCGCGGCGATGCTCACGACGAGTGGCAGGAAGGCCCTGATGCTGGATTTCATCATCTTGGATCTTGCTCGCGCGGACGGGCGGGGAACATCACTCAGCAGGATGAAAGACTAGCTAACTCCTTGGGTGCACACGTGACGCGCCGGCGGCGCAGGTCATCCGTCACAGGACGCGCCGGCCTTGAACGAGACGAACCACGATCACGATGACCGCGATGACCAGCAACAGGTGAATCAGTCCGCCCAACGCGTACGCGCTACTCGCGCCGAGCGCCCACAGCACGATCAGGACGATCACGATGGTCCAGACGAGTCGATCTCCCTTAAGCGCCATCGGAGTCCTCCCAAGCCACAACCGTGGCGGGTTCGGGGAAACTCAGTTTCTCGCAAGGACCGCAAATTCCGTGACTGGCGCGGGGGAGCCGCGCGTCATCGCCGATGTGGCAGCCGCACCATGCGCAGCGGATGGGCATCTATGCTCCGTGCCCGGCTCCGTGCCCGGCTCCGTTCCCGCTGTAGGCGGCCAGCCACTCGACGCCTTCGGCGTGGCCCGCCACGGCCAGGGGCTCGGTGACGCTGTACGCCGCCTCGAGTCGGTCCAGCTCGGCTTCGAGCTGACGATTGATCGGGTGGTCCCGCCCGCGCACATCGTCGCTGACGATCAGGATGTGCGTGGCGTCGGGCTCCAAGACGAGCCGCCCCGACCAGGTGCGGGCGCTGCCCTGTGCTGCCGACGCCTCGTCCTTCAAGAGCGTGCGGATCGGGCCCAGCCTCGGAGACGCCTGCGGCGGCACGATCTTGTATGCGTAGGCCCAAAGACTCTTCATGGAGACAAACCTGCCTGCGTGGGACGCAGGCAAACATCCTCCGACCGGATGAAAAGCGACTTAGCTACTTGGGTGCAGGTAGGCGGTCAGCGCGAGACGGTGGGCGAGTCGCTGCGTGGCGCGGACTTGTGCGCGTGCGCGGCGATCTGGAGGCGGCTGTGGAGGGCGAGCTTCTCCAAAATGTTGTGCACGTGACTCTTGACGGTATAGGTGGCGATGTTGAGCCGCTGGGCGATCTCCTTGTTGCTCATGCCCTCGGCAATCAAGCTCGTGATCTCCCGTTCGCGCTTCGTCATCTGGACGGCTTCCAGCACGGCGGCGGTGCTGCGGTGCACCGCTTGATCCACAATATGGGACAGGAGCGTTCCCGTGAGGGACGCGGGGACCACATCGGCCCCGTCCGCGACCGATCGGATGGTTTTGACGAAATCCTCGATCGTCGCGTCTTTTACGATGAACCCGTTGGCGCCGGCCTTGATGAACGCGATAATGTCTTCCTGCGCCGGCAGCAGATCCATGACGATGACCTTGCTCGCGGGCACTTCTTTCCTGACGCTTTCCACTAAGCGATGGCTGTCGTGACTCCCCAGGGTCGCGTCCACGAGCACGACGTGCGGCTTGGTCTCCCGGACCTGGAGCAGGCCGGCGCTCCCCCCTTCGGCGGCGGCGATCACCTTGAAGTCCGGCTGCGCGTTCAGCAGGGCGGCGAGTCCCTCGCGCACCAGACGATTGTCTTCGATCACCAACACCAGGATTCGCTTCGCCATGCACTGACCTCCAGCGGTTGGGCAACCTTCTCCATATGTCAGTTTACCGCGCTAGATGGAATGCGTTATCGGGGAAACCACTCAAAGAAAGCGTGGGGTCAGGGAAATCCCCGACCCCCCACCCCCGGTCGACTACGAGTCGTCCCTTGGCTGGGCGGCGTCGCCCTCGAGCAGGCCAACCTCGACAGCAAACCGGAACAACTCGGCACGGGTCTTGAGACCGAGCTTGCCACTCAGGCGCTTGCGATGGGTCTCGATCGTCTTCACGCTCAGGCCCAAGTGGTTGGCGGCTTCTTGGTTCGTCTGCCCCTGCGCCAGCAACCGCAACACCTCGGCCTCGCGCGGGCTCAGCCGCCGGGACGGCCCGCCGGCCGGCGACTGGCCCCGCGCCTCGTCGCCGGGACGCGGCGGATTCACGAGTGTGCCGCCGCGATGGACGATGCGGATCGCCGCCAACAGGTCACCATCCCCCGCCGTCTTGAGGATGTAGCCGGACGCGCCCGCTTCGAGAGCGGACCGCTCGGAGGCCGGATCGTCGAGCCCTGTGAGCACGAGGATTCGCGGCCTCGGGTCGAGTCGCGTCAACTCCTCGATGATCGATGTCCCGGATGCTCCGGGCATGATGAGGTCGAGGATGACGACGTCGCAATTGAGGTCCCGGGCGCGGCTCACCGTCTGGATGCCGTCCGCGGCCTCGCCCACCATTTCCATGTCCGGCTGGGCGTTGATGAGGAGCCTGAGACCGGCCCGAAGGACCGCGTGGTCGTCGGCGATGAGCACCCGGATGCGTTGCGCCAGAGCAGAGTCCGCCTTCGGATTGGTGGGCAGATCAGGAGGAACCCTGACGGGTGACGCAGGCCACATGCCGAGGGGTCACAATACAGATCGAGGCGGACGGCGGATATCGGGGAAAACCCCGTTGGGGGGGTCGGGAGAATCCCCGACACTGACGGGGTCTACTCGCGCTCGAGCAGGCCGACCTCGACAGCGAAGCGGAACAGCTGGGCGCGGCTCCTGAGGCCGAGCTTGTCACTCAAATGCCTACGGTGGGTCTCGATCGTCTTCACACTCACGCCCAGTCGGTCGGCGGCTTCCCGGTATGTGTGCCCCTGCGCGAGCAACCGGAGCACTTCGGCCTCGCGGGGACTCAGCGGCCTGGGCTCCCCGCCGGCCGGCGAGTTGCGGGAGACAGGGCCGGCCTCATGGCGGCCCGCCTGCTCGCCGGGACGCGTGAGATCCACGAACGTACGGCCGCGATGGACGGCGCGAATCGCCGTCAAGAGCTCGACGTCCGCCGCTTTCTTGACGATGTAACCAGAGGCGCCGGCCAGGAGCGCGGCCTGCATGGACGCCTGGTCGTCGTGCATCGTGAGCACGAGCACGTGAGGGGGAGAGGCGGGGGTCGGCGCGCGCCGCACCAGCTCCTCGATCGTTTCTGAGGAGCGGGCGCCTGGCATCGAGAGATCGAGCAGCACGACGTCTGGCGCGGTGGTTTGGGCCCGTCGGACCGCTTCGGCGCCGTCCGCAGCTTCGCCCACCACCTCCATGTCGGACTCGGCGCCGATCAGCAGTTTGAGGCCGGCGCGGAGGACGGCATGATCGTCGGCGATGAGCACGCGGATTCTCGACATGCGCGCTAGGCGCCTCGCACTGGAATGTGCGCCGTGATCGTGGTCCCCGCTCCAGGCTCGGACCCGACTTCGACGGAGCCCCCGAGCAGCGCCGCGCGCTCGCGCATGCCCCGGAGACCGAGTCGCCCGCTGTTTCCCGGCTTGAACCCGGCGCCGTCATCCTGCACGCGGAGCTCCACCGCGCCTGCGCCGCGCACCAGTCGAACGTTCACGCTCCGGGCGCCGGCATGCCGCGCCACGTTCGTCAGCGCCTCCTGCAACACACGGTACAGGGTAGCCTGCAGCAGCGGCGACAGACCGTCATCGAGCCCCTCGGTCTGCACGTTGACGGCGACCCCGTGCGCCTGGGCGAACTCCTCCGCGTGGCGGGTCACCGCGGCGGCGAGCCCCAGATCGTCGAGCACGCCTGGGTGCAGCCCCCGCCACAGGCGTCCCACGTCGATGAGGGTTTGGGCGGTCGTCTCGCGGAGCCGCTGCGCCAGCTCGACGGCCTGCGCGGTCGTTTGAGACCCCTCGATCGTCCGCAGCCCCACGAGCAACGCCGTGAGCGACTGCCCGGTCTCATCATGGAGCTCGCGGGCGATGCGGCGCCGCTCTTCCTCCTGGGCGGTCATCACCTGCTCGATCAGCCGATTGCGGAGGTCCTCCTGCTGCGCGCGCTCGGTGATATCCCGGATTACGCCAACGACGCCGATCACCTCGGCGCTCCCCTCTGGATGCAACGGCGCGAACGACACCGCCACCGGCACCGGAGAACCGTCGCCGGCCCGCAAGCGCATGTCACCCCGCGCGTTCCCGGTGTTTCCTCGTTGGCGTAGGGCCTCGAACGCTGCTTGTTCAGCGGGCGGCACGAACCGGCGCAGCGGCGCGCCGATGACGCGCGCGAGCGGCGTGCGCACGATGTCGGCGAACCGCCGGTTGCAATAGGCGATCAGGCCGTCCCGCGTGAGGGTCACGGCGCCCTCGTTCATCTGGTCGAACAGGATGCGGTAGGCCAACTCGGCGCCGGCGAGGGTGATCACCTGCTCCCCGCCCACCCCCGCGACGACCACGGCATCCACTTCCCCGGTCGTGATGGCCCGCACGGCGTCTTCCGCGGCCTGGAGCCGGTTCCGGAGCTCTCGCACGCCGGCCACTCTACGGCGCGGCGCCTTCCGTTTCTTGGTCACGCCTCGGGCTCACCCGGAAGGACATCCAGCCCGATCAGCACCTTTTGCTGGTTCGAGAGATCGCCGATGATCTTGCGGATCGGCGTCGGCAACTGCCGCACCAGCGTCGGGATCACAACGATTTCGTCGCGGCGTGCCAGCTGCGGCCGCTTTTGGAGGTCGACGATTTCGATGCGGTAGCGGCCGGCGAGGTGCTCCTCGCAGAGGCGCTTCAAGTTCGCGAGGGCGGCGATCGATTTCGGCGTCTGCCCTGCCACGTAGAGCCGCAAGCGCCACGTTCGGCGCGCGCCGTTCTTCATTCGCCCTTGCGCCTGCCCCCGCGGCTCGGCTTGGGGCCCTGGGCAGGCTCTCGCCGTTGCTCGGCACCCCGGGCGGACCCGATCGCCACGCTGCCATCGACCCGGCGGCTGACGTCCACGAGCTTGATGCCGCCGTCGGTCATCATGAATTCGCGAACCTGGTTCGAGTGCGCCATGCCCCGGGCTTTGACGACTTGGATGGTCCGATTGCGCTCGCCGTTCGCTTCCAGGTTGCCGAGCAGCATCCAGACGTCCATCAACGACGACACGCCCAGGTCGGTCCGTTCGGCCGAGCGGCCGCCCTCGGTCAGAGACGTGAACAGCGCGGTGATCTGCCTGAGCTTCATGAAATCGATGAGCCGCGCGAGCATGGCCTTCACTTCGGTCTCGCTACCGACCGCGATCATGTTGGTGACCGGGTCCACGACGACCACTCGGGGCTGGTAGTCTTCGATGACCCGGTGCATCGCCACCAGGTGCGCCTCTAGGCCGAGGGCCGTCGGCCGCTGGGCGTGCACCCGCAGCAGGTCCCGGCGTATCCAGGGCTCCAGGTCGACGCCGATCGACCGCATGTTGCGCGCGATTTGGCTCGCGGACTCCTCGAAGGCGAAGTACAGGCAGCGCTCGCCGCGCCGGCACGTGGCTTCGGCAAAATGCGCCGCCACGCTGGACTTGCCCGTGCCCGCCGTTCCGGACGCGAGCACGCTGTTGCCGCGGAAGTATCCCTTCTTCGCGAACATCGCGTCCAAGCCGGGCACACCAGTGGACATGTGCGCGGTGCTCACTTGGTGCACGAGTCCCAGCGACGTGATCGGCAGCACGGAGACGCCGTGGTCATCGATGAGGAACGGCATTTCGTTGCCGCCGTGCGCCGAGCCGCGGTACTTGAGAATCCGCAGGCGCCGGGTGGCGCTCTGCTCCATCACCCGCTGATCGAGCACGATCACGCAATCGGAGACGTATTCCTCGAGGCCGTGCCGCGTGAGATGTTCGCCGTCCCGTTCGCCCGTCACGATGGCCGTGACGCGCTTCGTCTTGAGCCACCGGAACAGCCGGGCCAGCTCGGCGCGCACCATCAACCGGTCGGACAGGCCGGAGAAGAGCAGCTCGATGGTGTCCAGCACGACGCGCTTGGCGTGGATCGAATCGATCGCGTGGCCGAGCCGGATGAACAAGCCCTCGAGATCGTACTCCCCGGCCTCCGTCAGCTCGGTGCGGTCGAGGCGCACGTGATCGAGCAGCAGCCGGCGCCGCGACGCCAGGCGCTTCAGGTCGAACCCGAGCGAGCGGGCGTTCTCTACCAGATCGTCTTCGGTCTCCTCGAACGACATGAACACGCCGGGCTCGCCGTATTCGAGCGCGCCGCGCACGAGGAATTCCATCGCGAGCAGCGTCTTGCCGCACCCCGCGCCGCCGCACACGAGCGTAGGCCGGCCGCGGGGCAAGCCTCCGTTCGTGATCTCATCGAGGCCCGGGATCCCGGTCGGGGCCTTGGCGAGCGGGTGCCGTCCGTTCCCGGAGCGCTTCCTCGGCTCCGGCCTGCGGCGGCGAACCGTTGCGGTCATGGCGAAAGAGTAACCCTCTCCAGGCCATCAAGAAAGAACCCCACAACGTCATCCGTTGTAGGGCTCTCCTTACAATTCCGGTGAAACGCCTTGTGAGCGCGCTTACTTCACGAGCAAGAGAACCGCGATGACGATGACGAGGATGAGCACGATCGTGGTCATCCGGATGGTGTGGGTCTCCTGAACGACCGGGGACGCTGAGGCGCTGCGGCTCGCGAACGCCGGCTGCACGGAGCGGAATTCGGGTGCGAGCCGTGGTCCGGGTTGGGCGGTGCTCGCGCCGGCTTGGGGCGCGGGATTGGACGCCTGCTGCGCCACGAGCGGCGTCGCCGCGGCGACGCACAGGACGGCGGCAATGCTGAGCCAACGATGCATAAGACCTCTCGAGAAAGGGGCCTTCGAGCCTCGTGCCGTTGGTCCGGCACGAGGCCCGAAGTGCGTTACGGTCTCTTTACGCGGAGCTCGATCCCACGCCGGTTCAGCGCGCGTCCCTCGACCGTCGCGTTGGGCGCGATTGGGAACCCTTCGCCGTAGCCGACCGCCGTCATCTTGTATGCCGGCACTCCCTGCCGGATGAGGTAGTTCCGGACCGCCGCAGCCCGCCGCGCTGAGAGCAGGAAGTTGTAGGCGAACGTCCCCACGCTGTCGGTGTGACCGGCGATCTCGAAGAAGGCCTCGGGATGCGCGTTCATCGACTCTGCCACGCGGTCCAGGATCGGGATAGCCGTGGGCGTGATGTCGCTCTTGTCGAAGTCGAAGCGGACCGATTCCAGCAGCAGCGTGTCGCGCAGGATGATGCAGCCGAACGCATCGGTCGGGACTCCCGCCGGCGCGACCCCGTGCTCGCATCGGTGCGGCGGGGGCGGCGGCGGCTGGACAAAGACGCGCACCGTATCCACTCGCACGCGCTGGCGCGGACACTCCGGACAGGGCGGCGCCCCTGGGGGCCGACGCCGACCGGCGCCGAAGTACGAGAAGCCGATCGTCGCGAGGCTGTTGTACGCCGTCTTGGCGCCAGGCAGATCCGCGTAGTGCTCGATCCCCATCCGGCCGTCGACCCGAAGCGCGAAGTTCGGACTGAGCATGCTTCGGAAACCGACGCCGAGGTGTGTTCCCCAGGTCGGGTGGGTTTTCCGGCTGTTTTCACCCGTGATCCGGGTGACCTGCGTCCCGAGGCTGAGGAAGGGGCTGAACCTCGCGTTCAGATTGAACGTGTAGGTGGCCGCGACGAAGGGCGTCATATACTTGATCCCCGACGCCTTGGCCCCCGAGGTGCCGATGCTGAATCCCCAGTGTTCGGTCACGTTGTAGCCAACCCGCACCGCGATGAGGGGCGCGAGGCGACTCGGCGTGGGGCTGGTGCCGAATCCCCTGCTCCCCAGGAAGTTCCTGAGGGCACCATCCGTGTACCAGAGCCCGGCCCCCGCGCTCCACTCCCAGCTATCATCCCGCTCCCTGCCCTCGCCCTGGGCCGCCACAGGCTGCGCGAGCGCGAGCATCGGCAGCAAGGCCGCCAGCGTCCACACGCTCTTCAGAATTCGGTCACTCATGGTGCTCTCCCCAATCTCTCTAGAGTCATCGCTTCCGGCGGAGCGGGAGACGGCGACCGGAAGGGCCTCCGGCTCCCGCGCCAGCGTGCGAACCCACTACGGCAGGGTAATCGTGTTGTTGGTGCCCAAACTCACGGCGCCGTTCCGCGCCAACGCGCGTCCCAGCATCGTGGCGTTGTCCACCAGGGTAATGCTCGTGAGCGCCACGATATTGCCCCGGAACGTCGTGCCGGTACCGAGGGTCGCGGAGCTGCCGACCTGCCACCACACGTTCCTCGCCAGGGCGCCACCGCTCAACGCGACGTTCGCGCTGGTGCCGGTTGTGAGCGTGGACCCAATCTGGAACACCCACACCCCGCTGGCCGGGCCGGCGAGCGTGACGGTTCCCGTCACTCCCAACGACGACGCGACGCAGTAGACTCCCGGCGGGAGCGTCCTGCCACCTAGGTCAGCAGGGGTGATGACCGTACCGCACGGCAGGCCAGCCAGATAATTGAACGCCGCGGTGAGGTCGACCTGCGCCTGGGCCGACGCGGCATTCGCCAAGTTCGTCGCGCCCGTGATCGTGCACGGTGGGAAGCCCGTGGTCGTGCTGCCCGGGCTGACGCCCACGTCGGCGTTGATGGTGCCCGGGGCGCCGGCACACGTCACCGTCGAGCCGGCGAGGATCCCGTAGGTGCTGGCCGTACCCAGGATCGGGGCCGGCGCGGAGGTCACGATGGCACTCGCGAAGCCCGCAATGCTGCCGCTCTGCGCCCGGACGGTGTTGTTGTACGTCCCGACCGTCGTGCCCGCGGTGAACAAGCCCGAGCCGCTGTTGATGGTTCCAGCCGTCGCGTTCAGATTGGCCCAGACGAGCGGAGGCGGAATCGCGACACTCCCGCCGTTCACGTCCTGGCCCGCGGCCGCGTATTGGATGGTGTTCCCGATTTGCGCGCTCCCCGGGTTGGGAGTGACGGTGATGGTCAACAACTGACCGGCAACCGGAATTGTTGGGCCGTCGTTATGCTCGCACGCCGCCGCCAGCAGTGCCGCGAACGGCACGATGACGAGGAGCCGAGCCGTGGATCGGGAGACAGTGAACATGTGCTTCCTCCGGGTATTGCGTGGCGTACCAGGCTTGCCTTCCTCGCCCGACGATCAAGCTCGCTGGCGCCGGGTCCCGCGAAAATCCCTCGGTCGGATGAAAAACGGCTTAAGCGTGGGGGGCGAGCACACGGATTAGGAAAAAATCGAATGGACTAGATCTTTGGGAGGAAAGGAAAAAGGGCGGCTTCCGCCGCCCTTTCCCCAACGCGTCGGACAGGTTTCTACGGCACGCGCATGTTGTTGCTATCCATCGTCACGGCTTGGCGCGCCAGGGCTCTTCCCGACAGGTTGGCCGCCGTATTCATCGTGATGCTCGAGTACGCGAGGACATTCCCGATGAACGCCGTCCCCGTCCCGAGCGTGGCGCCGCTGCCGACTTGCCAATACACGTTTCCCGCGCGACCGCCCTTTCGCATGACCACCGATGAGTTGGTGGCGCTCGTGAGCGTGCTCGCGATCTGGAAGACCCAGACCCCTTTGGAATTGCCGCGGCCATCGAGGACGAGCTGTCCCGTCAACTCGGCGGACGACGTGAAACAGTAGACGCCTGGCGCAAGCGCCTTGCCGCCCAGGTCCTGGCCGGTCAGCGCCGTCGTGCAGGTCATCCCGGCGAGCGCCGCGTACGCGCTCTGGGCATCAGCCTGCGCTTGATTCGCGGCAGGATCGCCGACGTGCTGTACGCCTCGAGCTTGGGTGCCCGGAGGAAACCCGGTCACCGACACACCGGGGCTCGAGACGCCGAGGTCTCCCGTGATGGCCGTCGCGCCAGTGTTGGTCACCGTCGAACCGCCCAGGACCGCGAAACTCCCTGCCCGGCCGAGTGATGGGCCGGCCACTTTGGGGTTGCCGGGGAAGATGAAAGCGGACAGGAGTGCGGCAGCCGACACCGTAACGAGAATCATTCCGTAAAACGTGAGAGTCTTCTTGAGATCGCTCATAGAGTGCTCCAAACGTGTAGGCGTGATGGTGAGGACGGAGGGGCCGAGCTGCGCCCCTCCGTTTCGTTCTGCCCGACCCTGGGCCTAGTTGCCGCCCCTGCGGCCCGGGTTCCCTGGGGTGCCACCGTTCTCGTCATTCGACCCGTGCCGGTTGTTCGAGTTGCCCGGATCGCAACCCTCGGGGCCGTTGCCGACGCCCTGGTTGCACTTGTCCTTGTTCTTGTCCTTGCCCTTGCCCTTACCCTGCTGGCTGTCGCAACCAACAACCGCGGTGCCGGTGACCGTCACGTCACCAACGCCATCGGCGCCCGCCCACGCGTTCCCCGCAAAGGTGCCACGGGTCAGCGTGATGGCCGCACCCGCGAGCACGTTTCCTTTGAGGTCCGAATCCGTCATCGTCGCGGCGGCATCAACCCACCACGTCACGTTGCACGCCTGCGCGCCGCCGGCCAGAACGACTGAGAAGCTGGTACCGGTAAGAGCGCCCGACGGAACCTTGATCAGCCAAGTGGAGTTCGCGTTGCCGCTCAGGGTCAACACGCCCGTCTTGGCCTCCGAGCTGATGCAGTAAACACCGGGCGCAAAACTCTGACCCGCGAGCGTCCCCGTGATGATCGGACAGTTGTCACCCAGCTGGGGCGCGAGCGCCGCATACTGGACGAGGAAAGCATTGTACGCTGCAACCGCGGCGGGGCCGCCGATGTCGAGCGCCCCATTGATCACGCACCCTTCGGTCTGGGTGATCGCGCCGGGGGGGGCGGTCTGGCGCGTACCCACGTCCCCAATGATGCTCCCACCGGTGCATGTGACCGCCGCGTTGGCGAGCACCGCGAAGCCCGACGACGCCCCGCCCGATGAGTTATTCTGACCGCCGCGATGTGCGGAAAGGTTCAGGTCTGATGGTCCGTTGGAATCGGTATTACATGCGGCAGTGAGCAGTGCGGCGAACGATGCGACGACGGCAAACCGCACCGTCGTGCGTGACAGATTGAACATGGTTCCTCCCTAACTGGTGAAGTGAACGCAGGCGCGTTCCGGGATCCACGTCGCTGTCAGACCTCGCTCGCCCACCGGACAAAACTGCCCGCGCGTAGCGCCGGGGAACATCGGTCGGCGGGATGATATTCGGCTTAACGATTGTGGCGGGCGTGCAGATCTCGCAGGAGCAGGATGAACTAGCTCTTTGGGGGCAGGCGAATGGGTCAGCCGGAGGCGTCCTTGGCCTTGTGTGCGAACGCCGCCAGCTGGAGGCGGCTGTGTAGGGCGAGCTTTTCCAGAATGTGGCGCACGTAGTTATTCACGGTGTGAGGAGCGAGCTTCAGGCGTTTGGCAATCTCCCTGTTGCCCAGACCGTCGATTACGAGGTCGATGACCTCCCGCTCCCGCCTCGTCATCCGCACGCCCTCCATTATGCCTGGCGTGTCTAGGACCGGCGTGTTGCGAAGGACCGCTCGAGCCACAATGTGGGAAAGCAGTGTTCCGGTCAACGCGTGTGGGACCACGTCGGCACCCTCAGCAACCGATCGAATGGTGCCGACAACGTCCTCGGCGGTAGCATCTTTTACGATGAACCCGTTCGCCCCGGCCTTGATAAACGCGATGACGTCCTCCTGCGCCGGCAGGAGATCCATCACGATCACCCGGGCCTCGGGAGCCGTCTTCTTGACGCTCTCCACAACACGACGGCTGTCCTGATTCCCCAGGGTCGCGTCCACGAGCACGACGTGCGGCTTGGTCTCGCGCAGTTGGCGTAGCCCCTCGTTCGCGCCATCAGCAGCCGCCACGACCTTGAAGTCGGGCTGCGCGTCCAGCAGGGCCGCCAGCCCGTCGCGAACCAATCGATTGTCCTCGATCACCAGGACCAGGGTCTTCTTCGCCATGCCAAAGTCCGTGTGTGAGGAGCGGGCCCGCCGGCTCGGCCACAGGGTTTGGCCGCGAGTCCCCGGATGCAAGGTTAGGGTGCGAGAACCGGGCTGGCGGTGACGGGACATGTTGGCGGGAGTGTGTCAAGGATCACAATTGCCGGGCATGAAAAAGCCGCGGTCGGCGGCGAGCGGGCGGGCGGGCGGTCCTGTTGGGAGTCGGTGAGCTAGCTGTTTGGGCGCAGGGGCTAGTTCGGCGGGTGCACCGACACCGACGAGCCGCCGTAATTGCGATGCAACGTCGGTCCGCTCGTACCGAGGCCGCCGCGGCTGTTGTCGATGCGGGCGATGTACTGCCGCACCGAGCCCGGGAACGAATCGGGACGGGCGCGCAGCCCGAACGGATCCGTGAACCACACCTTGGGTCCGGCGGCGTTGGTGATTTGGTTCTCGTTCACATCCACAAACCGGTCCGCGCCGTTGAACGGCGAACGCGCGTCATCGTACGTCATTCCCGTGATCGTGCCGTTCGCCGTCGCCTGCGCGCATGCCCCACCCTGCGCCCGTTCACCGCTCGGCGTCACTTCGTAACACACGTCCATCGGCCGCCCGACGGCCGGCGCCGTGGCCGCGTCGAAATAGCGGCTCGGCAGGCGCACCTGGAAGTACGGATTAATGTGCGCGAGCCCGCGGCCGGCGACGGTACGGATGCTGACCGACGTCTCCCAGCTCTCGTGCAGCACGCCGAAGTTCGACGACTGCCCGACTGGCCGCAGGATGCTCTGGTCCACGCAGGCGCGGTCAGGGATGCGGCGCTGACCGCCGCCGTTCGGGGAGTTCGCGGGCGTCGCCGTCCCCGCCGACACGGCCGTGCCGTCACACGAGCGGATGAACTGCCCGGGATCGCCGATCGCCGCTATCAGCGTCAGATGCATCTCGGTGCCGTCGGTGCAGCGCACGTGGTAAACCAGCTCGTGGAGATTGTTGGTGAACGCGTCGCGCGAGTGCGTCCCCTGATGCAGCTTGGCGAGCACGTCGCAGCGGATGTCGAACAATGAGGTCGCGGCATCGCTCTCGAAATGCAGGGGGACGTCGTTCGCCCATTCCACCTTATGGCCCACGTGGTCTTCGTGCCGCTGATTCGCCGGATCCCAGATGACGAGCTGCTCGTTGGCGAAGGCGAACGGAATCGGCCCGACGGCCTGGTACAGATCGGAGCCACGCGGGTCGCGTCCATGCTCGTGGCCGAAGCTGCAGCCGGTCGCGGGATCTATGGGCGGGTGCCACGTGGGGTAACGCTTGCCGTCGGATGCCACGAGCGAGGAGGCGTCGTGCGTCGCCGGCGAACAGGTGTCGTTCGGACCCGGGGTCCAGATGCCGAACGCGACCGACTGCCCCAGCTCGGTGGGCGTCGGCGGAGTCGAGAAACTCGCATCGCAAGCAACAAGGCCCACCGCCAGCGCGAGCCAGAACGTGCCACGGATCATAGAGCCTCCAGCCGCAAGGTCGGTCGGTCGACACGGTCCGGGCTGTGAGCCCGCTCACCCGCACAGCGGTCACGCAGTTTCGGGCTTGTGCGCGTGAGGCGTATGCCTTAGTCGTGTCTGATGCCGCGAAGCCTCTTGATCGTCCCATTTGCCCTCGCCACACTGGCGCTGCCGAGTCGCGCCGCGGCGCAGCGTAGGGCGCCGCCCCCCGCACCGAGTTTCTGGATCAGCGGGGGCCCCTGGCCGCCGCCTGGTTGCGCGTGTCCTGCTCGATCTGCAGCAGTGACCGCGGCACCGCCGTGTCGGCGTATGTCGGGCTCGGCGGGTCTGCGGGGCGGCGGACGCTGGTGGGCGCCGAGGCGACGGGGCGATTCAAGCGCGACGGCGGGGTACGTGAGACCGTGTGGAGCTTCAACGCGGTGATGTACTGGTATCCCAACGCGCGGCGGCGGCTGTTCTGGAAAACCGGGGCGGGCGTCCAGCTGTACCGCCTCGAGGACGGACAGGACGTGCTGACCGCCAACCCGTTTGGCGTGCAGGTCGGCATCGGGTGGGAGCATCCCCTCAACCGGCACCTCCGGCTCGTGCCGTCCGCGACGCTGCACATCGCCTCGTGGGGCGGCGGGCTCAAGTTCAACGGTGCGTCATCGGTGGGTGACGTCGCGTTGACGATGGTGCAAGTGGGGGTCGGGGTGACGCGCCGCTAACCACCCTCCTTCTTTAGAGTCGTGCGGCGTAGACCAGCTTCACGAGCAGCTGGTTGGCCTCGAACAGGAATGGCTGCCGTGAGGCCAGCGACCGCACCAGGTTGTGGTTGTAGACGACGAACAGATCCCCGAGCGAGCTGAACGTCCAGCGCAGGCGCGTGTTCGTGCCGAACGAGCGGCTCTCGTTGTCGTACTGGAGAAAACTGCTCACCTGAAAGTCGGCCGATGGCTTGACCTCCAGGCGGCCGCTGTACAGGGCCTGCGTGAAGGTGCCACCCGACAGATCGCCGCGGTTCCGCTCGGTGCCCAACTCCACGGTGACGAGGGGCGACGGCTTGATCGACAGGGTCCCCTCGACCGTCTGCAGGTTTCCGTCGTAAAACCCGCCGAACGCGTACGTCAGCGACCCGCTGACCTTGCGCTTCTCGGCCAGGGTTCCAGTCACGGCGTACCGCCCCCAGCTGTACGAGCCCGCCGTAATCGTCACCGTGTCCGTCTCGGTCTCGAAGATCGTGAAATCGTCGGGCGGCCGATCGCCCTCTGGTAGGATCTCGAATCCCAACCGATCGCCGCTTTCGAAGAGCCAGTCCAACGGCTTGAGTGTGGCCAGGTACGTCTCCCATTCATTGTCGAGGTCGGTAACCAGCTCCAGTGACACCCCGTGGTACATCTGGCGGACTAGGCCCCATGATGGCCGCGGGTCGTAGTCGATCCCGAGATCCCAGACGCGCACATCGGTGCGCGGGGCGAAGCCGAGGGACGGCTGCATGGCGTCGCCGATCGTGACGGACGTCAGGGCGAAGTTGAACAGGTCGGCGGGGTAGTCGATCTTGAACCCGTAGGCGTTCTTGTTGCCCGCCAAACCGTCACGATCGCTGCGCAACCCCCACACCCCAACGAGCAGCCGCTTGTCGCCCAGGAAACGTGAGGTGCGGTACGTGAAATCGACGCCGCCCAACATGCTGCCGCTCTGCCCCAGCGGATCGCCCACGGTCGCGATCATGCCCACGGACGATTCCTCGAGCACATTTTGCTTGATCCGCACCACGCCCATGGTCGCCGCCGGGATGGTGTCCAGGCTCTCGGTACGAACGATCAGCGTAGCCAGGTTCGTGTTGCCGATGCGGCCGTTCACCTTGCCGCCGAGCAAGATCGGGATCTTCTCAGCGTCGCCCTCCTCGGGATTGAGCAGGCCGATACGCCGGCTGAAGAACGGCAGGAGATTGGCGTCGTCCAGGCCTAGGCCGAACTCGAAGATGTCGCTCCCCTCGAGGAAGAAGCTGCGCTTTTCGGGAAACAGGATGTCGAAGCGTGTCAGGTTCGGCTGGCGCGCGTCGGCCTCCGTCTCCGCGAAGTCGGTGTTGTACGTGAGCGAAGCGGTGAGATTCGTCCCGAGTCGCTGCGTCACGTCGACGCTCGCGTCCCCGGCAAACTCCGACGGCGCCGCCGCCTCATCCCGATTGAGGTTGCCGATGATCGACGGGCGGATGGTCAGCCCGCGCCCCAGGCTGAAACCCGGCAGTTCCGTCAGCAACCCAGCACGGCCGGTTTGGTAGACCTCGATGTCCAGGCTGGCACCGGACCACCGGCTGGTTTCCTGGAGCCGCGTTACGCGCCGTTCGATATTATAGCCCCAATTCGTCAGGCCCTGCTTGAAGCTGATGCTCCGGATCGGGATCCGGATTTCGGCGCTCCAGCCCTGGTCGTCGCGCGTCGTCCGGGCCTCCCACACCGTGTCCCAGTTGCTGTTGACGTCCTCGCCTTCCGCACTCACCAGGCCATCGAACCGCGCCCCGTCGGGGTTGACCGCGAACACGTAGCCCGAGCGGCCATCCAGGAACGTGTCGAGGATGAGCACGATGTGATCCTCCTCGTCGAGCTCGATGTCCCTCGCCTTTGTGAACGAAACGATGCCGCCCGGGTCAGGGTCGTAGCAGCGAACGCCGATGATGATGTCGGCGGGCGTCACAAGCACCCGGACGACGGTGCGTCCGGCGGGCACGCCACCCTCTTCCGGCTCGATCATCGTGAGGTTCGAAATCGAGTCGATGGTGGTCCACAGGGCCTCGGACAGCACGCCGTCGAGGGTGATCCCGTTCTGGGCGACCGCCCCGACGCGTAGCGTAAGACGATCGCCGTTTTGCTGTTGGGCCGACGCCTCGGCCGCGCAGAGCCCCAGCACGGCGGCGATGGTCATGGCTCTGTTCGTTCTCATTGGAACTTCCCCCACTTGAGGACGGCGTACAGCAGGAACGTCCCGGCCCCGATCAGGGCAGCGTCGACGCTCGTCGCAGGGGTGTCGAACGCGCCGGCGTCGAACCACTCCTTCGCCTGCAGCACCACGAACGCGACGAGCGCCACGTTCACCGCGCGGACGATGACCGAGGTCCATCCAGCCGGGGCATCGGCGCTGAACCATTTCATTTGGGTACCACCGGCTCAGGGGGTGCCTTGTCCAAGAAGCGCGCTGGGCTGAGCAGGAATTGGTCGAACCCGACCCCTTCCGCCCCTCCCTGCAACCGCACGGTGACATCGCCGTTGGTCCGGAACCGCACGAGGGGATCTCCACCGGCCGGGTCGCACGCGACCCACGTCCAGCCGACCTGCGCCGGCCCCTGGGCGGTCAGATAGCTCGCGGTCCGCGGCTTGAGGACTTCCTTGTTGGCCTTGTCCACGGCTCCCGTGAACTGCACGAAGAGCTTGTTCGCCTGCGACAGGCCCTTCGGGGTTCCGACCTTCATGTGAATCCAGCACCGGTACGCAACGCCGCTGCGCACAGGGACTGTGAACGTCACATGGGGGTCGTTCTCGGGCGGTGGGTCGAGCTCCTCACCGCTGTTCGGCGTACCGATCAGTTTCCCTCCCGGCGACGCCGGGTCGTTCCAAAAGGCGAACTCGGAGAGGGCGCTCGCCGGCAGCTCCGAGGCATAGACTACGACCTCGGGTGCGGTGCCTTGCGGTGCCCCTGCCGAGAGGCCAACGGCTACCAGGCCGATCAACAGGATTCGTCCCGTCATGTCACATCCTCCTAGAACGAAATCATCACGCCGACTTCGGGAGCGAAGTCGGTCGCGTTCATGGTCAGACCAACGGCATTGTTGAACTTGAACGTGGCGAAGCGGGCAGGATGCCACTGCAGCTCGGTGATCAGCGATATCTCATCCACCTGATTGCCCTCGATCGCCGCGACGACGCGCACCTTGGGCGACAGACGCCGCAGCCACTCGATGGCGTACTCGCCGGCGTCGAACTTCGGCTGCGAAGCCGCCGAGTATTCTCCCGCGACGCGCACCGTCAACGTGCCCCAGCGGTATCCGCGGACCAAGCCGAGCCCGAAGAAGTGCTCCCAGTGCTGCGTGCCGATCAGATGGCGGTCCTTTTGCAACGGAAACACCGTCCCGAAATAGGTAAACAGCTCCGGCCGCGTGGCGGTCTCGCGCTGGAAGCGCCAACGGATCTGCCCTTCGACGTCCCCGAGCCCCGATTCCCGCACCTGCGGCGGTTTGCCGGCGGACGTATCGGCCGCTGACGTCCGCAGCTCGGCCGAGATGACCGCCGCCTCGAATTCGAGCGCGATGTCGGCCGACACGCCGTAGCCGAAAAACAGGATCCCCTCCGACGCGCGGTAGCGCCCGCGGTAGTCCACGATCGAGGGGCCGTACCCGAGCTCGCTCGGCTTGTACTCGAGATCCTTGTCCGCGTACCACTCGAAGAACGGATACACGAGCAGCTCGCCCTGGCGGACGTAGCTCCCCAGGAGCGACGTGCGGACCCCGGTGCCGCGGTCGCGCAGGTACGGCGGCTCCTGGGCGGAAGGCTCCTGAGCAACGAGCGGCGCCGTCGCCAGCGCGGCCGCCGCGGCGACGCGCGCCACCATTCGCGCCAGGGTCAGAAGGTGACCATCGCGTTCAGGCGCAGGCGGGCCTGGTATTGCCGCACGGCTGCTTCATGCGGACGATAGGCATACAACATCCCAGTCAGCAGCACACCGGGGATGGGCATTCCATCCACCGCCAGCGTATGGATCTCGTAGTTGGTCCCGAGTGTCGTGTTGTCCTGGCCAAACGCGGCCAATATGGCATCCGTCTGCGCGACCGCGTACCCGTAACGCCAGCGGGTCTCGCCGGGACGCGTAACGCGGCCCACGTACACGTCCGCCTCCCAGCCCGTGTTCAGATCGTTCGCCCCCGAATTGTGCACGTAGTCACCCACGACGCGGAGCGGGTAGCGCTCGCCGAACCCCGCATAATCGACCGCGACCAGCGCGTTCAGCAGATCGAAGTCCGAGAGGTACGCTGTATTCCCGGGGACCCGTCGGTTGCCGCGGATGTCACCCGCGTCAGTGTTGAACAGACTGCGGATCCGATAGTCGTAATAGCCGGCCGCGGCCGTCACCTGCCACTGTGCGCCCGCTTTGGCTTTGAGTGCGAACTGCGCGCCTGCCAAGTCGCTGCCGGTATCACCGACCTGCTGGTCCACCACGAAGTAGAGCGCCGTCAGTGTGCCCGTGACGCCACCCGGCTTCCCCAGCGTTACGCGTCCGCTCATCCCTTGCGGGTTCACGTCACCATCCCACACCAGCTCGGTGGAGAGCAGCGGATTGGAGAACTTCCCGGCGACCAGCCCCCAGCGCGGGCGGGTCAGCTCGAGCGACGCGATGTCCAGGCTGAGGGCCAAGTCATCGACAAACTTTCCCAGGGTGATGTCGGTGGAGTTGGGATCGCCCGGGTCCCCGGTCGCGAGGCGCGCGCGAACGAGGAGGTCCTGCCGCAACGGGTACGTGACGCCGAGCCGAAACCGGACGACCTCTCGGCCCAGCGATGGCGCGCCGTTGCCGGCGCTCGTGTGCTCGTAGCGGACACGGAAATCACCGTTGAAGCGCAGCGCGGGCGGCGTCTGTCCCTGCCCCGGTCGGACCGCGCACAGGCCGGCCGCGACCAGCAAGGGGAAGGTCTTGTTCACGCGGAGGCCGCCGCCTCCGGGCTGCGCCCGAACCGCAAGTACAGGCTCGGGACCACGAACAGGTTGACCAGCGTCGACGTGACGAGGCCACCGAGCACGACGACGGCGAGCGGGTGCTCGATCTCGTGACCCGGAATGCTCCCGGCGATCACGAGGGGCACGAGGGCCAGGGCGCAAGCCAGGGTGGTCATCAGGATCGGGAGCAGCCGCTCCCGAGCCCCGCGCAGCACCAGGGCGGGACCGAAGATTTCGCCTTCTTCCCGCTCAAGATGCTGGAAGTGATTGATCATCATGATGCCGTTGCGCGCGGCGATGCCCAGGATCGTGAGGAATCCCACGAGGGCGCCGAGGGACAGCACGCCATCACCCAGGTACGCCGCCAGCACGCCGCCGACCAGCGCCGATGGCAGCGTCAGGAAGGAGAGGATGCCGAGACGCCAGCTCTTGAACGACGTCTCCAGGAGGAAGAGAATGCCGATCGCCGCGACGATCGACAGCAGCATGAGACCCTTCCCCGCCGCCTGCCGCTCTTGCCACTCGCCCTGCAGCTCCGCGTGGTAGCCGAGCGGGAGCGGGACGCTCGCCAGGGCCGCTTCGACGTCGGTCGCGACGGACCCGAGATCACGCCCCTCGACGTCGGCCCGCACGTCCATGCGCCGATGGCCGTTTTCGCGTTGGACCATGTTCGGCGTCGGCTTGACGGTCACACTGGCCACGTCCGCCAGACGCACGTGACCGCCCTCGGGCGTGTCGATCAGCATCTCGCGAATGCTGGTGAGATTCTCGCGTGCGGCAGGGATGGACCACACCTGCACGTCGTACACCCATCCGTCGCGGTGAATATCGCTCACCTCATGGCCGGACATGATCATGTTCGCCGACCGCAGCACATCGCCCGGCTTGAGTCCGTAGCGTTGGGCGGCGGCGAGGTCCACCTTGACCTCCACAAAGGGCACCATGGTCTGGAGCTGCACGTGCAGGTCGGCGACCCCCTCGATGCCCTTCATGGCGGCTTCCAACGACTCCGCCGACCTGCGGAGGGTGTCCAGGTCTTGGCCGTAGATCCGTACGATGAGAGCGTGCCCTCCTCCCGTCAGCACCTCCCGGATACGCTCCTTCAGATAGGTCTGCACGTCGCGCTGCACGCCGGGGTAGCCCGCGACCGTCTC
>Ga0193739_1000023_pt1 | contig 37087 bp, 27 predicted proteins | sample L2a2metaG_FD_144926 | JGI IMG/M metagenome (GOLD analysis project Ga0193739, IMG submission 144926) | Soil microbial communities from a riparian zone of the East river system, Colorado, United States - L2a2 | ecosystem: Environmental > Terrestrial > Soil > Riparian zone | place: USA: East River...
TTGGTGCGGGCGGGCAGCGTGGCCCTGCGTTTGAAGACGGATAGCGCCCTCGCGACCTGGCTCGGACCGCAGCTGTTGCACGACATCGCACTGCCGGTGATGAATTCTCGCGTCTACGTCGAGCTGGTGACTGCGCCGTCGATCGCGGTACGGCGCTGTTATGCCGGCGCCCTCGACGCGTGCAGCGCGGCACTCGGAATCGTCGAAGGGGATCGAATTCCCATATGGTACGACGCGCCGGAGCGACGAGTCCTCGTTCGGCAGTTGCACGACGTGCCCGGCAGCGGCTTGCGGCCGGTCGTCAACGCGTGCGTTCAGGCCGGTTCTGATGCCGCCTGTCTCGACGTCCTGCGCGCCCTCCAGATCGAACCTCCACTGTCGAGCGACGCGCGCCAATCGATGGCGCGGCTAGCCCTCGCCGCCGGTGGTCGCGACGCCTTTCGGCGCTTGTCGCGGAGCGCGGGACAACCGTTGGAACGGCGATTGGGGCTCGCTGGGGGCGTGCCGCTCGATTCCCTCCTGCGTCAATGGCGCGATCAAGTGATCGCGGCCCGCCCTGAACCTGTGACCATGGCCGCATCGATGGGTTGGGCCGCGCTCGCGTGGAGCCTTGTGTTCGGATTGCTGGCATTGCGCAGTACGAGGTGGCGGTGAGCGTGGGACGCTGGGCCGCAATCGCGGGCCTCTGCTGCCTCGCGCTCGCCGCGGCCTATCTCCCGCCAAAGCCGGAGACCGGCCGATACCATCGGCCGCGCGAAACGGTCGGTGCGGAAGCGCGCATGAATCTCATGAACCGCGCCTACGAGTGGGCGCAGAATCTCTCCACCGACCTGCGGTTTCGCGACTCGCTGCGCGCGGCCGTCCGCAGCGCCGGCTCGCGCATGGCGGACGTCGAGGTGATCATCCGCGGTCCGCTTCCCGAGCCATCGCAGCGCGCATTTCGCGCAGCGGTGGAGCGCGTTTGGCAGCGCGTCCACCCCGCAGCGGGAGCCCGTCTGCTCGTCCTCCTCGATGTCGCGAACAGACGCTACTCCCAGCCGATCTACATCCTCCCGGCGGCGCTCGACGGGCGCACCTGTGCGATTTCACTGCGGCTCGACTGGAACGTGTTGTGGCTCAGAAATCCGTCGGCGGTCGAGCGGGGCACGAATCTCCAGTCGTGGCTGCTCGAGTCGCTCGGCCCCTGTCTGTATTACGCCGCGTTCGGCCAACCGGGCCCACAGATCGAGGCCTGGCTGGAAGAACGCGCATTCATCATTGCCAATACGGCCGACTGGGATGCGCCGCCACCCACCGTGGGCCTGGAGGACGAGCCGCGCACCTACGACATGATCGTCTCAGACATGTCGTTCGACGCGCTGGCGTGCACCAACGGCCAATTGGCGCGGTGCCGCGCCGCTGTGATGCACCCGACCCACGAAGGCGTCACGCTGCCGCATTCGCGATCGCCGCAGATCGCCGGCGTTGTGCGACGTAGGTGGTGGCCGCGCAGCTTCCCCGTCGATTTCCACTATCTGTCGGCGCTCGTCCAGGACAAGGGACGCGACCGCTTCGCCAACTTCTGGCGCTCGACCGCGCCGGTCGATAGCGCGTTCGCGTCGGCGTTTGGGCAGTCGATGGAGACGTGGACCTTTGAGTGGGTTCGGGCGTTCGCGCCGGATCTGCCCCCGTTCGGACCCGCCCCGCGGCCACGCGCCGTGGTCCTGGCTCTCATCCTCGCGGGCGGCGCTGTCGCCGCTGCCGCAGCGGGTGTCCTGCGGCGTCAGGTGAACTAGGGGGCGTTCTCGAGGCAGGCGTTCGCCTCGCTCACCACCTGCTGGATCTCCTCAGGCCCCCGCTCTACCGCCGCCCGTAGCCGCGCGAGCGTTGTGAGCGTCCGCGTCAGGGCCTCGGCGCTCTGGTCGCGACGCACCGCGAGCGCGCGCACGGTGTCACGGCGCCGCTCGAGTACGGCCAGGCGTTGCGCGCGCCCGGGTGACGGCGGCTCTCCTTCCGTCGCGGCCACCCGCCGCTCGATTTCCTCGGGGCCTGGCTCGATTTGGCGCTCGAGGGCATAGAGCTGCCGCGCCAGAGCGCCCGCCTGCGCCAGCAACCCATCAGCGCTGCGGACCGCGACTTCGAATCGGGCGCGTCCCGCGCGCGGGACCCGTTCGAGCTGCACGCGCATCGCCGCGCGTTCTGCGCGCGCCTGCTGGATCGCACTCTCGTGCGGCCCGAACTCGGCGGAATCGAGCGGCAGCGGCGAGCGGGAGCCGGCGCTCGGCGAGACTCGCGCGACGACGTCCCGCCACGTGTACCCCGCGGTCCACAGCCGCCCGTACCGCACCGCGATCAAGAATGCCGCGACGAGCGCGCCTAACGGCGCAAGCAGCACGTGCCCTCGTACGAGATCGACCACCGCGAGCGCCACTATCGCGAGGAGGGCCGTGAGCGCCGTCCTGCGAAAGCGCGCGAGCGGCGAGGCGAACCCGGTAATCGCTCCGACGCCGCCGGAACGCCGTGCTTCGACGGTCGCCGGCGGAGGGGCGATCGCATGCAGAAAATCTTCAACCGACCCCCAGCGCTGAGCCGGCTCCTTCGCGAGGCAACGGGTCACGGCTGCCGCGAGATCGGACGGGCAATCCGGTCGCTTCCGCAAGACGCTAGGTGCCTCGGTCACGAGCTGTTTGACGAGCAGTGCCGCGACGGTCGCCGCTTCGAAGGGCAGCTCCCCGGTGAGCAGCTGATACGCCACCACGCCGAGCGAATACACATCGGAGCGCGCGTCGGTTTTCTCGCCGCTGGCCTGCTCGGGGCTCATGTATTGAGGAGTGCCGATGACGATGCCGGTCTGGGTCAGTGTCTGCCCTCGGGCGCCGAGCGCCTTGGCGATGCCGAAGTCCGTCAGCAATACGAGGGATTCCGGGCCATCGAGCAGGATGTTATCGGGCTTGATATCGCGATGCACGATGCCGGCGCGGTGCGCGACACCCAGCGCCGCCGCCGCTTCGGACAGCATCCGGCGCGCGTCGGGAATCGCGAGGCGACCGACGCGCTCGAGATGCAGCTTGAGACTTGGGCCCCCGACGAGCGGCATCACGTACCAGACCACGCCTTCGCTTTCACCGACACTGTAAATAGGGACGATGTGTGGATGGCGCAGTCGCGCGACGGCTTCCGCTTCGCGCCGGAAGCGCTGCCGCATGACCGGCTCGACGGCCAACTCGGGGCGCAGGACCTTCACCGCGACATCGCGCTTCAGTCCCAGGTCGAATGCCGCGAAGACGACAGCGAATCCGCCGCGGCCCAGCAGCTCGCGCAGCTCATAGCCGTCGCCCAGGCCGTGAGCGAGTCGCGTGTATAGCTCGCTGTCGTAGGGGTTAGTCATGCGCGGGCGAAACTAACGCCGCGTGATGCAGGTCGCGACGTGGGCCTACCGTCCCGGCCCGGCGACGCGCAATCTCAAGTCGTGAATCCATAGGAGACGACATGAGCGAGAAACAGAAGTTTCAGGAAGCGTGGGACAAGGAATCGGCGCTCACGCTCAAGGTTCTGAAGGCGTATCCCCAGGAGAAGACCGACCTGAAGCCGCATCCGACCTGCCGCAGCGCGAAAGACCTCGCCTGGACGTTCGTATTCGAAGGGGTGGCCGGCTCACAAGCCGTCCAAGGTGAGATGAAGTTTCCCCCGCCCAACATGCCGCCGACGCCGACGACTTGGCAGGGGATGATCGGTGAAGTGGACAAAGCTTTGAAAGTCATGAGCGACAAAGTGCGGAGGGTCGATGACGCTCAGCTCAACACTACCGTCAAGTTCTTTACCGGTCCCAAGCAGATGAGCGATCTGCGCCGGCTCGACGTCCTCTGGTTTCTCCTGAATGACATGATCCACCATCGCGGCCAGTTCTCCGTCTATTTGCGAATGGCCGGCGGGAAGGTCCCCGCTATCTATGGCCCGTCGGCGGACGAAAAGTGGACCTGAGTTCACTGTCCCAAAGCGGATAGATGCCGGCGGCACCGGGCGCTATTTTCCTCGCGTGACTGGTGCCGCTCGTGTTTCCGCCCTTCCTTTACTCGGCTCGGATGAGCGCTGGCGCGCCGTGTTGGCCCACGACCGCCGCTTTGACGGGACATTCGTCTACGCGGTGCGCTCGACGGGCATCTACTGCCGCCCGTCGTGCGCCAGCCGCCGGCCGCGACGCCCCCAGGTCACGTTCTTTCCCATCCCGGAAGCCGCCGAGCGCGAGGGTTACCGCGCCTGTCGCCGCTGCCATCCGGCGGAGGCGACTGCCGGCGATCCTGCCGTGGCACTCGTGCGCGAGGCGTGCCGGGCGCTCGACGCCGGTGAACGCCCGAAGGGCGCCCAACGCCGGCTGGTGCGCGCGTTCAAGCGCGTCCTCGGCATTACGCCGAAGCAGTACGCCGAAGCACGCCGTGTATCTCGGTTCAAGCAGGAATTGAAACGGAGGAAACAGGTGAGTCCCGCACTGTACGAAGCCGGTTACGGCTCGACGAGCCGCGTCTATGAACGGGCCCATGAGCAGCTCGGCATGACCCCCGCTACTTACGCACGAGGCGGCGCGGGGGTCGACATCGTCTTTGTCACGGTCCCGACGTCACTCGGCCGCCTGCTCGTCGCCGCGACCGAGCGCGGCGTCTGTCGCGTCATGCTGGGCGACAGCGCGGCCACGCTCGAGGCCGATCTCCGCCGCGAGTTCGACGCGGCAAGCGTGCGGCAGGAAAAGGGCAGAAAGCTGGAGGGGTTCGTCGACGCCATCCTCTCCTATCTGGAAGGCCGCGAGCCGCATCTCGATCTGCCGCTCGACATCCGCGCGACCGCTTTTCAACGCCGAGTCTGGCAGGAGCTACAGCGGATCCCGTTTGGCGAGACGCGGACGTATGCGGAGGTCGCCAAGTCGATCGGGCAGCCGAAGGCGACGAGAGCAGTGGCGCAAGCGTGCGCCACCAATCCGACGGCGCTAGTGATTCCCTGTCACCGAGTGGTGAGAGAGGACGGGGAGCTGGGGGGATACCGGTGGGGGGTAGAGCGGAAAAGATCGCTGCTCAAGCAAGAAAGCGAGGACCTGCAAAAGCTAGACGCACCGACGCAGCAGCGGTAAACCGTCCGTGGTCAACGGGACCACCTTCCGGGGTTAGTTGACCGGGATCCAGTAGCTCACCTTCACCGCGAAGAAGTTGTCCCCCCTCGCCCCGAACGAGTCCAGCAAATCGCCGAATCCTACATGGCGTGCCGTCGGATCCCGCCCAAACCGATTCTGCGCCCACACCAGATAGAGCGTACTGCCCGGTCGCCATTCCCACCGTAGCACCGCATTGCTGTTGAACGAGAGGATGTTGAAGTCGGGATTCCGGATCCGCAGCGTGTCCGCTCCGCCGTTGTCGGTGGTGACATAATTGCCCGCCGAATCACGTGCGATGGTCGTTCCGTCGGTTCCGTACGTGCGGAGCCGGAACGTTCGCGCTGCCGCGAGCTCGCCGAACCCATAGTAGCGCCCGCTCGCCGCAAACGGTTCTCCGTAGAGCTCGAGAGTCAGCTCCGGACCAAGCGTGTAGTTGGCCCGCAGCTGCAAGAGGAACGTGCTCTGGTCGATCTGGGCGAAGACGTATCGCCGCCCATAGGTCGCCGCCGGTCCCAACGTGTCGGACCTGGTGACGAACTGCCGCGGCGTGATGGCGCGCAGATAGTTGGGCGTGGCGGAGAGCTGGAACCGCGTCGAGGGCCGGATCGAAATCTCCCCGCTCAACCGGTACGTCTCGCCCCCCAGCTCGTCCTCGCCATAGTAGACCCGGCCGACCCACGAGTTGCTCGCGCCGAAATTGTTCGCGAGCCGCACGACCCAGTTCCACGACTGCGCCGTCGCCATAGTCGGGCCGCCGCGCGTCAGCGAATGGTCGAACGCACGCGGCAGATAATCGACATAGGAGCTCAGGTTCCAGAAGTTCTTGAACGTGACCTCGCCGTACAACTCATTGAAGTGGAACTGCCGGTCATCGCCGAAATCCCACTCCGCCTGCGTGCTGAGGGACACGTTGTAGTTCTGGTACCCACGGCTGGGCTTGGTCTGGCGATAGCGGACGCCGCCGAACATGTACCGCCCATCGGCATTGCCGAGCCGGCCCGCATCGTTGGGATCGTACGACGGCGATTCCCAGCCGTACTCGAGGTCGTACAGCCAGTTTCCTTTCGTCTTCCGAAACCAGATGTCCGCGACCGACCCCGTGAACGTCGTGCGCGTGGAATCGTACTTCAGGTACCGGGCATCGGGACGCTGGAAGAAGTGGACCGACGAGCGCTGCACCCGGTTGATCGCCGCCTGATCCCCGCGGATGTGACTAAACCCGAGGTATCCGCGCAGCTCATAGGCGCCGCGATCCCAGCGCAGGACCCAGTCGGCGCCCCCGGAATAGGCGCGGCGCGTAAACGTCGGGGCGAGTATCGAGTCCAGGTCGCGCAGCACCGTCGTGAGGGTCACGCCGATGACTGACTTCGACGCGCCGAGCTCCTGCTGCAGGCGCACGACGCCATAGCCTGCCGGCGGCGCGACGACGGCGCGGCCGAACGTGCTCGCCGCGGTATCGAAGGTGCGAGCGAACTCCCGCGACGTCACAGCGGCGAGTGCGCCGAGCGACATTCCCGTCGCGAGCCGCCCCGTGACCTTGGCAGCGCCGAGGATCGTCGCGTTATGCGGGCATTCGACGAAGTCCGCGCTCACGTCATCACAGTTGGGGCTCGCCCCGATGCGTCGGGAGTGGAAATAGCTCGGACCGTTGCCGCGCAGCAGCCGGCTGCCTTCGGTGAAGAAGGGCCGGCGCTCGTCGAAGAACACTTCGAATGCCGACAGGTTCACCACCGCCGGGTCCGCTTCCACCTGTCCAAAGTCGGGATTGACGGTGCCATCGAGCGTGATGTTGGGACCGAGACCCATCTTGAGGTCCGCGCCGACGCGGCCAGCGAGATTCGCGCCGCCATTGAACGGATCGGCGGGCGCGACGTCGCTCTGAAAGCGCGTGTCGGCGGCGCCATAGGGCATCAGCTCGAGCCGGCGCGACGGCTTGATGCCCTCAATGCCGACCAGCTCGCCCATGAACGACGACCATCCCGTGCGGTTCGTCGGCACGGGGATCCAGAAGACATCCTCGCTCGTCGCCGGATTCCAGTGGTCGGCGTTGAAGCCCCATACCTGCACCGGCGTGTCGTTGAACCGGAGCTGCGAAAACGGGATGCGCATCTCTGCGGTCCACCCGAGTCCGTCGATGGTCGTCTTCGCTTCCCACACCGGCTCGAATCCGGGATCGATGTCCGTTTCGCTGTCGGTGGCATGGTACCAGTCCATCCGCACGCCCGACGCGGTGACGCCGAACGAGTACGCCGTGCGCCGGTCGCGATAGCTGTCGAACGAGACCCAGAGGTGGTCGGCCTGCGAGGTGTTATCGCGTCGCGACAGCGGCGCCTGGAGCTTGGAGGGATCGCGGCTGGACATGCGGGCGCCGACGTACAAGGCATCATCGTCGTACAGGATGGCGATGCGCATGCTGTCGCTGGGCGGGGCGCCTTCGCGCGGCATTTTCTGCACGAAATCGCTGATCCAAGCGGCTTGTGTCCACGCCGCGTCGTCGAGCCGCCCGTCGAGCTTGATCGCGCTGCCGGTCAGCCGGACCGCGCGCAGCCGCTTGACTGGAGCTCCGCCGGCTCCGTCACGCGTTTGTCCCGCGGCGGCGGACGTGACGCCAGCCAGCGCCGCCGCGAGCACGAGTAGCCGGCGCTTCACTCGCGGGAGAGGGCCTCGTACACCCGGCCCCGATCGTACTGCGAGCCGATCGTTTCGGCGTCCGCGCGAATCGCCGCGCGGATGGCATCATCCATGCGCACCCGGCGAATGACCGCAATGAGCAGCTCCGACATCTCATGGTCCGACGAGATGCTCTTCGCCGACTCGAGTACGCCCAGGGCCACGGGGCGAGTCACTTCTCCGCGCAACACGCTGCCGAGGGCGCGGGCGTGCTCGTAGTCCGAGTTGAGCGTGCTCGCCGCCTCGAAGAATGCCGGGCGCAGGACGTCGTCGAGGACGTACGAGCCGCCCACCTCTATCAGCAGCTCCGCCAGCTCGTAATCGGAGCTGATCTGCTTCGCCGACCGCAACACGTCGGCGAGAATTTTGGGACTCGTCCCCTCCCGGCTCACGGCCGCATCGAGAACGCGGCGATGCTCGTAGTCGGATTGCAGCGAACTGGCCGCCTTGAAGTAGGCCGGCCAAACGGCGTCGTCGATACGGCGCGCGTTGTTCAGCTCGATCAGCAGCGTCGCGAGCTCGTAGTCCGAGCTTATGTCCGCCGCCGCCTCGAGCATGCCCGTCTGGATCGCCGGCGTCAGGCCGGGCCGCGATAGCGCCGCCGTCAGCACGCGGTGCCGCTCGTAGTCCGAGCTGATCGACTTCGACGCGGTGACGAAACCCGCCTGCATCCGCTCGGTCAACGGCTGCGTCCTGGACACGGCGATCAACAGCTCGGCAAGCTCGTAATCGCTGCTGATGCTCTGCCCGGCGAGCGTGACCAGTCGCTCGTACCCCGACGCATCGAGCTTCCCGCTTTCAACCGCCGCCTGATAGTAGATCCGCCGGGTGTAATCGCCGTGGAGCTGACCGAACTCGTCCAGCAATCCCTGAATGCCGCGCTTGTCCAGAATCCAGCGCGCGCGCTCCTCGGCCTGATAGCCGGTGCGCCGCAACAGGTACGTGATCGTCTCGGTGAGCCAGGCTTTCGCTTCGGCATCGAACGGACGAACCTCACCGTCGATCTTGAAGATCCGCTCATTGCCGGGCCGCACCGTCAGGCGCCGAGCGTGCGCCCCATAGTCCACTTCGAGAACGACCTGGCCACCTGACGACACTGATCCGATGTCGGTGAAGTCCTCGTTGAAGGCGAACTTCCCGATCGCGGACAGGCGTATCGTGCACCCGCCGAGCGTCGTGACGATCGTCACGTCATCGTTTTCCATGTGCGTGCTCGAGCTTCCGCGCTTCCCCGTCCGGATGCTGCTCGAACAGCCGCGCAGCGTGTCGATCACGATTGGGGACTGCTGCGTCCTCAGCGCTGCGGCCGGTCTCGCCGTTCGCTTGGTCTTGATGCCGGGGGATGGCAGCCGCGGAATCGTGTCTATCGTGCTCGACGGCAACGCCGGCTCGGTGACACGCGGCGCCACGGCCGCGAGCGGCACGACGACCGCGAGCGCGGCGATCCACGCGGGCAGGGCCGACCGCGGCGACAGCGTGTCACGGCAGCGCCGCGCATCAAGCACGTCGATCAGCCGCGTGGCGAGCTGTGCCGGGCGTGCCATCGCGACACTGGCGAGCGACGTCGCCGGAGCCGCGCGCAGCCCGCGCGCGATCTCGAGCAGATGCGTGGCGTACGCGGACGGCGTCGCACCGGCGCGCAGCACATGATCGTCGCAGGCACGCTCGCGCTCCTCGCGCAGCCTGGTGGCCGCGAGCCACACGAGCGGATGGAACCAGTACACCGCACACGCGACTCGCGCGATCAGCTGGACGATGAAGTCATGGCGCTTCACGTGGGCAAGCTCGTGCAGCAGCACGTCGCGCCGCCGCTCGGCCGGCCACTGATCGGCTTCTTCGGGCAGCAGAATCGCGGGGCGCCGGACGCCCCACGTCATCGGCATCGCCGGAGCCCTGGCCTGAAGCAGCCGGACGTAGCGTTTGAGACCCAGCTCGCGCGACAGGTCCTCCATCAACAACAGCCATGCCTCGTCCCGCACCGGCCTCGTCACGCGGTCGAGCCAGGCAATCCGGGCCATGCCCACGGCGAGCAGAATCAACACCACCGCGACGCCGCTCAGCCACACGGGCAACACGAGGGCGGTCCAGTCCGAAGCAAGCTGGAACCGCGCTGGTCCTTGATCGACGGCAGACGTGGGCGTGGAGCGAGTCTCGCGCACGAGAGGCGCGACGGGCGCGGGACGTGCGGTGGTGTTTTGCGCACGGGGTTCGGCAAGGGACGCGCCTGCGATCTGCTCGGCATCAAACGCGACCGGGACATCGAGGGTCGGCCAGGCCGCGACGCGCCAGTTGGGCAGCAATGCGGACGCGACCGGAAGAGCGAGCACACCAGCGCACGAGAGCGCCCAGACGAGATGCCGGAGCGCGGCCGAGGAGCGGCGCAGCCAAAGCGTGCCGCCGGCGGCGAGCAGCAAGAGGACCGTGGCTTTGACGAAGGCATCAGCCAGAATCGCGATCATGTCAGCGGCCCTCCTTCCGCGCGTCGGCAATGAGCTGACTCAAGCGCCCCAGCTCCGCATCGGAGAGGCGCGTCGATGAAAGATCGAGCAGTGCCGCGACAGCCTGCTCCGTCGAGCCGTCGAAAAACGTGTGGAGCAGCTGGCGCAGCGCGGACTGGCGCGCTCGCTCGCGAGGCACGGTGGGGACGAACACGTAGCGCGGGCCGTCTTCCTCGTGACGCAGGTGACCTTTCTCCTCCAGCACGCGCAGCAGTGCGCGCACGGCGGAATAACTCGGCGGATCGGTGAGCTGGTCGAGGACTTCGGCCGCGCTCGCGCGGCCGGCGCGATAGATCACGTCCATGATCTCACGTTCACGACGGCTCAGCTGCGTGTTCGTTTCCTTTGACATTGCCAACCCCCGCACGCGTTGAATGCTAAAAAACTAGCATACGATGCTAGGAAAGTAGCATTGGGGGCAATCCTGTCAAGCGAGGCTGTTACGCACTTGCCGGGCTTGCCAGAGGTGGCGACGGTCATGCGCGAGGATGAACTGGAAGTAGGCGCCCAAGGGCAGGCGCAGCAGCCGGTTAACGGGAGATATCGTGCGCACACGCGCCAGGTCCAAGCCGTCGGCCTGCCGTACCCGCTCGGCGAGTTGATCGCGCATCCGACTGAATTCAGGGAGGAGGTCGGCGGCCCGGTAGGTCGCCACGCTGGGCACCCGAAGCATTGCGACCGTTCTCATCCGCCATTTGGGGGGCGGCTCCATGGACCGGGCCACCATGCGGGCGAACCAACCATACTTAAAGGGACCGGCGGCAGTTTGACCCCTGGCTCGACCCTCGGCGATGGCCCGATCGAACGCCGGCAGCGTCTTTGTGACCCCGACGTCCAAATGCTGGAGGCAGTCGGCGATCGACCAGCGGCCCTTGCCGGGGTGCCAATTGAACTGCGCATCGCTGAGGCCCGCAGTGACGGCGGCCCCTTCTTTCTTGATGGCGTCGATTTGATCGAGCATAGACCGTATCTCGGCGTTCATGATCGTGCCCTCCTCCTTGCCGTGCCGCGGACCAGGAGTCACGTTTCGTAAAATCCCGGAGGCTCTATGAGCGCGCTCGCCGTCCCCCTGGTCCTGTTATCCACTCTCGCACAAACTCCTGCCCCACGCGACCTCGTCGCCCGGGCCGTCGCCGCGATGGGCGGTGAATCCGCGCTGCGCGGCATTCGCAACTATTCCATCACGTTTTACTCTACGACGTTCGCGCTCGGCCAGGAAGAGACCCCAGAGTCGCCAGCCCGCGCCAACATCACGACCGGCACGCAAACCACCGACTACGCCGCCAACCGCCAGCTCGCCGTCGTCGAGATCCGCAATGTGGCAGGCGCGGTCAACAAACAGCGGCGCATCACGGCCGGCGGAATCGGAATGGTCGAGACGAACGGCGCTCTTGCTCCGGACGGCCCCGGGGCGGTCGCCAACGTGGAGCGGAACTGGCGTCGCTCGCTGGAGCGCCTGCTGATCGCGGCACTCGACAACCCTGCTGCGCTGCGCGCGCTACCCGCGCGAACCTGGCGCGGCGAGTCCGCTGATGGCGTGCGCTTCGCGAGCGGACCCGACACACTCGCTATCTACTTTGATCGGCGCTCCGGGCTTCCGGTACTCACGGAGGCGATCAGTGACGATCCGATTCTCGGCGACCGGCGGACGGTCAACGCGTACACGCGGTGGCAAGAGGCCGACGGAATTCGTTACGCCCGGCAATTCGACACACAAGTGAACGGCCGACTCCAGACTCACACGGTGGTCACCTCGCTGGCGTTGAATCGCGCCGTGGACGATTCCCTGTTCGCCATTCCGGACTCGATCAAGGCTCGCGCGCAACCCAGCAATCCCACGCCGCCGTCGATCACCGTCACGCTCGTCGAGCTCGCTCCGAATGTATGGCGCGCCGAGGGTGGCTCGCACCATTCGCTGATCGTGGATCAGGGAACTCGGCTCGTTGTGGCCGAGGCGCCGCTCAGCGCGATGCGCATGGAGGCAGTGCTCGACACACTGCGATCGAGGTTCCCCGGCAAACCTGTCGGGACGGTCATCAATACTCATCACCATTGGGATCATTCCGGCGGGTTGCGGGCAGTACTTTCGGCCGGCGTCCCCGTGGTGACGCACGCTCGTAACGCGAGCTTCGTGCGGTCAATCGCCGCAGCGCCGAAGACCGTTCGTCCCGACGTGCTGTCACGGCGCCTCGGTCCCGCCCGCCCCCCTCGCCCCGCGATCACCACCTTCGAAGACAGTTTGGTCGTCGGTGCTGGGGAGACCCGCGTCGTGGTGTATCGGTTGCCCACCGCCCACGCCGAGGGCGTGCTCGCGATTTACGTCCCTTCAGCGCGGATCCTGTTCCAGAGCGATGTCGTGAACGCCGCTCCAAACCCGCCCGCCGCGGGGAGCGCCGAGCTGATCAAGTTCGTGAGAGGACGAGGGCTCGCGGTCGAGCGTGTGGCAGGTGGGCACGGCGTGGTGCTGCCATGGGCCGACGTGGAGCGCGCCGCCACCCCCCCGGCCACGGCGCCGTGAGCCTCTAGGACGCCGATCACATTGCCGGAGCGGGGCGGCTTTATATTGTCGCCCCATGCTCCGCCCTGGCCTGCTCCTCCTCGGCGTCGCGCTGCTGCCTGTCTCGCTACCGGGACAGGAGGTCGGCTACCGGGTGGTGGTCCATCAGTCGAATTCCGTCACGCGGCTCTCGCGCGACCAGGTCTCGCGGATCTTTCTCCGCAAAGTGACCCTGTGGGATAACCGCCAGGCTGTATTGCCGGTCGATCAGACCGCTGAATCCCCCGTGCGGCGTACGTTCACGAAGCAGGTTCATAACCGTACGATCGCGTCGGTACAGACGTGGTGGCAGCAACAGACCTTCGCGGGCGTCGGCGTCGCGCCGCCTGAACGCGCCTCCGATTCCGAGGTCCTGGACTACATCCGCAAATATCCGAATGCGATCGGCTACGTCCGTATCGGTTTTCCCGTCGGCGCCAGCATCAAAACCATAGACGTCAGACCCTGAACTCAGGGCGCATCTGCTACGAAGGATGTCGTATTGACAAGTACGAAAGCTTTCGTATGTTGAGCCACATGACCCGACCCACCAATGCCGAGCTCGCCATTCTGGCTGTCCTGTGGCAGCGCGGACGCAGCACGGTGCGCGACGTGCACGACGCGTTGCGCGCGGCCCGCAGCGAGGCCGTCGGTTACACGACGATCCTCAAGTTGCTGCAAATCATGACCGAGAAGAAACTCGTCACACGGGATACCCGAGCGCGGACGCACGTCTATACCGCGGCGGTATCCGAGGCAACCACGCGCGGCGATCTTCTGTCTGACCTGGTAGACCGGGCGTTCGGAGGGTCGTCGCTGGCGCTCGTCCTCCAGGCTCTCTCCACGACACGCGCCACACCCGCTGAGCTCGAGCAAATCCGACGACTCCTCGACCAGAGGAATGGAGATTCGCGATGAACGCGACACATGCGCTGGGCTGGGCCCTCGTGCATTTTCTGTGGCAGGGCGCCGCCCTCGCCATCCTCCTCGGCATCGCGCTGGCGATCACGCGCCCCACCGCCGCTCGCACGCGCTATGCACTTTCGCTCCTGACGCTGGGTGCGATGCTCGTCCTGCCGATCGCGACAGGCTTGCGCCTTTACGACTCCGTGCGCCTCGGGCCGCCCGCTCCGTTGACGTCAACGCTTGCGCAACGCGAACCCGAAACGCGCTCGTCGGTTCCAGACTCCCCTGCCCCATCCGCGACCTCCACCGGCACTCCGATCGATCAGCCCGTCGCGCGGCTCAGAGATCTCCTGAATCCGGCTCTGCCGTGGCTGGTAGTGGTGTGGGTCGTAGGCGTTGTGGCACTGTCGGTCCGCCTGGCCCACGGCTGGATCATGGCGCGCCGGCTCCGGACCGACGGCACACGCACCACCTCCGCGTCGCTCCAGCAGGTGCTGGAGCGGCTGGCCGCGCGGATGCGCGTGAGCCGGCCGGTGCAGCTGCTCGAATCGCTGCTCGTCGAGGTCCCCGCCGTGATCGGCTGGCTGCGCCCTGTCATCCTCGTCCCCGCGAGCGCGCTGACCGGTCTCACACCACAGCAGCTCGAGGTCCTGCTCGCTCACGAGCTGGCCCACGTGCGCCGCTATGACTACCTCGTCAATGTCGTCCAGTGCGTCATCGAGACCCTGCTCTTCTATCATCCGGCCGTGTGGTGGGTGTCGCGCCGTGTGCGCGATGAACGCGAGCATTGTTGCGACGATCTCGTGGTGCAGCTGTGCGGAGACCGGCATTTGTACGCGTCCGCCCTTGTTGATATGGAACGGCTCCGTCCGGCGACGCCACGTCTGGCCCTTGCCGCCACCGGTGGATCGCTGCTCCATCGGGTGAAACGCCTGATTCTTCCTCGCGGTGCGCGCACGGAGTTTTTCCCGCGCTGGGCGGCCGGTGTCGCCGGCGTCCTGGCCGTGACCGTGGCACTCCTCGCCACCGGCAGCGACCGGCTGGCAGGAGAGCCAACCGAGATTGTCGCCGCAGATACGACGCGCACGGCCCCGGACACCGTCCTCCGTCACCCCGATCCCTCGCAGCCGTTGGCGCAGCGTTGGGACTGGGCACGCACACAGGCTCGGCAACTTGGCAAACGGACCTATTGGATTGGGTATCAAGTGTCGCGGCCCGCCTGGCTGGAGCATTCCGTCTACATCGATCGCGGCACCGAGGTGATCGGGCAGGACTTCAAGGTCACCGGCCGGCTCTTCGGCGACTTCCAGGGTCTCATGTTTCGCGGTGTACGGCTGGGACCACTCACCGGCACGGGTGATTCGGACGACATCGCGATCCTGTTCGCATTCACCGCCGACCAAAGCGGCAAGACCGCATTGACGCACGTCCACGTCGCCAGCATCTACCTGCCCGTGGATTTCCGCGGCCGTACGCTGGTCTGGCTGGGCAGCTCCGCGGATGCGCAGAGTCTCGCGCTGGTCGAAGGCTTGTTCGCCTCCACAACGCAGCCGGAGCTGCGGGAGGACATCGTGGCAGCCGTGGGGATTCACGGCACCAGCGATGCCGTCGTCCCGATCCTGTTGCGGTGGCTGAACAGCCGCCAGCCGACCGATGTGCGCGTACAAGCAGCCGAGTGGCTCGGCTTCCATCCCACGCCCTCGGCCGTGTCAGCGCTCAGCCGAGCGGCCCGCGGCGATGTGGCCAGCGATGTGCGCCGGGAGGCGGCGGAGGCGCTAGGAGACAACACGCTGCCGGCCGCCACCGACTCGACCATCGCCGTGGCCAAGACGGCGACCGATCCCGACGCCCGGCGTGAAGCGGTGGAGGGACTCGGCCAGAAAGACAGCGAGCGCGCCCTCGCCGCACTGGTGTCGATCGCGCAAACCGATCGCGACGAAGATGTGCAGCGCGAAGCCGTGGAAACACTGGGCGAGATGCCGGGCGGGCGCGGCCTCAACGCCGTGCGCGACGTCGCACGCAGACACCCGCGCCCCGACGTGCAGCGCCAAGCGATCGAGACGCTCGGCGCCGTACACGAGGGAAAGGGAGACGCGCTCGCCGCCCTCACCGAGTTCGCGCGCACCCATCCCAACTCCGACGTGCGGCGACAAGCCATCGAAACACTCGGTCAGCTTGCGCCGACGGCCGAGACGGTCCGCCTGCTGGCCGCGATTGCCCTTAACGACCGTAACGAAGATGCCCAGCGGGAAGCCGTGGAGACACTCGCCGAGATCGGCGAGCTCGGACTGCCGGCCGTGATCGACATCGCCCGCACGCATCCCTCCCCCGACGTCCGCCGCGCAGCGATCGAGAAGATCGGCGAGCATGCCCCAGCCGCTCAAGCTCTCGATCTCCTCGAGCAGATCGCGCGCCGCGACCCCCATCCCGACGTACAGCGGGCAGCCGTCGAAACGCTCGGCGAAACGGGCCGCACCGACAGCGTGATGGCCGTTCTGGACGGCGTCGCGCGTGGCGCTGACCATCCGGACGTCGCGCGCGCAGCGGTGGAAACGTTGGGTGAGCTGCACGACGCGCGCGCGCTCGCGCTCGTCGCGCGCATCGCGCGCACGCACCGCAGCCTGGACGTGCGGCGCGCGGCGATCGAGACGTACACCGAAACGGCATCGCCGGACTCGGCACTTGCCCTGCTCAAGAGCATCCTCGCGACCGAGGCGCCGGAGGACGTCTACTCTGAGGTGCTGGAGTCGCTCGAGCAGCTGGAAGGCGGCGTTGGCATCCCGGCGCTCATCGACGCAGCGCGGTCACACTCGAACCGCGAGGTTCGGGCGGACGCGCTGCGTCGTCTGGCGGAGAGCGATGACCCGCGCGCGCAGCAAATCTTCGACCAGACGCTGCGCCGGCCTTAACGGTTCGGAGCGTCGCCTCCGCTGCTCGCCGCCGCTTCGGCACCGAGCCGGTGTTTCTGATACCAGCTCATCATATAGAGCTGGGTTCTCAGGAAGTTCGACGGCTTGGAGCTGGTCCCGTGGTACTCGCCGTTGAACCGCAGCATGACCACCGGGACCTTCAGCATCTTGAGCGCGGCGTAGTACTCCTCGGTCTGGGGCATCGGCGTGCGCAGATCCAGCTCGCCGGTCATCAGCAGGGTCGGCGTCTTCACGTTGCCGACGTAGCTGAGTGACGACTGCTTGATCCACTGTTCCGGCTTCTCCCAGAACGGCCCATCGAAGAAGGCGTACGTGAACAGCGGGATGTCGGTCTGTCCCGCCATGCTCAGCCAGTTGATCACCGGGCAGCGGACGGCCGCCGCCGCAAACCGTGTCGTGTGACCGATCACCCAGCTCGACAGCACACCACCGCCCGAGCAGCCGCCCACATACATGCGCTGCGTGTCGATGTAGCCGCGGCCCACGACGGTATCGATTCCCGCTATCAGATCGTCGTAATCGACGCTCGGGTACGCGCGCTCGATAGCGTTGCCAAACTTGCTGCCGTAGCCGGTGCTGCCGCGCGGGTTGGTGTACAGCACCACGTATCCGTTGGCGGCGAAGTTCTGCAACTGATAACTGAACCCCACGTTGTACATGGCGTGCGGTCCACCATGAATTTCCATGATGAGCGGATACTTCTTGCTGGGATCGAACCCGGGGGGCTTGATGATCCATCCCTGGACCCGCGCGCCGCCGGTCGAGGCGTACCAGACTTCGTCAACTTTGCCCAGCCGCACGCCGTCGAGCACATCGGCATTCACGTTCGTGAGCCGGCTTACAGGTTGCGGCCGGCGCAGGTTGTAGCGCACCACGTCGGGTGACTCATCGGCGTCCGAGCGGACGCCGACCGCGTTGAAGTCGCGCGACACGGAGGACAGCGACAGCATGTGCGCACCTTCGGTCACGCGGCGGTTGCCGCCGCGCAGACCCGCGAAATAGACATTGCTCGTTCCTTGGTCTCCGACCGCGAAGAAGACGCCACTCCCGTCCGGACTCCAATGCACCGCGCCCGGATCCCGATCATACGTCGTCAGTGCGCGCATGCCGCTGCCATCGATGCCAATCGTCCAGATCTCGTTGGCCTGATACGAGTACGTGCCGGACTCTCTCCCGATGAACGCCACGGCGCGGCCGTCGGGGGAGACGGCGGGATTCGACCAACCGCCTTTCTTGCTGACGAGCGGGCGGACGGCGCCACTCTTCACGTCCACGGTATAGAGGTAGGACTCGCGGTAGCGATAGTCGGCATCCGGTTCACGCAGCCCGTCGAAGACGATGGTGCGGCCGTCGGGCGTCCAATCGTAATCCAGTCCCGCGCCGAGCTCGCTGGTCCCGAAGTCGCCGGTCGTCAGCTGGCGAGGAGTGCCGCCTTCTGCGGGAACAAGAAAGATCTGGTTCGTTCCCTGTTCGATGTAGCCGGTACGATCGCGGCGATAATGCAGCCGGTCCACGATGCGCGGGGCCGGCGTCCACTTCGCGCCTTCCGGTGCGGCCGGCATGCTGATCTTCCACGGCGTGTCGCTCTTCACGAGCATCGTGAACGCGAGCGAGCGGCCGTCGGGCGACCAGCTCAGGTTACTGGGATTCTCGCTCACGCGCGTGGCCTGCGACGTGGCGCCTTCGGCGTCCATCCAGCGAACGAAGAGCTGTGTCCCCTTCGGCTCACCATCGGCGAAATACGCGATGCGGCTGCCATCGGGCGACCAGCGCGCGCCGGACCCCTTCGCGAGGAAGCGATTCTTCGAGCCGTCGGCATTCATGATCCACAGACCTGAGTCCCAGCGGTCCTCGATCTTGTTCACCCAGCGCCGGGTGTACACGATCTGCGAGCCGTCCGGGGAGACTTGTGGATCGGCGACCTGTTCCCAATCGAGATAGTGGTTGACGGTGAGTAGGGTGTCGGATGCAGTTTCTTGACTCGTGGCCACGGATGGAACCACCAGGAGTGCGGCCAGAAGCACGGAACGCATAGAGCCTCCGCGGGCAGCGGGGAAAGAGTGATGCCTGTAAATGAACCTGGCGGACTTCATTGAGCCAGTCCGGGCTTGGGGACGCCGATCAGGTAGGTCCCGCGCAGCGGCGACCAGCCACCCCGCATCTCGCCGATTTCCCAATCGTAGGTGTCCAGTCCCCGCACCAGGTCGCGAAGCTCCGCAGGCGAGTACGCTCGCAAGCACGACACCACGCCGTCGAACGTCCCAACGAGGGGCAGCACCGGCGGCAGGTAACTCCAGAGGAATCGGGACCAGCGCCAGGGGCGAATGAACGGCGCGGCGGCCAGCGCGCCGAGCCACGTGAACGCGACCACTCCGATTTCCCACGGGGCGCGTCGCGCCGCCTCGAAAACCGCGATTCCTTGGCGGTGCTTGACCGCGTCGGCGAGAATCGCGCGGGCCTCGGCGGGCCGGAAGTGGTGAAACGACGTAAACAGCGTCCGGAAACCGTCGAGCTCCTCCGGAACCGCCCGTGCGTCCACCGGAGCCGGGTGAAACGGCAGTTGGCCGGATACCATGGGTCCCCGGTGGGGATAAAGATCGGTCAGGATTATCGGTACACCGACCTCCCTCGCCAGACTATTCCACGGACCGCCGGCCCCGGAGCACAGGTCCACGATGCGGGTAGCGCGAGCGCGCCGAACGGCGCGGCGTAACAGCGGACCGGCGGGATCGTACGCACGGGCGAGGTTCAACGAAAACGCCAGGAAATCCGTCAACGCGTCGCGTAAGGACGGCGGACACCAGGGCAGATCATGGAGCTCGACGAGATGCAGGCGCACGCTCCCTGAAATTTGCACGAATCGCCGTGCCACGTGAGATTTCGCGCCCGCATGGAGAACTTCGAGCTTCCCCGCCTGTTCGCGGACCGCCCGGCCGGCCACAACTACTTCGAGCTGATTCGCGTGCCCGCGATGTCGGCGGGACTCTACGTGCTGCAGCCCGGTGAGCCCGACAGCCAAGCCCCCCATCGCGAGGACGAGATCTACTATGTCGTGGGTGGCAGAGCGACGATCCGCGTCGGCACTGAGGACCGTCCGGTGGCGGCGGGGACGGCCGTCTTCGTCCCGGCGGGCGTCGAACACCATTTCCATTCGATCAGCGCGGAATTGCAAGTCCTCGTCATTTTTGCTCCCGCCGAAACCCCGACCGTTTCATGAGCCTGCGGACGACGCCGTTTCATCCGCGCACGGGACCACTGTCGGAGGGCCAGGCGTGGCGCCGCTGGGCCGGCTACGTCGTGGCCAGCTCGTATGAGCTGTCGCACGATCGCGAATATCATGCGATCCGCAGCTCCGCGGCGTTGTTCGATGTCTCGCCGCTGTACAAGTATCTGGTCACCGGTCCGGACGCCGCTCGCCTGCTCGACCACGTCGTGACGCGCAACGTCGGGAAGGCCAAAGTCGGCCAGGTGCTCTACGCGCCCTGGTGCGACAACGACGGCAAGCAGATCGACGACGGCACCATCTCAGTGCTGAACGAGCAGACGTTCCGGATGACCGCGGCCGATCCGACGCTGCGCTGGCTGCATCTCAACTCATCCGGCCTGAACGTTGCGCTCGAAGACGTCTCCGAGCGCACCGCCGCGCTTTCCCTGCAGGGACCCAACTCACGCGAGATTCTCCAGATCGCCGCCGAGCGGGATCTCTCGAGCCTCAAGTACTTCCGGCTCACGAGCGCGAAGATCCGCGGCATTCCCGTGACGATCTCGCGCACCGGATATACTGGCGACCTCGGCTACGAAGTGTGGGTTGATGCTCCTCAGGCCGTGCCGCTGTGGGACGCGCTGATCGAGACGGGCACACCGTACGGCATCACGCCCGCCGGAATGCTGGCGCTCGACGTCGCCCGGATCGAAGCCGGGCTCTTGCTCATCGAGGTGGACTACTTCTCGTCCCGGCATGCGCTCATCGAAGCGCAGAAATCGTCGCCACTCGAGCTCGGTCTGGCGTGGACGGTCGCGACGGACAAGGAGCGCTACAACGGACAGGCCGCGCTCGATGCGGAGCGACTGCGTGGACCGTCGTGGCAGTTCACCGGCCTGACGGTCGATTGGGATTCGCTGGAACGACTCTACGCCGACGTCGGGTTGCCGCCGCGCGTACCGTCGCAGGCGTGGAGGACGAGCGTACCGGTTTATGATCGCGGGGGGAACCGGCAGGTGGGTTACGCGACGAGCGGTGGCTGGTCGCCGCTGCTGAAGCGCTACATGGCGCTGGCCCACCTGGAGACGCCGAGTGCGGCGGCGGGGACAGAAGTGCGCATGGAGGTGACCGTCGAGCATCACCGCAAGCAGGCGACTGCCCGCGTCACGCCACTGCCGTTCTTCAATCCGGAACGGAAACGGGCCTGATGGCAGCGAGGCGCTACGACGCGATCATCATCGGCGGGGGCCACAACGGCCTGGTGACCGCGGCGTATCTCGCACGCGCGGGCAAAGCGGTGCTCGTCCTCGAGCGGCGGCCGCGCGTCGGCGGCGCCGCCGTCACCGAAGAGATCTTCCCGGGCTTCAAGTTCACGATGTTCTCCTACGTCGTCAGCCTGCTGCGTCCGGAGATCATCCGCGATCTCGACTTGCCGCGGCACGGGCTGCACATCCTCCCCCTCGAAAGCACCGTGACGCCAATGGAGAATGGCGACTACATCGCCGCCTGGGCCGATCACGACGAGACACGACGCGAGCTGTACCGGCATTCGCCACGCGACGCCGAGGCGTACGACGAGTACGGCCGGCTGATGCACTTCATGGCGCAGGCGGTGAAGCCGATCCTCAGCATGGTGCCGCCCGACCCCACGTCGTTTGCGCCCGGCGACTTGGCTGCGCTCTTGAAGCTTGGCAAGCACTTCCGCGGCCTCGGCGGTGAGCGGCTGCATGCGCTCGTCAAACTGATGACCATGAGCTCGGCCGACTTTCTCGACGAGTGGTTCGAGACCGACGTGCTCAAGGCGACGAAGTCGGCGAGCGGGATCATCGGCACGTTCCTCGGGCCGCGCTCGCCGGGAACCGCGTACGTCCTCCTTCATCATTACATGGGGGAGTTGGACGGCGTCTTCCGCGCCTGGGGCTTCGCCAAGGGCGGCACGGGCGCGGTGAGTGAGGCCATCGCCTCATCCGCTCGCGAGTTCGGGGCTGAGATCCGTTGCAACGCGGGCGCTGCGAAAGTGATTGTCCGCAACGGACGGGCCACCGGCGTGGTGCTCGAGAACGGCGACGAGCTCACGGCGCGCACGGTGGTGTCGAGCCTCGATCCGCGCCGCACGTTCCTGCAGCTGCTCGAGTCCGACGACTTACCCGGCGACTTCGTGTCGGACATCAAGCGCTTCAAATTCCGCGGCTCATCCGGCAAGGTAAATCTCGCCCTGGACGCGCTGCCCAGCTTCACGTGCATGCCCGGCATCGGCCGCCAGCACCGCGGGGCATTCTCGATCAGTCCCAGTCTCGACTATGTCGAGCGCGCGTACGACGACGCGAAGTACGGCGAGTTCTCGCGCCGTCCCTACATGGACATCGTGTTCCCGTCCATGATCGATCCGGGAATGGCGCCGCCGGGGAAGCACGTCATGTCCATCTTCGTGCAGTACGCGCCGTACAACCTGAACGGCGGTTGGAGTGATGCGAAGCGCGAGGCGTTCGGCGACGCCGTCGTCAACACGGTTGAGAGCTTCGCGCCGGGCTTCAAGTCCAAGATTCTGCACCGGCAGGTCATCACGCCCCTCGATATCGAGCGCATCACGGGCCTTACCGAGGGCAACATCTTCGCCGGCGAGCTCGCGCTGCATCAGTTGTTCTTCCTCCGCCCCGCGCCGGGATGGGCGAAGTTTGCGACGCCCGTCCGCAACTTCTATCAGTGCGGCTCCGGAACCCATCCGGGCGGCGGCATCATGGGGGCGTCCGGTCGGCTCGCCGCGATGCGCATTCTGAGGGACGGGGCGTGAGGAGCTCGTTGCTCGACGCGATCGTGATCGGCGCCGGTGCCAACGGCCTCGCCGCCGCGCATTATCTCGCGCGTGCCGGCAAGCGTGTAGTGGTGGTGGAGCAGCGCCATACGGCCGATCCATCGGCGGATATCGGCTGGGTGCCGCCTGGCGTGATTCGCGATCTGGGCTTGCATCAGCTGCGGCTCGAGCAACCCGATCCGTGGCTCACCGTGCCGCTCGACGGCGGGAGCACGCTCGAGCTGTCGCGCGACATCGGGCGCTCGGTCGAGGCGATCCGTCGCATCAGCCCCGCCGACGCGGCGAAATGGCCGGAGTTCTGCCAGCGCATGCGAACGCTCGCGGGGGTCCTCGAGAGGCTGTACCTCGCACCGCCCCCCGATATCGAGACCCGCGATCCGCGCGAGCTGGCGCGCATTGGCGGCCTGGGACTCTACGTGCGCCGGCTCGGCAAACAGGCCGTCATCGATCTCGCCCGCATCCTGCCGATGTCCATCGCGGAGCTGCTCGATGATTGGTTCGCGAGCGACGTCCTGAAAGGAGCACTCGGCGCGCTCGGTATCTGGCACCTGAAGCAGGGCCCGCGCTCGGGCGGCACCGCGTTCAACTTCCTGCACCACCACGCGGGCAGTCCGGCGGGTGTGTTCCGGCCGGCGCGCTCGAACATCACGAAGGTGTTGGAGGGTATGCCGGGGGTGGAGGTGCGTCGGGGCAGTCGCGCGACCGTGCTCGCAAAGAACGGCCGGGCCTCGGGCGTCGTGTTGGAAAAGAGTAGCGAGGCGATCCTCGCCCCGATTGTCGTGTCGAGCGCCGATCCGCGCGCGACGCTGGACCCCGTCGCTATCGAGCTCGACCCCGAATTCGCGCGCGCCGTGGACAACATCAAGGCCCGCGGCGTGGTCGCGCGCGGGACGCTCACCCTCGACAGCGCGCCGAGCTATGCGAATCTCTGCGTGGCACCTTCCCTCGAGTACCTGGAGCGCGCGTATGACGACGCCAAGTACGGCAAGGACTCGGCAGTCCCGTACGTCGAGGTGCAGCGTACCGATGGGAACCGCCTGGAGCTGCACGTGCAATACGTGCCGTACACGGACGGGACGGCCAACGTGCCGCGTCATCAGGCGCTGCAGCAGAAGGTTGCGCAGGTGCTGGGGGTCCAGCCGAGCCAGGTGAAGCTGCAGTCGCCCGACGAGGAGCAGATGCAGCGCGGCGCCACCGAGGGGCACCTCTACCACGGAGAGCTCACTCTCGACCAGATTTTGTTCATGCGCCCCGTGCCGGGTTGGAGCCGCTACCGCACACCCATTGAGGGGTTGTATCTGTGCGGCTCGGGGACGCATCCTGGCGGTGGGATTCCGGGGGCGGCGGGCCGCAACGCGGCGCGGGAGATCGTATGACGTTCCTCAAAACTGTCGAGAGCTATCGCCAGGGCGCCCGCACGCTACCGGGCCGCTATTACACAACGCCCGACGTGTTCGCGGAAGACCAGGAGCGCATCTTCCGGCGTCACTGGATCTGCGTCGGCCGCGACGCCACGCTCGCGACGCCCGGCGATTATTTCCTGGTGGAAATCGCCGGCGAGAGCATCATCGTGCTACGCGATCAGTCGGGCGAGCGGCGCGCCTATTACAATGTCTGCCGCCATCGCGGCACCCGCCTGTGTGAATCCTCCAAAGGCCGGCTGTCCGAAACGATCCAGTGTCCGTATCACGCCTGGACGTACGCGCTCGACGGCCGCCTGATCGGCGCTCCGCACATGAACGAGGTGGAGGGTTTCGAAAAGAAGGCGTATTCCCTGCACGCGGTCGCGCTCGCCGAGTGGGAAGGCTTTCTATTCGTGAATCTCGATCCCCAGGCCACGCCCGCCGCCCAATGGTTCGCACCGCTCGAGGGACGATTCTCGCGCTACAATCTCCCGCAGCTGCGCACCGTGCGGCACATCGAGTACGACGTGCGCGCGAACTGGAAGCTGATCCTGCAGAACTACAACGAGTGCCTGCACTGCCCCACGATCCATCCGGAGCTGTCCACCAAGCTGCCGTACACCAGCGGCGCGAACGACCTCATCGAGGGACCGTTCCTGGGCGGCTACATGGAGATCAAGGCGCCAAACGAGAGCGCGACCATGACGGGCCGCGCCTGCGCCTTGCCGTTGGGCGAGCTCGCGGCCCAAGATCAGCGGCGCGCGTTTTACTACGCGCTGTTTCCCACGATGATGTTGAGCCTGCATCCGGACTACGCCGTCATCTATACCGTGTGGCCCGTCGCGCCGGCCCAGTCGCGCGTGATCTGCGAATGGATGGTGCACCCCGATGCGCCCGCCGCCGCGGGCTACAACATCCAGGACGCCGAAGAATTCTGGGACCGCACCAACCGGCAAGACTGGCACATCTGCGAGCGGAGCCAGCTGGGCATCAGCTCCCGCGTGTACGCGCCGGGGCCCTACTCGCCCCGTGAAAGCATTCCGGCGGCGTGGGATCGGACGTACTTGAGGGCATTTGAAGGCCGATAGAGCGCTCGAGCGGCTGTGGGCGGGTTTTGCCAATCTGCCCACCGTAGATCAGCAATTCGACGGCACCGCAATCGAGAACGTGTTGAACGAAGTCGCGGACCGCCTGCACGACAACTACCCCTACTTCCACCCGCTCTACGCCGGCCAGATGCTCAAGCCTCCGCATCCGGTCGCGCGGCTCGCGTACGAGCTGGCGCTGCAAATCAATCCCAACAACCATGCGCTCGACGGCGGGCGCGCCAGCTCCGCGATGGAGAAAGAAGCGGTCGCCGAGCTGGCGAAGATGGTCGGGTGGGACACGCACCTCGGCCACCTCTGCGGCGGTGGCACGATGGCGAATCTCGAAGCGCTGTGGATCGCCGGCCAGCTGCATCCGGGCAAGACTGTGCTCGCCTCGACGCAAGCGCACTACACCCATCAGCGCATCGCGGGAGTGTTGGGCCTGCCGTTCGAAACCGTCCCGTGCGACCGGCGCGGCCGCATGGACGCCCATGCGCTCGCGCGCCGGCTCGCGGCCGGCGGCGTGGGGACGGTGGTGGCCACGATGGGAACGACCGCGAGCGGCGCCGTAGACCCGCTCGACGCCATCGTCGCGCTGCGGGAGCGGTACGATTTCCGCATCCACGCGGACGCCGCCTATGGCGGCTACTTCCTGTTGACCGGGAACCTCGAGGCCGAGACGAGCCGCGCGTTCGAACAGATCCGGGAAGCCGCTTCTGCCGTCATCGATCCCCACAAGCACGGGTTGCAGCCGTACGGCTGTGGCTGCGTGCTGTTCCGCGATCCCTCCGTGGGACGGCTGTACCGTCACGATTCGCCCTACACGTACTACACGTCCACCGAGATGCATCTGGGAGAAATCGCGCTCGAGTGCTCCCGCCCCGGCGCCGCGGCCGTCGCGCTCTGGGCCACGCACCGGTTGCTGCCGCTGGTACGCAATGGCGCATTCGCCAAGGCTCTCGCGGATGGGCGAGCCGCCGCGTTGGAGCTGTACGAGCGGCTGCGACGAGATGGAAGGTTCGTGACGGGCGCGGCGCCGGAGCTGGACATTCTCGTGTGGGCCCCGCGTGCGCGCAGCGTCAGCGACGCTTCGAACCTGTCACGCCGGATTTTCGCGGAGGCGGCCCAGCGCCAGCTGCATCTCGCGATCGCGACCCTGCCAACGCATCTCATCGATGTACAGGAGATGCAGCGGGATCGCGACACGATCATCTGCCTGCGGTCCGTGCTGATGAAGCCGGAACACCGGGAGTGGGTGGATCCAATCTGGACGATTCTCGACGCGGCGACGGACGCGGCCGGCGTCACGCGTCGTTAACGCGCGAGGAACGACACTCCCACCACCACGTTGCGCGGCAGCCCGGGCTCGAAGGCGACAGGCTCGCCCGCGACGACATCCGGATTCAGGAACGCCGAGGCGATGTAGCGGCGGTCGAACAGGTTGTGGACCGTCACGAACGCGTTCACGCCTAAACCGCTCGACAACGCGACGGGGTTGTCGGTCCCAATCGTCAGATTCGCGGTGCGAAACGCGGGTACCTCGACCTGATTCGCGTCGTCGGCGAAGAACGAGCTCATGGTTTCGACGCCGATTCTCACCCGCAGCGGCTTGACGGCCGCCGGCATCACGTCGAGCGCGAATGCGCCCGTAAACGCGGGCACCCCCACAACGCGATTGCCGCTGTAGTCTGCGAACGCGCCGGGGCTGCCGTAATGCACCGAATCCACGACATAGCGCGTATAGCGGTGATCGGTCCAGGTCAGCGCCGCTTGCAGTGACACCCCGCCGCGCGTGGCGATCCGCGCCCCCAGCTCGGCCCCGCGGCGCCGCACCCGGCCCGCCGCGAAGTAGAATTGCCCCCCTCGATAGGGGACGATTTCGTCCCGAACGGCGGTGTGATAGAGCGCGACATCGTAGCTGACGTCCCGGATGAACGATGATTCTCCGAGCGTCCACGCCCGCTTCGTGCCAATCTCGTACGTGGTTGACCGGATGGGGGACAGCAGCGGGTTGATCGCCGTGACCGTGTCCTGGCCGAATGTGCTCACGGGATCCGTTTCGTTGCCGGCGGGCACTTCGATGCCTCCGCCGACGGAAGCGTAGACGCTGTGCTGCGGCGTGAGCCGGTACGTCACGCCGATCTTGGGGGTCACGCCGGTGAAGGAGCGCCGCGCGTTGAGCGAAGGTTTGATGTGGTCGCGGTAATCGTACGTGATGTCGTCGTAGCGCGCGCCGACTGCCACATTCCAGCGGTCTCCTGAGCCGAGCGACAACTCTTCCGTCACGAAGACGCCGATGTTACGTGCGCCCTCGCTCTTGTTGTCCCGCAACGTGGTGTCTCGTGTGCCCTGGAGTGTGAGGTCGTAGAACAGAGCTGGGCCGTCTTGCAGCGCGTAATCAGCGCCGACCAGCAGCGTACCGCGAACGGTCGCGCTGAACGGCGTGGCGATGCGCGCGGTGCCGTTCCCGCCGAGGTGATAGCGCGTGAAGTCGCGGAACGTCCCCCGCTCTGAGCGTTGCAATGCCTTGGGATTGATGTACAGCATCGCCCCGAGGCCGACCCCCCTGGCCTGATGATCGAGCGTCAGCCCCAGCCGCGCGACGCGGTTTTCGCGTCGCTCGTCTCGCATGACGTAGGTCGCGTTTGCCTGGCGGGGATCGGCGGCGACCTGCGCCGCCGTGAGCGACCCGGGAATCCGGAATGTGTTGTCCGATCCGACCGCGTACACGCCGATGTGGGTTCGCTCCGCGACCGGCGCGAGCAGCGAGATGTTGAGCAACGAGCGCCGGCTGGCGGAGTGCGCCCGCCATCCGTCCGCAGCGCTGCGAATGAAACTCACACCCACTATCCCCCCGCCGCCGAGCCCCAGGCCGCTGCGCGCCGTGACGCGTCGCAGTCCGAATGATCCCGCCATCGGCTCGAGCGTAACGCGCGGGTCGCCGGCATCGGGAAGTGTGGAAATGCTGACGACGCCGCCCGCGGCGTTGCCCCACACTGCGGAGGCGTTGGACCGCACGACCTCGATGGCGTGTGCGGCCGCGAGATCGATCCCATCGAACGACGTCCGGCCGTCCGGCTCCGTCTCGGGGAAGCCATCGAGGAGCACCCGAATCCCGCGCGTCGTTCCGGCATTGGACCGGTCACCGGCCCCGCGCGCCCCGTAGCCGCGGATCGTGATGCGCACGTCCTGGTTGCCGTAGCGCGACTGCGCGACGACGCCGGGCACGAGCGCTAACGCGTCATCGAGGCCGTATCCCGTTTTTCCGAACAGGTCGGCCTTCTTGAGCTGAGTCACGGCGAGGGGAACGGCGAACAGGCTCGTCGTTTGACGGGTAGCCGTCACGGTGAGCGGAGGCAAGACAACGGTGTCGGCGGGGACTTGCAGCGCGAGTAGCGCCGCGAGAATCGGAGCGATCACGCCCCTATAATAGCTTCGATCGGGTCGAGTTTGGCAGCGCGCCGCGCCGGATACCAGCCGAACAGAAAGCCGACGATCAGCGCAAAAAACACAGCGAGGACGACGCCCGGCACATTCACCGGAATGGCGAATGGTTTGCCGAACTGCCGGCCGATCAGCTCCGTGACCACCGTGAGGCCGGCGCCGCCCGCGATTCCGAGCACCGCGCCCAGGAACGCGAGCGTCAACGATTCCGCGAGAAACAATCTCATGATCGCGCCGTCGTCGGCGCCCAGCGCCTTGCGGATCCCGATCTCGTGTACGCGCTCGCGCACCGAAATGAGCAACACGCTGAACAGACCGATGCCGCCCACGATCAGCGTCACACCGGCGATCGTGAACATCACCGCATTCCATCCGCCGAGGATATTGTCCGCCATCGCGAGGTTGGAGAGCACCTCGGCGGCCTCATTCTCGATCGTGAAATCCTCGGTCCCGCCGTGCCGCTGCCGCACCAACGCCGTGCCGCGTCGCAGGACGTCGCCGAACTCGGCCGACGCTCGTGCGGTCACGAGCGCTTCGTCCACCCGCCCTTCGCCCTTGGAATACCTCGTCATGTAGGTATAGGGGATGTAAATGCGGCGACCGACGAAGCTGAAGTCGGCCGGGATGATGTCGAACTCGATCGGCGCGACGAGACCGATAACCAGAAAGCGCACGCCGTCGATCGTGATGGTTTTGCCCAGCGGGGCCACGCTTCCGAACAGATTGCGGGCCATCTCGTCACCGACCACGGCAACCCGCGCCCGGTTCTCGACATCGAGCGGGCGGATGCTGCGACCCGCGACGATCTGCCAATTGCGCAGCTCGAGGTAACCGGCGTCCACGCCGTCGATGCGGACACGCCGCCGATCGGCGGGCGCATTGACCACCTGCTCCTCCCCCCAGTTACGGCCGTGTACGCTCGCCACTCCCGGCAGTGCCCGCAGCGCTTCGAGGTCCGTCAGGCGCAGCCCCGTATGGCGCAACGCCGTCGCGCCGCGGGCATCCGACCGCGGCCCCCGATCGTCCATGAAGAAGCTGCGCGACAAACCCATCGCGATGAGGTCGTCGTACACGAGCGACTGCATCGCCGATGCGAGCGACGTCATCGAGACGACCGACGCCGCGCCGAACACGATGCCGGACAGCGTCAGCAGCGAGCGCAGCTTGTGCGCGCGGACCTCGCGCAGCGCGTCGAGGATGAGCTCACCCCACTCACGCATAGCGCAACGCCTCGACGGGCGCGAGCCGCGACGCGCGCACCGCCGGGAACAGCCCGGCGACCAGCCCCACGCTCAGCGCGGTCGCGATGGACACCGTCGCGATGAATGGACTCACGACCGCGGGCATCTGCATGAAATGCGCGACCACGCCCGTGAGCCCGGCGCCTAGCCCCAGGCCCAACAGGCCGCCGATCACCGTCACGACCAGCACTTCGGCGAGCACGTGCGCGAAGATGCCGCCCGCCGTCGCGCCCAGCGCCATGCGCGTGCCGAACTCCCGGACGCGCTCCACCACCGAGGCGAGGAGGATGTTCGCGATGACAATCCCGCCCGTGATCAGCGACACCACGCCCACAACCAGGAAGATGAAGTTGAAGAGGAGGAGGAATTGGCCCGCCTCCTGCCCCGCGCCCTGGCCCGAAGCGCGGATGTCGAAATCCTCCACGCCGTGCCGGGCGAACAGCAGGCTGCGCACCTGGGCCTGAGCCGCCGCGCCCCCGGCCGACGGCGTCGCTTTGAGCGTCAGGAAATCGAGATTGGCGGTGGCGCTGTACTGCGTAATGGCGGTTGAAATGGGGATGTAGGCGCGCTCATTCCGATACTCGAGCGCGTTGTCCTCCCAGGCGGCGAAGTAAAATTCCTCCCGCTCCAGCACGCCGACCACACGGTAACTCTTGCCGCCGATGTTCACGACCTTTCCAAGCGCCACGGTCGCGCCGCCGAAGAGCGAATCGGCGTACTTCCAGCCCAACACTGCAACCCGGGCCTGATGCCGGACATCGAGATCGCTGAGGTACCGGCCCACGAGCGGCTTGATGTCGTTGATGACCATGTAATCGGGAACGGTGCCGATGACCTGTCCATCGAAGCTCGTGTTGCCGGCGCGATAGACGAGCTGCCTGGCCCATCCTGGACTCACGGCGGCGAGTGCCGTGGCGCGGTCGCGCAGATACTGCGCGTCGTGGAACGTCAACCGTTTGGATGCCAGCTCGCGCGCGTTGGGATGCGCCGAGCGCTCCCGGTCGGACACGATGATGGTGCCGCGCCCGCCGACCTCGTTGAGGAATTGCTCGGTGATCGCCGTCTGGCCGCCGAACAACGCGAGCACCGTGACGATACTGCCCGTCCCCAGGATCAGGCCGAGCAGCGACAGCATGGTTTGTCCCCAGTGGCGGCGGGCCTCGTCGAGTCCGGTGAGCAACGACTCGATGAGGTTCACACGACCTGTCCGTCGCTCATTTGAATCACACGCTGGGCACGAGCGGCCACTCCCGGATCGTGCGTCACCAGCACGATCGTGTGACCGGCGGCATGCAGCTCCGCGAACGTCTTCAGCACTTCGTTGCCGGCCTGCGAATCGAGGTTGCCGGTGGGCTCATCCGCCATGAGGATCGCCGGCTCACCGACGAGCGCCCGCGCAATCGCGACGCGCTGGCGCTCACCGCCTGACAGCTCGTCGGGACGATGGCCGACGCGGTGCGAGAGTCCCAGCCGCTCCAGCAGCTTGAGCGCGCGAGCCCGCCGCTCGGCGCGAGGCACGCCCCCGCGGTACTTGAGCGGCAACGCCACGTTTTCTTCGACGGTGAGCCGAGGCATGAGGTTGAACGTCTGAAAGACGAACCCGACCTTGCGATTGCGCACCTGCGCGAGGCGCTTGCCGGAGAGGGTCCCGACATCTTCCCCGTCCAGCCGGTAGCTGCCCGCGGTGGGCGAATCGAGGCAGCCCAGAATGTGCATCAGCGTGCTCTTGCCAGACCCCGACGGCCCGGTGATCGCGATGAACTCGCCGGCCGCGACGTCGGCGTCCACCCCGCGCAGCGCCTCCACATCTACCTGCCCCAACCGGTACGTCTTGGCGAGGCCGCGCGCCTCGATCAGCGCGGGCGACGGCATCAGCGCCGCCGCGCCGGATTCCGCGCGCGCTCCAGCGCGGCCACCGGGTCTTCCAGCGCGATCGAATCGCCGGCCGCGAGCCCGTTCAGAACTTCAACGTAAAAGAGGTCGGACAGACCCAGCGTCACCGGCACCGGCTGTGGTCCGCTACCGCTGAGCTTGTAGACGACCGGCTTCCCTTCCTTTAATAGGACGGCTTCGACTGGCACCCGCAGCGTCTCCATGCGGAGTGGACCGGAGATGCGCACGTTGGCCGTCATTCCTGGACGCAACACGCGCGGGCCACCCGTCACTTCGATCTCGACGTCGAAGACGCGCACGCGTTCCTGGAGCTGGGCGGCCGGCGGCACCAGCCGCACGACGCCCTGCACCGTATCACCAGGGAACGCGTCGACGGTGAGCGCGACGCGATCGCCGCGTTTTACCTTACCGATGTCCACTTCGTTGATCGCCGCCCTCACCAGGAGTGTCGAGAGATCGGCCATCGTGAACAGCTCGGTGCCGCCGCCGAATGCGCTGGTCCCGCCGACCACTGTCTCGCCCTCCTCGACGCCACGTCCGATGATCACACCCGCCGCGGGTGCGGTGATCCGAGCCCACTGCGCCGTGGTACCGGTCGAATCGCCGGCCGTGACGCCGGAGCGTTGCACCAGCTGCAGCTGGTCCTCCGCGGTGCGCCATTGATTCTCCGCCTGCTCGTACGTCACGCGACGCATATCGAGGTCGGCCTGCGTGATCCCGCCGATCGCCGACAGCGACTGCGCCCGTTCGTAGTCGCGTTTCGCGTTGTCGCGGGCGATCCGTGCCTTCGCGATCTCGCTGCGCAGCTGCGCGAGGCTGTTCGCCTGCGCGATATCAGGCTTGATGCGGGCAAGCACCTGTCCCGTCTCCACGCGATCACCTTCGCGGACGTAGAGCCGCTCCACCACCCCCGAGATGGGGGATTTCACGACGATGCTGCGCTCGGGGGAGACGACGCCGGTTTCTTCGACGATGACGCGGACTTCGCCGCGATCCACGGCGCCGACTTTGTAGGGTCGGCTCGATCCGTCGCCGGCATCGGCCTTGTTGCACGCAATGAGGGGAACACAGGAAGCGACGGCGGCGAGAACGAACGCAGGTTTCATGCGGCAAAACTCCAGAAAGGAGATGCGCCGTGTAGGGGCACAGCATGCTGTGCCCCTACGACGGGGGCTGGCCGGGCACAGTTTCACAGTGAAATTACAGCCTCCATGACCAGTTGGCTCGGCGATTGGGCAAATCTGCTGCTGCGCTGGACGCACTTCATCGCCGGCATCGCCTGGATCGGCAGCTCCTTCTATTTCATCTGGCTGGACCGCGCTTTAACAAACCCCGCACAACCTCGGGCCGGGGTCGAAGGCGACCTCTGGATGGTGCACAGCGGCGGGTTTTATCAGGTCGAGAAGCGCCGCCCCGGGCCTGGGGAAATCCCGCCCGTGCTGCACTGGTTCAAATGGGAAGCGATGCTGACTTGGATCACGGGCATCTCCCTGCTCGTGCTCGTTTTCTATCTCAGCGGCGCCTATTTGCTCGATCCCGGCGTGTCCCGCATCGGTCGGGCGCCGGCAATCGCCCTGGGCATCGGACTGCTGATCTTCAGCTGGCCGATCTACGACGGGCTGTGGCGCTCGCCCCTGGCCAAACGCGCGGCGGTGGCGGCGATCGTCTCGCTCGCGTTGCTCACCGCCGTCACCGTCCTGCTTTGCCGCCTGCTCTCCGGACGGGCGGCGTTCATGCACGTCGGCTCCATACTCGGCACGCTCATGGTCGCGAACGTCTGGGAACGGATTATTCCCGCCCAACAGCAGATGGTCGCCGCCACGCGGGCGGGCCGGCCGGCGGATTTCACGCTGGGTGAGCGTGCGAAGCAACGGTCGGTCCACAACAGTTACATGACGTTCCCGCTGCTTTTCATCATGTTGTCGAACCACTTTCCCGCAACGTACGCGAGCCCGCAGAACTGGCTCGTACTCCTGCTCCTCTTCCTTGCCGGTGCTGCCGTGCGGCACGCCATGATTGGTCATGGCACGTCGAGTCGCTGGGCGCTGGTGCCCGCCGCGCTCGCGTTGGCCGGCGCCATGTTTCTCTCGACGCCGAAAGGCGCGGCGGCGCCGGCGTCAGGGTCGGCGGCCGATTCCGTCCCCGCGTTCTCCGTGGTGCGTTCAGTGATCGCGCAGCGCTGCCTCCCGTGTCATTCGCAATATCAGAGCGATCGCTCCTTCGGTCCCGCGCCGGGGGGCGTCACGTTCGACACGCCGGAAAGCCTCGTGCGGCTCGCCGCGCAAATCGGGGTCCGCGCGGTCGACACCAGGACGATGCCGCCCGCGAACAAGACCGGCATGACAGACGAGGAGCGTGCGCTCCTAGCGCGCTGGATCCAGGCCGGGGCGCCATTGCGGTAGAAAGCGCGGTGGCCGCCGTGGTTTTGCCGCCTGCTCGTAGGCATAGGCGAGCTTCAGGAGCGTCGCGTCGCTGTTGGCCCGCCCGATGAATGACATCCCCACCGGTAACCCGAAAGAGTAGCCGGCCGGCACCGCGACGCTCGCGTACCCGGCGACCGCGGCCGGCGTCGAGCTCGCACCGAGGAAGTGGTCGCCATTCACGAGGTCCGTAGGCCAGGCCGGGCTGCCCGTGGGCGCCACGATCGCGTCGAGATTGTGCTGCGTGAATACGACGTCGAGTCCCTCGGTGCGCGACAACCGCTGATCCTTCGCGAGTGCGTCGCGATACGCGTGGTCGGTGAGCGGTCCCTTCTCCTGCGCTTGGTGGAAAAACTCCTGACCGAAGTACGGCATCTCGCGTTCCTGGTTGGCCTCGTTGAAGGCAATCACGTCGGCCAGCGTCTTGACCGTCGCACCTGGCGCCCAGCTCGCGAGGTACGTCGCCAGGTCCGCCTTCAGCTCGTACAGCAACACCGTCAGCTCCGAGTCGTCGTACTCGCCGGCGTGCGGTACGTCGGCGGGATCGACGATCACCGCGCCCTGACGCTTCAACACATCGATCGCCGCTGCGACGAGCGCGTCCGCTTCGGGGCTGTAGCCGAAGAATTTCTTGCGCGCGACGCCGATCCGCGCACCCTTCAGCCCGGCGGGATCGAGACTGGCGCTGAAGTCCCGGCCGGAGAGTGCGCCCAGCAACGCGGTCGCGTCCGCGACGGTCCGGGCCATCGGGCCCGCCGTATCCTGGCTGTGCGCGATGGGAATGATCCCCGCGCCGTCGATCAAACCGAGCGTCGGCTTCACGCCGACGAGCGAGCACGCGCCGGACGGGCATACAATCGAGCCGTCGGTCTCTGTGCCGATCCCGACCGCGGCGAAATTGGCGGCGATGGCCGCGCCGGTCCCCGAGCTCGACCCGCAGGGATTGCGATCGAGCGCGTACGGATTCGCGCATTGCCCGCCGCGCGCGCTCCAGCCGCTCGACGACTGGTTGGACCGGATGTTCGCCCACTCGGAGAGATTCGTCTTGCCGAGGATGACCGCTCCCGCCGCGCGGAGCCGAGCCACGAGCGGCGCATCGCGCGGCGGTGTCACACCAGCGAGCGCGAGTGAGCCGGCAGTCGTCATCATCTTGTCCGCGGTTGCGATGTTGTCCTTCACGAGGACCGGGATGCCATGCAGCGGCCCGCGCACACGGCCGGCTTTGCGTTCGGCGTCGAGCCGATCGGCGATCGGCAGCGCATCCGGATTGGTTTCGATCACCGCGTGCAGACTCGGATCGAGCTCGGCGATGCGGGTGAGATAAGCGGCGCAGATCGAGCCCGACGTGCGACTGCCGGTCCGCATCGCGTCTTGCAGTTGCGCGATGGTGATCTCTTCGAGGTCGAACACGGTCGTCGCGGGTTGTCGGGGCGCAGCATGCGCCGTCCCTGCGGGTCGCACCATGACCGATCCCGCGACTGCAGTGGCACCGTATTGGAGGAAAGAACGGCGGCTGAGACGGTCCATCATCTGACGCTCCGGTGGGGGCCATCTAGTCTGATCCGTGGCCCCATGGTGTGCCAGATCGGTGATTCTACGCACGGTTGCAACCTGCATCTTGCAATAATGTGTGCCGCATGAATCTTGTGGGCACTGTGGAAAAGAAGACCTGGCTCGCCAGCATCCGCACCAAGATGCTGATGTTCGGCGTCGTCGCGACGTTGATCCCGTCGCTGACGACGGTGTGGATTTCGTACATCGAAAACAAACGCGCGCTCCAGGCGAAGGCGTCGGAAGAGCTCCTCGGCGTCAGCGCCCAGGCTGCGCGTGAAGTTGACCTTTGGACCAAAGAGCTGCGCTACGATCTGCGTGTCTTCTCGAGCTCATACGAAGTCACGGAAAACCTCGAGCGCATTCCGCTCGCCAACGGCGAGCCGGTCCGCTCGGGCATCTATTTCCGGCGGCTCACCGATTATCTCAACTCGGTGCGCGACCGCTTCCCCGACTACTCGGAGCTGCTCGTCCTCGATCAGCACGGCCACGTCGTCGCCACAAGCTCCGCAACGCCCCGGCCCGTACCGATCGCTCCCGACTGGGCGACCGAGCTGACGAAAAACGATTGGGCCCTCGGCGCGCCGTACTGGGATTCCACCGCCACGCACGCGGAAATGCTGGTGTCGGTACCCATCATGTCCGTGCGCCGAGCGGGACGCGGCGCGGGCGGAACGCACCTGGTCGGCGCGCTGGCCTCGCGCGTCAACCTGCGGAGCGTCGCCGATACGCTTCGCCGCTTCGTCCCGGGTGAGTCTGGACAGATCTATTTGACCACGCGGACCGGCCGGCTGATCGTCAGCTCGCGCGGCAGCTCGCGAGAGCTGATGCGGCAGGGCTACTCGCGCGACGCCGCGAACTGGCTGCTCGCGCGTGAAGGACGCGCCCTGCAGTTCGCGAGCTTCACCGGCGATCGCGTGGTCGGCAGTGTGCGCATCGTCCCGGCGCTGAACTGGATGGTCGTGTCCGAGATCCCGTCGGCGGAAGCGTTTCGCCAGGTGGCGCGGCTGCGGAACATCACCCTCGGCATCGTGACGCTGCTGCTCGCGGTGGTGGGTGCGCTGGCCTATCTGCTGAGCATGCTGATCGTGCGGCCGCTCACCCGGCTGACGCAGGCGGCCGCCAAGGTCGCGAAAGGCGATCTCGACGTGGATTTGCCGGTAACCATGGGTGGGGAAGTCGGCGACCTCACAGAGGTGTTCAATGACATGGTGGCGCGACTGCGCGAAGGCCACACGGAGCTGGAGCGGCTGTCGGTCACCGATCCTCTCACTGGTCTCTCCAACCGTCTGCGGATGATGGAAGTGCTCGAGAACGAAGTGCGCCGCTCGCGACGGCTGCACCACCAATTCTCGAGCACTTCCATCATCCGCA
>Ga0193739_1000024_pt1 | contig 37066 bp, 50 predicted proteins | sample L2a2metaG_FD_144926 | JGI IMG/M metagenome (GOLD analysis project Ga0193739, IMG submission 144926) | Soil microbial communities from a riparian zone of the East river system, Colorado, United States - L2a2 | ecosystem: Environmental > Terrestrial > Soil > Riparian zone | place: USA: East River...
AAAACTCCCTCAGCCAATCTACGAAAGAACCGAGCTGCAATCCCATCTTCCAATATTTTTCCCCGCGGACTTAGTATAGCGGCTTCAGAAGATATCTCGCGGGCTACCGGAATTAAATCTTCTTCATTTCCTCCTGTACCGTGAAGTAAAAGAAAAGTTGGCACATTCTTACTACCTCCTTTCCGTTCAACTTTGATGTTTGAAGGGATAAATTTATGTATAAATCCAAGTTGGTTTTTTTCGTTCAATTTTCTTTTATCCCATCTTCTAGATGTTCTATAAGGAAATCTTCATTCCTCAGTAGTATGTTGCATTTCATTTTTTTTAGGCAGCTGAACGGGGGGCAAAACCTCTAAAAGCTCCTTACGCATAGATTCAAGCCAAGGAGGAAGTACAAGATGTGTACCCAAGTCTTCAGCTCTTTCGTCAACTGTAAAACCTGGTGGATTTGTAGCAATTTCAAAAAGTATACCTCCTGGTTCCCTGAAATATACTGAATGGAAGTAAAATCGGTCTATCACAGGAGTCGCATTTAATCCAGCCTTAATTATATTGTGGCGCAAAACCTTTTGTTGTTCATCAGACGGCGTACGATATGCAACATGATGTACTGACCCAATTCCTATAACCGCCTGTTGTGTGTATGGGAGACAAAGAACATCAACAATATTAGCTCCACCGTCTTCTCCTCCTCGTCTATGAGATTCTCTAGTAGGAATTTCATACCTGAAGCGGCTTCCATCCTGCAGTGTGGGAATAAATCCTAATTCATCAGCCAAAACAGAAGCAGTACGTTCGTATCCTTCTTCTGATAAAGTCACGGAATAAAAACCTCTAATGGCTTGTTCAATAGGAACCGGGCCTTCCTTCCACACATTGATACTTCTAGTTTCTGAAGATTTATGTGCTACAAGTTCTAACTCTAGGCCATCTGGATCATGGAACACTATTACCTCTTCGTCATCAAAACGTTTGTAAGGTCTACGAAATTTGATTTGTTTACTCTCAAATCTATCCATCCAATAACTTATAGAAGTTTCAGGAATTAGGAAGGACGCTGCCATCACCTCACTGGCTCCTCTATGTCCTTTAGGAGCGTCCGGCCAATGAAAGAAAGTAAGGATCGTACCTGGACGTCCTAACTCATCACCATAATAAAGATGATATGAAGATGGGTCATCTTGATTAACGGTGAGTTTTACGAATCGAAGTCCCAAAATATTGACATAAAAATCGATATTTCGCTGTGGGTTGCTAGTTATTGCTGTGACATGGTGTATTCCATATATGGCCCTATTCACTATACCACCAAGTATAGTTGTAGTACAATATAAAACAAATATAAAATATCTGCCTACAGTCCATCTTAACCTGTCTTGGCTTCACCTTTCGCGTTAATTCATAGCAGCTTCCTAGCACTTTTTTATCATGTATTAAGTATGCAGATGTTATGGCTTATAGTTTTATCACATATGGAAGTCAATATAAGGAAAAAAACTAAGAATGGACAATGTCATAATCTATAGTGCAAGAAATCCAGATAAATAGCTCATGGCTGATTGATACCATAATATTAAACTTGTATATTGGCTTACACCTCAGCCTGCTGATAAGAGAAATTGTTATTCATTGCAGTGGTAAATTGCATGACAACAATAAGATAGTAATAAGAAGATAAATATGACTACAATATTGAAACCAGAAAGCCTCCTATCGAGTAAGAGGACACTGCCTCTTACAAGATACGGAGGGTGATGATTACTACTGCTTGACTCTCCTGAAACTGCTAGTTAGGTAAATATTAATCTTTCTTGCCATGCAATCAATAAAAGCTACATCAATTATCATTACATAAAGAATTTACATCTTTACAATTGGTTTATTGTAAAAAATATTTATCTTTAGAATACTAAACTACCTAACAATTGTGGAAGGCATCAATCTTCAACATGTTAATCAGAGCTCACAAATAAGTTCTAAACTAGAGGGGTTATTCATTAAGGAAGAGACTGATAATGCGGGGACAATTAGCTTAAACAAAGAAACAGGCTTACATAGAGCAGTACAAAAATTCCCAAACGTTACTATTTATTAGAATCCGTTACTATTTGGTATTCGCGTTTTTATTTGGTATACGTAATCGTATATTATCTAATCTATCATGACATTGATATAAAAATAAATGAATGCAGCGAAGCTAAACCGGGTTGTTGGTAGAATTAGAAGCAAAATGAATAGGAAAAACAAAGATGCAACTAAATCACCTATTTTAGAGGTCGAGTTAACTATTTGTTGGGTATAGTCAATCTCCTTTTGGATCTAAATCGTCCCTTCCTTTGTGTTGGTGAACCATAATTATAACTAACGAATCAAATTATTTCATACTTTAGGTATATAAAATCTGTCATTGTCTGCAAGTCATCTCTTTGTAGCTACATATTAAAAAAAGATAAGTTTCTGTACTTTCTCTTTGATTTCTCTGCCTTCTTTATGATTTCATCTTAGATGATCTCTAGTAACATATTGAAGTAGGTATTTTATAGTATTAAGATTGTAATCACATCTGCAACCAAAACAAGAAAGGCTGATGTTATAAGATATGTAGGTATTCACTGACGCGAGTTATGCAACACAGTAGATTAGGGTGTCAAGAGATTCTTTTTGATGTAGCTTTACATTCAATTCTGTCTTTCCATTATCTAATTTGATATCATGTGTATCTAATTATTATGAATAATATGAACTAGAAAATAAATAACCTTTTTAATTATTTTTGAAAATAGTTAGTATTAATGAGAATTCAAATGTGGGGATTACAAATGAACAACTCTACAAATTACTCTGCTGAATTGATAAGACCATAGATCTAATCGAACTGAGAAGTAAATCATTAATAATAGTATGTACTTAAAAGGTCGAGACATAATGGCGACTAAGAAGAAATCAAGCAAAAAAGGACTTGCATCCGCAAGTAAGAAAACAAAAACCAAAGTAGCGAGGAAAGGCGGCAAGTCATAAGAGAAAAATAAAGAAGGCAGAAAAAAAAGAAGGAAGAAAAATACTAACTGGGACACGAAAATAAGAATAGAGAGATAAAATTAGTTACTAAGATCTTCTTCCTTCTTTTTTGCATAATTCCCTAAAGAAAATCTTGTGGTTAGTAGCATTGGAAGAAGAAGAAAACAAGACAAATGGCGACTAAGTCTAAAGCAGCTATTGGTTAGCATACTCATTTTATTTTCCTCTTCTCCGTCCTGCTACCCGGATTACTACCTTCATTAAACAAGCATAAAAATGATTGTCGTAATACGTTTTGCAAGGATCGACTTTTTTTCATATCAATTACAACGAATTTTTGCTTTATCATAGGAATTCCTAGAGATTAATCAAGAAAATATAGATACCAAGCAAGCAGGCAATGAGAAATAACCATATCATACTTTCTTGTGAGAATGAGCTTTTTAGATTAAAATTCTTATACTTGAAGGCTGCAAAGTTGACATTAACATTAAAAGAACCCTATTGCGTGATTAAATAATCGTATGATATGAACACGGATTCACATTCATCAATCGATATACGCAGAATCCTAGAATTAAAAAATATAGCGGTAGTGGGGATGTCAAATACTACTGGAAAGCCAGCTAACTTTGTACCGAAATATCTGATACAACATGGATACAATGTTATTCCAGTAAACCCTACTACATTAGAAGTACTTGGAAGGAAGTCATACCCCAAAGTCTCAGATGTCTCTGAACAAATAGATATTGTTGATGTATTTAGAAGATCAGAAGATATACCTCCAGTAGTAGACGATGTTATAAAAAAGAAAGGAATCAAGGTATTTTGGATGCAATCGGGTATATACAATGAAGAGGCCGAGAGAAAAGCAAAAGAAAATGGTATGGATGTTGTTTATAATAGATGTATGAAGGTAGAACACGGTCTTCTCTTCGATTAATAGTTCCAGCGTATATGAAATAACAAGATAATGACATAAACAGAAGAATATGACGAGCAGTAACTCTGGTTATTGAACATTTGATTTAGTCAAGAATATCCTAAGGAATGGGTTTATCCGATCTTATGCATAATAGAATTTAAAGAGGGCATTTTAAATTGCTACTTATTTGTTAAACTTGCGATAAAGAACCAATATATTGGTACATGTTTTGCACGTATATTCTCCTTTTTCTATTAGAATAATACCTTCTCCCATAGTTTCAATTGGACTCTCATAATTTATTCTTGGAGAACCAGAATACTCCTTTGTGCATTTATTGCAATAATATCTTGTAAATCTGTCTTCATTTAACCTCCCAACATTACCTCTAGATCATTAGCCTCATCTACATATAGAATTTAATTCACACAATTTTAAGTTTAAGAGAATGTACTGAAGATCTGATAAATCATTAGATATCAGATTACGTCATTCGGTCTTATATCTGACAAAAAGTAGAGTTATAGAGATTGATATCTTGTTTATAACATAATAGATACTACACGGTTTCTTTTATTTTAGGAATTATTTCTTCATACGACGCTGATGGCTCTAAATACACACAAAGATATCTATCAATTCTATCAGACAAGGGAGCAATGGCCAGTTTTATCTTATCAAACTCTACAACCTTAAAATAAGAATTCCTTACTTTTTTGATACGTCTTTTGCATAACTTTAATCCAGGAAGTACTAAGGATGTATAGAAAAGACTTGACTTGAAATTGCAAATATCTTGTCCTACGTCTTCTTTTTGCTTTTTTATCTCTTCTCTATATTTACCTATCAGTAACTTTCCATTGCCATCAACTATACCGACAAATTTGATTCTTGAATCTACACACAATACAACATAACAGATTCCATGAAGGAAAATATCGTCATCATTCCTTTTTTCTTTTAATTCCTCCATTATATAACAAACAAAAAAAATTTTAGATATTTATAATCATGCAAAGTTAGTACTAAAGCTTGATTTAGGCTCTATCAAACAAAGCTATTTGTAATAGCTATTTGTAGGTAGAACTGAATATTATACTAGAGGATGCTAACATTTTCGTAATAATGTAGGATAAGAATACTATCTCATATCACATATTTGATTTATCTGTTCCAATTTTCTTCTTTGTTCTGTTAATCTCTTCATCTGTCTTCAAAAGTACAAATTAAGTTCAACCAAGCTTAGAGTTGAACTTGATTCTTTTGGTGCGACGTAGATCCATTTTATATTATTATTTCCAAATTACATATCAGACTTAACTTCAAATCCAAGTTTTTGCATATAGAATTCTAGTGCTCTGTTTTGATTTGAGACATAGATGATGGTCCCACCGATTGTATTTATCATAATTTACCATGCCCTACCACGGTATAAGGGATTATACTAGATTTATTACGATAGTATAGTCTTACGGTTTAGACTGTGCCAACACAATAGTACAGCTTTAATAGCATAGTTACCCATAATAGCCTTAGTATGAATGAACAAATTTCATCTTCACAAGCCAGCCATTGGGCAGAGGTTATAGGTCAACTCATGGAGAAGCTGACAGGAAAGAATATGTCTATGACCTATGAATTCGACGATCTTATCATTGATATTCCAAGTGCTAGAGGTCCAGGTGGCAAGGATATTGGAGGAGCAGAATGGAAGATTAATGGTAAAATTATAATTACCACAGAAACCTATCAGAGAGGAAGTACTAGCTAGGTTTAATTGAGACTGGTAACTCTGCACTATGTATAACTTTGAAGAATAACAAAATGTCGTCTGCTCCCCACATTCCTGCTGAAATGGAGGATGAGATATCATTTTGGTTGGCCAAGTCATTTAAATCAGTCACTAGTGGTTCAATCGAACTTCATGCGTCTGACAAACCTGCTTTAAAAATAAAAGTTATAAATAATAATAAAGATAAAAACAAAAAAATAAATATTAATTTTCTTGAGCCTGAACTTTTCAATATAGATATAAATCCAGAAGATAAAGTGGAAGAAAATACAGGCTTCTTCGATAAATTGAAGAATGCTTTAGACTTTACTAAGATGATGCCTGACAAGGATGAAAAGATGTTGTCATTTTCAAAAAAGTTTGCTCGGTATCTAACCGATAATGATGTAACGCTTTCAATTTCAAGAAAAGGCAAAGAAGCAATAACAATAGGAAAGGAAGCGAAACCCACACTTTCAAGATTATTAACAAGAAGCGGTGATGTACAGATTAAAAGCACAAAAGAGGCTCATAAATTAACAGATGATGTACTAACAGAAGAATAATCGTATCGACTTACTCTCCCTCTTATCAAGTGAAATTGACCTCTTCTAGAAGACAACTGCACTAGATGCGGCATTATCCATAAATATAATCACCATTTTTACTTATGACAGATGAGATTCTTAATACGTGCAACAATTCCCACGGAAGCCGGAAACATGATGGTACAGGATCCAAACTTTTTGAGAAAACTTGAAGAGTATATAAACAAAGTCAGTGCCGAAGCGGCATATTTCTTTGAAGCGAATGGCAATAGGATTGCTTCCTTTATTGTTGATGTACAGAGTGCAGACCAGATGCCCGTCTTGGCTGAACCGTTGTTTATTAAAATGGGTGCTCACGTGGAGTTACATCCAGTAATGAGCCTTGATGACCTAAAGAAGGGAATACCAAAAGCAATACTTGAAGTAAACTCCTACAGTTAACCAAAACATAATCCATTATAAGATGATACCGGAGAAGGAACGGTTTTGAATATGCATTACGTAATCCAAACGCTAGTCTATTTTAAGATGCTAAAAGAATGTCTAAAAAACGAGGAGTATGCAGAGGCATTTAAGACTAGGGGACCACACAATTCCGCAGAATCCTTATTTATGGCTCTAATATTCTAGCAAAAAATGATAAGTAAGTTAATGCAAAGTCTAAGATCAAATCAAAATAAATATTTACCATTATTTTATAACCCACCCAACCAATATATCAAACTTAAAATCCCACTTCACGAATAACTGCAGCCAGCCAGTACTTGTAGTAATAAGATAAGCTTTTAATTAAAACCTGCTAATCAAAAAATGAGTCTCCAAAAAAGCTATCTCCGTCACCATCATCTCCGTCACCATCATCTCCGTCACCATCATCTCCGTCACCATCATCTCCGTCACCATCATCTCCGTCACCATCATCTCCGTCACCATCATCTCCGTCACCATCATCGTTGTTACTACTTTCGTCATTCTCATCATTATTGTCGTCACCATCATCTCCGTTCTCATCAATATTGCTCTCATCGTTATCTTCTTCTACCTCTTCTGTGTTTCCTGCTAACGGCAATGGTAAAGGAGCAGAGGGGGCTCCTGTTACGCCGGTCACATTTACAGTATGCCATTCAGACAAAGAAGGACTAGAAGAGGTGGTTTGAGCACTAGCCGCAGGGAAGGGATTAAGGTCCAAGTCTCCACTGTCATAACATGATATTTTAGCAGTTAGTTCGTTTGCCCCCTCCTTGATTAATTGATAGTCTTGTGTATATGTAAAGGTCCATTGAGAAAAGTCATTATCTTCTTTGCTAGGGCCAGCTGCAGTGACATTTTGCATAGGAGTTATGTCATTAACATCTGCATATGCCTGACATTCAGTTTCTTCATCATCGGAAGATATCCCTTGTATCGTCAGTTCTCCCGGTGGTACTTGTTGACCATCTTCAACCGATGTGATTTGAATGGTGGGGAGGCCAGTGGTTTGAGGAGAAGAAGAGATGGTTTCTGATGGCTGTGCGAGTACTGGGTTAATATAATAAAATGAAATAGCAGATGACAATATTAATAGTACAAGACTAATTAGTAACGTTGAATAAAGCTCTGCAATATCAGATGTACTTTTCAATTACAATATCATATTACTAATTCCGTGAGCATTTAAGTTTTAACATATTATTAATATATGAGTTCATACAAATTCTCAAATCTCTATATCAGGCGGTTTAGGAAAATTAAGCGGCTGCTTTTGATATTCTTTGCAAGGCATCTCCTGTCCCTTCAGAAATATGCTTTTTAATCATTCCTGTGAACAATCCAAAGAATCCATTTATCTTGATATCCCATTGAACATTTACTCTAGTTTTGTTATCAGCAATAACGTTTATCATGATGTTTTTTGTACCTTTTATTGGTCCATCTATGATCTTTATATTAACTGACTTTTTAGGATCTAGCGTAACAACTTCTCTGCAAACTGAATTCCTAAAAGATATTACTACCTCTCTTTCGATTACATTACCATCTTTTTTAATATTTTTGATTGATTTAGTACCGTACCAGAATTCAGGTTCTCTGTCAACATCAGAAACGATATCCCACACCTTTTCCTGTGATGCTTCTATATCCTTGCTGATATGAATATCAACCATACCTCTTTCCTTCTTCCCGTTTCAACCTTATTACATATCTAGTGTGAATATCTTGTATTGAATGTTTGTAAAAGAATGCTGACCTGCTACTATTCCTTCGGTAACTAGGCAGGGAGAAGTCTTATAGCTTATATTTTGGTCCGCCAAAGATTTTTGATATTGTCAATATTTTGGCCCATTCTTCTAGCGCTTCAACTACTGCACGTGCCTGGTGAATATTCCTCCCAACGGTTACAACCCCGTGGTTTCTTATTATTATTGCCCGAACATTTTCCTCAGTATCAAATATCTTAGAAACCATATTAGCTAGAGCTACTGATCCAGATGGCTTGTTTGAAACCACAATGGGGTCTCCTACTACGATCTTGGCTTCTTCGATTATGTGTAGAAACTGTTCTGCAGATATTGCAACACCTAATGTGTAAGGACTGTGAGTATGTATGATTGCATTTACGATAGATGTTCTTTTGTAGATGGATGCATGCATATACCATTCTATGCTTGGCTTCCTAAAACCTACTATTTTTTCTGTGTGTAAATTAACTTTTACCAGATCCTTCTCTTTTAATTCATAACACGGGATTCCAGATGGGGTTATTAACATCCAGCTCTTATTCTTTAGCCTGATACTATGATTGCCAGATACTGGTGAGGTGTAACCCATAGTATACAAATCTTTGACGCAATTCACAAGATCCAGTTTGATGGTCAACTATGACTGCCTATTATTTGACATATATTAACAAAACCCATCTAATAGCTTTTTACACCTACATTCCTTTGTAACTTTGTCGACTGGAGAACTATTGCGGAAACAGTAAACCAGAAGGTTTGAATATTCAGATGTATTGCATAATCATTGGTTTGGGTTCGGTGGAATGCGCACCAAAATTGACTCAAAAAGTCCACCCAGAAGACGGTCCAAACGCTCAGCTGAAACAAGCTAATCTGGTCCACTCAAAACTACACGGTACCTTACTATTCTGAATGATTGACAATGAGAGACGGACTAAACGATTCGAATGATCTTTCTCCAATGAGAAGAGGAGGTATTGGCAGTATGGTGGTACTGCTCTCAGCGATGTTGTCTATTGTCGTAGGGATCATATTTCCAACAACTGGTATGTCTCTTGAACCGTATATACTAGTCTGGCTCGGCGGTCTATTGTACGTAAATCTAATCAACCTACATCCCAAACATTTGGTTAGTACTTTTCGCAAGCCAAAGACACTTATGGTTTTCACAATAGGTAAACTGATCCTATTACCGTGTATAGTTTATGTCATAACTTCATTAGTTTATCCGAAACTAGCTTTATCTGCAACCCTATTGAGTGGCATTTCAACTGGGCTTGGTGCACCCTTTGCTATCAATTTCATAGGAGCTGGTGAGATAAGCACAATTGCTGCTTTGGTGACGATCACTTCCCTTGTTGTCCCCGTAACACTACCTTTCATCCTTTATGTATTCTTTGAAGATACCGAAGAATTTGTAATACCGATATACGATATTGGCTTTCTCCTTGTGACAGCATTATTCATTCCCTTATCTCTTGGATGGAGCACAAGGAGGTATGTTCCTAGAGTTTCTAAATTCGTTGCAGGCAATTCACTATTTCTTTCTGTAATTTTTATCATGTTAATTAACTTCTCCATGTTTGCAAGATTCTCCCAATACTTCTTTGTTGATCAATCATTAGTCCTAATATCGCTGATCTCTGCATCACTACTTTTTGTTATTTACTTGCTAGTCGGGTATTTGTTAGCTCTATCCGTTAAAGGGCAATTAATGGCAACAAGAATTAATGGCATCGTTGCTATGACATACATAAACAACATCCTTGTTTTTGTAGTTGCCGAACGCTTTTTCGGTATTGAAACAGCTGCACTTGCTGGATTCTATAACATTCCTTATTATGTAGGTTTGCTAGTACTTAGGGTGAAATATTCAAGATATGGAAACCAAGATCCTAAATGAGAATGACAATCCCCAGCATTTGAAAAGATGACTGACCTCTTATTTCCCTCACAGTAAAAAAGTGATAGTCTAAAGACTTTATTGCTATCGACGGAAGCTAGATAGCTAGGAGGACGATTACCAGGAAAACTAGAGTAGTTAATAAATGCACTAAGTGCATCTCTATTATGGCAATAGCGAGTAGAAGACGATCAATTGTAAAGACATTAAGTTATCGTGCGATAGTAACAGTGATTTTAGCAGTAGTTACTTTTGGATTTACAGGAAATCTATACCAAACGTCTACTATTGCTATAGTATTTGGTATACTAGCGACTCTTACTTATTATCTTCATGAAAGATTATGGAGCAAGATACATTGGAGATGAGATGAGCATCTAGAATGCGTCATTCGAAGTCCATCTCAATATTGCAATCAAAAGCTGGATAATTATTAATACATAACTTCCTATTCTATTATTATATGGAAAAGGGAGATAACGATAATGATAGAAAGATAGTAACTTCTGTAGAAATAGTTGATGCAATTCCATCGGTTAAAGACAACGAGACAACATCAAATACAGATATTGTATCAGCTGGTGCAACAAAATTAAATGATGAAGATTTGCACCGTCTTTTTCAATTCAGAAATTTGACCTATTTAACGACTTTGTCAAAGGATGGCTCTCCTCATGTTACTCCTGTCTGGGCAGAAATTGTTGATGATTTAATTTTGATAAACACTTTTGAAACTTCAGCTAAAAATAAAAACATAATAAATGATAAGAGAATAGCACTCTCTGTAGTAGAGCAGAGCAATCCATTCAACATGGTATCAATCAAAGGAAAGGTAATTGAGCAGACTGCAGAAGGAGCAGAAGAGCAGCTGAAAAGACTTGCCAAAAAATATCTTGGAATTGGAAAATACTATTATCGAAAACCGAATCACAAGCGAATAATACTAAAGATCAAGCCAGAAAAGGTAATGGGCCTATCAATTCATCCTGCTTTCTATTTCCTAGCCTATTCTCCATGGAACAGGGGATAACTAATATGTCCATCCTATTTTTCATCTATTATTATTTTGTTAACTGTCCCCTCAGGTTATACTAAGTATATTATTTGAACGGGCAAATATTATAATTTGTATTCCTTCATATCCTTGGAATTTTGCGAATTTCTTTTAAGGAAGTAATTAATTACTGACTGAGGATTTTCCTCATATTCTTTTATTAATATCCTTAAAGTTGCCAACATTAATTCTTCTATTGTGTGTTCTTTCAATACATTCTCTTGACTAAGTCTTGTTGCGATAGACAGAGAAATATCATGTAAGGATTGTGATAATTCAATTTTTACCGTAACCAAATTAGAATAAACTATTAGTTGTAGCTTGTATACTTTTTTGTAACAACAGTAAAAGCTTGGGAAATAGCACGAAAAAACAAAACTACGGTTTTGTATTCCAACATTATATCCAAAACTAACTATCTGAGGACTGGAGATAGCAATTCGGGCATCGTAGTGAAGAAAAATATATTATAACCAATGAGAGGATAAACAATAATAACGATAATGGCAGAAATGTCCAAAGCCGAGATTGCCAAATTTCTTATGCAAGGAACATTTACAGGAAAGCTTGCCACAGTTAAGAAGGATGGAAGTTCACATGTTGTTCCGATCTGGTTTGTATTGGATAATGAGAATAATAGACATAAGGTAGGAAATATCATTTTTACCACTGGTGAATCATCAACCAAAGCAAACAACATTCGCCAGGATAATAGAGTGAGTATTTGTGTAGACGATCAGGTACCTCCATTTTCATTTGTAACAATATTTGGCATCGCAAAAATCTATCCTTACAAACAAAAGGAGGTTTTAAAATGGGCTACTAAAATAGCAGAACGATATATGGGAAAGAGCAATGCTGAAGCGTATGGTAGAAGAAATAGTGAGGAAGGTTCAATCATCGTAAGAATAAAGCCTACAAAAATAATTGGAGAAAATAAGATAGCTGGTTGGGATTGAAGGCGATTTTCGTCAATTGCCAATGATTTATTATATCTATTCATTTTTCTGCTTTCAGTAACCAGTATATCAAGGCCCATCATCATAACGTTTCGTAGTCCACCCGCATGCTTGTTTTCATCAGAATTAGATGGTGGTAGTGGAGTTTTAGAATCCGAAAATTAATTCTTGTTTCCTCGAATTCAAAGTCACTATATCTTTACATTGCCTTTTGCCATGATATGGTATTGTGGCGGGTGGAAGATCCTGGGTGTAACAAGCCAGAAATACAACTACAATACATGCTATGGACTAGCAATTACGTAAACAATAACAAATGATGAGATATTCACTCATGAAATAAAAAAAAGAGACAGGTAGAAAGACAGTTCATCTTTTTCCTATTTTCTTTGTAGACAATATTTGGATAATTCATTCATGAAATGAGTCCAGCCTTCATCATGTCCTTTAGAAGACACTTTTTCTTGCTCTTTTCCTGTAAAGCCAGAATGAACTAGTTCAACTCTTGTTTTATTCCGTTCTAACTCTTCCAGTTTCCAGGATACAATAGTTTCAGGAAATTCAGGTATATCCTTATACTGCCAAGTATAGGATATTTTCTTGTTTGGAATAAACTCGATAATTGAACCTTCAATTATGTAATCTCTATCCATCTTATTTTGTTCTTTGTAGAAACTGAACCTTACTTTTCCACCAACATTTGGTTCAAGAATAACATGATCAGGGAACCATTTTGTAAGTTCATTTGTTTCCGTTATTGCTTTAAAAACAACTTCTGGTGTAGCATCAATTATTATGCTTTTCCTTATTTCAGTTATTTCTTGTTTCTGCTGTCCTTCCATTTCTTTCGCAGACATTAAAAGATATGATGATAACTAGATATATTTAAACACCTAAATAGTTCTATAACCGTATATTATTAAACTATTATGGGTTCTCCTTGGAAGGCATTATCAGAGGACAATAGACGACAAATACTATTATTGCTAGGGAAAAGAGATACTACACCTACTGAAATTGCCAAACATCTTAATTCCAGTTTACCATTAGTATCAACCCAACTTCGTATACTAAAAGATGCAGATCTAATAACAGAAAAAAAACAGGGAAAAAATAGATTGTATTCATTGAATAGAGACAAAACATTAGAACTGGTACAATTTTTTGAGGAAATGTATGACTATAATTTGAAGTCACTGAAAGAATACGTTGAGAACAAAAAACAAAAAAAACAGAATAGAAATATAGGAAGGGTAAAACTAGTGTAACATTTAGGGTTACTTATTGGAGATTGACAATAGTAAAAACAAAAATATTTCGATTGTCTGAAGTTAGTTATGGGCCATTTCTCTAGATGGGATTAGATGAATAGAAACATAATATTTTTGTCTGTTATTGGAACGTTTCTTATATTAAGTGTGACCACGACAACTTTTCCCTTTGAGTATAACTTTCTACAATTGCATATGACACAATCTAAAGTCAAAGCAGTAGAAGGACAGGTAGAAGAAGGAGAACATGAAGAAGAGGGTGAAAGACATAGCAATGAGGAAGATCGCCATCAAGAGGACGGAGGAAGTTATTCGCCATTAAGTCAGGACAATGCCAAAACTTATTCCTCTTCTAATAAAACAACAGCAACTACTCCCGATAATCTTTCAATAACAAGTCTCATGAAACAAGGCTCTCCTATAATAGGAAATCCTACTGCCCCAGTCACTCTAATAGAATTCGGAGACTTCCAGTGTGAATTCTGTGCAAGATTTGCAAAGGTAACAGAACCTGCCATTAATGCAACATATATTCAAACTGGAAAGGCTAACATGGTGTTCAAGCATTTTGTAACACATGGAAGCGACTCTGTAACTGCGGCCATTGCATCACAATGTGCTAACGAACAGGACCAATTTTGGAACTTCTATAAGATGATATACGAAAATCAAGGCCCAGAGAATTCAGGATGGGCAAACAAAGAAAATATAAAAAAGTTTGCATCTCAGATACCAGGACTTGACGAACAAAAATTTGATTCTTGTATAGACAGCCAAAAATATAAGTCATTGGTTGACAATGATATGATCCTTGGAGTTTCTTTAGGAATGCAGGGAACGCCAAGTTTCATAATTGTAAAGAGTGATGGTTCCAAGCCGGAAACATTACTTGGTGCACAACCATTTCCTTCATTTCAATCAATAATTGATAAAAAATCTAAAGAGTAAAAACAAATGGTAACGAAAAGAAATGTGACAACAAAAGTTCCAGTAGTACAGTCATTAATTCAACGGCTTGAGCTTATGCTCATATCTGTCAAGTTAGTATTCTCTCACTGGATTTATATCATTCTTGCAGGAACAATAGCAGCAATATTTTGGATAATTTTTAACGTCTTTGAGCAATTACTCTTTTTCTCTCCTATTGTAGTATTCTATTTACCGGAGGATGCAATTACCGGTTTCATTTTGTCAAATATAACAGCGATTCTTTTGGGAATGGTAGTAAGTATGAATGTTTATGTGCTTAGGCATTCAAGAGGTATGAAATTTAATGCTGCTTCATTTTTCTCTGGGTCTTCAATTGGTGTTCTATCTAGCACATGTGCAAGTTGTTCTTCACTTGGCATTCTACTTGTATCTACATTAGGTGGTGCAGGAATAACACTTTCTACCTTCCTATCAAATTATCAAACTCCACTAAGAATTATCTCAATAGCACTTTTGCTATGGGCCTATTATTCAATAAGTAGTAGATTAACAAGGAGTTGTAACATTGTATATGATAAATCAGACCCCTGATGACTAATTTTAACCAGTCTGATTACCTAGTGAAATGGATATTCCTTAGACATAATAACAAAATTATATACAATGGTGAACAACATTCTATGTTCACAAAAGAGGAGTACAAGATTATAGTAATATTTTAGAATTGTGGATAGCTCAATATTCTTATTCGATTTATAGTATAATAAGTAGACGTGATAGGAATAACTAATGCATTTTTCATATATGAGATTGCAATATGTCTTTTATGTCTGGATATGATTTCAGTGGGTGATAGGTAAAAAAAGTATGTTCAAAGATCTATTCAAAAGAGGTAGCAGAGTAACAATTCGAGAGCCTCCGGAGGAACGTTTCTTCTCGAGTATTTATGGGTACACAGATATCAAAAAATTGTTAATGAGGGCAATAGTGTCTAAAGAATCGTTAGCAATATTGTTATGCGGCCCTCCTGCTAGCTCCAAGACAATATTTCTTATGGAAATGATGAAAGGACTTGACAATACCTGTTACATAGATTGTACTAATACTACAGGTGCAGGATTAATAGATAGGTTATTCAATAATGATATTCAATATTTACTCTTGGATGAAGTTGAGAAGATGATTAAAAAAGACCAAAATGTTCTTCTTAATACTATAGAAACGGGCATGTTAACAGAAACCAAAATATCCAAGACAAGGAGCAAAAAGCTGAACAATCTAAAAGTCTTTGCTACTACTAATAACGTGGATGCATTATCTCAACCATTGAGAAGTAGATTTATGGAATTTCGTTTGCCTGAATATAATCATGAACAGTTCTGTGAGATAGCAAGAAAGCTGCTCAGTAAAAGATTGGGACATTCTAATCAAATCGCAGACGAGATAGCTAAGTCAGTGTGGAATGAAATGAATAGCAAAGACATTAGAGACGTTTTATCTATAGCAAAACTTGTACATAGTGTTGAGGATGTCTCATGGCTGGTTCAGGTCCATAAGAAATATGGAAACCTTGATTCCTGTTAGCCACAAATAATTCTTGTTAGGATAACTCTAACTAGTATGTTACAATTTTAGAAGTCTAGAATGGAAAGCTTCCTTGGTAACGTCATCAGTTAAACCTTAAACAGCTCAGACAAGATCTTGTTAGGAGGTAAATAATGAAGAAATGTATCTTCAATTCTAATCCTAACTTGCTCCTCCTGTAGCCGTTATGCATGTTAAGATTACCCAATGTAAGTATCTACTTTCTCAGCAATTTAAAGGCGTGATTTCCATTGTTAGTTCTAAAGTAATGAGATATCCAAAGCATAGCAAGTGGTTCGAGAAGACGGGAGCTTTCTAGACCTCCTATATCTACTGTTTCCCAACCAAATGGAGTTAGAATCTTCTCTGTTACATTTTTCTTTGCTTCATCATCATTTCCACATACAAACATTGTTGGAGGTCCACCAGGGAAATCTGGATGTACCATATGTGGATTACCTACAATATTAAATGTTTTTACTACTTTGGCTTGAGGTAGCAAACGTTGGATTGTTTCTCCTCCAGAATCTGTATGACCCACAGCCAATCTCGGCGGCATACCTTTGGAAAAGTCCAGCGGATTTGTGACATCTATTACAACTTTTCCATCAAAATTCTTCTGATCAGCAATTTTTATGGCATTAGGTGTTCCATCCCAAGAAGTAGCGAGTACTACAAGCTCGGCAAATGATGCTGCTTCTGAGAATGTTCCAGATGATGCTCTTCCTTCATTCGCACCATGACTACTCACCCATCGTGCGATATCATCTTTATTCGGGTCGCGACTTCCAATTTTGACATTATGTCCCAACTTAATGAATCCATCGCCCAGTCTGCGGCCAACATCTCCTGATCCCAAAATTCCAATATTCATAGGCTATGCTATGACCTTCAAAACAAATCACAAGAGAATTTAAACGTTTAACATCTACTAGGCCGTAGTGCGTCAAATAAATGATATCACCGTATAGGAGGAAAATGTAGATTATACTGAACAAGGTGTTACAGCAAGAACAATAACTCAATAATTATAAGATGTTAACGAGTCAGTCTTGTTGTTAGCTTACTACAAAAATAACTAGTACATTTAAAAATGTATGATTCTGTTCCCACAGTTTTATCTCAATGCTGGAGATATCTCTTTAGCAATTAATTTTACTAGCTTTTCTCTGTCTGGACTAGAGTTTGTCAATACGATTTCTGTAAACCCTAAGTCTGCATATTTCTTAAGTCTCTTTATTCCTTCTTCTGCATTTGTAATTACTAACAACATCTTTTCCAATGTGTCATCGCCAATCACCTGAGCATTTTCTTCAATCTTACGGGGGTCGTGTACATCTACATCAAAAAACGCCCTTATCATAGTACCTCTCCAAAATCTAATTGATTGTAATGCCTTCCCTTTATCTTCATCATATGAGGTTGGAATGAACAGTATTTTTTCCAATGTTTCATAGTTTTTTCCTGACCTTTTTGTCCCCTCTTTAACCGCAGGAAACAATCTATTTTTTATTGATTCTACATTAACTTCATTTGTTACAAATCCATCTCCTTCTTCACCTGCCAATCTAGCTGTATGATTTCCCATAGCTGCAATATACAGGGGAATTGGCTTTTGCGGCTTTGTGTATAGATTAGAATCCTTTATCCAATAGTATTGCCCTTTGAACGTTACCCATTTTTCTGTCCATAGCTTTTTGATTATTATGATTGCTTCTTTTGTCCGCTGAAATCTTTCTTCAGTCGAAGGCCACTCGTTACCAGAAGTGACTTCATTAAGAGATTCTCCCAGGCCAATTCCCAAAAACACCCTATTAGGGAACATGTATCCGAGTGTTGCAAAGACTTGAGCGACTATCGCGGGCTTGTATCTAAGTATTGGGGCCGTAACACCAGTACCAATTACTATATTGTTTGTTTTAGCCAAGGCAGCACCAATCCATGGCCAGGCTGCAGCACCAGAAGCTCCAGTATGCCACCACGGCATATAATGATCACTTGACCAGCACCGCTCTATCCCACTTTTATCCATAATAATTACATCGTTTAATAGGTCAGTCGGGTTTACCTGTTCATGAGCCGCTTGAATACTAATTTTTACCATATCCTTAGATTCTTCAGAACAAAATATGATATAGTGGTTTCATATACTTTTGATCTTTACGATGGATACGAAGGAATGTGTAGAGTTTGGATCTTCATCCTAAAGAATCCTAAACCTAATAACTAATTATAGGAGGACATCTTGCAAGTACAGAAATTAAATCAGATTTCTAAAGTTTATTGTAGTCTAGAATCATTTTCTTTATCTAGTCTATTTTCATCTTCAGTCATTTTATGTTGTTGCTCAATGAATTTATTAATCCTGCGAACTAACTTTCTTTGTATGTAAATGATAGTAACACCAACAATAACCGTGGATATAATGGCGGCAATTCCAATTATGGAACCTGTTAGCGTTTCAGATAGTTTGTTGATTATATTCTCTGACAATTGCGATAGTAGAATCAAATTTACACCGACAGCAATACCTACTAGAAAACTTATTCCTTGTTCTTGTGCCAATTTTTTTAGATAATTTAAGTAACTTTTACTATTATAGAAACTCCCTTTTGTTCTAGATATTAATGATGCTGGATAGAATTTGATCTTCATTGTCTTATTCGTCTATATCATAGTTCAAATTCTCATATGATGATTGGGGTTGAAAGTAAAACCACAAGAAGAACCACAAGAAGAGCAACAACAACAATCAAACCATCAATGAAAAGCTAGGAATCTGCCATATTACTTGGTTGATGCCTCCAATCGTTTTATAGTACATCTTTTATTCCGACTTTTGTGAATCCATCATTTCTTTTAATACTGATTCACCTGCTTTTTGTATTTCTTCTTGGCTAAGATCTTGTTTATGCGTTGCTATAGACCAATTATGTCCAAAAGGATCTTTTACCTGTCCATATCTGTCTCCCCAAAACATGTCCATGACAGGCATTACGACAGTTGCTCCAGCTTTTACAGCCTGATTAAAGATTTTATCAACATCCTCAGTGTAAATATGCAGTGTAACAGCAGTTCCTCCTATGGATTTGGGTGAAAGACACGCACCATGAGGAAACTCGTCCGATAAAAGGACTATCGAATCTCCTATTCTTAGTTCAGCATTGACGATGCTCTTTCCATCCGGACTAGGATGTCTGTATGTTTCTCTGGCCTCGAATGCACGTTTATAGAAATCTATGGCCGCTGATGCATTGTTAACCACCAAATATGGCGTGATAGAATGATATCCTTCAGGTATAGCTTTAACCATTATCAGATTGTATACATTATTGTGATATTTTAAATTATTAAATGGTTTTGAACTTTATAAACTCAAAATCAGCAATTGAATGTAAAAGAAAATGCGCTATTAAGATGATACACGATCCTACCTCATCTGCTACACTTTAGCGGATGGTCTTGGTTTATATAATTATATTTGAATATGTAATCACTTTTGAACAAGATAGAAAATAAATTATTGTAAGATATCAAGGAAGACAAGACACAAGATGAGGATATCGATCTAGGGGAGACTAACAATGGTATATTTTGATGTTTTGTACTACAAAGCTATGATAACTAGTGTACCAACGTTTAATGATGAAAGACGGTATAATACGTTTTCTTATGACTTCTAGATTAGATGCGATTGTAGCAGTATGCAATCATTGTCAAGTTAATCCAGCTGAAATATTTCAAGAAAGTGGTGAGTTCTGTTTACATTGTTGGCAGGAAAAAACCTATCCGAATATATAGAGTCTGTTGATTGGTAAACCTCTAGGCGATTTTTTTTGTATCGTCTGTCTGCCGTATTTCCACAACCACCCTGTATTCTAAATGAGTAGGATTATCAACTAAATGATCTTTAGCAAAATCAGAGCCAATACTTCTTATTTCTATACCACAAGTAAGACAATTGATTGTATACTTTCTAGGGTTGAGGGGTAGTTTTTCCCTTAATGCAAGTACACCGGAGACTATATACAAGACTAATCCTGGGAGGCCCCATAACTGCACTGTTACTAATAAAATGGCACCACAAGAAATCAAGATTATTCCAACTATCTTTGTATTTTTAAGATAAAAGGCAACAAAAAGTGCCGCAGCATTAATTGCAATTATTAAGACCGCAATAAGCATTATACCTCCCAAAAAAAGTGCTAAAACAGGAATACCGATTATACTATTAATGAAAACATAAGCAACGACTCCTAATAACGGAATAATAAGACCAAGAATTGCAGTAATTAAGGTTAGCTTTTGGAATTGTTTCACTATCCCTCTTATACGGTATTATTCTTAATACTTTCAACTTCAGGGTGGTTATATTACAACCATCATCCCAGAAACTTTGACAATGCAGTCATTTATGAATCCAGGTATATGGCAGAAACTAAAAGCTTTCATAAGACTTCTGTTTGCTTTATCATATTAACTACTAACTATTTTGATTGGTAATTATCTCCACGAAAAGAAATGTCAAAGCTGGTATCGCTTTATCATGTCGTTCTCGTCTTCATTGATATCATCTGCGTTCTCAGTAATAGTATTTTCATTACTGTCTAATCCTCTATAACCTGCTTCCATATAGTCTTGTACCTCCTGTATTGTAAGAGATCCTTGTCCTTCAACATCAATTGCAGTTATATTGTTGCCTCTATCCTTTCAAATTAGGTCTGCTGAAAGACACATGTATTATAGCTTATTGGACAATTTCTTTTAATACTCATCCAAAATAACCCCATGTCCATCATAGAGATATGGTATTCAGTAGTGATAACAATAAAAAATGGAACAACGATTACACAAGTAAAGAAGGTATCCGTGACAAGTTACGTGAGGCTGCACAATCACAAACACCACTCAAACTACGTATAGAAGAAGCCCAGAGAAAGCTACAAATTCAGATAGCCAAACTCGACGGAATCTCTTCCAAAATGCAAGAAAAGGATAAGGTAATCTTTGGTCGTATTGTAAAAGCAATGCAGAATCATGATAGCCATTACGGTAAGTTGTTGTCAGGAGAGCTATCTCAGATAAGAAAAATAATAAAGATGTTAGATTCAGCAAAAGTAGCTTTCGAACAGATACAATTGAGATTAAACACAATGACTGAACTAGGTGATGTAGTAGTTACATTAAACCCTGCTATGAATGCCATAAAGGGGATACAAGGAGGATTGTCCTCCATGATGCCACAAGCTGACCAATCTTTTGGACAGATTTCAGATCTCCTAGGGAATATAATGACAGATTCGAGTCAGACATCAAATATAACTGCAGCAATAGATAGTTCTTCGATAAAACTAGATGAGCAGGCAATAGACATATTGCAGGAAGCGACTTTCTTAGTAGAAGAAAATACAAGAGATAAATTCCCAGATCTACAGTTGTCGAAGGATAAAATCATATCGAGTAATAAAACAGCAAGTTTCCTTGATTCTTGAGGGCTGAACTCATCCTCTAATGCTTGGCCTATAGACTCTGTGAACTATGTTATATCATCATATTCTTAATAGTGGTAAATATGATTTCATAGAAAAATAGTCTGTATGCGCTAACAGGAGACTTTAATACCAATTAAGGAAGGATTACAGACACACTAATTCCGCTCGCTAGATGTAAGGAAAAAAGGAAAGGAAAGGAAAAACAAGACAAGACAAGGACATTAAGTAAGAACGTTTGTCTTGTCTGTTTAACGCCTTTTTCTTTTCTTTTTGTGAAATAAATATTTCAGAATAAACAGTAGGTTTTGGTTACCGAACAATCGGGATTGCAACCACACCAATCGTGCAGGTTCCTACTTTTGTGGTCTGAATATATTTCGCATTTCAGCTAGATAAATCTAATGAAGAAATTATTCTTTCATCAAAGTACAAATACCTCAAAATGGTAGTAATAATGGCCTAGCTAAGTGTTAAAACTCATCGAGCTGCAGGAGGTTAGCTAGGTTCCACGGCTCATTTAGGGCCTCCTGCAGCATTCCATCCCAAAGAAATGCTAGAAAAAATTTCTTGAAATCTATAAATAATAAGCTCGAAATTTCGAGCTATCTCTCCCAGCCTTCCTTGCTGCTATACTGTCCATCTCTAGCACATTTATCAAAATCTATAACGTGTTTCAAATGAATACCACACCAAGGACAGTGTACAGGATAAAGATAGTCTGGATCGATATGTGTGATAATACGTTCCTTGTACAGCTTATCTGTTATCTCCTTTTTTCATTATCTTTTAATGAAGTTCTTAGCAGTATTTCGATTGAATTGTGTTTGTAGTCAATGGTTATGAATCCATATTTTATTGCATAAGAAAAGGGTAAGCAGCAATACATCTGAATCTCTTCTATTTCGCTCTCACTCTTTTTTATCGCTCTTGTTTATTGGTAATTTCCATGCAAGATAACTTAAGCCAAAACCTATTGCCAGAGTTGTAAGTATCCAGGGTATTGATACATCGCTCTCACTAATGAGAAAATCCTTTAGCATCATAAAGCTTAAACATATTGTGAACTATTTAGTATTTAGCTAATTATGCCAGATTACAAGAAAACCGAACAGATCTATGTGTAACAAGGAATTACAAATCACTGGAGAAAACCCTTAGAGATGCTAGATGATGAGTTGTTTGAAGCTAAAGTATTGAACCCGGATACGAACACCTATTACCAGGTTGTAGATCTAGACATAGCACATAGAAAGTTTGGAGTGGAAAGGAAGTATCTCATTAGAGAGGTACTCCAAATAATTAGGATAAAAAGAGTGGATGGTACTGAGTGTCTAAAGAGTAGAGGGAGAATTGTAGGACTTGATAAGGCTGGTAATGAAGTAGAGCATTCTTTTACAGACCCAGAAATGTTTTACAAGCCGCTAACCCGTCATGAATTCAAGAGAAAGGATCCCAAAAATGAATATAGATGGAGCGAGTGTGTGTGGAAGCAGGGCTTAATCCACATAATTATCAATACACCGAATATACGCTACCATTCAACAAAGAGAATTTTGATAAACTATATGAACAAAGACCATTGAAATCGGCATTATCTGTAAGCTTGGTAATATATGCAGAAGCGGCAAGCGAAGCACCACGATCGATAACCAATTTGGATCACTTCACAAATAGGCCTTTTGATGATTTATGGCTAGAAGCTATTACGCCCAAATACAAACTGGATAGGAATTACTCAGACTCTTTAGAAGCTAGCCATATCGGCTAGGGTTTTTGTTCCTGGTCATTCGGTTTTGGTGTCTCCATTTCTTTTTTCCCAGCTTCTGCTCCCGCTGTCCTTTGTGATGAGCCAAACATAGCTGTCACTAGGCCTCCCAAGAAACCTACCAATCCAGTAGCAAACGGAAGTACATCTTTGGTTGCTTCAGGATTAGGGCTAAGCAACGAAATCGACATAAGAAAAGTGCCAGCAGAAACAGTAAATATTACGATATACGCTAACACAAATGTAGGAAGTGTAAATCCTTTAATCCAATGTTGAAGGCCCAATACCATACAAATTGTATTGCAATCTGCCCATCTTATTGGTTGTTAAACATTCAACATGACAATTTATTCAGAGCTTTTACCTCTAACAAACACTAAAGCCCTTCGTCGTCTATAGTACTACTAAAACTAGTAATATTCACGCCTGGCCTCTTTAACGTTTCAAATGAACGTGGGAATATTGATTTCTTTGGGCTAAGGTTTGGAGTATTATCAATCATTGATACGATAGGCCTTTTCTCGCCTGTAATATTTCCATGAATATCTGTATTAGGGCCCGGAGTTTCAAATTTGTTAGCTCGCTTTACCTTCTCTCCTTTATTTGGATAGTAACTGACATTGCAACGGGTACAAAACCACTCTTCCTTTTGTGCATCAAATAATACGAGTTTACAATTACAGAGATTGCAGAATAGTTTTGAACTTGGCGGATATGATATACTAGAATTCTTATCCTTTATGCTAATTGCAACATAATCCTTCTTTGTATTTGGTAAAGACATTATGTTATTTATTATCCCTTAGTCCTCTTATAGAAGGTTAGAGATAAACGAAACGCATCAAGTAAATCTGAGAAAGAGGTTTCAGTTTTATCAAGTTTGTACTCATTGGCTACGGCCGTACGCAAAGCTGTTACTAACTTTTCAAATCTTTCTTTATGAATTGCTATCAAGCTGCTTCCATCCTCATCTGTTTCTTCCATTAACCACTTTGCATGTTGTAACATATGAGCACCTTCCACACTAAAAGTAAAGGGTACAATTATCATCCTATCTTCTAAATGTAAATTGTATTTCTTGCAATCTGCTATTTGGCTACTCATATATTGCTGATTGAATGGCTCATTAAATTCTCTTTTCAGAGACTCCCATATCTCTGGGTTGGCAGCATCCACGTAAATATTGGAAATATAGCCGCACTTCTGTTTAATCTCCCATATTCTGTTTATCATTGCCTGGAAGTTTGGCCTTTCATACTCTTCGGCGAATATTACTTGTATCTTACCGTCTACAAATTGAGTTACCACAATTGCAAATTTAGAATCCCCTCCGAAAGCAGGATCCACACCGATAGATTTCTTAGCATTCAGGTTAATGTTATCAGGGTTATATTGTATTTTTGTAGCATTCTCTATACTTAGTTGAGAGAAGACATTCCCGATAAGGCCTAAGTATTGAAGCTCATATTCTCTTGGAAATGATGGGGGATAGCTTAGCTTTATCAATTTCCTCATTTGTGTATATTTTGCCAACTCCCCATAAATAATCAAGAAAGAACTTTTTGTAAATACAAGTCTCAAATGGTTCCTGTTCTATTCTTTGAAATAGCCCCCCTGGTGCGTTTGGGGTTGACACCATAACTATGAATGGGTCTGATTTAGCTATATATCTCTCCGATACCGCCCGTACATCATCCTGTTCATTCTTGCGATGGTAGTCTGATTCGTCTAGGAATACGAACTTGGGATTTGTTAATGACCTGAATGCATCAATATGATTGGAAGGATAGGCCTCTATGCTGCAGCCATTTAGTTCTAGTACTGTTTCTTTACTATCAAATGTGACTCCTAACTTCTCTAGAAATAGGCCCTTCATTCTTTTGATTAACTTAATTGCTAGTTCCTGATTGGGCCCTGTTACGATTACCATCTGTGAATTACGGTAGTCGTCATTGTAAAGACAGAGCCAGGCCATCAATCTTAGAAAGAACTCCGATACTCCTAAGCCAACGCTTTTTTTACACCAGATATGTTTCTCTTTGAAGGGATACATGATATTATTATTCGGATCGGATGAATGTAACTTAGGATTGTTATTGAGATAGCCCGGTTCTAATAGGGCCTTATACAACAGCTTTTCATATTCAAATAGAGGATATTCTTTTCCATTCTTCTTTGGCAAACCAATTATATGCTGCATACAACACTCTCCCTTGGTTATTCTATCTCTTTCTTTATGCCTAGTTTTATCCCATATCCAGAATGGTTTATCTCTAAGTCTTTCTAGTTTGGATTGTTCTGGATTATTATTATGATCTGGTTGTGATTCAACTAGCTTCTGAAGGTCTTTGAAAGTCACTATGTGTGAGTTGGGGTAATAAGCTATTAGAGTTATCGTATTGTACTGCGTGTACCAAACCGTTATTCAGAGTTTGCTTGTTACTATGTCGACTGATGGTCTACATTATCACCTTGATCATTGTCATCTATTAACACAATTATTACCGAAGCTCGGATTAAGGAGAGGGGCATCCGTCTGGCAGCAACCAATATTGCTGCTGCCGCAGGTCTGGATAGGCATACATGTAGTAAACAAACCATTTTCTTGACCAGAAGGACAATCAGGTTTCTCTGTTGCTTCAGTGGTTGCGGGTTCGTTATCATTGTTATCATTATTATTCTTCTGTCCTGAATTATCTTCGTCGCCATCTCTCGACTCTCCTCCTGCATTAATAGTATCTTGAGTGATGGGGGCATCTTCTTGGTCATTATCGCCTTGATCCTCGTCATCTCCATCCGAACCTGCAGTAATGGTATCCTTAGTCATAGGCGCGTCAGACATATCAATTGCGAGTGCCATGTTCATCTCAGTGAGAGAAGGGACAGAACCAAAAACCAGAACTAGCGATAGCGTGAGGCATAATCCCAGACAAACCGGTCTTTTCATGTAGTTACGGTGGTCTAGATACAACCTCAGGTACGATTAATAGTTTTAGTAATATGTGTCAAGGATGTGCATGTAAATGACAACGGCACATAGTAACAGCTGCTAGAAAGCTTTTAGTTTTTGCTATCACTCAGGTATTTTTCTTTTATTCTCTTTTCTTTTATATCCAATGTTTGTTGTAATCAATGAGAACGTGATGGAAGAAGATCTTGTCGTATGGGCTGATATTATAGGTACTGTTGCTGGTATATTGGTATTATCGTCATTTATCCCTCAAATTATCAAAGCCTACAAAACGAAAAAGATGTTCGATGTGTCTGCTCATCTGATGATCCTCATAGCAAGCGGCATGTTTCTCTGGGTTATCTATGGTTTTATTAGATCAGATCCGGTTATAATCGGAAGCAATGTCACGGGTTTTGCCCTGAATATTACTTTGTTGATTATGAAGATAAGATATGATAAGATACAAAAAGCAGTACCGTAAAAACAAAATATTCTTTCAGGATTGTTCACCACTATCAGCAGATAAAGAAAAAGCGACTAGCCTTTGAAGGTCACGATGGCTCAATTGTTAATTAATGATGAATTAAGGATTAAGCTTTCCAAAAGGTTGGTCTGGAGCTGATATCAGTATATTCCAAACTATATCAAAGTTTGCTGTAGTGAACTCTGTCTGATCTCTAGCTTGTAGCGTGAATGAATATGCATTACCATTGTTGTCTATTCGCTTAAGTACAAAGATAGGATCTGTTACTCCTGATAACATTGTAGTAAGATTGGGGCCTGAATAAGATAATGTGCTACCATCGCTATGTTTGCGTAGAGTTTGGGAACCATCGAAGTTTCTAATCCTGGTTATTTGTGTCTGAACCATAATTAACTAACTAAGCTAATTTAGAAGCCGAAATCTAAAAAGCTTTTTTTTGTATACATTGTCATCATTCTAATTTAATAACCATCTAATGTACTTATTAGGTAATAGAGGAATTAAGGAGAAAGCGGCACAATGACTTGTACATTTGAGCATCCAGAACTAGGACAGGAATATCATTGGAGAATGTGCGAAAACTATATGGCAGTACTTTGCGACGTATGCATGCAAGTAGTAAGAAAGAATTTTCATTCATCTTTGATATTATCTGATAGAAAGGGAAGGCAATCACGCCATGCGATTCTATCCGATAATAAGACCAATTCCCTATCTTTATTATAATTATATTCTTTTAATGCATGTAACAATTTCCTATTTTTTTCCAGCGTCCTCTTCGCTTCGTCTAACTTTCTATTGTACCCCTGCAGTATTTGATAACGTCTTTCTTGTTCCTGTGCTTCTCTCTGAGCTTTCCTTAAAGCTTGTCTTTGCTCTTCAGCTATTCTACATTGATTTCCTAGATTTATGTAAAAGTCATGTTCCTTCTTTCGGTCTTCGTAGTATGTTGGCGAATATGATGATGGCATAACTGTGCTAAGTTACTTAGCATCTTGGAGAGAGAAAAGCTTATCATTTGTCTTTCATAATATCATGATAGCCATATCCTATGTCTTCAACAGCCACTATCCAAATACCTAACTGGAATATGAAAGCAGACTATGTTGAAACATGCAATTGTGATTATGGTTGTCCATGCAATTTCAGTGCCTTTCCGACTTATGGCTTTTGCAGGGCCTTAGTATTATATCATATTAAAGAAGGAAACTATGGAGATAATATTGATCTGAATGGTCTAGAGGTCATCTATGCAGTTTCCTGGCCTAAAGCAATCCATGAAGGAAATGGAACTATGCAATTATTCATTACAAAAAATTCAAACGAAAATCAAAGACATGCAATCTTGAATATATTTACAGGCACTGCAAAAGGTGAGGGCCCATTTGCGATATTTGCTAATACTCTAAAATACATACTGGATCCTCAATACGTTGATATTAAAGCAAGGATAGATGGTAGGAAAAGTAGTTTCTCAGTTCCAGGGATAATAGATGTACAGGTTGAGAATTTTATAAATCCTGTGACCGGAGAAGAACAAGATACAAAAGTTCAACTACCAAAAGGATTCATATTCAAGATTGCCGATGCAGCGAAAACCAAAGTAATGAAAATATTGACCCCAAGTCTGAATTTTGATGATTCTGGGAAAAATGCCTTTTATTCTGTGGTAGAGTTCAAGGGCCCATAGAAATAGAAAGTATCATTATTGCTGCTATTAACAAAAAAGCTTTATCGTTTGTCCTTTATAATTATGGGATAGATTAAATTGTGTGAATTATGTACAAGTCAGGAATTAGAAAAAGCGCACAAAGCACTAAGCTTAAACGGAGATACCTCTTCTGTCTATAACCAAAATCTCAGGTTATTAGGAGCTTCTTCAAGGAAACCTACATTATGGATAAAGCGATTAGGCTTTAGAGGTCATAGTCCCAACAACATTAAGCTAAAAACAGCTTCTTTAATTCCATGTCCAGAGCAATTAAAGAGAGAAAGAGAAAAGGCCGATAAAGCGATGAGTCTTAATTACGGGTTCTAGGTTTTTGGGTACTCCTTAATCTGGTTTTTACCTTGTATACATTCTAAACACCAGCTCTGCGATTGACCTACGCCATCTTCACCACGTATCCTATGAACTTCAACAAGTGCTGCGGGATTCACCTTTCCGCAATTATTACAGCTTACCATTTTGGTATATCTTTTTCTAGCACTTTAAATGGATTTGGGTTGTGAGTCCGTTCTAAAATATTCCGTTATGAGTTTGTTGTTCCTCTAATCCTGGCGAAAAATTTATTTCGCCGGTATCTTCAGCTTCAGCTTCAGCTTCAGGATCTTCCCCTTTGTCCTTGATATCTTGTAATAGTTTCTTCTCTTGATTGTTTAGATGATCCATCTTTCCATTAACGTATTTGATGGCGTCCGTTATGACAACTCCGTTAGTTGATAAATCTATTTTGTATTTGTTACAATCATTTATCAGCGATAAAGCTTGAAGTTTAGTTTTCTCATCTTCTGTTTTGCTGACAATAGACCAGCACATTCTTAACACCTGGTTTATTCCAGTCATTGCTTTATGATATTCTTCTGGAATTGTTTCATGGATATGATTCTGAAGATTTTCCTGGGCTTCATGCCTTAGATGGGCCATGTCTCTACTTATGATAGACTTGTCCACCTGCAGCACAGTAGCTATATCAGATTGACTAAAGCCCTGGCTTGATAATTCCAATACTCTATCTCTTCGCCATTCTACTTGTTGCAGTCGTGTGTTCAAAAGTTGCATCTCTCCGTGCTTGTTTTAGATGGGTGTTGCATCATCACGCTTGGTATGCTACTAATATCTTATTATTTTCTAATAAGTTTGTTGTAATATCCCTATGACTGCCAAGGTCTGATGCTGAAAAATAAATGTGGGAGGCAGCTAACTATTCGCTAGTTCCACCTCCATTTTCAGTTTCCTCTGGATCTTGAGGTTCGGGATCTGGCTCTGGCTCTGGCTCAGGTTCAGGTTCAGGTTCAGGTGTTGGTTCTTCACTTGGTGTCTCTTCTGCTGCTGGTTCCTCATCAGTTACCTCGTCAGTTGGAGTTGGGGTGTCCTCTAGCGTTGAATCCTCCTTTTCTCTAGGTGTGCATGGAACTCCACCGCAGTTCGCTGTTAATTCAACACATTCGCCAAGTTCTAAGATAAAGCCCTCTTCACATTCTATCGGTTCCGGTTCTTCTGGTTCTGCTGTTGGTTCTGCACATCTTTGATGCGTTGGATTCTCTTCACAGAATGTCTCAAAATCTTCGAGGTAGGCATTACACTCTTCTGAGTTAGCGAAGCCTTCACAATCATCGCTGAATCGTTCTTCTGCCGTGGCGCATTCTTGAGTTTCTTCCTCGCCTCGTGCTTGTGCAGCCTCACATTCATCACGTTCTTCTACCTGGCATTCACTCGCTCTCTGGTATGGGAATTCTAATTCTGCACTACCCGGGGTACTATCGCAACTAGGTTCTGGTTCCTCTACTATATCATAAAATCCAGGGCAACCTATGTGTTCTGGATCATCCACACAAAATGGATTATCCGGTTCGTATATTGGACTTGCTGGAATTTTAACACATGCTCCTGTTTCATCATCATCTGCTCTCCAAAATCCTTCAGGACATTTTATGGAAGAAGGGAAGCATTGTTCATTTTCATTCTGGCCCCATCCTTCAGGGCAATCTCCATCTACTGGTTTAGGACAACTTGGATGCTGTGGTGTGAATAGGCATATCTGTTCTACGTCCAAGACTTTCTTTACAGGGAACTTGAATACCGTTCTAGTTGTGACTTCTCTTACTTGTTCATTGTTTACTCGCGTTATAATATCCTGTATTCTGTTATCGTCCTGTTCTCCTATTACAACTAGTGCTTCATATGCAAATTCGTCATCTACAATGACATCCAACACATAGATGCCCGGTTCATATCCAGCAAAAGAAATTTCACCACGATCTGACACTGCTATTTCTTTGATTGTTCCTTTGTCATCTAAAGTGCGAGCCTTTGTAAATTGTAGTCCATTGTCGGGTGCAAACAATCGCACATTTTGATTCTCAGAGATTGACACAATATTATCAACGGTAATCTCAAAATCGCTTACCAGTTGTGTTTCTCCATCTTCATTCGTTGCCTTTAGAACCATTTCTTTAGGATCGGTATCGCCGGTTCCTACGATAAAGATTCTCTGTTCTTGGTTGATAGATGCAAATACTGGTACATCCAGCATTGCAATTGGCACTAAAGCCGCTATCAATGTTATGATTAAGGGATACTTAATCATCATCATAGTCAAATATCATCAATTTACTATATGCTCAATGTTATCCAAAAGAATTCTGTGCTCTCTGTACCTGTCTAGTGTGCCAGTAAAAGATTCGTGTTTATGGTACAGATTTTATTTTCGCTAAGAAGGTGAAGACATAAAATAGGTTTTCCTAAATCTCAGATATCTGCTAATGCTCTGGTAATAGCTGCCATGTCCGTCATAACGTACGTATGCTTTAAATCCAAATCTGGATCGATTCAATTGATTGGATTGTTGATTGGTTAACTCTTTGATCCTTTGACCACAAAGGTAGATGTAAAAGTCTGCGAGGAGTGGATTAATCTTAGGGAAATGGCCATCCCATAGCTGCAGTAGTTTTACAGTCTGGTCATTCTTTGAATTGATGGAGCCTGGAATTCGCAACATGCAGTTTTTGAATGACACTGTGACATTATGTGCATAGTCCGCCTTGTTGTTGGACAGGAATGATTCCGCATACTGCATAAGCTTTCTCGACGGCGATTTGAATTTCGAGAATATATCGAATTCTTCAAGTACAGGGGTGACAGTGGCAGAAGAATGGTCTTTCTTCATAAAAGTGACAAAGTTACAGATATCCATCTGGATTAGTTTGGCATCTTTATCCAGTAGTTTATGATAATCTTTGGTGGGTAATCTAAGATATTCCATGAAATAACGTAAGGCGTTTACATACATCCGTTTTGTCGCTGGACTCTTGCATGTGTCAACAAGCTGTCTAAGGGCCAAAGTCGAAGAACTAGCCCCAGAACCAGAGATTTCTTGCTGCAATCTAGCCTTTTATGAAGGCTGTCTGTATTAATGCTTGTTAATGGGTGTGATAATACCAATTATCATATCTAACCTTTTTGTCGGGTAGGATTTGACGAGAAACCTAAATGTAATAGAGCTGCAGGTGAGCCCTACATTTAGCCCGCTACTTTTCATTTCATAACAAGGGATGAATCGTTGAATCCCTTCCTGCGGCTCTTCTTTAGAAGTTTCATTTTTAGAACTTAAGGTGTTCCTTTACCATTTATCCATTTATCAACTACTGCTAAAACATATCATTGATAATTATTTGACATTTTAGCGGCTCTTATTATTGAAAATGTCTATGCATGTTCAATCATTCTATACAATTTTGAATTCAATATTTTGACTTCGACTCCTTTATCAAATACTTAACTAAAGGCCAGAGTCCATTCGGCATGGTAAGGTCGGTAGTCTCTACGGTATGCTTACTTTTCTCTGTTTCAATGGTGATTTTATGTATAAGATAATCAGCACCTTCTTTCGGCGAAGGGAATTGTGAAGGAAGGCTAAAAAACCTGGCACTGTCTATCATGGTTTGTATTCGTTGTCTATCTTCAGAAGGCCGTGAATTGATGTCTACTTCTGTACTTAAAGCAATGCCAGCAAATCCTCCAACTTGGCTATAGTAAATCTTCATTCACTAATTAGTCCTCCATTTCTACAAATCATATCAAGACCATTAAGACACATGTCACATGTGCCATCAAATATTTTATTATGGACAATAACTCTGTCACCTATCCTCAGGTTATTGCCATTAATATGACTTCCAACTTCTTCTACTACTCACTTATTTCTGCTCCAGGTATATGATTTGGTAGTGGAATTAATTTTGGTAGTGCGCCTGAAACAACAAAATTGTCAATTGGATTTATACCAGCAATCTGTGGTTCTTTGATATTGTCCATCACTCTCAGATTCTCTAATCCTGGATTTTCAAAAATAGCCGCCTTCACTTTCTATCCGTTATCAGCTTTCTATTTTATTTATGAATTTGGATTTTGTGGAAATTTGAATATTTTATTAAGAAGGCTATGTTTTGTGGATAACTAGATGCAAACATATCTCTTATCATTTTCTTCAACATTTGTGAGAATATCAGAAAGCGACTCTTCTATTTCAAATATTATCAGTGTGTGATTACCCGTTTTATTGTCAGGCCAGTATTTGCCAGGACAGTAGTCATCAGAATGGTTAATAGATGATTTAGAAAGGATAATTAGAATGGATGCTGATTAGTCAAACAAGGTTTTGATTTATTCTACATTATATTGAGTATACTTGATGTTTGACTGTGACAAGAATAATACCATGGAAATATTAGAATCCATATCGTATATTACAATGGGTTTTGTTCCAACTATAGCTCTATTAGAAATAGGGTATAGAATGAGAATGAAAGTAAGAGGAAGAAAAGGATTCATAGTAAGGAATGTGTTACCACCAACAAAGTCATTATTGCCAATAGCTTTCAGGACATGAAAAAGATGCATTCAGCAACAATATTTCTCAAAAAATATTTCAGCAAACAGACGCTACTAGGGATATTCTCAAATATTGCAGCTAAGAAACTAATCCTACGGTATCCTAAACTTCGGCTAAACTTTAGTTTCAAGATGATCTTTGAACTTCTTGCATATAATGGAGTCCTTGGCATACCATATAAGTTAGACCCAATAGTTAGGCTTCCAAAAAGCTGAGTCAAATACTATTAATGCGTTGGACAGGCGTAAGCAATCGGAAATAGACTGCATAGTTTGGGTTCGGAAGAATTGAGGTATGTAAGAGCAGCTATGAGAAATATTTGAGAGGAAATAAATCTAAAAGTCTTCATCATATATACTATGTCAAATTAGGAATAGCCATTTTTGTGACCCTCTGTCTCAAGATTATTGCCAATACTATTGAAATAACCGAGACTATAACAGCACTGAGAAAGATTAACTCAAAAGATATTGATGAAGGGAAATAGTTTATTATCCCATTGACATTTAACAAAGTCTGATTTGTCTGCATATACATACCAGCCAAGACTGGACCTATCGATGCTCCTACAATTCTCATAAGACTAGTCATACCTAAAGATATTCCACTAAACTGTCTGGGCGTAGATAATATAATGACATTTATGGCTCCTACACTTGTTAGAGACAACCCAGTAGAAAGAATTCCAAGATTGACCGAAACTAATAGCTCAGTTGAATGGAACATGAGCAGTCCCATGAAACCCGCAGTAGTTATAAAGGTACCTAAGATGATTGGTCTTAATGAGCCTAATTTAGAAACTATGAAACCAGAGGTGGGACCAAAGATTAACAGTACGATTGCAAATGGAAGTTGTACCCTTCCAGCGCTTATGGCATCTTCTCCAAATCCAACTGGTTCAGGATTCCTGACTAGTATGGGTACTGTTTGAAAAACCATAAACATAGAAAATCCAACTAGCATTATAATCAGATTTGCCGGTAATATTGATTTGTTAAGCATGAGTCTAAAATCTACCAAGGGGTATTTTTCTCGTCTCTCTATAATTACAAAAGATATTAATGCAATAATTCCAATGATAAGAAAAGGTAAAATATTTGATGAGGAATTAGCATTGGATGATAGATTGTCATTACTATTAGCGTTTCCATTAGTGATGCTAGCTGTGTCTTGATTGCTGCCAGATGTTTCTAGGAGTGTCAGGACCAATAGAAATGAAGCAACAGTAATAGCTAATGCAATTGCACCTTTAATATCAATCTGATTTGAAGCCTTAGAGAAGGCCCTCTTATCATTGCTATTCCTTGTTTTACTGATATTCTCGCCTTCTAGTATTCTTGAACGTTTTTGGCTTTGGTCCTCTTCCTTAATATCAGTTACATGAATAAATCGCCATATTATTAAAAGAAGGGCAATTGCAATTGGTATTATCGTGAAGAACGTATTTTGCCATCCATAGTCTTGAACAATAATTCCTCCTACGGTTAAACCTATGACAGCCCCAGATGCAAACATAGAAGTTATAACTCCTTGACCGATCGATATTTTTTCTCTTGGAAATTGATCTCTTATCATGCCAAAAGCAATAGGAAACATCGACATTCCTACTCCCTGAATTGCTCTAGCAAATATCATGAAGTATATGTCTGAGGCAAATCCAGCCATTGATACTCCAATCGCATAGATTACCATTATGATTAGTAAGATTTTCTTTCTACCATAGATGTCAGATAACTTGCCAGCTATTGGTGTCATAACAGCTCCCGCTATAAGATAGGAGGTAAGGATCCATGAAGACATACCATATGATACATGAAAATGTCCTATAAGATCCGGAATAGCTGGTATCAACATAGTTTCTGCATACATTACCATAGTCGCAATGCAGCTCAATATGGCCAGCATCTTCCATGCATAGGTTGGGATTTTTACCGAGTTAGAGCTAAAGTGAATATTAGTAGAATATGCTTTATTTGGTTGATTGCTATTAGAATTATAATCCCGCGGTGGTGATTTCATTTTAGAATCTTCCCTTTTTGTGATCTTTCTCAATTTTTCTTGATTTTATTGCAGTAGCTGAAAAAGAGCTAATATTGTGTACGACACTAGCTGCTGAATTTGATGAATTATTATTATCAATATTACAACCAACATCAAACTGGTTTCTGAGGTTTTGATATACATTTTCTAGCACATTTTTAGTAATTTCAATATTAGTATGTGATATGTCCTTTAGGGAAACTTGTCTCACCCTTGCCGCACATTTTACCATATCGCTCCATAATTCATTTGCCTTTTCTGTGCGGAATATTCTATTGTTTCGTCTATCAGATGAATCTACTCTTCTTATCACCAAATTATCTTTCTCCATTTTATCTATAATCGGAATAAGAGTAGGTCCCTCTAGCCCAAGTCTTTCCGCAATTTCCTTTTGAGTAAGTCCATCTTGGTCAACAAGCATAACCATTACTTTCCATTGACCAACACTAACACCTACTTTTTCACGCAATTCAGAGTCTAAAGCTCTAACGAATGCTTTAGCTGTCTTATTAACAATAAATCCAATGCTATTTTGAAAATCGTACTTTTGCATCATTAATATACTTATGAATAGTATACTAATCAATTGTATATAAATATATTGTTCACGGCGACTCGATATTAATTATAAGAGCTTTCTTCCAATCTTATTCTTTTTCAATATTGGAATAGCAAGAAGAAAATAGGCTGTGTTAGTATTCAAGACTAGATATTGCAGAAATAAATACATTTAATCCTCAGGACCAAGAGACATCTCCACTGTGCGTTCCAAATTCCTCTATTCTTTCTTGTAAAGCAAAAATATATGGATAACACATTTGGCTCCCCACTATGTGAATTCCCAATATGAGTTTCCAAATCTTTTTCAGACAAATTCTTACCGCAGAAAACACAGTTTAACTGATTTCCGTTATCCTCTTGCTTGTTACGATCATTTCACACTTTCGGAAATTATCATATTATCATGATCACAAGGCACGGGGGATAGGAAACACTTTCAAACTAAATAAAGATTTAGTTGAGAGAGTCGTATTAGTTCTCTTTCATACACACCGGCAACTTATTGTGTTTGGTACGATATTCATTTAGAAGTTGTTCCCTTACTTTATCTGATGATGCTGTCAGTGCATAGCTAAATCTTTTGGCTTTGCTAATACAAGTATCTGATAAACAATCAATTAGCGATTTTTTTATGTTTTGTGTGCTGTTTCCAATATAGAGTATCTTCATGCTGACATGCATTTTATAAAGTCCAGGCGATTCTGGAACAGTTTCAATAGTAGTCTTGTCAAAGTCTAGCCATTCAGACCAAGTTAATACCTCTTCTGACTTATCAGCATTCATAATTTTTAATAGGGGTATAGTTTCATTTATGTATTACAGCGTTTGTATCTGCATCAGATAGACCCACTACTATTATTGAACATATTTTGCTGCAACAGTAATTGGTACATGAACTCTAATCTTGTCGGAGTTCTTTTCATAAACACCATATACCGATCCTAAATCTACTTCGTTGTAAGACAAATTGAT
>Ga0193739_1000025_pt1 | contig 36158 bp, 27 predicted proteins | sample L2a2metaG_FD_144926 | JGI IMG/M metagenome (GOLD analysis project Ga0193739, IMG submission 144926) | Soil microbial communities from a riparian zone of the East river system, Colorado, United States - L2a2 | ecosystem: Environmental > Terrestrial > Soil > Riparian zone | place: USA: East River...
AGGCGCCTTCCGCCACGTCGTACCGCCGTCGTCGCTGCGGAAGGCGCCTGCGGCCGAGATGGCGACGTAGATCCGCGCCGGGTTGGTCGGATCGATCAGGATCGTGTGGAGGCACATGCCGCCGGCGCCCGGCTGCCACTTGGGCCCGGTGCCGTGGCCGCGTAGCCCGGCCAGCTCCTGCCACGTCGTGCCGCCATCGCTCGTGCGGAACAACCCCGCGTCTTCCACCCCCGCGTAGACCGTGTCTGGATCGCTGAGCGATGGCTCGAGATGCCACACGCGCTTGAACTCCCAGGGGTGCTGCGTGCCGTCGTACCACTGGTGTGTGGTGAGGGGTTTGCCGGTTTGCGGCGAGACGTCATACACGAATTTGTTGCTCTCGCCCTTGGGCCCCCCCCCCTCGCCGGGCTCCATCGTCGGGCCGCCGCCGGGCGTGTCCCACGTCTTGCCGCCGTCGCTCGAGCGTTGGATGACCTGGCCGAACCACCCACTCGACTGCGAGGCGTAGAGGCGATTCGGATCGGCGGGCGACCCCTTCACGTGATAGATCTCCCAGCCCGCGAAGTGGGGGCCGCTCACGTCCCACCGGCTGCGCTTGGCGTCCGCCGTCAAGATGAACGCGCCCTTGCGCGTACCGACCAGCACCCGTACCCCGCTCATGCCTTGCTCCTTGTGTCGCGTTATCGTGTGGCCAGCTGCCGCAGCACGTACTCGAGAATCCCGCCGTGGCGGTAGTACTGCTGTTCTTGCGGCGTGTCGATGCGCACCGTGGCGCGGAACTCGGTCACCTTGCCGTCGTCCGCCGTCGCTTTGACCGTGACTTCCTTCGGGGCGTTCGCGAGCCCTGCGATGTCGTAGCGCTCCTTACCCGTCAGTCCGAGTGAAGCGGGCGACTGGTCGGCGAGGAACTGCAACGGCAGAATACCCATCCCCACGAGGTTGGAGCGGTGGATGCGCTCGTAGCTCTGGGCGATCACGGCGCGCACGCCGAGCAGGCGCGGCCCTTTCGCGGCCCAGTCGCGTGACGACCCGGAGCCGTATTCTTTGCCCGCGAGCACGACGAGCGGCGTCCCCTCCGCCTGATACTTCACCGAGGCGTCGAAAATGGTCATCGGCTCGCCGGCGGGCAGGTGAACTGTGAACGGTCCCTCAGTTCCCGGTGCGAGCAGGTTTTTGAGGCGCACGTTGGCGAACGTGCCGCGCACCATCACCTCGTGGTTGCCGCGGCGCGCCCCATACGAGTTGAAGTCCGCCGGCTCGACGCCCTTCGCGATGAGGTACTGGCCGGCCGGGAGCGTCTTGCGGATCGAGCCCGCGGGCGAGATGTGGTCGGTGGTGATGCTGTCGCCCAGGAGGCACAGGACCCGCGCGCCGCGGATGTCCTGGATTGCCTTCGGCTGCGCCGGCATCCCGTCGAAGTAGGGCGCGCGCCGGATGTAGGTGGAGTGGGGCTCCCACGCGAACCGGTCGCCTTCGGGCACCGGGAGGCCGCGCCACCGATCGTCCCCATCAAAGACCTGGGCGTAGGATTTCTGGAACATCGCCGACTTGATCGACGTGCGAATGACCTCGTCGACCTCTTTGGTCGAAGGCCAGATGTCGCGCAAGAAGACGGGTTTGCCGTCCTTGCCGGTGCCGAGGGGCTGGGTGTGGAACTCGATATCGATCCGGCCCGCCAGGGCGTAGGCGACGACGAGGGGCGGGGAAGCGAGATAGTTCGCCCGGACTTCCTGTTGAATCCGCCCCTCGAAGTTGCGGTTTCCCGACAGCACAGCGCACACCACCAGTTCGCCCTCGGTGACTGCTGCCGACACCGCCTCGGGGAGGGGACCGGAGTTCCCGATGCAGGTGGTGCACCCATATCCCACGAGATGAAAGCGCAGCTGCTCGAGCGGCTTCATCAAGTTCGCCTGCCGCAGGTAGTCGGTGACCACCTTGGACCCCGGTGCGAGGCTCGTCTTCACCCAGGGCTGCGAATTGAGTCCCCGCTCCACGGCCTTCTTCGCGACCAACGCGGCGGCGATCATGACCGACGGATTCGACGTGTTGGTACAGCTCGTGATCGCCGCGATCACCACGGAGCCGTGGCGCAGCTGGTGCTCGACGTCATCGAGTTTCAGGTTGATGTGCGTGCGGCGCTGCGGTGGCGCTTCCACGGCCGTCGCCGTGCTCCCGCCCTCCCCTTCCCAGCGCGTGGCGTTGGATGGGGCCGCGATTGGCGACGTTGACTTCATCAGACCGGGGAGTGCGTCGAGGAAGTTCTTGCCCACCTCGCGCAAGGCAACGCGGTCCTGGGGGCGTCGCGGGCCCGCGAGGCTCGGCTCCACGGTCGCCAGATTCAGCTCGAGGGCGTCGGAGTACACGGACTCGGGCGACTCGGGACCGTGGAAGAGTCCCTGCTCCTTCATATACGCTTCGACGAGCTGCACCCGGTCGGCGGGCCGGCCGGTGAACTCGAGGTAGCGCAGCGTCTCTTGATCCACGGGGAAGATGCCCACCGTGGCGCCGTACTCGGGGGCCATGTTGCCGATCGTCGCGCGATCGGCGAGAGTCAGGGCGGCGACGCCCGGCCCGTAGAACTCCACGAACTTCCCGACGACACCTTTCTTGCGGAGCATCTGCGTGACCGTGAGCACCAGGTCGGTGGCGGTGGCCCCTTCGGCCAGCCGTCCCGTGAGCCGGAATCCCACGACCTGCGGGATCAGCATCGAGACGGACTGGCCGAGCATCGCCGCCTCCGCTTCGATGCCGCCCACACCCCAGCCCAGCACGCCGAGCCCGTTGACCATCGTGGTGTGCGAGTCGGTGCCGACGAGCGTGTCGGGATAGGCTTGGGGAGTCTTTCCCTCGGTCGTGAATACGACGCGCGCCAGATACTCGAGGTTGACCTGGTGCACGATCCCCGTGTCGGGAGGCACCACGCGGAACCCCTGGAAGGTCTTCTGTGCCCAGCGCAACAGCGCGTAGCGCTCGCGATTGCGCTGGAACTCGAGCTCGGCATTGGCCTGGAACGCGGTCGGTGTGCCGAATTCGTCCACGATCACCGAGTGGTCGATCACCAGCTCAGCGGGGAGCAGCGGGTTGACCTTCTTGGGATCGCCGCCCATTTGAACGATCGCGTCGCGCATGGCGGCCAGGTCGACGACGGCCGGGACCCCCGTGAAATCCTGCATCAGGACGCGCGCCGGCATGAAGCTGATCTCTTCATCCGGCGTCTTGGCGGCGTCCCAGCGCGCCAACTTCTCCACGTCTTCGGCGCGGACGACGCGGCCGTCCTCGAGGCGCAGCAGGTTCTCGAGCAGGATCTTGAGCGAATACGGTAACCGGGCGACCGGCAGGCCGCGCTTCTCGAGAGCGTCGAGCCGGTGGATCTCGAAGGAGGCGCCGCCGGTCTTCAACGTGGCGCGGCTGCCGAAGCTGTTCCCGCTCATTGCCCCACCACCCTCACGGCGACCACGTAGTACTCGGTTTCCCCGAAGCACGTCGTGGGAACGCCCTTGTGCTGTTGATAGCTGAGTGCCACGCGCTTCCCGAGCGTCGAATTGATACGCTCCGCGACGGCGTCGTCACGCACGGTGAAAGCGAACTTCTCCGACATCGTCCCCGGCATGGAGACCATGGTCAACTCGCCTTCCCACGTCTTGCAGAGCCACCCCCTCTTGGAAAACTTCTGCACGTACCCGGCCCGATCCCCGTCGGAATAACTCCAGTTCAGGGTGGACCAGGTGTAGAGGGCGAACGCGAGGATCGGCGTCAGCAGCACTCCCGCGATGATGAGTTTGCGCTTGCGCGTGAGCTGGAACGAGAAGTTCACCCGGGGGAATCTAAACCACGATCGCTTAAACCACGATCGCTTCACCTCGTAGGTCTCGGTCTTGTACGGCGCGAAGCCGCGGGCGACGTAGTTCGGCAGGGCGTTCCGATGATCGAGGGTGCAGGTGTGCAACCACACGCGCTTGGGATTGAGGGCCCAGGCGTCGCGCACCGCGCACGAGAGGAGGTGCTTGCCGAAGCCGCGGCCGAACTCGGCCGCAACAATCCCGAAGTAGGCGATCTCCACCGAATCGTCCTCGGGGACGCGGCGCAGCTCGTAAAACCCCGCGAGGTTTCCGTCGCGCGTGGCCACGAACAGAAGGACGTTGGGATCCACGAGGTGCTCGGTGATCTGGTCGTCGGTCCAGTCCCAGCGGTCGAGCCAGTGGAACCCTTCCCCCACGGTGCGATAACAGTGGCGATACAGCTTGGGGGGTGGGATGGGGACGTGCGCGAGCGTGATCTCGGGGAAGTCCCCGAACGCCGCCACAAACTGGGCGGGGTCGGTCAGTTGGAGGTAGGTGCGGGTGACTTGCATGTCACCCAATTCTAACTGCCCGAGGCCTTCTCGAAGAACCTGATGAGGCCCCACAGTACCAGCCCGATCCCTTGCGCCTCCAGGGCCTCGGTCATCTGATCCATCCCGAGCCGCACCCCTACGAACCAGGTGGGACGGCTTGCTTTGTGCATATCCACACGGCCGCTGAGGGCGATGTGGTTCGCCCAGCCAACGGCCACGCCTGTCGTGGTGAGCAGCGTAGCGGGCGCACCGCGCCGCAGCTCCACTACGGGCCCTGCCGAGAGGTCGAGCGCCGTACCGCGGCTCAACCAACGACGGTAGCGAGGGAGCACACCGAACCGCGTGCCGAGCACGGGGCGGTCGGCGCGGATGTCGAGGCCGACGGCAACATAGGCCGTCGCTCCCAACGCCGACCGGCCACGATTGGCCAGGAGGCCGGCCTGCCAGGATAGGTCGAGCTCGCCGCGTCCACCCCTCGATCTACGGCCCACCTCCGTCTCCACAACAAGCAGCGTCTTGCACTCCGGTGCCCCACGGGTGCAAAAAGACGGAGTGGCGGCCGCCTGGCTCGCGGCATTGGGAGCAGCGACCGCGCAGGCCGTCAACGCGAGAACGAGTGTTCGGGTATTCATGGACTGCATCCTCACACGCTCATGTCAAGACACCGTCAAGCAGGTGCGCGCGGGCCGTGGAGGGTGTATTTTCGAAATCATGACCTTCAATAAGATGGGGACCGTCCCCCTGCCGCTGGCGCTGCACCTCGCCACCCACACCGTCATCGGCCTGTTTTGCGCCTTCGCGGGCGGGCTCAATCTGATCGATCCCACCAAGATCTTCCCCAACGGCGTGGTGTTTCTCGCGATCGCCGGGTTCAGCTGGGGCTACGTCTTCGGCGTCCTGATGGCGCGCAAAGAGGTCGTCGCGCTCGGCGTCGTCGCCAGCCTGGGATACGCGGCGGCCGGTGTGTGGCAGCTCGGCGCCGACTGGCGGCTCGGCGTCTTGCTCATAGTGATAGGCGCATACGGGCTGTTGACGCTGTCGATGTACCGGCGGCGAATTCTCGAGGCCTAACCGATCACATCGCCGCGCAGCGGCGCGGCGGGGAGCTCGACGACGAACTTTGCGCCGCCCAACGTCTCCGAATCTTCCAGCCAGATTTTGCCGCCCACTTCGGCCACTACCCGCTGACAGATCGACAGCCCAAGCCCTGAGCCCTCGTCGGGGCTCTTGGTCGTAAAAAACGGATCGAACACGCGGCCGCGGATCTCAGCCGGCACCCCCGGTCCCGAGTCTTCGACGGTGAGCCGAACCCAATCGTCCCGCGCTTCGGTCGTCAGCTGAATGACGGCTGCCGGCCGCCCCCGCACCGCATGCTCGGCGTTCGTGACCAGGTTGATCACCACCTGCTGCAGTTCTTGACCGAGACCCAGCACGGCCTCGGCACCCTGGTCCATCTGGGTGCGCACTTCGATGCTGTCGGCGCGCAGCACGCGCTGGCGGATCTCGGCCACGTCGCGCACCAGCTCGTTGACCTGGATGCGCGTCGGCGTCGTGTCGGCGCGCCGCGCCAGTCGCAGCAGGCTGCGGACGATGCGCGCCGCGCGGTCCACTTCCCGCACGATCGTCGAGGCGGCCGCGCTCGCGTCGGGATCCTGGGTCGAGCGGCCCAGCAGCTCCGCCTCCATCCGGATGGCGGCGAGAGGGTTGTTCACCTCGTGCGCGACGCCGCTCGCGATCTCACCGACGGTAGCGAGCTTTTCACGCGCGATCAGCTCGCGCTGCGCCCGCAGCTCGTCGGTGCGGTCGTACAGCGCGACGAGCAGGCTTTCCGAGCCCAGGCCTCGCAGCCCGGTCACGGTGCAGTCGCAAATCCGCCGGTCGCCCGACTCTTGCGTCACCAGAACACGGCCGTGCCATGGCTCCCCCTCGCGCCGGCCCGCGAGGATCAAACGGATGGTCATCCCGCTGGGCGAGAGCCCCAGGGTCTCGAGATGCCGTCCCAGCGCCGCCTGCTTATCGGCGAGCCCAAAGACGACCATGGCGGCCTCGTTCAACTGTTGCACCGTGCCGCCCGTGTCCACGAGGGCCATGGGAAGGGGGCTCGCGTCCACCATCCCGCTGGCGCGATCGGCGGCGGCGCGTGTGGCGGCTACCGCCTGCGACAGCTCGATGCCGCCGGCGATATGCGCCGCAATCGCGGTGAGGTAGTGGAGGTCGTACAGGCTGAACGTGGGTGGTGGCGCGGGCCCCGAGCCCTGGTATCGCAGCAGGCCGACCGCACCGACGGGACCCTTTGAAGTGCGCAGCGGGGCGATGAGCGCCGACCGGGCGGCGTCGTTCAGGCGGACGGCGGCGGGGCTGGAATCTGCCTCGAGGCGGAGGTCCGCGGTCATGAGGGCCTCGCCGGTGCGGACCACGCGCCCTGTGGTGCTGGTGTGCAGTCCCAGCTCGAGACCCTCGATTGATGCCGCCTCCCCCAGGGCGGGGGAGACGCGCAGTGTCTCACCGTCACTCTGTTTCAGGGCCACGAACGCGCCCTGCGCCTCGACCAGCTGCATGAGGCTCTGGAGGGTGTACCGGAGCAGCAGCTCTGTTTCGGGCGCCGCCAGCAGCCAACGGGCCAATTCGACGACGAAGGTCCCCAGCCGCCGTTCGCGCTCGAGGGCGGCGCGGCGGCCCACCATGACGGCGAGGTCAGACGCGAACTCGAGCGCCGACTCGAGGTCGGTGGCGGGGAGGTCGCGTGGAGCGCCGGCGAGGCTGGCCTCGACGTGGCGGCCTTCGGGATCGTGCCAATCGGCTGTCAGCGTGACGCCCGATGCGCCCGCCGCTCCCGCCGACACCGCCCCGCTTTCGTTGACGCCCTGATAGCCAACGGTGAGGAGCGCGCCGCCGGCCCAGTCGCTCAGGACCTGAGCGGCCGCCTGCCAGAAGTCCGCCGTCTTCTTGGCTGCGCTGGCTTTCCGGAGCAGCGATTGGAGCGCGTCGCGCATGCTTGGGGAATATACGGCCAGGCATGTGTCGCGTCATTGCAACGCCCACCGGCTTGACATCGGTTCACGCCGCTCGTATTTCCGGCGTGGAACAGGTTTCCTTCCGCCGCATCGGCAAGGAGGGCGCGTGCCCCGTTCGATCGCGATTGCATTCTCCATTCTCACGCTAGCTGCACCCGCTGCCGCTCAGACCAGCCAGATCACAGGCGTCGTATCCGATTCAATCAGCGCGCAGCCGGTGGGGGCGGCGGACGTGATCGTCGTCGGATCCAGACTGCGGGCCCGCACGGGAGACGACGGCCGCTACGTCATCGTGGGCGTTCCTCCGGGCGCGCACTACTTGGAGGCGCGGCGACTCGGGTACGTGGCCAGCCGCCATCGGGTCGAGGTCTCCTCCGACGCCAGCGTCAGCGTCGATTTCCGTCTCGCGGCCGCCGCCTTCCGGCTCCAGGAAGTCGTGGTGACGGGTGTGGCCGGAGAGACGGAAGGCGTCAGGTTGCCGTTCACCGTGGGGCGCGTGGACGCGGATCGGACCCCGGTGCCGCCGCCGAATGCCCTCGAAGCGATTCAGGGAAAGATCGCAGGGGCCACAGTCGTCCCCGCATCCGGTCAACCCGGCTCGAGCGCCAGCGTGCAACTGCGCACGCCGACCAGCATCAACAAGTCGAACGATCCGCTGATTGCGGTGGACGGCGTCATCCTGGGCACCACCGGCGGCACGGCGGCCGATCTCAATTCGCTCGATATCGAGCGGATCGAGATCCTGAAGGGGGCCGCGGCCGCGTCGCTGTACGGGTCGCGGGCGCAGGCCGGCGTCATGCAGATCTGGACGCGCCGGGGGAACCAGCTGGCGGAGGGGCGTACGCAGATGACGTTGCGCTCCGAGGTCGGGTTCAATTCGTTGCCCCGGAAGGTGCGCTGGGCGCAGTATCACTCGTACCGCATGAATGCGACGCAGACGGGGTACGTGAACGCGGCGGGGCAGGACACCAATCGCGCCGGCCGGATCGACGAGCCCACGACCGGGAGCGGATTCGGGTTCCAGGACAACCCCTATCCGGTGGGCACTACCGTGTACGATCAGGTCGAGGCATTCTTCGATCCGGGGTCGTATTACACGAATACGGTCACGCTCGCGCAGAACATCGGGACCACGAACTGGTTCGGGTCGGCGAGCCAGCATCGCTCTGAGGGTGTGATCGACGGACACGGCGGGTACCGCAGGCATGACATCCGGTTGAACCTCGACCATCGCCTCCGGAGCGACCTCAGCCTGGCGCTGTCGGGTTACTACGCCCGCTCGGTGCGGGACGAGCTGGATGGCAATACGTTCTTCGATCTCATCAACATCGCGCCGGACGTGAACCTGCGCGAACCCGACCCGGATGGGACGCCGTTCGCGTTCCAGCCCGATCCCGTGGGGATCCGCCCGAATCCGCTGTACAAGAATGCCGCCGAGAGCGACTGGACGGAGCGCGGCCGCTTCCTCGGCAGCGCGACCCTGCGGTACAATCCACTCGGCTGGCTCGGCCTCGAGGGCAACCTGAGCTATGATCGGTCCGACCGGTTCCGCTCTTCTTTCCTGGACCGAGGGCTCAAGAGCGATCAGTATCAAACGGGCGGCCCGGGGTTCATCACTCTGCAGAACGAGTTCGCCGACGCCTTCAACGCCTCCGCCAGCGTCACGCTTTCGCGCCAGCTCGGCGCGACGTCGATCCGCGCGATGTTCCGAGGGTTGATGGAGCGGGAAGACAATACCGATGTGACGGCCAGCGGGGAGCAACTGTCCGTGGTGGGTTTGCCCGATCTCGAAAACGCCCAGGTGCGGAGTGTGAATTCAGCGGTCATCGGCATCCGGGCGAACTCGTATTTCGCCATCACCAGCGTCGAGCACGACGGCAAGTACATCGTGGATGGCCTGCTGCGGCGCGACGGCAGTTCGCTGTTTGGGCCGCAGGAGCGGTGGCACACCTACAATCGGATGAGTGCGGCGTACCGCATGGCCCAGGAACGGTGGTGGCCCTTCGAGGGCATCACCGAGTTCAAGCTTCGCTTCTCTCGCGGCACGGCGGGAGGACGGCCGACCTTCGCCGACCAGTTCGAGACCTACGAGATCGGCTCGGGCGGCACGCTGACCAAGGAAACGCTGGGGAATCCGCTGCTGAAGCCCGAGCGCTCTACCGAATCCGAGTACGGGCTCGACCTGCTGGCGTCCGACCGCTTGAGCGTCCAGCTCACCTACGCCCGCAGTACGGTCCGCGACCAGCTGATCCTGATCCCGCAGTTTGCGGGCATCGGGTACCCGTTCCAGTGGCAGAATGCCGGCACGCTCCAGGGCAACACGTTCGAGGCGACCGTCGAAGCGCGCCTGCTGAGCCGGCCGGGCCTGACGTGGCGCGCGGGTCTCGTGTTCGACCGCAGCCGGCACCGCATCACCGAGTTCGATCGCCCCTGCTTCCGCACCGGCGTCGCCTACCGCTGCGCCGGCGAGCCGCTTGGGGTGATGTACGGGAACCACTTCCTGCGCCACGTCAGCGAGCTCACCGTGGCCGACAGCCTCCGCAACCAGTTCGCGGTGAACGACGACGGCCTGGTCGTGCCCGTCGGGGCGGGCAACGGCTATACCGATGGGGTCAGCAGCTCCCTCTGGGGCACGACGGTGACGATTGACGGCGTCGCGTACGCGTGGGGTATGCCCATCCGTCAGCTCGATGCCTCCGGCAACCCGGCCCTGATCCGGATCGGCAACAGCATGCCCAACTTCAACATCGGGTTTTCCAGCGAGATCACCTGGAATAACCTCATCCTGTACGGGTTGGTGGCCGTGCAGGCGGGGGGGGACGCGTTCAACGCCACGAAGATGCGGCAGTACCAGTGGTACCGGAGCGGCGACGAAGATCAGACGGGCAAACCCGAAGAGCTGAAAAAGCCGCCCGCGTATTATGCAGCGCTCTACAACGGCAACGAAGAGAGCGACTGGTTTGTGGAGCCCGGCGGCTTCCTCAAGCTGCGCGAGCTGTCCGTCCGCTACCGCGTGCCGGTGGCGCGCGTCTCCGCGCTGCAACGCTTGGGGATCCGGGGCGTCTCGTTGGCCCTAGTGGCGCGGAACCTGTTCACGGTCACGAACTACAGCGGCTACGATCCGGAAGTGCGGGATGAGGAGACCGACGTCAATAATCCGGTCGCGCGGGTGGATGACTTCGACTACCCGCGGTTCCGGACGATCACGGCGACCGTGCAGATCGAGTTCTGACGCGAGTGGAGGACGACGACCATGCGGAGCACCGGCAGACTGTTCGCCATCGTCCTGGCAACGGCAGCGCTCGCTGCCTGCCAGGATTTGAACGTCACCAACTCCAACAACCCGGACCGTGACCGAGCGACGGCGCAGCCCGCGGCGGTCGAAGCGTTGATCTCGAGCGGCTTCGGGTTGTGGTGGTACGAGATTCACGGGAATGAGCCGGGGTGGGCGCTCTCCGCCATGGCGGACGAGTTCTCAGGCGGGTTCCTGGATTATGGAATGCACCACAGCTCGCAAGAGCCGCGGCCGGCGTGGAACAACCTTCCCACATTCGCCTACAACGACGCGAACGAGGACCCCTGGTATAATCTGCACTCGGTGGTTTCCAACATGAATGACGCGCTCATTGCCATGGGTGCGGGTGTGCTTCCCGCTCAGGCAGCGCGCGCCCGTGCCGTCGCGAAGTTCATGCAGGGGCTGTCCCGCGGGTACCTGGCGCTGTATTTCGACTCGGCGTTCGTGGTCAACGAGTTTACCGACCTGCTGGCGTTTGCCGCCAACCCGGAGCTGCGACCGGCATCCGTCGTGATGGACGCGGCGCTGGCCGAGCTTCAGGAAGCCATCGTGATCGCCGAGGCAAACACGTTCACCGCTCCCGGACCCCCCGGCTGGTTCCGGACGCCGATCACCAACACCCAGCTCGCGGCTCTCGCCCGTTCGTTCATGGCCCGGTTCCTGGTTTCCTTGCCCCGCGACCGCGCGGCACGCAACGCCGTGGATTGGGACAGCGTGCTCACGCTCGCCGAGCGAGGGGTACAGACGGACCTCGCGCCGATTGCCGAGGCGGTGATATTCGAGAACCAGTTCACGTTCCGCGCCGCCCGCCAGCGCACCACCACACCGAGCGACTTCGCGCGGCCGGACATGTGGTTGCTGGGACCGGCGGATTCGAGCAACGCGTTCATCGACTGGGTGAATACCCCGGTGGCGAACCGCCAACGCGACACCCTGAACACCAAGGACCGCCGCATCCAGGGAGCGACGGGTCCGACGAGCCGGGGCAAGTACTTCGGCTTTCACAACGCCTCCGTTTGGAACGCGACTCGCGGCACCTATCACCAGTCCAACTACGCATACTTCCGGCTGGGCACGGGAACGAGCTGGCAGGTGGGGCCGCAGCTCGCCATGACCGTGACCGAGATGGACCTGATCCGGGCCGAGGCGCTCATTCGTCTCAACCGCGCTGCCGAAGCCGCGGCACTGATCAACAAGACGCGGCTGGCCAATGGCGAGCTGCCGGCAGTCACGATCGACGGACCGCCCGACGAACCGGGGTGCGTCCCGCGGAAGTACATGCCGGGCTCACAAGGCCAGTGCGGGAGTCTGTGGGACGCCCTGCGCTACGAAAAGCGCATCGAGATGGCGGGGGTTGACCCGAGCGTCGCGTACTTTGACGCGCGGGGCTGGCAAACCTTGATCCAGAGCACGTACGTCCAGTTCCCGGTGCCGGGGCGCGAGCTCGAGACGGGACTTCGCCCCCTCTACACGTATGGCGGCACCCAGTCCAGCGGCGCCCCCGCCCCGGATCCCGAGCACTGCCCGGTGGTGCTGCCGCGCTGCTGATGACCTAGCGGTCCACGCTGGGCAGGGCTGCCGTCGCCTCCGCGAGTGCCGCCTGCAGGGCACGGTGGCGCTGGCGGTGCGTGTTCGTAGGCGGGAGGAGACTCCCCTGACGGACCCCCCGTCCGTTGAACTCTCCCGCCAGTAGGCCAAGGTCGCGGCGCACGCCGTTGAGCCGGGCGCGCAGCGTCTGCAGCGAATCGGGAAGGCTGCGCGCCCGCTGCACCGCGGCCGCCGCTCGGCGCTGATCCTCCAGCACCGCGAGCAAGAACTCCTCTCGCTCCCGCCATTGCGCCGCCGTAAGCGGCACCAGCGGGTCGCCGCGGACCACGACGGTCTGTGTCGCGACGGCTGCACCCGCTTCGACTCGGACGCTGTACGTTCCCGGCTGGACGAACGGGCCTTGCGCCGTGACGGGGCGGGGCAGCACGGGCAAACCGGCCGGAGCCTGCTGGCCGCCCTCGGCTCCGCCACCACCCCCTTCACCGCCGCCGCCTCCCTGCGGAGCCGGTGGCGGCGGCTCATGCCGCAGGTCCCACGCGACGCGGTGGACGACGCCGGTGGCCCCCGGGCCGCTCAGCCGCCGAACGACGGTTCCTTCCCGTCCCGCCGGGGTGACGGTGATGCGTACCGAGTCGACGGCCTGCGCCAGATGATAGCTGAGGAGCGCCCCATCGGGCGGATTCTGTCCGGCATAGGCTTCCTGGCCGCGATACGACGTCGCCTCCCAGTAGTTGAAGATGGTCGCAGGCCGAATGGCGAAAAGGTGCAGCGGCCGGCGCGCGACGTCCGGCGTCCACTCGACGAGCGGCGCGAGGTCGTCGAGGATCCAGAGGCTGCGGCCATGGGTCGCCACGACGAGATCATTGTCGCGCGGATGGATCAGGAGGTCGTCATACAGGGTGGTGGGCAGGTTGGCCCTGAACGGACGCCATTCCGCGCCTCGATCGATCGAATAGAACAGCGCGTGCTCCGTGCCGAGGAACAGTAGATTCGGGTTCCTGGGGTGCTCGCGTATCACGTTGACCGAGCCCTCGGCGGGCAGTCCGCGCACGAGCGGGGTCCACGTGCGGCCGAAGTTCTCCGTGCGGTAGACGTACGGCCGCAGGTCGCCGTCGCGGTGGGCATCGACGGTGGCGTACGCGGCGCCCGGCGCAGCCGCCGACGCGATCATGCGGGAGATGTAGGTCTTGAGCGGCGCGACCTCGGTCCAGTTCCGGCCGCCGTCGCGTGAGACCTGGACGTTGCCGTCGTCGGTCCCGACCCAGAGGATCTTAGGATTGAGCGGCGACTCCGCGATCGTCGTGATCTCCGAGAACGACTGCTCACCGTCGTTCTTGGACAGCATGCGCGCCGAGCCGAGCACGCCCATCAGCCGGAGCGTATCGCGGTTGATCTGTCGCGTGAGGTCGCCCGTCCGCTCCCAGGTGAAGCCGCGGTCGCGGGAGATGAACAAGCGGTTCCCGCCGAAGTACACGACCTGCGGATCGTGCTGCGAAACGAGGCTCGGCGTCACCCAGTCCCAGCGATAGTCGGGTTCGCCTGCTGGCGGGTACGGCTGGAGGTCGAGGCGATCGCCCGTCTCCGGGTCCACGCGCTGCAGCTCGCCGTTCTGCGCGTTGCTGTAGACGTAGCGGTGATTGGTGGGATCGATCGCATGGTACATCCCGTCGCCGAACCCGATCTGCTTCCACTCGTCATTCGTGATGCCCTCCCAGGTGCGCGTCGCGCTCGGGCCGACCCAGGAGTGGTTGTCTTGCATGCCGCCGTAGATGAAATACGGTGCGCGCATGTCCACGCCGATAGCGTAGAACTGCCCGATCGGGAGATTGTTGATCTTGGTGAATGTCTCGCCCTGGTCCCAGGTCTCGTGCATGCCCCCGTCCGATCCGATGAAGAAATGATCGCTGTTCCCCGGATCGATCCACATCGTATGGAAATCGCCCTTTGTCCCGACGTCGTACGTGGGCGCGTGCGGCATGCGGCGGAACGTCTTGCCCCCGTCGTCGCTCTTGTAATAGGTGACGGCGAGGACGTAGACGCGCTTATCGTTGTTCGGATCGATGAAGATGTGGCTATAGTACATGGGGCGCGGGTTGAGCGTGTTCATCTTGCTCCACGTTGCGCCCGCGTCTTCACTGCGGTACACCCCGCCCTCGCTGGCGTGCTCGATGATCGCGTTCAAGACGCGTGGATTCGAGGCGGCGACGGCGAGGCCGATGCGACCTTTGTCGCCGGCGGGGAGGCCGTTCGCGAGCTTCGTCCACGTCCGTCCACCGTCCGTGGTCTTGTATATCGCACTCCCCGGGCCGCCGCCGTTGAAGCCCCAGGCGCGTCGCAGGCGCTGGTACGCGGCGGCGTACAGCACATCGGGATTGGAGGGGTCCACGACGCCCGTGAGCGTGTCCACGTACAGCACCTTACTCCACGTCCGGCCGCCGTCCGTGGTCTTATAGACGCCACGATCGGAGCTCGGCGCCCACAGGTTCCCGAGGGCGGCGATATACGCGACGTCAGGGTTCGCGGGATGGACGCGGACGCGTCCGATGTGCCGCGTGTTCTCGAGACCGAGGTGGGTCCACGTCTTACCGGCGTCTGTCGAGCGATAGACGCCGTTGCCCCACGACGTGCTCTGGCGGTTGTTCTGCTCACCCGTGCCCGCCCAAACGACATCAAAGTTCGACGGCGCGATCGCGACATCGCCGAACGTACTCACTGGTTGGTCGTCGAAGATCGGCGTCCAGGTCGTTCCCTTGTTGACCGATTTCCAGAGTCCGCCGGACGCCGTGGCGACGTACACGACCGCCGGGTTACGCGGGAGCGCTTCGATGTCGTGCACGCGGCCGCCCATCACCGCGGGGCCGATCGAGCGAAAGCGCAGGTCCTGGAATTGAGCGCCGAGCAACGTCGGGCAGGCGAGGAATAGCAGCGTGGCCGGCAGGCCAAAGCGAAGTGTGCGCATGCGGCGAAACTACGCGCCGCCGCTCGAGGCCTCAACCCGTTCGGATGGCGCCGGGGAAGCGAGCGGTGTCGGCTGCGAAGCCCGGGAAGACGGGTTGGAGGTCACGCGCGCCGAGGTGTCGCGCGAGCGCCTCAGCGAACAAATCGCGAAAGTCCGTCGTGACCGCCACATCGCGTCCCTCGAAACGACTCGCGGGGTCGAGACCCGGCCACTTGCCGAGCACCTTGCCGCCGTTCACCGGGCCCCCCAGCGCGAGCATCGCGGTCGCGTGGCCGTGATCGGTGCCGCTATTGCCGTTCTCGGCGATCGTGCGGCCGAACTCCGACATCGTGAGCACCACCACGCTGCGCATGCGCTCGCCCAAGTCCTGATTGAACGCGGCGAGGCCGAGACCCAACTCCCGAAGTCGGGCGGCGAGCTGCCCGTCGCTCGATCCCTGGTTCACGTGCGTGTCCCAGCCACCGAGATCGGCAAACGCGATCTCCAGACCCACGTCGGCCTTGATCAACTGGGCAATCTGGAGAAGAGCCCGGCCGAACCGACCTTGCGGATAGGCGGCGCCGTTGGCCGGGCGGTACTGGGCGGGGTTTACGCGCCTCAGCACCTCGATCGCGGCGAACCCTTCCTGGGACGACGACGCAAGGAGTCCCGTCGCGGCGCCCTCATACAGCTCCTCGAACGCCCGAGTCAGCTTGTCGCGCGCCGCTGCTTGCGGTACCCGCAGCCCGAATGCCTGAAGGTCGTCGATCGCGAGGGCGGGTGAGGTGCCGGCCAGAATTCGGGGCAGCTGCGGCCCGAATGCCACGGCCCGGAATGCCGTATCCGCGTGCTCCTGATCGTGGCGGCAGTATCGGTTGAGCCAGCCATCCGACGTGCTCTTCACGCCAGGGGTTCCCGACTCCATGTAATCCTGCGCGTCGAAGTGACTGCGGGTCGCATCCGGGGAGCCGACGGCGTGGATCGCCGCGAGGCTCTTGTTGTCCCACAGGCTCTTGAGTGGCGCGAGGCTCGGGTGCAGGCCGAAGTGCCCGTCCAGGTCTACGACGTCCGTCGAGGGAATCGCGATGCGCGGCCGCTCCCGGTAGTAGAGGGGCTCGCCGTGGGGAACGATCATGTTGAGGCCGTCCACGGCGCCGCGTTGGAAAAGACAAACGAGAACGGGGCGGTCGGGCGGTTGGGCGGATGGGCGGTTCGATGCCAGGGCGGCCCGGGCCAAGAACAGGGGATCGAGGCCGAGGCTGACGAGGGCGAGACCCCCGGACTTCACGAAGACGCGCCGCGAGATGGTCATTGTCTCTGGAACTCCGGACCGCCGAGTGCCAGGCCCACGGCGAGGCTGCGAGCCTGCGCCGGGTCGCTCACGTCTGCGAGCTGCGCCATGATCACGGCCCGGGTGTGAGCCGACATCGTGCCTCCGAGGAGGCGAGCATTCACCGCGTCAACGAGGGCGGGATGGTCGCCAGTCGAGGAAAGCACGTCGTCGAGATTCACGTTCGCGCCCGGCAGGCGGCCGGCCGCGAGCGCCACGGCCGCGTTCATGCGGCCCAGCAACGCGCCACTGTTCACCCACTGCGCTTGCGTCTCCGGGTAGCCGGTCGGCGCGGGTTGCAGGTAAAGCGGCTGGCCCAGGCGCGCGACAACCTGCGCGAGGCGGAGCGTCGAGTCCGGCTCGGCACCGGTGGCGCGGACGGCGCTGACCACGAACTCGAGCGGCGTCTTGACCTTCGCGCGCAGCGCCTGCGGCGCCCAGAAGTCGGGCGATGTGAAAATGGCGCGCAGCACGGCGCGAATGTCGCCGTTGGTGTGGTGCCAGGCCTCGACCGCGGCGTCCACGCATCCGTCGGGCGGTTCGTCGCTGACGAAGCGCGCGCACAACTTGCGGCTCACGTGATGCATCGTGGCATGCTGTTCGGCGAGAAGTCTGAGAAGCCGGACGCCTTCATCCATGCCGGTGTTGCGGAATCGCACGCCGAAGACCTGCTTGTCGCCGCGGTCATGAGCCCACTCATGGAAGGCGAACCCGGCGCCCTGCTGCGGACGATCGATTCCCCAGCCCGTGAAGATCCGCGCGACGGCGATCACGTCCTGCTGCGTATAGCCGCCGTCCACGCCGAGGGTGTGCAGCTCGAGCAGCTCCCGGGCGTAATTCTCGTTCAAGCCTCTGGGAGCCCTTGGACGATTTCGAGGGGGTGAAGCCCCCGGCGCGACGCTCTGGGCATTGTCCAGATAGAACAACATCGCCGGGCTCTTGGCCGTCGCGATCAGCAGGTCCTCGAAGCGGCCCAACGCATTCGGACGAATCGTCTCCTCGATGTACGACGGCGTGAGGAACCGGTCGGCGCCCTTGCCGATGAAGACGTTGAAGTGATTGGTCCAGAAATCGACCATGACCTCGCGCAGCTGGCGCTCGGAAAAGGCTGCCCGCACGACCGCGAGCTGCTGCAGCTCTCCTCCCAGCTGGCGAAACTCGCGCGTTGGCCTCCCCCCCACTCCGCGCCGGCGCGTCGTGTCACCACTCTGCGCCATGTCGCGCTGCATCTCCCGCCGCTCGCGCAGCGCGTCGCCGTACCGCTGGGCCAACTCCGCGCGGTCGTAGTCGAGGAGCTTGAAAGCGCGCTCGCGCTCGGCGAGGCGGCCGTCGGGCAAGCGTTCAAAGTCGAGTTGTCTTTCGATCCATCGCATCACGCCGATGCGCGCGACGCTGTCGACCTCGCCGGGCCGAGGTCCGTAGGCGAGACGGTTGAGCGCATGCAGCGCCGAGTCGCGCGGCGTGGGCGCCTGGGCACTCAGCGCCGTAGGAACCGCAAGCGCGAGCCAGACGGTTAGGAACCGAAGTCGCATATGCCTATGCTGACGCCCTCCCCCATACGAAGTTAAAGGTCATGGCTTCGCACGGCACCCGCGCCCGTTTCATCTCCCACGGCATCGTCCCGGACGCCAATGCGCCGTCCCCCACCTGGGGCCAGCGGCTGGCGGCCCTGAAGCACGTCCCGCCCTTGGTCCGCCTGGTCTTCCAGACCCACCGCGGCTACACGGTGGCGATCATGGCGCTGCGGGCGGTCCGGTCGCTGATCCCCGTCGCCGTCCTGTGGGTCGGCAAACTCATCATCGACGGCGTGATTGCCGCCGGAGTGGCCGTGCAGGCGGGAGGGACACCCGATTGGTGGCACCTCGCCGGCCTGGTAGGATTCGAGCTCGGGATCGCCGTCGTGGGAGAGGGCTTGGCGCGCCTCTCCTCACTGCTCGAGAGCCTGCTCGGCGATCTCTTTGCCAATAGTCTGAGCGTTCGCTTGATGCAACACGCCGCGACGCTCGACCTGGCGCAGTTCGAGGACTCCGAGACGTATGATCACTTGGAGCGCGCCCGCCGGCAAACTGTGGGACGGATCGGGCTGTTCGCGCTGCTGCTCTCGACGGCGCAGGATCTCGTGACCCTCGCGTCGCTGGCGGCGGTTCTGCTGCTCCAACTGCCGTGGCTGCTCCTGCTCCTCACTATCGCTGTGCTGCCGGCCTTCCTGGGTGAGGCGCACTTCGCATCGCTGGGCTATTCGCTGCTGTTCCAGTGGACCCCGGAGCGGCGGCTGCTCGACTATCTCCGCTACATGGGCGCCTCGGACGAGTCGGCCAAGGAGGTGAAGCTGTTCGGATTGTCGGACTTCCTCGTGGGGCGCTACGCGAAGTTGTCGGCGGACTTCTACGAAGCGAACAAGCGGCTCGCGGTGCGGCGCAACATCGTCTCGACGTTGCTCGTGACGATCGGCACGCTCGGCTACTACGGCGCGTACGGTGTGATCATCTACCGCACGGTGCTGGGCGCTTTCTCGATCGGGACCCTGACATTCCTCGCGGGGTCGTTCCGCGCCAGCCGCGACTTGATCCAACGGGTGCTGCTCGCGCTTTCGAACATCTACGAGCAGAGCCTCTATCTGAGCGATCTCTTCACATTCTTCGACGTGCAGCCGACCGTCGTGTCCAAGCCCGGCGCGCGCGCCGTGCCGGGTCCGATCCGGGAGGGGTTCCGGTTCGTGAACGTCGGCTTCCGTTACCCGGGCTCCGAGCGTTGGGCGGTGCGCGGCCTCACATTCGACTTCCATCCCGACGAGCGCATCGCGCTCGTGGGCGAGAACGGGGCGGGGAAGACCACGCTCGTGAAGCTGCTCGCGCGGCTGTACGACCCCGACGAGGGGCGCATCCTGCTCGACGGTGTGGACCTGCGCGACTACGACCTGGCCAGCCTGCGCCGCAACATCGGGATCATCTTCCAGGACTTCGTGCGCTACGATTTCGTGTTGCGCGAGAACATCGGGGTGAGTCAGGTCGAAGCGCTGGACGACGACGCGCGCATTCGCGAGGCGGCGCGCCGCAGTCTGGCGGATTCAGTCGCCGGCCGCGTCCCGAAGGGCTACGACCAGATGCTGGGGCGGCGCTTCGAAGGCGGCGTAGAGCTGTCGGGGGGCGAGTGGCAGAAGGTGGCGCTGGGGCGCGCGTATATGCGGGAGGCGCAGGTCTTGATTCTCGACGAGCCCACCGCCGCGCTCGACGCGCGCGCCGAGTACGAGGTGTTCCTGCGGTTCGCCGAGTTGACGCGCGGCCGGATGGCGGTGCTCATTTCCCACCGCTTCTCGACGGTGCGGATGGCGGAGCGGATCCTGGTGCTGCAAGGCGGCGAGCTCGTGGATCAGGGGACACACGAGGAGCTGGTGGCGCGGGGCGGGCTCTACGCCGAGCTGTTCAGCCTTCAGGCGGCGGGGTACCGGTAGGCTTCCTGCAGCTAGGGTGCCGGCCGAGCGTTTCCGCCGTCCGCGACGAACTTCCACGTCCCATCCGGTTGCCGCTTCCACACGGTGAGGTACTTACTGTAGGACCCCCGCGCCCTCACCACCGCCTCACCCACCGTGCACCCCAAGTCGCCTGAGGCCGCGATGTTGGCCGCGACGGGCGTCCACTCGAGGACGGCGTCGGCCGGAAACTCGGCGAAGGCCGCACCGATCGCATCGCGGCCGTGCGTCATCGGCGTTCCTCCCTGCCCAAGCAAAACCGCGTGATCGGCGGCGAAAGCGACGAACGCTGCTTTCGCCCCCTGCGCGACCGACAACGCCGAGAACGCCGAGTCGGCGCTCAGCAGCTCGTGCGAGTCGGCGCGGCCGCGGACGGGTTTAGCGGGCACGGCTGCTGGTGCGGGAGGAGGCGTAGTCGCGCCGCTGTCCAACCGGGTGCGCGCGTACGCCACGATTCGCCACGGACCATTGGTGCGTCGCTGCCAGCACGCCAGGTACTTCCCCCGTTGCTCGCTCATGTGCGTCCAGCCGTAGGAATAGCCCAACGTCCCATCATCGGAGACGTCGACATCCTCGGGCGCCCAGGTCATCGGTCCAGGAGAACCGGCGAGGATGGTGCGGATGGCCTCCTTGCCGTGGACCAGAGGGGCGCCCGGGTGCAGGTAGGTGGCGTCGTCTGCGAACGCGCTCAAGAAGTCGGTCGCGCGAGCGTGCGCCCGGTCGGCGGCGAGCAGCGCCGCACGATCGCGCTCCCGGTCCGGGAGTCCCACCGCCGCCACGAGCGCCACAATCCAGATCAGTCGCATGAACCCTCCCTGGACAAGAAAAAGGAAACTGTGGCGGCGGCCCAAGCGGGCCAAGGCAGTTCACACGGTTCTGACGCGGCTCGAATCACTGTGGGCGGTACGATGTACAATGAGTATGCAGCGCATCGTGACGGTCCTCGGCGCCTGGACGGCCGTCGCCCTCCTCTTCTCCGTCCAGATGCGGTTCCAGGGTGAAAGTCCCCGCTCCTGGGGCTGGATCGCTGGGTGGCAACTCGCCGGGTGGTGGACCTGGGCCGCGTTCACGCCGCTCGTGACGGCGTTCGCGGCCCGAGCCGCTCGGCTCGGCAGCCCCCTCCGGATCGTGGCGGCGCACCTCCCAGCCGCTCTGGCCACCGCGGTCCTCTGCGCCGCAGTCGAAGGTGCGGTGAAGTGGGCCCTCGGGATCTACCGGACGACGCCGCTATCGCTCGGCGCCGGCGTCTCCTACGCGGTGGCGACGTACTGGACCTTCAACGTTCTCATCTACGCGATGGTGGTGGGCCTGTATCACGCGGTGCGTGCGGCGCGGCTCGAGAGCCAGCTGATGCAGGCTCGGCTCGACGCACTGACGGGGCAACTCCAGCCGCACTTCCTCTTCAACACACTGCACACGATCTCGGCATTCGTGCTCGAAGACCCGAAGCAGGCCAATCGCATGATCACGCGCCTGAGCGAATTGCTGCGTCACTCGTTCAGCCGAGAGCACGGCCCCTTGGTCACGTTGGAGGAGGAGCTCCAACTGCTCGATCACTATGTCGCGATCCAGGAAGCCCGCTTCGGCGACCGGCTCAAAGTGACCTTTCGCGTCGAGGCGGGCACCGGCGCGGCGACCGTACCCACGTTCCTGCTGCAGCCGCTCGTCGAGAACGCGATCCGGCATGGGCCCGCGCCGCAGGAAGGCGGGGGCGTCGCGGAAGTAGAGATCGCCGCGGTGCGCGTCGGCAACCGGCTCCGGCTCGAGGTGCGCGACAACGGGCCGGGGGTTTCGAGCGGCGGCGACGCCGGCCGGAACGGGGGCGTGGGCATCGCCAACACGCGGGCCCGGCTCACCCAACTGTACGGCGCCGGCTACAGCTTCGCGTTGGCCAACGCGCCGGCGGGCAAAGGTGGGGGGGGAGCCGTCGCGACCGTCGAGATTCCCTACGTCGACCATGCATACCGTCATCGTTGACGACGAGGCGCCGGCGCGGCGCCGGCTGCGCGGGGTGCTCCAGCAGATCCCGAGCATCACGCGGATCGACGAATGCGCCAGCGGTCGCGAGGCGGTGGAGGCGCTGCGCCGCGGCACGCCCGATCTCGTCTTTCTCGATATCCAGATGCCCGATCTCGACGGCTTCGAGGTCGCCGCCGCCGCGAGCGAAGAGCAGGCACCGGCGATCGTGTTCGTGACCGCCTACGACCAGCACGCGCTGCGGGCTTTCGAGGTCCACGCCTTCGACTACCTGCTCAAACCATTCGACGACGAGCGCGTCGTAGCGACCGTGGAGCGCGCGGCGCAGTTCCTCGATTGGATCCGGCGCGGTGGTGCCGCGGCGGGTGCGTTGCGCGGCTTCGGCGACGTGTCCGTGGACTTCGCCACTCATCAGGTGTATCGCGCGGATCGCGAGGTCGACTTGCGACCCAAGGAGTACGCCCTGCTCGCCGCCCTGCTGCGGCGCGGGGGGCGGGTGGCGAGCCGGCTGGAGTTACTGCGGGAAGTGTGGGGTTACGCGGAAGACGTCATGAGCCGCACCGTAGACACGCACGTCGCGATGCTGCGCCGCAAACTCGAACGTGACCCGGCGCATCCGCGGCACATCGTCACGGTGCGGACCTTCGGCTACCGCATCGAGCGCTAGCGCGCCGCTCCGAACAACAACGCGTCCGCAATCCGCTCCGCGACGCCCGAGGGCTCGCCGCCGTTGCGATTGGTCAACACGATCACGGTGAAGCGGCGGCCCGGAAAGCGCTGGATCGCGTTGCGAAACCCGCTCGTCTCGCCGGTGTGCCGCCAGCGGCGCTCGCCGCGGTAGGTGTCCACGAACCACCCGAAGCCATACTGCGACTCGCCTCCCCCGGGGAGCACGGGGGGCGTCGTGATGAGCGTCAGCGTCGCGGTGGGAAGTGAATAAAGCACGCGGTCCCAGCGGACGAGATCGTCCACGTTAGTGTAGATGCCGCCGTCGCCGAGCGTCGCGCTGGTCACGCTCTGGTCGGTGGCCACGAAACTTCCTGAGCCGTCCTTCGGCGAGTACCCGTAGGCGCGGTGGGGCACGGTGTCCACGCCCTCGACGTGCGCCACCGATCCTACCATGCCGAGCGGCCCGAAGGTGTGAGCGTACAGGTAAGCGGGGAACGAGACGCCCGAGACGCGTTCGACGATGAGCCCGAGCAGCACGTACCCGGAGTTGCTGTAGCGATACGCGCTCCCGGCCGGGAAGTACAGCGTGTCCTGCCGGGCGAGAAGCGCGAGGACGTCGCGATCGTTGACCTGTACCGTCTGGCTGTCCGGGATCAGGTCTTCGTAGTCCGGAAGACCCGATGTGTGGTTCAAGAGGTGGCGCACCGTGACGCCCTGAGCCGCCGCGGGCAACTCGGGGAGAATCTCACGGACCGGCTGGTCGTAGCGGACCTTCCCGACCTGTTCGAGTTGGATGACGGCCATCGCCGTGAACTGCTTCGAAACCGAGGCGAGGCGGTAGTCGGTTTCGGGGGTAGCGGCGACGTGCCGCTCCAGATCCGCCATCCCGTAGGCCCGGCGCAGGATCACGCGGCCATCGCGTATCACGATCACGCTGGCGCCCGGGACGGCGGAGCCCGTGTACTCGGCGAACAGCGCGTCGATTTCGGGCAGACGACCTCCCGCGGTGGCGCACCCCGCCACAGCACCCAGCAGCAAGGTGGCGACGACCTGGTAGCCGCTCACTGTACCCATTCCTTCCAGGTCGCGTCGGCCGGCCCGACCGTCAACTGCTGCTGGTAACGCACCAGCGGCATCCGCAGCAGTAGCGGCTCGAGGCTGAGCCGTTCAAGCGTCGCGACGGGCCGGCCCAAATCGGCGAACCGGCGCGAGTCGCGATCGAGGAGGGCCTGCAGGCCGAACTTGTCGGCGAAGCGGCGCAGCTCGCCGAGCGAAGCGGCACGCTCGTTCAGGTCCACGAAATGGACTTTGATCCGCCGTTCGGCGAAGAAGCGCAACGCGGCCCGCGTGTCGGCGCTCTTGCGGACTCCGAAGACCTGCACTTCCACGGAGCGAGCTACTGGCCCGTGGTCGAAACTTCAATCGCTCCCAGGAGGTGCCCCGGCCCGAACCGCCCCTCGGCGGCGCTGGGCGAGTAGTAGCGGACCACCTGCGCGCTGCCCGGGTTGATCTGTCGCAGGCTCTCCATATTGCCGAACCGCGTGCCGTCGACGTACACGATCAGCTCGCCTTGGTTCTGCTGCAGCATGGCGGTGGGCCGGCTCCGCATCATCCAGGCGGGGCGCAGGTTGCGAACCGCGTCGTACAGGGTCTGGGCCGTGGTCGTGCGGATCTCCTCGGCGGTGATGACATTCGCGTCGCGGCGCACGCTGGTGCCCGGCGCGCGGGCGGTGCCCCCCGTCCCCGTCCCGCTGGCGCAGGCGGTGAGCAGGAGGGCGGCTAGAGAAACGGTGATGTATGGTCGCATAACTTTAAAAGTACATATTCCCCGCTCCGCGGCGAGGTGTGAGTGACCCCCCGATCGAAGATTGTTCTCGCAGCTGTCTTGTTCTCGACCGGCGGCGCCGCCATCAAGTGGTGCGGCTTTGACGGCTGGCAGCTCGCCGGCTTCCGGGCGGGGATCGCGTTCACGACGATGCTGGTCCTCATTCCCGAGGCCCGGCGTGGCTGGTCGTGGCGCACGACGCTGGTGGGCTGCGCCTACGCGGCCACCACGCTTCTCTACGTGCAGGCGAACAAGCACACCACCGCCGCGAGCGCGATTTTCCTGCAGTCGACGAGCCCCCTCTTCATTCTCGTGCTCGCCCCCTGGCTGCTGGGGGAGCATGCGACGCGCCGCGACTTGCTGCAGATGGCCATCATGGCGTTGGGACTGGTGCTGTTCTTCTTCGGACTCGATCAACCGTCAGCAACGGCGCCCGATCCGTTGCTCGGCAACATCCTGGCCGGGACCTGCGCGGTCACGTGGGCGTTCACCGTCATCGGGTACCGGTGGATCGTGGTGCGCGGCGGCTCGGTCGCGACGGCGGCGGCGTCGGGGAGCCTGACCGCCTGCGTCGTCGCGCTGGTGGTGGCGCAACCGCTCGAGGCGGGGCGGCCCGTCGATTGGGCGGTGGTCGCGTTCCTGGGCGTCTTCCAGCTCGGGGTGCCGTACGTGTTTTTGGTGCGCGCCATCCCCCGTGTGCGCGCGCTCGAGGTTGCGTTGTTCATGTTGATCGAGCCGGTCTTGAATCCAATCTGGGCGTGGCTCGTCCACGGGGAGCGGCCCGGGCCCGCCACCCTCGTCGGGGGTGGACTGATCCTCGGCGCGACGCTGGTGCGGTCGGTGGTTGATGCGCGGTACGCGCCGGCTACGGTGTGACCCGCAATGGAGCTGGCGCGGTGCGCAACGGTTGGCCGTCGGTCGGGATGACGCCCTTCACGGTGTAGTCTCCCGGTGGGGCAGCCGCGCCGGCATTCGTGCGCTGGCGCCACCGCTCCTTCAGCTCCAGCGTCTCACCCGGCGCCAGGGTTTTGACCTGCAGGATCTGCTGACTCGCGACGTGCTCCAAGCGGCGCCACACGACGTCGCCGTCGGGCCGGGCGACGGTGATGTCGAACGTGATGCTGCGACCGGTGAGGTAGAGAGTCACCGTCCGGCTACCGGTGTTCGTGAGGCGCAGCGTGATGGGAACAGTCTCTCCCCGACGCACCGAGTCGGGTACCTCGATCGTGAACGTGATGGAGTCCGGCTGTTGCGGTGTCGCAGTCACGGGGCGCGGGACGAGAAGGGCGGCGCCGCAAAGCACAGCGCCGCCCCAAGTGAATCTCGACAAGGTACGATCAGAACGTCGTGAGCGGCCCGAGTTCCTGCTCGACATTGCTGATCGGGCTGTACACGAACTGCGTGCCCGCCCCGTTGCCGCCCCACAGGATGCCGAGGAGCCGAACGCTCGAGCCGCCGGTCAGGCCGAAGACGTCCGAGCCCGAGTCACCACCACCCACGCCGGCGCTGACGAAGGTCTGGCACAGCTGCACGATCCTCGTGCCCGACACGCCCGTGTTGACGCAGGTGTTCGTGACGACGCCCTGGGTCCACCCCGTCGTCCGGCCCACTTTGTTGGCCACGTCGCCGACGATCGCATTGCCTTCGGATGTCACATTGAAGGTCCCGGTGATCGTGAGCGACCCGTTGTTCGGCCCGCTGGTTTGCGCGATCCCGCCGAGCGTGAACGCAACCCCGCCGGCGTAGGAGGCGCGGGCGGCGTCGCTGAAGCGGCACAGCTTACCCTTGGGACAGGCCGGGGTCAGGTTCCGCTGATACGCGGGATCTGCCACCTCGGTCCCAATGAAGCTGTTCGCCTGGCTTGCGAGCGACTGGAAGTACTGCGTGCCTTCGACGCCGCCCTGACGGTTGGTGCAGTGCGAGGCGGTCACGAACGAGTTCTGACCGCCGCTCACCGCGTTGAAGCCGATCGAACAGACGAAGTTGCCGAAGTTGATCTGCAACCCGGCGACGACCGGCCGCACCTGGTCCCGTAGCGTAGCCACGTAATGAATCGGATCAACCTCCCGGGTCTCGATTGCCGCGGCGGGGACGCCCAGCCGCGCTGCAAGGCTGCGGACGTTGGCATGCGACGCGCCGCGCTCGACGCCGACAAGTACGCGGTTCGCTGCTTCGTCGAGATCGACGAACACGACGCCTGCGTGGTCGAATGCCTCGAAGGACACCGCTTGTGACCAACGGGCGAGATCACCATAGACGTAGCGGCCCTTGAGGACGCGGATCTCGCTCGGCACGAACCCACGCCCGCGCGCGAACCCGCCGAGCGCCCGCTCGACGAGGCCGCGCTGCGTGACGTCGGTGAGGTACACGGTGGGCACGCCGTGGTCGAGGAAGAGGCCGCCGAAGCCGGGCACCGTGCGGGCGAGTGTCCCGAGATCGGGGGCCTGCACGGCCGGCACCACAGAGGGCGGCGCCGAGCCGGTGGGAGACGTGCTGTCCCTGCAAGCGGCCACCGCGACGAGCACGGCGACGGCGACGAGGCGAATGCCGGTGGATCGACGGCTCATGATGGTTCACCCTCCCAGATGATGGAGCATGCGTTTGTTGCGCCTCCAAAACATGTGAACCGCCGCGTCCACCGGCTAGAGTACGAAACCGCATCCGTGTTGCACGTCCGCAACACCCGCGAATGACACGCTATATTCGACCGCTCATGCCCGCATCCCGCGCGCGCCTCGGCGTCATCTTCTTCACCGTACTGATCGACCTGATCGGCTTCGGGATCGTCCTGCCGATCCTGCCCGTCTACGCGCAGCGCTTCGGCGCTCACGGCATCGGGTACGGCGCCCTCATTTTCATCTTCTCCGCAATGCAGTTCCTCGCGACGGCCTTGCTCGGCCGTGTGTCGGACCGGATCGGCCGCCGGCCCATCCTGCTCACGACGATGCTCATCAACGCGGCCGGGTACGTCCTGTTCGCGTTCGCGCCATCGTACTGGTGGCTCTTCGCCGCCCGGGTGATTTCCGGATGCGCGAGCGGCAACATCTCGGCGGCCCAGGCGTACGTCGCCGACATCACGACGCCGGCCGAGCGCTCGCGCGGGATGGGAATGATCGGCGCCGCGTTCGGCATCGGGTTCGTGCTGGGGCCGTTGATCGGAGGGCTCGCCGATCATTACATTGGCCACCTGGCCCCCGGTCTCATCGCAGCGGGTCTGTCCATCGTGAATTTCTTCTCGGCGAGCGCCATCCTGCGCGAGTCCCTCGCCGCCGAGCACCGCACGACGCGGCCCCTGTTCGACTTCGGGCACATGTTCGAGGCGCTGGCGCGTAAACCGCTGCGTCCGCTCATGCTGGTATGGCTGCTCGCGCCGTTCTCCTTCTCGGGCTACACGGTGGTGCTCCCACTCCATGCCGCCAAGGTGTTTTCCTGGGGCGCGAAGGACCTGGCATGGCTGTTCGTCGTGATCGGGGTGATCGCGGCGCTGGTGCAGGGGTTTCTCTTCGGCCGGATCGAGAAACGCACGGGCGCGCGGGCCCTGCTCATTCTCGGGCTGTTCGGCATGGCGATCAGCATCGCGGCGCTACCGTACGCGGGGAGCAGCATGCTCATCTACGCTTGGACTGTGCCGCTCGCGCTCTCGAATAGTCTCTTCGCACCCGCCGCCTCGGGACTCGTGTCGATCTACGCCGACCCGACGGAGCAGGGCACGATTCTCGGGGCCGCGCAGGCCTTTGCCGCGCTGGGCCGCAGCGCCGGCCCACTGGCGGTGGGGTGGGCGTACGACGGGCTCAGCTCGTGGAGCTCCTTCCTCCTGGCGGGCGGTGTGATGCTGCTCGGCGGACTGATCAGCCTCACGCTCAAGCCCGTAAGTCACGCTGCGGCAACGGTCCCCGGGGCTGCTTAACGCCCGCCCGAGTGCGCCGTCCAACACCCGGACGCCTTACAGGAGCACTCGATGCGCAAGCACATGACGGTAGCGCTCGCCGCGATGCTGGTGGCAGCGGGCTGTAGCCAGGATCCGACGGGAGTGTCGAGCAACGAGCTGGTGCTAGCCCAACAGGCCCAGCTGATCGCGCAGGATGTGGCCGCCTCGAGCGAGGCCACACATGAAGGCTGGCTGCGGCGCCTGTTCGCGGCGCTGCGCGACACGGACGATCCGGAAGCCCAAGCGTGCCTCGCCGAGGCGCGGGACCTGCGCGAGCAGCAACTGCGGCGCGAGTCCTTCCTCAAGGTGCTGTGCGCGGTCATCGAGGTCTTCCCCAACGCGCCCGAGCGCACCGGCCTCGCCGTCGATCAGGCGATCGTGCGGATCGAGACGTTCCTGGGCGGGCGCGACGCCCCGCGCATCCGGCGCGTTCTGGCGCACGTGAAGGAGCTACGTGCCGACGCGGATCGGGCGCTCGCCGCCGGCGAGAAGGTGACGGCGCTGGCGCTGAACCTGCGGAGTATCCAGATCCTGCATCGGCTGGTGGAGCACATTCGCGATGCTCACGGGGATCATGACGTCGTAGCGGACAGTGAAATGGAAGCGGTGAATTACTAGACGTCGAGACGTCTAGGCGTAGAGGGGTCGGGACAAACGAAGTCCCGGCCCCTTTTTCGTTTCAGCCCCGGGCCGGCGCCCGCACGTCCGACGGCTCCCAGATGCTGATCTTGCGGGTCTCCGGCATCAGGAACAGGCACAGCACGAAAGCGACCGCGGGGACGGTGATAGGATAGATCAGGGCGTGCCCGATGTTGTGGGTCGCGAGGTAGGCGGACGTCGTGATGACGGGGACCAAGCCGCCGCCCCAGCCGTTGCCGATGTGGTACGGCACCGACACGGACGTGTACCGGATGCGGGCAGGGAAGTACTCGGCGAGGAAGGCGCCGATCGGTCCGTAGACCATCCCCACGTAGCAGACCATGATCGCGACGATCAGGATCGCCGCCGGGTAGTGAATCGCGGCGGGGCTCACGGCCCTACCGAGCGCCGTATAGAGCGGGTAGTAGGTGGTGGCCGCGAGGAAGAACCCCGCGAGGATGATCGGCTTGCGGCCGATCCGGTCGGAGAGCCACCCGAAGAAGATGAGGGACGGCGCGGCGATGAGCAGCGCGGCACCAGTGATGACGTTGGGGGCCAGGACGTCCGGCGTCTGCTGCTGGATGAAATAGAGCGCCCAGAACTGGCCGCTGTACCACACCACGCCCTCCCCGAGCACCACGATCGTGGCGATCGCCACGTACTTCAGGTTCTCGCCCATGAACGCTTCGCGCCATGGACTGATCGCCGTTTGCCCCTTCGCCTTGATGGCCTGGAAGATCGGCGTTTCCTGGAGCTGCAGCCGGATATAGATCGCGATCGCGACCATCACGAGCGAGAGCAGAAACGGGATCCGCCAACCCCACGCGCTGAACGCCTCGGCCCCCACCAGCTCGCGCGTCCCGACGATCACGGCGAGCGACACCACAATCCCGAGCGTGGGCGACGTCTGCAACCAGCCGGTGTAGTACCCGCGCTTTTCGTCCGGGGCGTGCTCCGCGACGTAGGTGATGGCGCCGCCATACTCACCGCCGAGGCACAGCCCCTGGATGAGACGCAGCAGCAAGAGCAGAACGCCGGCCAGCGCACCGATGCTGGCGTAGCTGGGCACGAGGCCGATGAGCGCGGTCGACAGACCCATGCCGCTCAGCGTGACGAGGAACGTGTACTTGCGGCCCACGAGGTCGCCGATCCGGCCGAACACCAAGGCCCCGAAGGGGCGGATCATGAATCCGGCGGCGAAGATCCCTACGGTCTTGATGAGCGCCGCGCCTGACGCGCCCTCCGCGAAGAACCGGTGCGCCAGGATCGTGGCCAGGCTGCCGAAGATGTAGAAGTCGTACCACTCGATCACGTTCCCGACGGCCGCGGCGGTGACCACGCGGCGCAGGTCCTTCATGGAGAGTTGGGGGGGTGGTGCGGTCATGTCTCAAACGATAGCCCGCGTTTAGCCGTCCTAGCCACCCGTTTCCGCCCTCCTCATATTCTCTGTCCCCCTGCAGGAGGTGATCCGTGCGTGTGTACAAGACCCCGGAGATCCGCAATGTGGCGGTCCTCGGCCACGGCGCGAGCGGCAAGACCTCCCTGGTCGACGCCCTCGCGTTCGTGGCCGGCACGAGCAAGCGCCACGGGTCCGTCAAGGACGGCACCGCCCTCACCGATTACACCGCCGACGAAATCGAACGCAAGTACTCCATCAACCTGGCCATCGGCGTGGCCGAGTGGATGGACACGAAGGTCAACCTGATCGATACGCCGGGCTACCTCGACTTCACGGGCGACGCGCTGGCGGGCGTGTACGCCGCGGACGCCGCGGTCGTGGTGCTGGCGGGGACGGCAGGTGTGGAAGTGGGGACCGAGAAGGTATGGGACTACTGCGAGCGCCGCGGACTGCCGCGGCTGCTCTTCGTCTCCCTGATGGATAAGGAGCACGCCGACTTCGAGCGCGTGTTCAACCAGATCAAGGAGCGGTTGACGCCCAAGGTGATCCCGGTGGAAATCCCGGTCGGCGAAGGGCCGGAGTTCCACGGGATCATCAATCTCTTCTCGAAGAAGTGCCACCTGTACAAGAAGGGCACGAAGGCCGGCGAGTACGAAGAGGTGGACGTTCCGCCCGAGTATCAGGCGCGTTTCGAGAAGTACTCGCAGGAGTTGATCGAGAGCATCGCCGCGACCGACGACACGTTGCTCGAGCGTTATTTGGGGGGCGAGGAGATTGACCGGGACGAAGCGATCCGGGCGCTCAAAGTCGGCATGCAAAAGGGGGAGCTGTTCCCCCTGTTCTGCGGCGCCGCGGAGCTGACCTACGGGACCCGCGCGCTGCTCACGAAGATCGTCGAGCTTTGCCCGGCGCCCCACGAACGGCCGCCGATCGACGCCCAGAAATGGGGAACCGCCGAGAAGGTGTCGCTCACCGCGGACGACGCGGGCCCGCTCGCCGCGCAGGTCTTCAAGACGGTCTCCGAGCCGCACGTGGGGGACGTGACCCTGTTCCGCATCTTCTCCGGGAAGGTGAAGAACGGCCAGGACGTCTGGAACGCGCCGCGCGAGGCGTCCGAGAAGTTGAACCATCTGTGTGTCCCTGTGGGGAAGGAGCGCGTCGAGATCGCCGAGCTGCACGCAGGGGACATCGGGGCGGTGGCCAAGCTGCGCGATACGCACACCAATGACACCCTGTCGACCAAGGAAATGGGGCTGGTGCTCCCCAAGATCCCATTCCCGGAGCCGGTGATCACGCTGGCGGTCGAGGTGAAGCAGCGGGGGGAAGAAGACAAGCTCTCGACGGGACTGCACAAACTGCACGAGGAGGATCCCACCTTCCACCACGAGTTCAACTCCGAGCTGGGGCAGACGTTGATTCGGGGATTGGGGGAGCGGCACCTCGAGATCGTGGTGGGCCGCCTGGCGCGGAAGTTCGGCGTGCACGCCCAGACGGCCAAACCGCGCATCGCGTACCGCGAGACGTTCCGCGGCAAGGCCGAGGGCCAGGGGAAACACAAGAAGCAAACGGGGGGCCGAGGCCAGTACGGCGACTGCTGGATCCGGATCGCGCCGCTGGCGCGCGGCTCGGGTTTTGTGTTCCAGGACGAGATCGTGGGCGGCGTCATCCCGCGGCAGTACATCCCGGCCGTGGAACGGGGCGTCGTTGAAGCGTCGCTGAAGGGTCCGATCGCCGGGTACCCCGTCGTGGACTTCAAGGTGGAGGTGTACGACGGCTCCTACCACGACGTGGATTCGAACGAGATGTCGTTCAAGATGGCGGGAATCATGGCCTTCCGGAACGTGAGCGCGAACTGCCGGCCGGTCCTGCTCGAGCCCATCATGGACGTCCAGGTGTGGACACCGGACGATTACCAGGGCGCGGTGATGGGCGACATCTCGTCGCGCCGTGGCCACATCCTCGGCACCGAGAAGGACGGCCGGCTCACCAAGGTCAAGGCGCTCGTCCCCGAAGCGGAGCTGGACCGCTACGCGACGACACTGCATTCGCTCACGCACGGGCGTGGCACGTACCGCATGAAGTTCCACGTGTATCAGGACGCCCCGCCCGACGTCACCGCCAAGGTCACCGAGGGGCGGAAGAAGGAGCTGGAGGAAGCAAAGGCCTAGGTACGGTGTACTTCCGTGCGACCCGAGGAGGAAGAACCCCGATGAGATTGATCGTCCTGTGTACGACCTTCGTCGTTGCAGCGGCCTGCGTCCCCGCCGATCGGAGACGCCCTGTGTCCGAGGCCGCCGATACGATCGTCGATACGATCGCCGATACGACGGCGCCCGCGTCGGCTGCGCCGGTGGCCGCCGCACCCTCAGGCGCCACCCAGGTGCTGGTCGTGGCGGGGTTCTCGACCCCGGAATCGGTGCTGCACGATTCGGCGCAGGACATCTACTTCGTCTCGAACATCAACGGCTCCCCGACGGCGAAGGACAACAACGGGTTCATCAGCCGCGTGCGGCCCGACGGGGCAGTCGAGAACCTCAAGTTCATCGAGGGCGGCCGGGCGGGAGTGACCCTCAACGCGCCCAAGGGCCTGGCCGTGTTCGGCGACACGTTGTGGGTGACCGACATCGACATTGCGCGCGCGTTCAATGCGCGGACCGGCGCGCCTCTGGACAGCGTCAAGTTCGACAGCGCGGGCGCGGTTTTTCTCAACGACGTGGCGGTCGCCACGACCGGCGCGATCTACATCACCGATACCGGCATCCGGTTCGACGACGTGGGGAACGTGCTGCACCCCGGACCCGACCGCGTCTTCCGAGTCGGTCCTGACCGCAAGGTGACGGTCGCCGCGCGCGGCGACACCCTCGGCTGGCCGAACGGAATCACGGTTGATCCCGTGGGCCGGCGCTTCATCATCGTGTCGTTCGGGGCGGCCAAGACGGTGCTCGCGTGGAAGCCGGGCGACCGGTCGCCGCGCATCATCGCGAAGGGCCCCGGCGGGTTCGATGGCGTCGAAGTCGTCGGCGGGAGGATTCTGGTGTCGAGCTGGGCCGACTCGACCGTGTCCGCGTACGAGACGGGCCAGGCAGTGAAGGTGATCACCGGCGTGCCGAACCCCGCCGATATCGGGTACGACGCGAAGCGGAACAGGGTGTTGATCCCGATCTTTATGGGGAACCGCGTGGAGGTGTGGCAGCTGAAGTGAGGAGTTGTGCAGTTTGTGCAGGTCTGGTGACTGCCGTCACAGCGACGCGGTGCCTCACGTCCGCGAGGGCGTTACCTCCCCGCGGCTGTGCCGTCTTTTAGGCACACCCATGCAGAGGAGGTCGCGATGCGCGAATCCTCACTGCTGTCTCTCATGGAGCGCCGCCAAGTACTACTCGATCAGGCGAGCGCCGCCCTCCGCGGCGACGTTGTCGGGTTGTGGCGCTTCTCCACCAATGGACACACGGTGATCGAGATCGTCAGCCAGCCCAGGCCGCCGCGGGTGCTGCTCGACCTCGATCTCGGTGGACTGTTGCGCCAGTGGGGCCGTCGGGCGCGTCCTGAAAGCCGCTGGGTCGGTTGTCACACCGAAACAGCCATTTGGCATGTCGCTCCCGTTCGCCTCGACACACCGGCGCCGCCGCCCTCGGGCATCGAGCGCCGCAGCCCCGAACGGCTCGTCATTGAGCTCGCCGGGCTCTCCCTCGGCGCGTTGGAGCGGATCTGGCAGGCGGCCGATCAGGCGACGGTCTACCTCTGCGCCGCCCTGGAAGTTCTCGAAGGCTGCGTCGGGCGCGTTCGAACCACTGACGGTCTCAGTGTGCACGCCCGTGCTCACCTGCTCGCCGACCTCGCCGGCGTCGCCGACGCGATCGACGGGGCCCTGAGTACTTGACCTCGCTCCTGAGTGCCCCCTCTCCGCAACGCGGAGAGGGGGTCAGGGGGTGAGGGCCGGCTCCTGCTGCGTCAGGCAGTGCAGTGTTCCAAGGCCCCAGATCAGATCTCCCGCGTGGATGCCCACGACGGGACGGTCTGAAAAGCATTCCGCGAGAATCCCGAGCGCCAGGCGGTCCTGTGGATCGTTGAAGGTGGGGACGAGCACGGCGGTGTTGGCAACGTAGAAGTTGGCATAGCTCGCCGGCAGCCGTACTCCGTCGAACACGAGCGGCGCCGGCATCGGCAGGTCCACGACCTCGAGCTTCGAGCCGTCCTCGGCGCGCATCCCCTGCAGCCGCTCCCGATTCTCGGCGAGGGGCCGGTAGTTCGCGTCGAGCGGGTCGTCCTCGCGGCATAGCACCACCGTGCGCGGACCCACGAAGCGGCACAGGTCGTCCACGTGGCCGTGCGTGTCGTCCCCCGCGATTCCCTGACCGAGCCACAGCACGTTGGTCGCCCCAAGGGCATCGCGCAGCACGCCCTCGATCTGCGCGCGGTGCAGGTGCGGGTTGCGCGGCTGCACGGTGGGGTGCAGCAGGCACTCCTCGGTCGTGAGGAGCGAGCCGCGACCGTTCACGTCGATGCTGCCACCCTCGAGGATCACGGGCTGGCCGTTCACCATCGGCTCGAGCAGCTGCCGCTTCAGCTTCCGCGCGGCGCGCTCGGGGACCTTGTCGTCCTTCTTCCAGTCGGGGTACTTGGCCCAGGCGTTGAAATGGAACCGGGCGATCGCGATCTCGGCCGCGTTGCGAACAAAGATTGGGCCGAAGTCCCGGGTCCAGCCACGGTTCGTGGGGAAGCGGAGGAACTCGACGCGCCCGAGGTCCACCCCGCACTTGGTCAGTGCCCGGCGCGCCTGCGACTCGTGCGCGGCAGAGTTGACGAGGATCCGGACAGTTTCGCCGGGCGCGAGCTTCCGGACGATCTCGCCGTACACCCACGGGATCGGGGCGAACTTCCCCGGCCAGTCACTTTTGTTGTGGGGCCACCCGATCCAAGTCGCCGCGTGCGGCTCCCACTCGGCGGGCATGCGAAAGCCGGTCGTGGCCACCGGCTAGTCGGTGAGAAAACGGCGCTCGATGCCGCCGTACGCGTCGGTGCGGCGATCCCGGAGGAACGGCCAGTTGCGGCGCACTTCCTCCACGCGCGCGAAGTCCACCTCGGCGATGAGCAGGGATTCCTTGTCGGCCGGGGCCTCGGCGACCACCACGCCAAACGGGTCGGCCACGAACGAGTGGCCCCAGAACTCGATCCCCGCGCCTTGGCCGTCAAGCTTCTCGAAACCCACGCGGTTCACCGCCGCCACCCAGCAACCGTTCGCGATCGCATGGCTGCGCTGGATCGTGCGCCAAGCGTCGAGCTGCACGGCCCCGTATTGCGCCTTCTCGGCGGGGTGCCAGCCGATCGCCGTCGGATAGAACAGGATGTTCGCGCCCTGCAGCGCCGTGAGGCGCGCGCCTTCGGGATACCACTGGTCCCAGCAGACGAGCGTGCCGATCGATCCCACCTGCGTGTCGAAGGCGCGGAAGCCCAGGTCGCCGGGCGTGAAGTAGAACTTCTCGTAATAGGCCGGATCGTCGGGGATGTGCATCTTGCGGTAGATCCCCTTCAACGTGCCGTCCGCCTCGATCACCGCCGCGGTGTTGTGGTACAATCCCGCCGCGCGGCGCTCGAACAGCGACGCGATGATGACCACGCCCAGCGCGCTCGCCACCTTGCCGAGCGCCTCGCTGGTCGGGCCGGGGACGGGCTCCGCCAGGTCGAAGAACGAGTGGTCTTCGCGTTGGCCGATATAGAGCGTGCGGAACAGCTCGGGGAGGCAGACGAGCGCGGCGCCCTGCTGGGCGGCCGCCTTCACCTGCGCGATCGCCTTGGC